>Ga0182740_1000033_pt1 | contig 307471 bp, 276 predicted proteins | sample eDN5th37CKraftBY_FD_128872 | JGI IMG/M metagenome (GOLD analysis project Ga0182740, IMG submission 128872) | Enriched backyard soil microbial communities from Emeryville, California, USA - eDNA 5th pass 37_C Kraft BY (version 2) (version 2) | ecosystem: Environmental > Terrestrial > Soil >... | reverse complement strand
TTTCAAGCCGCACCAAGGGGCCGGCAACACACACCACAGCCACACCCGACCCACCCGGGTCACAGCCCAACGTAACTGCCTCAACAACACGAAGAAACTGCAACTACGAACTTAAGGACACCACCGTGACCACCACAGATGATCCAATCGCCACGGTCGGGGGACGAGCCCTGACCGCCGCGGAATCCACCGGGCTGGAACGCGATGCCCTCGGCCCGTGGGGCGTTTTCGCGCAGGGCCTCGCGGCCGCGGCGCCGAGCGTCGCGGTGGCCGTGGTCCCGTTCGCACTGTTCGTCGCGGCAGGCAAGGGCGCCGCATGGGCTGCCGTCATCGGCCTGTTGATCGTCGTGCTCGTGGCGCTGACGATCAGCTTCCAGGCCAGACGCACGGTGTCGTCGGGCTCGCTGGGCACCTACACCGGCAACGGCCTCGGTCCGGGCTTCGCGTTCGCCGCGGGATTCAGCCTGCTGTTCGGCTACATCGGTTTCGCCACCACCGGCACGCTCGGCGGCGTGCTCTACCTCGACGCCTTCCTCGAATCGATCGGCCTTGGTTCCCAGGCCATCTGGTTCAAGCTGCTGTTGGTCGCCGTCGTGGTCGGGGTCGCGGTCTATCTTCCTTATCGCGGAGTCTCGGTGGCCGCACGGTACGAGTTGGCGTTCGAACTGCTGGCCATCGCCTCGATCCTGGTGATCATCGTCGCGTCCTACATCGGTTACGGGTTCCGGATCGACTGGGAGCAGTGGAATCCTCGGCACCTCGGGTCGAGTGCGACGTTCATCGCCGCAGTGACCGCGGTCGGCTCCTACGCCGGCTTCGAGAGCGTGGCGTCACTGGGCGCCGAGGCCAAGAACGCACACCGCAACATCGCGCGGTCGCTCCTGCGCGTCGTGATCCTGCTCGGCGTGCTCTACATCTTCGCCACCTATCCGCAGATCCTGCATTTCGACGAGATCGACGGTGACAAGGCCGTGCTGCCCCAACTCGCCGACTCGGTCGGCGTGGCATGGGTCAACCAGGTGGTCAGCGCAGCGGTGGCGATCGCGTTCATCGTGTTCGTGACCGCGGTGACCACCGCCGCCGCGCGGTCCCTGTTCACCTTCGCGCACGAAGGTGCGCTCCCGCGTGTGTTCACCAAGGTGCACGAGAACTACCGGACCCCTTGGGCCGGTGTGGTCTTCGTCGGCATCGTCGCGTTCGTGTTCTCGGTCGCCGCCACGTTCAGTTCGGCGGGCCGACTTGTGTTCGACGTGTACGGCGGCTACGTCGCCAACTGGGGCTTCCTGACGAGTTATCTGCTCGTTGTCATCGCCACACCGATCTGGCTGCGCAAGATCAACGCGCTGAGGGCGTGGCATCTCGTCGTGTCGGTCGCGGCGGCCGTCGGCCTCGGATACGTCATCGTCAGCAACTTCTACCCGGTGCCCGAATTCCCGTTCAACATCCTGCCGTTCGTCTTCGGCGTGATCCTGCTGGCAGGGCTGGCCTGGTACTGGTACCTCAAGCGCACCAGACCCGAGATCGCGCAGCGGATCGGGACCATCCAGACCCTGTCCGAGGAAGAGCAGCAGCGGCTGGCCGATGAGGGCATCGTCGACGTCCTCAACGGTGAGCAGGGCGGTGCTCGATGACCGTCACCGAGAACGTCGGCACGTGGACCGTTCGGCAGACCACGTCGCACGACCATCCCCACATCGCTGACTTTCTCGCCACCACAACGGGTCTGGGCGGGCGGAAGTTCGCCGCGGATTCTCGCGACGTCGCCGAACAACTCGACGGGGCGTTACCCGGCTCGGCAGTCGTCCTGCGCGGTGAATCCGGTGGCGTCCTCGGGTACGCGGCGTTGCACGGGCCCGACACCGAAGAACCGGAAGTGCTGGGCACCTTCGTGTTCGCCCCTTCGGCGCCTATCCAGGCGGTCCGGGACATCGTCGGCGACAGCGTCGACCACTTCCACCGGGTCGCGACGCCCGGTTCCTATCTGCGGGTGTACATCGGCGCCGATCAGCCCGCTGCGATCGCGGCACTCACCGAGACAGGTGCCCGCCGGGAGCGGCAGTTCATCAGCACCCGCAGGTCACTGCTCGGTGAAGATTCCGACCAACTTGCCGCCGAGCACATCGACGGGCTCACGGTTCTGTCCTGGCCACAGGTGATCTCGGGTGGTTTCGGCGAAGAGGTTCGCCGGTTGCAGTTCGACACGTTCAGCGAGCACTTCGGCAACATGTCGAAGACGCCGCAACGGTGGGAGCACCATCTGCACAGCCGTGCGTTCACCCCGGATTTCAGTCTCGCCGCGGTCGATCGGGACGGCGTGGTGGTCGGATACGTCCTGGGGTCGACGTACAGCGTTCTCACCGATCGGGGCGAGGAGCGCAGCGCACACACCGACTACATCGGTGTGCGTCGCGACCGAAGGGAGCGTGGTACCGGGGAGCTGCTGCTCAAGAAGATCTGGCTGGCGGCGCTGCGTCGCGGCCTGACAGCAGCATCGCTGGGTACCGACATCAACAACGCCAGCAACGCGCACGTGTTGTACCGGCGACTGGGATACGTGGCGGTCCGCGATGAATACGCGTATCGAATCGACGCCGACGGGAGTACGAAATGAGCACCGACAGCTTCTATCTGAAGCGGCCGACAGGATACGACGCCGAACTGCGGTCGGTGTTCCGGCCGATCTTCGCCCGCATCGCCGAGGGCAATGTGGGGCGTGAGCGCAACCGGATCCTGCCGCACGAGCAGGTGCGCTGGCTCAACGAGGCCGGATTCGGCACGCTGCGCATCCCGGCCGAGCAGGGTGGGTTCGGCGCGTCACTGGAACAGACCTTCCAGCTGCTGGCCGAACTGGGGCAGGCCGACGCCAACGTCGCGCACATCTGGCGAAATCATCTGGCGTTCGTGGAGGACCGGCTCAACGCGCCCGTCACCGAGGAGAACAACACCTGGATCAAACGGTTCCTGGCCGGTGAGTTCGTCGGTGGCGGCTGGACCGAGGCCAACAACGGCACGCTCGCCAACATCGCCACCACCATCACCGCGCAAGACGACCACTGGCTGGTGTCGGGCGCGAAATACTATGCCACGGGCAGCCTTTACGCCGACTGGCTCGATGTCATCGGGCGCGGTGACGACGGTGAACTGTGGACCGCGCTGGTGCGGTCCGACGATCCGGGTGTGAAGCTCGTCGACGACTGGCGGGGTTTCGGGCAGCGCGCCACGGCGAGCGGTTCGGCGCACTACGACAACGTGCGGGCCGAACGCGGCAACGTGTTCCCGGCGGTCGAGCGGTTCGCCTATCAGCCGCACTTCTATCAGATCGCGATGCTCGCTGTGCTCACCGGCATCACCAAGGCCGTGCAGCGCGACGGGTCGGCGGCGCTGAAGCAGCGGAAACGCAACTATCCGCAGGGGCTTTCGGAGGTGCCGTCCGATGATGCGCAGCTTCTGCAGGTCATCGGCGAGGTCTCGGCGGAGGCCTTCGGCGCCGAGGCCGCGCTGGCCCTGAGTGCGCGCACCCTCGACCGCGTGGTGGCGGGCCGACTCGCGGGCAGCGAGGACCGTGCCCGCCAACTGCTGATCGACGCCGAGGTCGCGGTGACCCAGGCGCAGCTGGTGATCATCGGTGCCGCGCTGCGGTCGACCACCAAGGTGTTCGACGCGCTCGGCGCCTCGGCAACCTCCGAAGAACTGGGCCTGGATCGCCACTGGCGCAACGCACGCACCCTCGCGTCGCACAACCCCGTCGTCTACAAGGCGCGGATCCTCGGCGACTGGTTCATCAACGGCAAGGATCCGGTGCCGGACCTCGCCTCGCGGGGGCGCGGCGGGCAGGGAAACTGAGCCCGGGATCAGCTGACCCGCAGCACGGCCTTGCCCGCGACGCTACGGCCCAGCAGTGCGGACGCGGCCGTCGAGATGTTGTCCCACGAATCGCGCAAACCGATCTGCGGATCGAGCTCGCCATCAGCCAACAATGTGAGCAGGTACTGAAGATCCGGACCGATCGGCGTGCGGATCATGAACGTCTCCAACCGTTTCCGGTTGCCTGTGCGGCGCTCTTCCTCGAAGTTGATGGTGGTGGGCTCGTTGGAGGCCATCCCGATCGACTGCACCGAACCACCGTCGGACACGAGGCGGAACGCCTGCGCCAGCAGGGGACCGCCGACGTTGTCGAGCACCCCGAACACCGGCTCAGTAATGCCGTCGAGCCCGACCGCGATCTCGGCCGCGCCCAGCTCCTCGAGCCCTTCGCCACGTGCCGGGCTGCCGACGGCGGCGATCACGTGCGCACCCGCGCGGGCCGCAAGCTGCACCGCGAACCGTCCCACACCGCCGGAAGCCCCGGTGATCAGCACACGCCGTCCGACGACGGGGCCGAGAGCGCGCAACGCCTGCAGCGCCGTCACGGCGGCCACCGGCAGCGCCGCGGCCTCCTCGAACTCGACGAACTCGGGCAACACGGCCAGGTTCTCGGTGGCGATGGCGCGTCGCTGCGCCCAGCCGCCGCCGAAGTTCAGGCCCACCACACGGGTGCCGACCGGTGGCCCGGACCCGTCGGCCGCGGCCTGCACGACGATGCCGGCGGTGTCCCAGCCCGGTATCTCCCCGGGTTTGCGCGCGTGATCGATGAAGTGCAGTTCCCCGAAGTTCAGCGCGATGGCCTGCACGTCGATCAACGCCTCGGATTCGGCGACGGCAGGTTCGTCGACCTCGGCGAATCGAAGGTTTGCAGGGGCCAGCGGGTCGTAGACAATGGCTCGCATGCTGTGGCCAACCGTGAACCACCCACCGCTATTCCCTTCCCACGGGGTGCGCGCGTGAGCGAACGTGATCGCGCACGCTGGGACGCGACCTACACCGACCGCACCGTGTCGGACACAGCACCCGGGCCACCACGCGCTTTCGCCGACCATATCGACAAATTCCCCACGGCGGGAAGCGCACTCGATATCGCATGCGGTATGGGCGAGAACTCGGTGTGGCTGGCGCGGCGGGGTCTACACGTGTGGGGCATCGACGTGTCGGCTGTGGCGATCACGCAGGCCACCGAGCTGGCGGACCGGCACGGGGTCTCGCAGCGGTGCCGGTTCGACGTGGTGGATCTCGATGACGGGCTGCCGGACGGTCCACCGGTCGACGTGGTGCTGTGTCACCGCTTCCGTGAGCCTCGGCTGTACCAGGCGCTGCGGGCCCGGGTGGCGCCTGGTGGTCTGCTGGCGATCTGCGTGCTCAGCGAGGTGGGCGCCGAGCCAGGCCGGTTCCGGGCACGTGCCGGTGAACTGCGTGCGCACTTCGGCGATCTGCAGGTGATCGCCGAGCACGAAAGCGACGGCGAGGCGTGGCTTTTGGCTCGCGTGAGCTAAACCGAACCCTCGGCGATGCGGCGCACCGCATCGATGAACACGTCGATCTCGTCGAACGTGTTGTAGAACGCGAACGACGGCCGCACGGTGGCCTCGAGGCCCATGCGACGCAGGATCGGTTGCGCACAGTGGTGTCCCGCGCGCACGGCGATCCCCTCGGCGTTGAGGGCCTTGCCGACCTCAAGGGGTTCGTGACCGGCCAGCACGAATGACAGCACGCTGGCCTTCTCCTGCGCGGTGCCGACGATGCGCACCCCGGGTATGGCCGCAAGCCGGGGCGTGGCGTATTCGAGCAGGGCATGCTCGTAGGCCGCGATGCGTTCGATGCCGACGCGTTCGACGTAACGGATCGCCTCACCGAGGCCCACGGCGTCGGCGATGTTGCCCGTGCCGGCCTCGAACTTGCTGGGCGGACCCTGGTACAGCGAGCGTTCGAGTGTCACGTCGGCGATCATGTTGCCGCCGCCCTGCCACGGCGGGGTCTCGGCGAGGGCGTCCTCGCGGCCGTACAACACGCCGATACCGGTGGGGCCGTAGATCTTGTGCCCGGAGAACACGAAGAAGTCCGCGGCGAGTGCGGCCACGTCGATCGGCATGTGGGGGATGGACTGCGCTCCGTCGATCAGCACGCGGGCACCGTAGCGGTGACCGAGTTCGACGATCGTCGCGACCGGTGTCACCGTGCCCAGTGCGTTCGACACCTGGGTTGCGGCAACGAGTTTGGTGCGCGGTCCCAGCAGATCCTCGAACTCGCCGAGCAACAGGTTGCCGGCGTCGTCGACCGGTGCGACCTTGAGCACCGCACCGGTCTTCTGCGAGAGCAGTTGCCACGGAACGATGTTGGCGTGGTGCTCCAGGTGGGTGATGACGATCTCGTCGCCCGGGCCCAGGTGCTTGCCGCCCCACGCGTAGGCGACGAGATTGATCGCCTCGGTGGTGCCGCGCACGAAGATGATCTCCTCGGCCTTGGCCGCGCCGATGAAGCGGCGCACCGCCTCACGCGCATCCTCGTAGACATCGGTGGCGCGGGCCGCGAGTTCGTGTGCGGCGCGGTGGATGTTGGAGTTCTCGTGTGCGTAGAAGTGTGACAGCCGGTCGATCACCGCCTGTGGCTTCTGTGTGGTGGCGGCGTTGTCGAACCAGATGAGCGGTTTGCCGTTGACGGTCTCACGCAGGATCGGGAAATCCGCGCGGATCGCGTTGACGTCGAAGATCTCGTGCCGGTCGGGAAACTGAGGCACGGGTTGATGCGCGCGTGTGTCGCGCAGGAAGTAGTAGTCGGGCGACTCGGCGGCAGGCACGGCCGTGCGTGCGCCGGCCAGCACACCGGGAAGTGTCGGGACGATACCGCCGGGCACCGTGAACGCCGTCAGATCCGCCACTCCCGGCGGGACCAGGGGATCGGTCTGTGGTGCAACAGGTTCCGGGACCGGTGAAGTGTGCGCCGGCACCGACCTCGTGGCCGACGGCACGGCCACGAATTCCGTCGGCGGGGTCACCGGATGCGCGGTACCCGGCACGTTGCCGCGTGGTGCGACCGGAGCGGTCTGAGGCGGTGTGCCGGGACCCGGCCGGATGCCGGCGGCGAACAACTGCGTGGCCAGCGCCGAGAGTTCGTCGGCGCTTATCGGCAGATCGCTCTCGGCATTCAACGAGCGGTACTCACTGGTACTCATGGAACTGGTCCACGGCGACGCCGTCGAGGACGGCGAGTGCGTCGTCGGTGAGCACCGCGAGCGACGTGTAGAGCGTCACCAGGTACGACGCGATCGCCGAACGGTTGATGCCGGTGAAACGCACGGACAGACCCGGCGCCTGCTCACCGACCAGTCCCGGCTGGAACAGGCCGACCACGCCTTGGCGCTCCTCACCGGTGCGCACGAGGACGAACTTGGTCTTGCCGTCCTCGACGGGCACCTTGTCGCTCGGCACGATCGGGATGCCGCGCCACGTGATGAACTGGGCGCCGTACATGCTGACGGTTGGCGGCGGCACGCCGCGGTAGGTGCACTCCCGGCCGAAAGCGGCCACGCCCAGCGGATGGGTCAGGAAGAACGCGGGTGTCTTCCACACCTTGGTGATCAGCGCGTCGAGATCGTCGGGGGTCGGAGCACCGGCCAGGGTCTGGATGGTCTGCTCGGGCGTCGCCTGCGCCAGCAACCCGTATTCGGGGTTGTTGACCAGTTCGTACTCCTGGCGCTCTTTGATGGTCTCGATGGTCAGCCGCAACTGCTGTGTGACCTGGTCGTGCGGGCTGGAGTACAGGTCCGAGACCCGGGTGTGCACGTCGAGCAGCGTCGAGATGGACCGCAACGTGTACTCGCGCGGATGGGTCTCGTAGTCGACGTAGGTCTCGGGCAGCGGTTCCTCGGTACCCGCGCCCGCCTCGGAGTGGATCGCCACCCGGTCGGGGTTGACCACGCGGTTCACCCGGTAGATGCCGGCCTCCACAGGAACCCAGCTGAGGAGGTGCAAGAGGAATCGTGGCGTGATGGTCGACAGCTGGGGAACTGTCTTGGTCGCGTTCGCGAGTTGCCGTGCGGCGAGATCGCCGAGGGCCTGTGATTCGTTCTGGGCGGACGTCATGATGCTCCTCCGGCGGGTGTCGAAGTGCGGTCGTGTGGCAAACAATACGGCGGCCGCGGCCCTAGGACAGCGTTAGTGCGCGGACAGATTTCAATGTGTGATGTTGACCGGATCCCGGACGGTGATCAGGGCCGGGACTGGCCGATCCGGCGGACTTGCCCTATGGTGGGCCGCATGCAACACGTCGCTTCGCTGCGCTTCGGTATCGCGCGCTGCCTCGACGTGCGTTGTTGTTGTTGATTTTCTGACGCTTTCCCTGCGTTGTCCGCCCGCCTTCTTTGCGGTGCGTTGACCTGCGCGTTTCCGGTCTTTCAGAAAGTCAACACCCATGTCTGCCCTGTCTGTTCTGCACTCTTCTGCCGTATCCGTCCGGCCGCGTCCGCTCGTGCGTCTCGCCGAGCTTCCGCCCATGACGCGCTATCGCGGCGGCACCTACTCGCACACCGTCGAGAAGATCGTGTTCGCCGACGGTGCCACCGCCAGAACCGACCTGATCCGCCTCAACCCGAACATCGAGGCGTACTCGCTGGACTTCACCGGTCACGCGCCGACCCGTCCGTCGCGCTACCGCGCGGGCGCCTGGTCGGCGGTGCCGAACCTGCGGGCCCGCGCGTTCGAGGCCGAGATCGACTGGATCGTGCGCAACTCGTACCCCGTGCTGGGCACCGTCGAGTTGAGCCGGCGGGTGCGCGCCGCAGGCATCGGACTCGGCGCGGGAAATCTCGCCGAGCACGAGGCCATCGCCGCGACACAGGCCGCCATCTGGTTCTTCACCAACGGACTCGAACTCGACAACCGCCCCCGTAACGTGCCGGTCGCGAGGCGCAGGACTGCCGACGGGTTGGTGTTCGAGTTCGACGGCGAACCCCAATTGGGCGGCTACACAGTGGAACTGGAGTCCGATTCCGCGGTGTCGCTGCTGCTGCAGAAGTCATCCGACGGCCGGCAGTGGGAGGACGTCGCGGCATCGGGGCTGAACCTCGAGGCCGGACGCGGACGGCACCGCCGCGCGCTCGGCGTCGGCACCACGGTGTCGTCGGCCCGGCCGGGCCGCACCGGCCGCGGCTACCGCTTCTACCGGTTGGTCGTCGTGGCCGACCGCGGCGCCACGGTGGACCTCGGTGATGTCACGTTCTGGCTCAACGGTGCGGCGGCGTTCGCGAACCCCGAGCGGGTGGTACATCTGTACAACTATCTGGTCGCGGGGGCGAACGCGGCCCGGCGCGCCACGGTGCCGGTGGCCGTCATCGCCGAGCGGGCCGCCGTCGACGGCGATCTGGTGGGGCCGTTCACATTGCAGGCAACCGATCGTGCCGCGATCACGGTGGATCACGCAGATGTGGTGGACCGCAACGGTTTTGCGATGGAGGGCCCGGTGGCGCCAGACGACGAGTTCTACCTGCGCACCGATACCGGATCCGGCATCGTGGCGCTCACCGTGCACGTACCCGCAGGCACCGACGGATTCGGGGGCCGCGTGCTCACCGGCGTCGCACACGACGCGGCCAACAGCAGCCTCACCCCGGTCGTGCTCGCGGTACCCGCCCAGCACGAGGTGCGGTTCGACGTCACCTGGGAGCGCGCGCAGGCACGACGCACGGCCTGAGCGTCACATCGGGGCGTTCGCGGGGACGAACACACCCGAGCTGTCGGCCTCCTCTTCGGCGCGGATGACGTGCACGACGGCATTGATCAACGCCAGGTGGGTGAAGGCCTGCGGGAAGTTGCCCAGATGCCTACCGGTCCTCGGCTCGATCTCCTCGGCGTACAGGTGCAGCGGGCTCGCGAACGACAGCAACCGCTCGCACAGGTGCTTGGCACGGCTGATCTCGCCGATCTCCACGAGCGCCGACACGAGCCAGAACGAGCAGATCGTGAACGTGCCCTCCTCGCCTGCGAGCCCGTCGTCGGTCTCCTCGACGCGGTAGCGCAGCACCAGACCGTCCTCGGTGAGTTCGTCGGCGATGGCCAGCACCGTGGCGCGGATGCGCGGATCGTCGGCGGGCAGGAACCGGGTGAGGACCGCGAGCAGCAGTGAGGCGTCGAGCGCGTCGTCGCCGTAGCGCTGGGTCAGCACGCCGCGCTTGTCGACGCCTCTGGCCAGCACGTCGGCCTTGATCTCCTCGGCGATCGCACGCCACTGCTGCGCGTAGCTCTTCTCACCCTGCAACTCGGCGAGCTTGGAGCCGCGGTCCAGCGCGACCCAGCACATGATCTTGCTGGAGGTGAAGTGCTGCGGTTCGCCGCGCACCTCCCAGATGCCGCGGTCGGGTTCCTTCCAGTGCTTGATGGCCTCCTCGACCTGATTCTTGAGCACGGGCCACAGCGCGTCGGGAATCTGCTCGCGAGACTTGGCGTGCAGATACACCGAGTCCAGCATCGTGCCCCAGATGTCGTGCTGGCGTTGGTTGTACGCACCGTTGCCGATGCGCACGGGACGCGAGTTGTCGTAACCCGACAGGTGGTGCAGCTCTTCCTCGACGAGGCTGCGTTCCCCGCCGACGCCGTACATCACCTGCAACGGATGCCGTTCGCCGTTGTTGGCGCCGGACACGTCGGCGATGAACGAGAAGAAGTCGTCGGCCTCGCGGTCCAGCCCGAGGGTGTACAGGCCCCACAACGCGAACGTGGAGTCCCGGATCCACGAGTAGCGGTAATCCCAGTTCCGTTCGCCCTGCGGGGTTTCCGGCAGCGACGTGGTCGGCGCAGCGAGCAGCGCGCCGGTCGGGGAGTAGGTCAGCCCCTTGAGCGTCAGCGCGCTGCGCTGCAGGTAGGCCCGCCACGGGTGGTCGGGGAAATCCCCAACGTTGATCCACTGGCGCCAGGCCTCGCTGGTCTTCCACATCTTGTCGGCGGCCTCTTCATAGGTCTGAGGTGCCGGATGCTTGGACCAGCTCAGGGCGACGAACACGTTGTCGCCCTCGGTGAGGCGCGTGCGGGCCCTGGCCTCGCGGCCCTCGATGCCGATGCGCAGGTTCGTGGTGAGACGCAGCGTCGGGTGTGAGTCGGGATTGCGGCTCGCGCGAGCGATCGCCTCGCCGTACGCCGGGCCCGAGTACTCCCACGTCGCGCTGACGCGGTGGTAGTCGAACGCCGGTTCGCAGCTCATGACCAGTTCGACGGTTCCGCTCACGCACCGCACGGTGCGCAACAGGATGTGCTCGGCGTCCCAGTCCATGGGGGTGCGGCGATGGGTCCGCGACCGGGTGTCGATGTCGTGCCACGGCCCCATGACCAACGCGTCGCGCACGATCAGCCATCCGGTGTGCGTCTGCCACGTGGTCTCGAGGATGAGGCTGCCGGGCAGGTACCGCCGGGCAGCGGGCACGCTCACGCCGTACGGGCCGAGCCGGAAATGGCCCGCGCCGCGATCCAGGATGGCGCCGAAGACGCTGGGGGAGTCGGGCCGTGGCACGCACAGCCACTCGACCGACCCGGCCGAGCTGATCAGGCACGTGGTCTCGCAGTCGGAGAGAAAGCCGTAGTCGGCGATCGGCGGGAACGGGTTCCGCAGCGTCGGGCCCGCGGCGTAAGGCACCGGCGCGGTCACGGTGAGCGGGCCGTCGCTCGCCTTCCTGTCCGCACCGTCGGTGGGCTCGGTCTGTTGCAGAACCATGCAGCACATCATCGACTGCGGATATGCGCCGCGTCTACCCGGAATGGACGTGTCGAAAGTTACTGGCGGGACGGGACAGGTTTTGCCATCGCATACGCTTGCGTCATGGGCGCGCTCCTGAATTGGTGGGACGGCGTTGAGCTGTGGCTGACGGGACTGCCCTTCTTGGCGCAGACCGCGGTCGTGATGCCGGTGGTTCTGGCGTTGGCGTACGGCATCGCGGTGGTGCTCGACGGCGCGCTGGCGCAGGCCGTTCACGCCGTGCGCAGGCTGCGCCGCGCCGATTCGGCGGAAGCGGGATCGGAATGACCGGCATGCCGCGCTCGCGGGTGACGTTGGTGCTGGTCATCCTGGTTTTGCTGGTCATCGTCATGTGGTTTCTCACGCGCTGAGACCCCTCTCGGCGCGGCGTTCACCGTCGTCTCTGTTATTCTTCGCGCCATGCATTCCGCCGGCGCGATGGGGAGCCACGTCGTGGTGCTTCCTGCTGCCGGCTTCTGCGTCGTCGCTGACGCGCACTGTTGTCGCTGATTCCCAACCGTCCGCGGTTCGGGGTCAGTCGTGGCTGATCATTTGCCGACAAACTGATCCATTGCCTTCCGCTGTGACGGTTCAACTCTGTCCCCAGCCCCGAAGGAAAGGTCATCAGTGCCCACCACCGAGAAGCTCACCAAGTTCAAGTTCTGGCGCACCGCCACAGCACTCGCCGCCACCGGCATCCTCGCCGTCGGCTGCGGCGGCGGCGCGAGTGACGTGGCAGGCGACGACGGCGGCGCCGACGCGAACGCCGAGACCACGCTGACGCTGGTCGCCTACGCCGTGCCGGAGCCGGGTTGGAGCAAGATCATCCCCGCGTTCACCGCCACCGATGAGGGCAAGGGTGTCGCGGTGCGCACGTCCTTCGGTGCCTCCGGTGACCAGTCGCGCGCCGTCGTCGACGGCAAGCCCGCCGACATCGTCAACTTCTCGGTCGAACCCGACGTCACCCGTCTGGTCAAGGCCGGCAAGGTCGCCGAGGACTGGAATGCCGGCGCCACCAAGGGCATCCCGTTCGGTTCGGTGGTTTCGCTCGTCGTGCGCCAGGGCAACCCCAAGGGCATCAAGGACTGGGACGATCTGTTGCAGCCGGGGCTCGAGGTGGTCACCCCGAGTCCGCTGAGCTCGGGTTCGGCCAAGTGGAACCTGCTGGCGCCGTACGCCGCGAAGAGCAACGGCGGTCAGGACCCCGAGGCGGGCATCGACTTCGTCAACAAGCTGGTCACCGAGCACGTCAAGACCCGCCCGGGCTCGGGCCGTGAAGCCACCGACGTGTTCCTGCAGGGCACGGGCGACGTGCTGATCAGCTACGAGAACGAGGCGATCTACGTCGAGCGGCAGGGCAAGCCCGTCGAGCACGTCAACCCGCCGCAGACCTTCAAGATCGAGAATCCGGTCGCGGTCGTCAACACCACGTCGCACTCGGAGGCGGCCAACGCGCTGAAGAACTTCGTGTTCACCCCCGAGGGCCAGAAGATCTGGGCCGAGGCCGGCTTCCGGCCCGTCGACCCCGCGGTCGCCGCCGAGTTCGCCGCGGACTTCCCGGCGCCGGAGAAGCTGTGGACGGTCGACGACCTCGGTGGCTGGGACGCCGTCGATCCGTCGCTGTTCGACAAGGACAACGGCACCATCACCAAGATCTACAAGCAGGCCACTGGATGACCGCACCCGCCGAGGCGTCGACGGCCGCGCCGGGAGCACCCGCTCCCCGCGCGGCCCGTGGACGCTACGGCAGTACCTCGCTGCGCGTGGGCGCGGCGTCGATCTGGTTGAGCGTGATCGTGCTGCTGCCGCTGGCCGCGATCCTTTGGCAGGCCGCCGGTGGTGGCTGGGACGCGTTCTGGCGCGCCGTGACCTCCAACGCGGCGGTCGACAGCTTCCAGGTCACGCTGACGATCTCCGCGGGCGTGACGGTCGTGAACGCGGTGTTCGGCCTGCTGGTCGCGTGGGTGCTGACCCGTGACGAGTTCCCCGGCAAGCGCATCGTCGACTCGGTGATCGATCTGCCGTTCGCGCTTCCGACCATCGTGGCCAGCCTCGTGATGCTGGCCCTGTACGGCCCGGCCAGCCCGGTGGACCTGCACCTGCAGCACACCAAATGGGGCGTCGGCATCGCGCTGCTGTTCGTGACGCTGCCGTTCGTGGTGCGCTCGGTGCAACCCGTGCTGCTCGAACTCGACCGCGAGGTCGAGGAGGCCGCGGCGTCCCTGGGCGCCGGCAACCGCACCATCTTCCTGCGCGTGATCCTGCCTGCCCTGCTGCCCGCCCTGTTGTCGGGCGCGGGCCTGGCGTTCTCGCGCGCCATCGGCGAATTCGGCTCCGTCGTGCTGATCGGCGGCGCGGTGCCCGGCAAGACCGAGGTGTCGTCGCAGTGGATCCGCACCCTCATCGAGAACGACGACCGCACCGGTGCCGCGGCGATCTCGATTGTGCTGCTGGTGATCTCGTTCGCGGTGCTGTTCGTGCTGCGCGCCGTGGGCGCGCGCGCCGCCAAACGTGAGGAGCTCGAGGGATGACGCTCTCACCTGTCGTGCGCCGGCTGCTGCGCTTCACCGCGTTGGCCTACATCCTGGTGCTGGTCGTGGTGCCGGTGGGCCTGATCCTGTGGCGCACGTTCGCACCGGGCATCGGCGCTTTCGTCACGTCGATCTCGACACCTGCGGCGATCTCGGCGCTGAACCTGTCGCTGCTGGTGGTCGCGATCGTGGTGCCGCTCAACGTGTTGTTCGGCGTGCCGACGGCCCTGGTGCTGGCACGCAACAAGTTCCGCGGCAAGAGTGCGCTGCAGGCCGTCATCGACCTGCCGTTCGCGGTGTCGCCCGTGGTGGTCGGCGTCGCGCTCATCCTCCTGTGGGGCTCGGCGGGGTTGTTCGGTTTCGTCGAGAACAACCTGGGCTTGAAGATCATCTTCGGCTTCCCTGGCATCGTGCTGGCGAGCATCTTCGTGACGGTGCCGTTCGTCATCCGCGAGGTCGAACCCGTGCTCCACGAGATCGGCACCGATCAGGAGGAGGCCGCGGCCACGCTGGGATCGACCTGGTGGCAGACCTTCTGGCGCATCACGCTGCCGTCGATCCGGTGGGGCCTGACGTACGGCATCGTGCTGACCATCGCCCGCACGCTCGGCGAATTCGGTGCGGTGATCATGGTGTCGTCCAACCTGCCGGGTGTCTCGCAGACGCTGACCCTGCTGGTGGCCGACCGGTACAACCGCGGCACCGCCGATTCCGTGTACGGCGCCTACGCCATATCGACGTTGCTCATGGCGGTCGCGGTCGTGGTCCTGGTGGCCCAGGTGCTTCTTGACAAGCGCCGCGCCAAGGCCGAACAGTCTTAGAAGGGGTGAGGGGCGATGTCTGACACCAGTACGCAAACCAACACGAGCGCGATCGTGGTGCGCGGCGCCAACAAGCACTACGGCGATTTCGCGGCGCTCGACAACATCGACTTCGAGGTGCCCTCCGGCTCGCTGACCGCGCTGCTGGGCCCCAGCGGTTCGGGCAAGTCGACACTGCTGCGGGCCATCGCCGGATTGGATCAGCCCGATTCGGGCACCGTCACCATCAACGGGCGTGACGTCACCGGGGTGCCCCCGCAGCAGCGCGGTATCGGTTTCGTGTTCCAGCACTATGCGGCGTTCAAGCACCTGTCGGTGCGCGACAACGTGGCCTTCGGCCTGAAGATCCGCAAGCGTCCCAAGGCCGAGATCGCCGAGCGTGTGGACAACCTCCTGGAAGTCGTGGGGCTCAGCGGCTTCCAGACCCGCTATCCCAACCAGCTGTCCGGCGGTCAGCGTCAGCGCATGGCCCTGGCCCGTGCACTCGCGGTGGATCCGCAGGTGCTGCTGCTCGACGAACCGTTCGGTGCGCTGGACGCCAAGGTCCGTGACGACCTGCGGACGTGGCTGCGTCGCCTGCACGACGAGGTGCACGTCACCACGGTGCTGGTGACCCACGACCAGTCGGAGGCGCTCGATGTGGCCGACCGCATCGCCGTGCTCAACAAGGGCCGCATCGAACAGATCGGGTCGCCGACCGAGGTGTACGACCAGCCGGCCAACGCGTTCGTGATGTCGTTTCTCGGTGCGGTGTCGGAGATCAACGGGATCCTGGTGCGTCCGCACGATATCCGGGTGGGTCGCACCCCGGAGATGGCGATCGCCGCGAGCGACGGCACGGCGGAGGCCACCGGGGTGCTACGCGCGACGATCGACCGCATCGTGATGTTGGGCTTCGAGGTGCGCGTCGAACTCACCAGCGCCGCATCGCATGTGCCGTTCACCGCACAGATCACGCGGGGAGACGCCGAGGCGCTCGGGTTGAAAGAGGGTGACACCGTGTACGTGCGTGCGACGCGCGTACCGCACATCGCAGGTGAGGCCCAGGTGCCGCGGACCGCCACCAACAACGTGAACGCCGACGCCGCACTGGCGCAGTAGCCGGCGCGGCAGGGGAGTCTAGGCGGCGAAACCGGCGGTGCGGGCCTCGATCGCCTCTTCGTAGCGGTCGAGCACCGTGGCGGCGACGAGGCGGTGCGGGCCGAGCGGTTCGGCCATCGGAATGCCTTCGCGGCGGGCATATTCGGCGACGCGGTCGGTGATGCGGCCGTGCGCCAGGAACCACGGCGCGATCACCAGTCGCGTCGCTCCCCGGGCGCGCAACCGCTCGACGGCCCGGCTCACGGACGGATCCTGCCCGGTCGCGAACGCGACGTGCGTGCCGACCCACCGGGTGCCCTCGGCCAGATCGGCGGCGAGTTCCGCGGTGCGCGCGTTGGCCGCGGCGTGTGAGGACCCGACGCCGGTGAGCACCACGCCGAGAGACGAATCGAAGCGTGAAACACCAAGGGCGGTGAGGCGTTCCCGCATCACCTGCAGGAGGCGCGGATCGTTCCCGAGCACATCGGCCTGCACCACGTCGGCACCGGTCTGCGCGATCAGCGCCGGGATGTCGATGCGTGCGTGGTAGGCGCTGGCGAGCAGCAGGGGCACCACCACGGAACCGGCTTCGACGGCCGTGAGGACGTCGGCGAGATTCGGTTCGTTCTGCTCACAGAACGCGACACGGACCTCGGTGTCGGGCAACAGGCGCCGCACATGCCCGGCGATAGCGTGGGCATTGGCCGACGAACGCGGATCCGCGCTGCCGTGTGCGGTCAGGACGAGCGTCACGAGACGTGCAGCCCGCATTCGGTCTTGGACAGCCCGGCCCAGCGGCCACTGCGCGGATCGGCCCCGGGGATCGGCTTGCTGGTGCAGGGCGCGCAGCCGATCGACGGATAACCTTCGTAGACAAGGGGATTGACCAGGATGCCGTTGGCGTCGATGTAGTTCTGCATGTCCTCGTCGGTCCACGCCGCGATCGGGTTGATCTTCACCAGGCCGAACGCGTTGTCCCAGCTGATCAGCGGGGCGTTGGCGCGGGTGGGCGCCTCGACCCGGCGGATGCCGGTGACCCACGCCGAATAACCCTTGAGCGCGTTGGTCAACGGCACCACCTTGCGCAGCCGGCAGCACTCACCGGGGTCACGCGCGAACAGATCCTTGCCCAGCAGTTCGTCCTGCTCGGCGACCGTGCGCTCGGGGGTCACGTTGACCACGTGCACGTCGTAGACCGCCTCGACGGCATCACGCGTGCCGATGGTCTCGGCGAAGTGGTATCCGGTGTCGAGGAACAGCACGTCCACGCCGGGGCGCACCTTGGCGGCCATCTCGACGAGCACCGCGTCCTGCATGTTCGATGCCACCACGTAGTTGCCGCCGAAGTGCTCGTCGGTCCAGCGCAGCAGCTCCTCGGCACTCGCGTCGGCGAGCTCGGCCGCGCCGCGCTCGGCGAGTTCGCGCAGTTCGTTCTCCGTTGTCGTCGTCACGTCGGTCACGTTGCCTACCTCAAATCCGCTTCGTCGGCCCGTACGGCCCACTGGGCGAAACGCTCGCCGTCCTCGCGTTGTTTCACGAAGTTGCGCACGACGCGCGCGATGTAGTCACCGAGCTCCGACGAGAGCACCTTGTGCTGGCGCAGCTTGCGGCCGAACCCGCTGTCCAGGCCCAGGCTGCCGCCCAGATGCACCTGGAAACCCTCCTCGGGGCCGTTGCCATCGTCGACCATCTGGCCCTTGAACCCGATATCGGCGACCTGGATACGCGCGCACGAGTTGGGGCAGCCGTTGATGTTGACCGTGATGGGCACGTCCAGCTGGGCGTTGATGTCGTCGAGCCGCTTCTCCAGCTCGGGAACCAGCACCTGGGCGCGCTTACGGGTCTCGGCGAAACTCAGCTTGCAGAACTCGATACCCGTGCACGCCATGAGGTTGCGACGCCAGTGCGACGGCGTCGACGGCAGGCCGAGCGCGTCGAGGCCCGCGCGCAGTTCGTCGATCTTGTCGTCGGGCACGTCGAGGATGATCAGCTTCTGGTACGGCGTGAAGCGGATCCGGTCGGACCCGGCGGCCTCGGCGAGATCGGCCACCTTGGTCAGGATCGTGCCCGAGACGCGACCCGCGATCGGGGCGACGCCCACGGCGTTGAGGCCGTTCTTGAGCTTCTGCACACCGACGTGGTCGATGGGGCGGGTCACCGGTTCGGGCGCCGGGCCGTCGATCAGGGGACGCTTGAGGTACTCCTGTTCGAGAACTTCCCTGAACTTCTCGACGCCCCAGTCCTTGATCAGGAACTTCAGCCGCGCCTTGGACCGCAGACGCCGGTAGCCGTAGTCGCGGAAGATGCTGACGACGCCCTCCCAGACGTCGGGCACCTCGTCGAGCGGCACCCACACGCCGACGCGCTGGGCCAGCATCGGGTTTGTCGACAGGCCGCCGCCGACCCACAGGTCGAAGCCCGGGCCGTGCTCGGGGTGGTTGACGCCGATGAACGCGACGTCGTTGACCTCGTGGACCACGTCCTGAAGGCCCGAGATCGCGGTCTTGAACTTGCGCGGCAGGTTCGAGTACTCGGGCTTGCCGATGTAGCGGCGCACGATCTCGTCGATCGCGGGAGTTCCGTCGATCACCTCGTCGAGGGACTCACCGGCCAGCGGCGAGCCGAGGACCACACGCGGGCAGTCGCCGCACGCCTCGGTGGTCTGCAGGCCGACGGCGTCGAGGCGCTTCCAGATCTCGGGCATGTTCTCGACCTGGATCCAGTGGTACTGGACGTTCTCGCGGTCGGAGATGTCGGCGGTGTCGCGCGCGAACTCGGTCGAGATGCCGCCGAGCGTGCGCAGCGCTGCAGTGGTCAGCGCGCCACCATCGCAGCGCACGCGCAGCATGAAGTACTCGTCTTCGAGCATGTCGGTGTTCTCGTCACCGGTCCAGGTGCCGTCGTACCCGGGCTTGCGCTGCGTGTACAGGCCCCACCAGCGGAACCGGCCGCGCAGGTCGCCCTTGTCGATGCTCTCGAAGCCGTTCTTGGCGTAGATGTTCTCGATGCGCGCCCGCACGTTGAGCGGGTTGTCGTCCTTCTTGGCCTGCTCGTTGGCGTTGAGCGGCTCGCGGTAACCGAGTGCCCACTGGCCCTCGCCGCGGGGGCGCTTGGCGGGCCGTGTCTTGGGTGCGGGCTTCTCAGCCGTTTTGGCTGGTGCCTCGGAAGATGTCACTGTGGATGCTCCTTCGTGAAGGAGCCGGCGTACGGATCGCGCTGATCACCGGTGGCTGTCCGGCGGCGCAGATCCGGGCCAGCTGAAAATTCTGGGTGGGCTAGGTTCCGAAATCAACGCAGGATCAAGGCAGACAGCAACAGCTACAAACACGCTTGAAGTCGACATGCCGCCGGGCCACCAGCGATACGCCGGTGATGCTGTTGCGGGCGGAAGTCACGCGCCCATTCTGCCACGTATGCGCCCACCGGCCCTAACCGGCCCAGATTTGCGCTCAGGGTGAGCAAAAGTCTCCGCTGGACAGTCTGGGAAAATCAAGAGATGACCACCCGGACCGCGCCCCTCGGCCAGCCCGATCTGGCCCCCACACCGGGCCGGCCCTTCGGCATCTACATCCATGTCCCGTTCTGCGCGACACGCTGCGGGTACTGCGACTTCAACACCTACACACCGTCCGAGCTCGGCGGCGCCAACCCCGAGGGCTGGCTGGAGGCGTTGCGCGTCGAACTGCGCCTGGCCGCTGAGCGGGTGGGTGCGCTGGCGGTGCAGACGGTGTTCGTCGGCGGCGGTACGCCCTCGTTGTTGGGCGGGGACGGCCTGAGCGCGGTGCTCGACGCGGTGCGCGACAACTTCGTGCTGGCCACCGGCGCCGAGGTCACCACAGAAGCGAACCCCGAGTCGACGTCACCCGAGCTGTTCGCGGCGCTGCGCAACGCGGGCTACACCCGCATCTCGCTCGGCATGCAGTCGGTGGCGCCGCATGTGCTGGCGGTGCTCAACCGCACGCACTCGCCGGGGCGCGCGCCGGCCGCGGTGGCCGAGGCCAAGGCCGCGGGCTTCGAGCACGTCAACCTCGACCTCATCTACGGCACGCCGGGGGAGTCCGACGACGATCTGCTTCGCTCGGTCGATGCGGCCGTGCACGCGGGCGTGGACCACGTGTCCGGCTACGCGCTGGTTGTCGAGGACGGGACCGCGCTGGCGCGGCGTGTTCGCCGGGGCGAGATCGCCGCACCCGACGACGACGTGCTCGCGCACCGCTACGAACTGCTCGACGCGCAGCTGTCGGCCGCTGGTTTCGCGTGGTACGAGGTGTCGAACTGGAGCAGACCCGGCGGTGAGTGCCTGCACAACCTCGGCTACTGGGACGGCGGAGAATGGTGGGGCGCAGGTCCCGGTGCGCATGGCTTCCTCAACGCGACGCGGTGGTGGAACGCCAAGCACCCCAACGCATATGCACAGACCCTTGCCGAAGGCGCGCTGCCCATCGCCGATTTCGAGGTGCTCGACGCGGCCGACCGGCACACCGAGGACGTGATGTTGCGGTTGCGGTTGCGGCGCGGTCTGGCGTTGGACGACCTCGCGGCCGACGAGCGCGCGCGGGTGCCCGAGATCGTCGCGGAGGGCCTGCTCGACACCGCGGGTGAGCGCGTGGTGCTGACCGACCGTGGGAGGTTACTGGCCGACGGTGTGGTGCGCGCACTGCTGGCCTGACGGCGTGGTGCACCTTTCGTAGCTAGGTTAGGCTACATTTACTTGCTGTGACACAGGCCGGTATCGAGACTGCATCCGAAAACGCCGAGGTGACGGGGCTTTCGCTGCCTCCTGGTGCGGACCCTGTCGACTTTGTCGCCGAGCTGGCGCGCGCACTTCCCGAACGCGACGGCGAGGAGTACGTCGTCTACGAGCGTGACAGGCAGTGGACGCTCGCCGCGGGTGTCCGCGCCGTCATCGAACTCGATTCCGACGAGATCCGGGTCATCTCCGACGACGTCGTGCAGTCCCAGCCGTGGACGGGGCGCCCCGGCGCGGCGCTCGGCGAGGCCGTCGACCGGCTGCTGTTGGAGACCGAGCAGCTGTTCGGCTGGGTGGCGTTCGAGTTCGGCACCTACCGGTTCGGACTGCAGGAGCACCTGAAGCCCGGGACGCCGCTGGCGCGCGTGCTGGCGCCGCGGACGCGGATCGTCGTCGCCGACGGACATGTCGAGCTGATCGGCGCCGACGAGCGGCAGGTCGAGGTGGTGCGCGGTCTGCTCGCCGCGGGGGTCGGGCCTGCGCCCGTGTCGACCGTGGTCGACGTGCGGTCCGATGGGTCCCGCTACCGCGAGCGCGTCGCGACGGCCATCGGCGAGATCGCCGGTGGGCGCTACCAGAAGGTGATCCTGTCGCGGCGCCTCGAACTTCCCTTCGCCGTGGACTTTCCGGCCACCTACCGCGTGGGACGGCGCAACAACACCCCGGCCCGCTCGTTCCTGTTGCGCCTCAGCGGAATCCGGGCCCTGGGCTTCAGCCCCGAACTGGTCGCCGCGGTGCACGCCGACGGCACGGTGATCACCGAACCGCTGGCCGGCACCCGGGCCTTCGGCCGCGGCGCCGACGACGACCGCGCGGCCCGCGAGGATCTGGTGTCGAATCCGAAAGAGATTGTCGAGCACGCCATCTCGGTCAAGACGTCGATATCGGAGATCGAGGAGGTCGCCGAGGCGGGCTCGGCCGTGGTGCTCGACTTCATGACGGTGCGCGAACGCGGCAGCGTGCAGCACCTCGGATCGACCGTGGGCGGCAGGCTCAAGGGTTCGATGGACCGCATGCACGCGCTGGAGGCCCTGTTCCCGGCCGTGACCGCGTCCGGCATCCCCAAGGCCGAGAGCATGGACGCGATCCTGCGTCTCGACGAGGCGCCGCGCGGGCTGTACTCGGGTGCGGTGGTGACATTCTCGGCCGACGGCGCGATGGACGCCGCGCTGACGTTGCGATCGGCCTACGAGGCGCACGGCGCGACGTGGCTGCGCGCCGGGGCGGGCATCATCGCCGAGTCGACCCCCGAGCGTGAGTTCGAGGAGACCTGCGAGAAACTCACCACCCTTGCGCCGCACCTGGTGCCGCGGGTCTAGGCCCGGCGGGCCGGGCTCAACAGCCAGCGCGCCGTGGTGTCGAGCAGAAACCCCAGTATGCCGATGACGACGATGACCGCCACCACCTGGTCGTATGCCAGTTGGTCTCGGGCGTTGAGGATCTGATAACCCAATCCCGAACGTACGCCGAGCATCTCGGCGGGCACGAGAACGATCCACGCCACGCCCAGCGCCAGCCGGATCCCGGTCTGAACGTGGGTGCGGATCGCAGGCAGGATGACCGCGAGCATCATTTCCCAGCGCGTGGCGTGAAACGAGCGCGCCACGTTGAGCAGACCCGGATCGACCGCGCGCACGCCGGCCGCGGTGTTGAGCAGCACGGGCCAGACCGCGGCGACCGCGACGAGGAAGACCACGGGCTGGTTGCCGATGCCGAACACGGCCAGCGCGATCGGTGTCCACGACAGTGGCGAGATCATCCGTAGGAAGGCGATGATCGGTCCGCCGGCGCGTTCGGCGATGCGGGAGGAGCCGATCAACAAGCCGAGCGGCATGCCGATCACGGTGGCGACGGCCAGGCCGATCGACAAGCGCCACAGGCTGACTCCGAGATCCCCGAGCAGCACCTGGCGTTCGAGGAGCCCGCTCAGTGCTGGGACGACATGCTGCGGTGCGGTCTGGCGCAACACCGATTCTGGTCCGCTGAGCACCGAGGTCGCAGACCACCACAGGGCGATTGCGATCAAGATCGCGGTGATGGGCGGCGCGCACCGGCGCTGCCAGCTCACTTCACCGGCGGTTGCCGGGCCATTTCGAGTGCCGGCGATGGTCATGAGAATTGCACCTGTTCGGTTCTGGTGAGATCGGCGGTCGGTCCGAAGGCGTCAGGTCCGCCATGAGCGCTCATGGATCTGCGGACGAATCGGTCCTCGACGAGATCGTCGTGAACCGCAGCGGGGTCGAGCCGGTCGAGGAATTTGCGGTCGCCGTCGACGACGGTGTCACACATGGCCTCGACGAGGCGGCGCGTGAAGCTCGGATACGGGAAGGGCCGGAAACCCAGGCGCTGGGGCAGCCAATCCGGATGTGCAAGCGGGTAGGGCGGATTCGGGTAGGTCAGCGCGAGAGTCACAGCTGGTGTGGGTTGCGGGAGGTATCGGCCCTCGGTCAAGGCCGCCGCGGCGGCCGCGCGGTCGGCGTCGATGCGGAGCTGCGCCCCCACCACCGCATCGGCGACGGCCTGTACCGCCTGTGGGCGACCGGCGATGACATCGTCACGCGTGACCAGCGCGCAGCAGGCGTGATCACGCCAGACATCGCCGAGGAACGTGTGGATACGGCCGATCTTCTTGATCTGCGCGGCGGCGTTGAACGGGTCTGCCACCACGTAACCGCCGAGCGTGCCGTTGGCCAGAGCGGGCACCATGTCCGAGGGGCTCATCACGACGAGTTCCACGGTCCGTTCGGAGCGAGAAGCGCCGCGCCGCACCACCGGTCGCAGGCCATGCGCCCGCAGCAGCTGTTGCAGCACGACGTTGTGTATCGACCACCAGAACGGGATGGCCACCTGGCTGCCTGCGAGATCGCCCAGTTCCTGGACGCGCGGCGCGACCGTGAGCGCCGATCCGTTGGTGTGGTTCCAGCCCAGCACCCGTACCCCGGCACCCAGGGTGTAGCGCAACTGGACGGCCATCGGCATCAGCAGGTGGGCAATATCGATCTGGCGCGAGATGAAGGCCTCCGCCAGGGCGGCCCAACTCCTGAAGAGCACCGGACGTGACGTGCTCACCGCCCAGGCGGGATACAGCCCGGCGCTGTGGGCGATCAACAGCGGTGCGGCGTCGGTGATGGGCAGGTAGCCCACCCGGAGCGCACCGCCGGCATCCGGTGCGCTGAAGAGTGCGCTGTGTGCGAGCCCGCCGAGGCCGAAGAGCCCACCGGCAGCGGTCAATCCGCCCGCCCCGGCCAGCAGCGCGCGTCGGGTCAGGGCCGTCACGACACCTCCACCGCGGGGTCGGCGCGGTAGTGGGCGAGAATTTCGCTCCGCGTGGGGAGTCCGTCGCCGCGCACTGTCCACTCCGCGCGGATACTGCCTGCGTCGAGCAGCACGATGCGCTGCGCCAAAGCGAGCGCTTCGTCGACGTCGTGGGTGACGAGTACGACCGTGACGTCGAGTTCTCGTGCCAGGTCCCTCAGCCACCCGGCCAGATCGCCGCGAGTGGCCGGGTCCAGCGCGCTGAAGGGTTCGTCGAGAAGTAGCAGCTGAGGACGGGTGGCGACGGCGCGCAGGATGGCGACCCGCTGGGCCTGACCGCCCGACAACTCGTCGGGGTAGCGGTCGGCGAGGTCGTCGAGGCCGAATCTGGTGATGAGCCTGGCGGCGTACCCGGGATCGAACCCCTTGCGCTGTGCCGTGAACCGGCGCGCGAAAGCCACGTTGTCCGCGACGGTCAGCCACGGCATGAGCAGGGGCTGTTGGAAGACCACGCCCGTACGCGGCCGGCTGCCGTCACCCGACCAGGTCAAGGTGCCGGAGGTCAGGGCATCCAGGCCGGCGCAGATCCGCAGCAGCGTCGACTTGCCGCTGCCGCTGGGGCCGAGCACCGCGAGAAACTCTCCTGTGTGGATCTGCAGGTCGATGTCGGCCAGCGCAGGCGTCCCGCCGAACCGTCTGGTGCCGTGCGCTATTCGTAGCGCGTGAGTTCCCACCGCAGTTGTCCTTCCGACGGTGATTGCACGGGCAGGAACGCGGCCTCCCGGAAACGCCTGTTGGCGGCGCTTCCCAGGGTGTAGCCGACACCACCGGTCAGCGACAGCTCCAGCCGGGTGACGTCCACCGCTGCATGTGCGGCATCCAATCGCAGCCGGATCAGGTCGGGCACCGTCGCCGTGCCGGGGTCCGAGGCCCACCCGTACAGCCGTGCTCGGATGTCGGCGGCGCGGGTGGCCGCGTCGTCGAGTTCCGCGCCGAACCGTGCCAGCGGGCCGGTGTGCGCCTCCGTGGCCGCGGTCAGAGCCGCGCGTGTGATGCCGACACAGAAAGCCGTCTGTAACAACAGGAACGCGGGCCGGATTCTGGCGACGAACGCAGCCAGGTCGGTGGCGAGAACCTGATCTGCCGCAACGCGAACCTCGTTCAGGTGCAATGACGTCGAAGCGGTGGCCCCGAGCGCGGTGAGCGGTGGGGCCGGGTCGACGGTGACACCATCGTCGCCGGTGCCCACCGCGACGACGACGGTGTGCTCACCGACGCGCACCGGCAGCACCATCAAAGCGTCGGGAAACACGTTGGTGGCCCACCGGATCGGCCCGCTGACGATCAGATCCGAGCCGTCGTTGTCGCCGGTGACCGGCACCTGGCCGAGACCGGCGATCTGCTTGAGCCCGGCGGCCATCGCGGTGACACCGATCTTGCGTGCCGCGGCCAGGGCGCTGATCTGCTCGTCGAACCCACCGGTGGACGAGGCGTTCAGATATCGCAGGCTCATGTGGTGAGCCCAGGTGGAGAAGCCGACAGCCAAGCTGTGGGCGGACACCTCGTCGATGACGCGCACCATGCCGGGCAGGTCGAGGTCGAGCAGTCCTTCCCGCCCGAGTTCGGCCAGGTCGGTGCGGACATCGGTGCGCTGCTCGTCGAGTTCGGCGGCACGCGCCGCCACGGTGCGCGCAACCCGGTCGAGGGCCGAGTCCGCGAGCATGGCGGTCATGGAAGTTGCCCGTCCAATCCGTGCAGGCGGTCGATGGGCGCGCTCACCGCATCGCGCGCGCGTCGCACCGCGGCCTCGTCCGGCGCGTCGTACAGACACAGGCACTTGTCCATGTCTTCACGGACATAGGTGCGCAGGAACCGCACTTCGGGCACATCCGCGTACTTGGGGGAGTTGGCCTTCTTGCGGGCCAGGTAGGACTCCATGTCCAGATCTGCAGGCAGATCCCACTCGACCAGATAACCGGCCTGCGGGCGGGCGGCTTTGAGCTCCGCCAGGTCTGCTCCGACGAGTCGTACCCGGTGTGGGCCGTCGACGGCGGCAGCGCCCAGTCCGGCGGTGTCCAAAGTGGCCGCCTCGGCAGCGAACTCGGCGATCACGAAGACCCGACGGCCCTGGGCGGTGACCTCTGACTCGATCAGTTCGCCACCGTGACCGGCGATTTCGGCATCGGCCCGTTTGATCAGCTGGCCCACCGCGGCCGTGTCGGTGGCTTCGGGGGTGATTTCGTAGAGATGAAGAGTCACGTGACTTCCTCGGCGTCGCAGGAGCGGTACGACATCACGGTGGCATAGACAGACAGGGCTGTCTATTGCCGTTTTCGGGTTACCCTGTCGCCATGAGCACGACCCGGCCCGCCATTGCCCCAAAGTCTGCGCACCAGGCTGTTTCCCTGCCGCCGGCACAACGCCTGCTCAACACAGCCTCCGAACTGTTCGCCGGCCAGGGCATTCGCGCCGTCGGCATCGACCTGATCCTGCGCGAGGCGGGGGTTGCCAAGGCCTCCCTCTACAGCACATACGGCTCGAAAGACGCGTTGGTGATCGCCTATCTCACCAATTTGGATCACGCTGATCGCAACCGCTGGGAGCAAACGGTCGCCGGGGTGGAGGATCCGGTGCAGCGTGTCCTGACCTTTTTCGACCTCGCGTCGCGGAATGCGGCCCGGCGCGATTTTCGAGGCTGCCTGTACGCCAACGCCGCCACCGAATACCCCGGCGTCGAGCTCGAACCGGTCCGGGCGCACCGCGCGTGGCTGCGATCCACGTTGGCCGGCCTGCTGAAGCAGGCAGGGGTCGGATCTCCGGTCGCGTTGGCCCGGCGCATCCAGTTGCTCTATGACGGCGCGCTTCTCGGGTCGAAACTGGAACGCTCCACCAAACCGATCACCGCCGCGCGCGACCTGGTCGAAGAGCTGATCGAACTCGGCCGGCGCTGAGGCGGACCTACCCGCCGAGCTGACGCACGATCGCCTTCTTGTCGATCTTGCCGACGGCCGTGGTGGGCAGGCTCGGCATCGGGACCAGCGCGTCGGGCCTGCTGTGGGCAGCGACGCCGCGCTGCTCCAGATGCGCGTGCAACTCGGCCAGGCTGACCGGGGGTCCGTTGAAAACGACCACGGCGCAGATCTTCTCGCCGAGGAACTCGTCGGGCAGCGCAACCGCTGCGGCGGCCCACACGCTCGGGTGGGTCAGCAGGTGCTCTTCGAGATCGAGTGCGGAGACGTTCTCGCCGCCGCGCACGATGACGTCCTTGATCCGGCCGGTCACCTCCAGATACCCGGCGAGCGGGCCGTCGGCGAAGCGGCGTACCCGGTCGCCGCTGCGGTAGAAGCCGTCCGGGCTGAACGAGCGCTCGTTGGCCGCCTCGGCGTTGAAATAGCCGTTGAGCGTGTACGGTCCGCGCACCAGCAGTTCCCCCTCGGCGCCTGGCGGCACCTCGTTGCCGACCTCGTCGACGATGCGGATCTCGTCGTCCGGTGACAACGGGCGGCCCTGGGTGTTCTCCAGCACCTCGGGGGGATCGCCTATGCGGGTGTAGTTCAGCAGGCCCTCGGCCATGCCGAACACCTGCTGCAGTCCCGGGGTGAGGGCCCCGCGCACCAGCGCCGCGTCCGGCGCAGCCAGCTTGGCCCCGCCCACCTGGAGCAGGCGCAGCGTCTTGGGAGCCAAGGGTTCCCACGCACACGCCTGCGCCCACAGCTTGGCCAGCGCAGGCACCAGTGCGGTGACCGTGACGCCGTGTTCGTCGATCGCGGCGAACGCGGCCTCGGGGCTCGGGTCGGTGGTGAACACCGTGGTGGCACCGACGGTCATCGCACCGAGCAGGCCGGGGCACGCCAGTGGGAAGTTGTGGGCGGCAGGCAGCGCCACGAGATAGACGTCGTCGGCGGTCAGCCGGCACAGCTCGGCACTGGCCGTGGCGTTGTAGACGTAGTCCTGATGTGTGCGCGGGATGAGTTTCGGTGCACCGGTGGTGCCGCCCGACACGAGCAGCAGCGCCGGGGCGGCCGGATCGGGCGCGATCTCGGGGACGGGCCCGGGCGCCTCTCGCGTCACCTCCGCCCAGGATAGGAACTCCGCGGCGTCGCCGTCGACGAGGACGTGACGCACGTCCGGATGGGACCTCACGAGTTCGCGTGCAAGGTCGCGGTGGTCGAAACCGCCTGCGGTGTCGGCCACGACGAGCGCCACCGCCGAGCTGACCTCGGCGAAATGCGTGAGCTCGGCGAGCCGGTGCCCGGGCAGACACATCACGGGTACCGCGCCCGCGCGCAGCAGGCCGAACAGTGCGACGGCGAACTCCGCGGTGTTGGGCAGCTGGACCAGCACACGGTCGCCGGGGCGGATGCCCAGGCCCGCGATACCTGCCGCGGCGCGGTCGGCGAGGCGGTCGAGTTCGGCGTAGGTGTGCCGGTGGTCCGCATCGATCACCGCGATGTGGTCCGGCCATGTGCGGGCCGCCGTCCGCAGCACCGAATCCAGTAGCTGGTCCCGCCAGTACCCGGCCGCCCGATAGGCCTGTGCGCGCTCGGCCGGAAACGGCGTGAATCCGGCCAGCAGGCTTGACTGAGCTGCAGATTCGGATTGCTCGGGGCGGGGGTGGGGCGTGGTCAGAGTCACGGCTGGACCTCGGGGGGTAGGCGAAATCGGTCACCCGAATATAGGGTAGCCTCCACGAAGTTAGGACAGCCTGTGCTAATCGTGTTCGGGAGGCCATATGGGCGACGTCGCTGGTGCGAACTCGCAGACGATCAGAGCGGCCGTGGCCGATCTGCTCGGCATCGGTAGCGAAGCCGTCGACCCCGACGCCGATCTGATCGGACAGGGCCTGGACTCTATCCGAATGATGTCGCTGGCCGGGCGTTGGCGTCAGCAGGGCATCGACATCGATTTCGCGACGCTGGCCGCCAATCCCACCGTGTCCGACTGGGCCCGGCTGATCGCCGCGCGTTCGGCGGATTCCAAGGCGTCGTCGGCGCACGTGAACTCACGTCCCTCCGAGGCCGGCGAGCAGGCCGGTGCACCGTTCCCGCTGGCCCCCATGCAGCACGCGATGTGGGTGGGCCGAGAAGACGACCAGCAGCTCGGCGGGGTCGCGGGGCATCTCTACGTCGAGTTCGACGGCAGGGGCGTGGACCCCGAGCGGCTGCGGCGCGCGGCGACCGCGCTGGCCGAACGTCACCCCATGCTGCGGGTGGAGTTCCTGCCCGACGGCACGCAGCGCATCGGCGCGCCGGCGAACGAATTTCCGGTCACCGTCGAGGATTTGCGGACCGCCACACCCGACGAGGTGGCACGGCGTCTGTCGGAGATCCAGCGGGCCAAGTCGCATCAGCAGTTGCAGGGTGAGGTCTTCGAGCTGACACTGTCTTTGCTGCCGAGTGGGGCCACGCGCCTGCACGTCGACCTCGACATGCAGGCCGGTGACGCCATGAGCTACCGCACGCTGATGGCCGACCTGGCCGCGCTGTACAACTCGGGCACCTCGCTGCCCGCGCTGGGTTACACCTACCGCGAATACCGGCTCGAGACACCCGAGGGCGGCCCCGCACACGACGCCGACCAGAAGTGGTGGGCCGAGCGGATCCCCGATCTGCCCGATCCGCCGCGGCTGCCGCTGATACCGGTCGCCGAGCAGGCCGACCCGCACCACACCACCCGCAGGCACCACTGGCTGGATCCGCAGACACGCGACGCGCTGTTCGCCGCGGCCCGCAAGCGGGGCATCACGCCCGCCATGGCGTTGGCTGCCTCGTTCGCCGAGGTGCTCGCGGGATGGTCTGCCGATCAGCGCTTCCTGCTCAACGTGCCGCTGTTCGGGCGCGAGCAGCGTCATCCCGACGTCGACAAGATCATCGGCGACTTCACGTCGTCGCTGCTGCTCGACATCGACCTGACCGATACGACGACGCCGACGCAACGCGCCAAGGTCGTGCAGGACACTTTCCGCGCCGCGGCCGGGCACGCGAACTACCCGGGTTTGTCGGTGCTGCGTGATCTCGGGCGTCACCGCGGCACCCAGGTCATCGCGCCGGTGGTGTACACGAGCGCGCTCGGCCTCGGCGAGTTGTTCGCCACCGAGGTGACCGATGCGTTCGGTAAGCCGGTGTGGATCAACTCGCAGGGCCCGCAGGTGCTGCTCGACGCGCAGGTCACCGAGTTCGACGGCGGCGTGCTGGTGAACTGGGACGTGCGCGAGGACGCCTTCCGCCCCGGCGTGATCGACGCGATGTTCGCGCGCCACATCGCCGAGTTGCGCAGGCTCGCCACCGACGACACCGCGTGGGACATCCCGTCGCCGCCGCTGCTGCCGCAGTCACAGCGCGATGTGCGTGACGCGGTGAACGCGAGGTCCGCCGCGCCGAGCGGACGCGCACTGCACGACGGTTTCTTCGAGCAGGCCGCGATGCGCCCCGGCGCCGTGGCCCTGATCGGGTCGAACGGTCCGCTGACCTACGCCGAACTGCGCGAGCAGGCATTGGCCGTCGCGACGGCCCTGCGTGTCGCGGGTGTGCGTCGCGGTGAGAGCGTCGCGGTGATGGGACCCAAAGGGCCCGACCAGATTCCGGCGCTGCTGGGCATCCTGGCTGCCGGTGCGGTGTACGTGCCGGTCGGTGTCGACCAGCCCACCGACCGCGCCGAACGCATGCTCGCCGACGCCGGCGTCCGCATGGCACTGTTCTGCGGTGACGGCACCCCGACATGGCTGCCCGCGCTGACGGTCACCGAGGCCGTCCTGGTGGGCCGGCGCCACGAGACTGTCGAACCCGTCTCCGCTGCGCCCGACGACCTGGCCTACGTGCTGTTCACGTCCGGTTCGACGGGCGAGCCCAAGGGCGTCGAGGTCACCCACGACGCCGCGATGAACACCGTCGAGACGCTCAACACCTACTTCGGCACCGGACCCGGCGACAGCGTGCTGGCGCTGACCCATCTGGAATCGGACCTGTCGGTGCTCGACGTGTTCGGCACGCTGGCCGCGGGTGGCAGCATCGTGATGGTCGACGAGGCCGACCGGCGCAATCCCGATCACTGGGTCGCCCAGATCAACGCCCACGGTGTCACGACGCTGAACTTCCTGCCCGGATCGCTGGAGATGCTGGTCGAAACCGCATGGTCGACAAGGACACCCATGCCCTCACTGCGTGCCGTGCCCACCGGGGGTGACTGGGTGCGCACCACCATGGTGCGCAAGCTGCAGCAGCTCTCACCGGGCGTGGTGTTGACGGGTCTGGGCGGGGCGACCGAAACCGCGATCCACGCGACGCTTTTCGAGGCCAAGGAGCTGCCCGAGCACTGGACGGCGGTGCCGTACGGCGCGCCGTTCCCTAACAACGCGTGCCGCGTGGTCAACGCCGCGGGACAGGACTGCCCCGACTGGGTGCCCGGTGAACTGTGGATCGGCGGTCGCGGGATCGCCCGCGGCTACCGCGGCAAGCCCGACCTGACCGCCGAGAAGTTCGTCACCTGGTGCGGCCGCCGCTGGTACCGCACCGGAGACCTGGCACGCTACTGGCCGGACGGCACACTGGAATTCGTCGGTCGCGCCGACCACCGCGTCAAGCTCAGCGGCTACCGCATCGAACTGGGCGAGGTCGAGGCCGCACTGCAGCGCCTTCCCGGTGTGCATGCCGCGGTCGCCGACATCGTGGACACCCCTGCCGGTGACCTGCTGGCCGCCGTCGTCGGGCTCGACGACACCTCGGTGACCGACGCCGACCTGCGGGCAGGTCTGGCGGAACTGCTTCCGCCGCACATGGTTCCGCGGCACTTCGAACTCACCGGAAAGGTGCCGTTCACCGTCGGCGGCAAGACCGATCGGCGTGCGGTTGCGCGTCTGCTCGCCGAGGCCGTCGAACAGGCGCAGGCTGGTGGGCGCGGCACCGCACGGCGACCCGAGACCAGCTTGGAGCGTGCTCTCGCGGCGATCCTGGGTGAACTGCTCTCGGTGGCCGATGTCGGCGCCGACGAGGACTTCTTCGAACTGGGCGGAGATTCCGTGCTCGCGACCGCGGCGGTCGCACGGATCCGCGATTGGCTGGACACCCCGACCGTGATGGTGCCCGACATCTTCGCCACCCGCACGGTCGAGAAACTCGCGAGCCGTCTGGTCGCCAGGGAGGCCGACGGCAGCCGCCTCGAACAAGTCGCCGAACTCTATCTGGAGGTCGCCGCGATGGATGACGCCGCAGTGATGTCCGCACTCGACACCGCCGCGACATCGTGACGGGCACCGAGGTCTCGCTCGAATCCTGGATCAAGAGGTATCCAGCCGAAAACACCGCCAGCGGGCCCACACTGGTGTTCCCGCACGCCGGCGGTGCGGCCCTGGCGTACCGGCCCTTCGCACTCGCGCTGGCCGAGGCCGGCTCCGACGCCTACGTCATGCAGTACCCGCGCCGCGGCGACCGGCTGTCGCATCCCGCGCCGGCCACGGTCGGCGACCTGGCACGTGACCTCTTCGAGGCGGGCGACTGGACACGGCTCGGGCCGCTGTGTCTGTTCGGCCACTGCATGGGCGCGGTCGTGGCCTTCGAGTTCGCCCGTGTCGCCGAACGCAACGGCGTTGCGGTGGAGGCGCTCTGGGTCTCGGCGAGCGAGGCGCCGTCCGCGGTCGCCGCATCCCCGGCGTTGCCGATGGGGGAGTCCGAGATCATCGCCGAGATGGTGGACCTCGGCGGCACCGACCCGCAGCTGCTGGCCGACGACGACTTCGTGGAGCTGCTGCTCACGGCAGTGCGCGCCGACTACGAGGCGTTCAACCGGTACTCGTGCGATCAGGGCGTGACGATCGCGGCCGACATCCACGCCCTCGGCGGGGAACAGGACCACCGCATCAGCGAGGACATGCTGCGCGGCTGGCAGATCCACACCGAAGGGGCGTTCACGCTGTCGATGTTCGACGGTGGGCACTTCTACATCAACGACTACACCGACGACGTCGCGGAGCTGGTCAATGAGCTCTGGTGAGGACCCGGTCGTCATCGTCGGGATGGCGCTCGAGGCCCCCGGCGGGGTCACGACCGCCGACGACTACTGGACGCTGCTCACCGAGGAACGCGAGGCACTCGGGCGGTTCCCGCGCGACCGTGGCTGGGACATCGGGGCACTGTTCGACGGCTCCCGCCGCGACGGCTTCAAGCCCATCAACGATCTGGGCGGCTTCCTGTCCGGTGCGGGTGAATTCGATCCGGCGTTCTTCGGCATCTCGCCGCGCGAGGCCGTCGCCATGGATCCGCAGCAACGCGTCGCGTTGCGCGTCGCGTGGCGGGCGCTGGAGAACAGCGGGATCAACCCCGACGATCTCGCCGGCCACGACGCCGGCTGCTACATCGGCGCCTCCGGCCTGGAGTACGGCCCGCCGCTTTCCGAGTTCTCCCACCACAGCGGGCATCTCATCACCGGGACCTCGCTCGGGGTCATCGCCGGCCGCATCGCATACACGCTGGACCTGGCCGGGCCCGCCGTCACGGTCGACACCTCGTGCTCGTCGGCGCTCACCGCGTTGCACACCGCGGTCGGCGCGCTGCGCGCGGGAGACTGCGATCTGGCGGTGACCGGCGCGGTGTGCGTGATGGGCTCACCGGGGTACTTCGTCGAATTCTCCAAACAGCACGCACTGTCCGACGACGGCCGCTGCCGCCCCTACAGCGCCCACGCGAGCGGCACGGTGTGGGCCGAGGGCGCGGCGATGTTCGTCCTGCAACGCCGATCCGCCGCAGTGCGCGACGGCCGCCGCATCCTGGCCGAGATCCGTGCCACCGCACTCAACCAGGACGGACGCACCACCGGGCTCACCGCGCCCAGCGGTGCGGCGCAGGAACGCCTGTTCCGCAAGTCCATCGACCGGGCCGGGATCCGCCCCGAGGACGTCGGGATGATCGAAGGCCACGGCACCGGGACCCGACTGGGCGACCGCACCGAACTGCGCTCGCTCGCACAGACCTACGGCGCCACCGCCCCCGGTGCGGGTGCCGTGCTGGGCTCGGTGAAATCGAACGTGGGCCACGCACAGGCCGCCGCGGGCGGACTCGGGCTGGCCAAGGTGCTGCTCGCCGGGCGACGTGCGGCGATCCCGGCGACCCTGCACGTCGACCAGCCCAGTGGCGAGATCGACTGGGAAGCGCAGGGACTGCGCCTGGCCACCAAGCTCACGCCGTGGCCCGCGGTCGGCGGTGAACGCATCGCGGCGGTGTCGGCGTTCGGGATGAGCGGCACCAACGCGCACGCGATCGTCGCGATCCCGGAGGCCGCGTGATGACCGACGGAACGCTCTGCGACCACCGTGTGCCGGTCGTGCTCAGCGCACACGCCGAGGATCTGATCGCCCACGACGCGGCGGCGATCCTGCGGTACCTCGAAGGCAGGGGTGACACCGCGCCGTCCGACGTGGCGTACACGCTGCTGCGCACCCGCCGCCTGCGCAGGCACCGCGCCGTGATCCGGGCGGGGGGTCTCGACGAACTCACCGCGGGACTCCGGGCGCTCGCCGACGGAGACGACCATCCGCTGGTGACGAGAGCCGCGGCGCCGCAGCCCGGTTCGCGGCGCCGCGTCGCGTTCGTGTTCCCCGGCCAGGGCAGCCAGTGGCCGTCGATGGGTGTCGAGGCCTACCGACTCGATGACTACCGCGCCGAGGTGGACCGCTGCGCCGCCGCGTTCGAAGCGGCCGGTGCGGCCTCACCGCTGGACTACCTGCTCGCCCACCCGGATTCCGGCGTCAGCACCAACGACTTCTCACAGGTACAGATCCAGGGCGCCCAGTTCGTGCACGGCGTCGCACTCGCGCGGGTCTGGCGGTCTCACGGGGTGGTGCCCGACATCACGGTGGGCCACAGCCTGGGCGAGATCGGCGCGGCCTACGTCGCCGGAGCCATCACCCTGCCCGAGGCGGTCGCGATCGTCATCGCCCGCGCGACGGTGCTCGACCGGCTCACCGGCCCGTACCGCGTCGCGGTCCTCGGCATCACACCTGAGCAGGCGGCCGAGGTGATCGCCGAAACCCCGGGCTGGCTTGAGCTTTCCGTGGTGAACTCACCGTCGTCGGTCGCGGTGTCGGGGGAGACCGGCGCCGTGGCCGCAGCCGTGCGCACGGTCGCCGCACGCGGGGCGTTCGCCAAGGAGATCGAGATGTGGTTCCCCGCGCACACCACCGCGCTCGACGGTGTGCGCGCCGACCTCGACGCCCTGCTGCCTGCCGGGCGGTTCGCCGAGACTCCCGTGCAGTTCATCGGCTCGGCCACGGCCGACGTCGTCACGACGGGAACGGATTTCGCCGACTACTGGTACACGAACCTGCGCACCACCGTGCGGTTCGATCAGGCGGTCGCACGCGCCGCCCGGCGCGGCGCCCGCATCTTCGTCGAACTCTCGGCGCATCCCGCGCTGCTGTTCAACATGGGCGAGCTGCTCGAGTCCACTCGCGGTGTGGTGCTCGTCGGATCCGGCCGGCGTGACGAACCCCTGCCGGAACGCCTCGCTGACAATGTCATCACGGTCGCGCTGGCCGACGCGGGATACCGCTGGCGCGACCAACTCGGCGACTGCCATGCCGTCCTGCCCGACTTTCCGTTCGCGCCGATGCGCGCCGAACACCTGTGGGCCCAACCGGATCCCCTCCCGCCGGTTACGGGGCTCACGGTCGCGGCCGAGCAATGGCACCAGGTGGCGGTGCCCGAAGTGTCCGGACACCACCGCATCGCGGTGGTCGGACTCGATTCGGAATGCGCTGTCGCCGGCCACCTGCGTGACGCGGCGGAGCGCATCGAGGGCGTCGAGGTGGTCGCACCCGCCGCGGCCGACACGCTGCTCGTGGTCGCACCGATGATCAGCGAGAACGATCCGGTGCTCGCAGGGGAGGAACTCGGCAGGCGCATCGACGAAGGTCTGCTGCGCTACCCCGACCTGCTCACCGAGACCACGCGTGACGTGTGGCTGGTGACCGGCCGCGGCGAGCACGTCCCGGTGGACCGGGACGGGTCACTGCCCGTCGGGGCGGCCGTGGCCGCGATGCACCGCAGCATCGCCTTCGAACACCCCGACCAGAACTTCCGGCAACTCGACGTCCCGATGGGCCTGGACACCGAGGCCGCGGTCACCGCTGTCGCCGCGATGGTCACGGGCACCACGGATCTCGCGCTGCGGTGTGACGTTGCCGACGGTCCCGGGACAACCCTGTGGCGCCGCGGTATGCGCGACGCGTCGGCCGCGGCAGCGCCGTGGCCCACCGGCGTCCTGGACGACGTCGTGATCACCGGCGGTACCGGCGCGGTCGGACTGCAGTTCGCCCGACGCCTCGCGGCGCTGGGCGCACGGCGCATCGTGCTGTTGAGCCGCAACGGGATCGAGGGGAACCGCGTGGACGAGCTTCCTCTCGGCGTCGAGATCGTCGCGCCGCGTTGCGATCTCACCGACATTCCACGGGTACGCGACGTCGCCGCCGAATTCGGTGGACAGGGTGCGTCTCTGATCGTGCACGCCGCGGCGACGGCAACCATCGCGGCAGGCTCCGCACTCACCGGCGCGGCCGCGCAGGCCACGTTCACCGCGAAACTCGCGGGCATCGAGAACGTGCTCGCGGCGTGGCCCGTGCGGCCGGACGCGCGAATCCTGCTGTGCTCGTCGGTGTCCGGGCTGTGGGGCGGCCACGGACACGCCGCGTACGCGGCCGCGAACCGTCTGCTCGACGTCATGGCGGAACGGCTTCGCTCCGAGGGCCGCCGGTGCACCGCGGTGCGCTGGGGTCTGTGGCCGGGTGCGGGGATCATCGACGCAGACGAGATCACGCGCGTCGAACGCTCGGGCCTGCGGGCCATGGCGCCTGACCGGGCGGTCGACACCGCGCTGCAGGACTTTGCGGGTGACCCGCTGGTGTTCAGCGCCGACGCGCAGCGCCTCGCACTTTTTCTCGGCACCGATGCCGATACCGGCACCGGACGGGAAGCCACCCACGCAGCGCAGCACCGCGATGCGGGCCCACCCGCCGATGCCGAGCACCACGACACGGGTGCGGCGGTACGCATCGCGCTGGCTGCGGTTCTCAAGCTGGCGGACACCACGGGTCTGGACCTCGACGCGTCGCTGCTGGACCTGGGCGTCGACTCACTGCTGGCGCTCGACCTGCGCAAGAAGCTCAAGAAGACCACCGGACGCTCCGTGCCGTTGGCCACCCTGCTCGGCGGAGTGACCGCCACCGAGCTGATCGAGCACCTCGAAAGACCCGAAAAGGAAACGTTCTCGCGTGACTGACATTGCCGATACCGCGACGGCCTCCACCGTCGAAGCCCGCCTGGAGTTGATGCGGCGCAAGCTCGCCGAACGCGGCCTGGCGGCCGGACGCGCAGCAGCCGAAGGTTCCGCGGCGGCCGTCGATCCCACGGTGCTGTCCGACGGACAGCGCCGCATGTGGTTCGTGCAGGGGTTCGATCCGAGCGGGGTCCTGCTCAATGTGAGCCTGTCCTACCGGCTCACCGGTGACATCGATGCCGAACGTATGCAGGCCGCGGTCGAGGCGGTGGCCCGGCGTCACCCGATCCTGCGCACGACCTTCCATGCCGACGAGAACGGCGAACCGCGCGCCGAGGTTCACGACGACCTCACACCGTCGTGGACCACGCACGATTTGTCGGAGAAGTCCGAGCGGGCGCGCAAGCTGCGCCTGGAGGTGCTCGCGCAGCGTGAGTTCGGCACACCGTTCGACCTGGGCACCGAATCACCGCTGCGCCTCACGCTCATCAGGACCGGACCGGCCGAACACGTACTGCTGCTCGTCGCACACCACATCGCATGGGACGACGGTTCGTGGCGGGTGTTCTTCACCGACCTCACGCGCGCGTACTCGGGCGAGCAATTGCCCGAGACGCCACGGGTCGGGGCTGCCGCCCCGGACACCACCGACGAGGACCTCGCCTACTGGCGCGAGGTCATGGCTAATCCGCCCGAGCCGCTGGAACTTCCCGGCCCGATGGGTTCGGTGGTGCCGACCGGTTTCCGATCGCAGCGCAGTACCGTACGACTGTCGGCCGAGACCGTCGAGAAGGTGACGGTACTGGCGCGCGAGACCGGCGCGACGCCGTACATGGTGCTGCTGGCCGCGTTCGGCGCGCTCATCAGGCGCTACACCCACACCGACGACTTCCTGGTCGCCACCCCGGTGCTCAACCGCGACACCGAGGACACCATCGGATACCACGGCAACACCGTCGCGATGCGCATGCGACCCCGCAGCGACGCCGGATTCCGTGACCTGGTGCTGCAGACCCGCGACGTCGCGCTCGGGGCGTTCGCGCATCAGCGGGTCAACCTGGACCGGGTGGTGCGCGAACTCAACCCGGATCGTCGCCACGGCGCCGAGCGCATGACCCGCGTGAGCTTCGGGTTCCGTGAACCCGATGGCGGCGGGTTCTGCCCGGCCGGGGTGCGGTGCGAACGTGCCGAACTGCGCGGCAACCACACCCAGTTGCCGCTGGGCTTCATGGTCGAGTGGGAAGCCACGGGTGCCACCGTCGAGGCCGAGCACCTCACCGAGGTGCTCGATGCGGCGTTGGCCGAACAGATGCTGCGGCACTTCACGGTGCTGCTCGACAACGCCCTCGCCGATCCCGATCGCGCGCTGTGGCGTCTGGACCTGTTCACCGCCGAGGACACGGCGTGGCTGACGCGGATGGCCACCGGCGAGGCCTTCGACACACCCGCGGCGACCCTCACCGATCTGGTGACCCAGCAGGCCGAACGCACCCCGGACGCCACCGCCGTGGTCTACGAGGGCAGGCACTTCACCTACCGCGAGATCAACGAGTCCGCGAACCGGTTGGCGCACTGGCTGATCGGGCAGGGCATCGGCACCGAGGACCGCGTCGCGGTGCTGCTGGAGAAGTCGCCCGAGCTGGTCATCACCGCGCTCGGCATCGTCAAGGCCGGTGCGGTGTACCTGCCCGTCGACCCGACGTATCCCGAGGACCGGCTGAACTACATCCTGTCCGACTCCGACCCGAAGATCGTGCTGCGCGAGTTCGTCACCGGGCTGGACGATCAGCCGACGACCGATCCCACCGACGCCGAGCGAGTGCGGCCGCTGCGGCCCGACAACACCGCGTACCTGATCTACACGTCGGGTTCCACCGGTCTGCCCAAAGGTGTTCCGGTGCCCCACCGCCCGATCGCGGAGTACTTCGTGTGGTTCGGCGGCGAATACGACGTCACCAACGAAGACCGCCTGCTGCAGGTCGCGTCGCAGAGCTTCGACGTGTCGATCGGGGAGATCTTCGGCATGCTGGCCGCCGGTGCGCGCCTGGTGATCCCGAAACCGGGCGGCCTCACCGACATCGGCTACCTGACCGATCTGCTGCGCAACGAGGGCATCACCTCGATGCACTTCGTGCCGTCGCTGCTCGGGCTGTTCCTGTCGCTGCCCGGCGTCAACGAGTGGCGCACCCTGCAGCGCGTGCCGATCGGCGGCGAGGCACTGCCCGGCGAGATCGCCGACAAATTCCACGCGACGTTCGACTCGCTGCTGCACAACTTCTACGGACCCACCGAGACCGTGCTGAACTGCACGCGCTACAAGGTCGAGGGCAAGCAGGGCGCGCGCACCGTACCGATCGGAAAGCCCAAGATCAACACCACGATCCATCTGCTCGACGACGCGCTGCAACCGGTGCCCGTCGGCGTGATCGGCGAGATCTACATCGGCGGAACACATGTCGCGCACGGCTATCACCGACGGCCGGGAATGACCGCCGAGCGCTTCGTCGCCGATCCGTTCAACCCGGGCGGGCGGATGTACCGCTCGGGAGATCTCGCGCGGCGCAACGCCGACGGCGACATCGAGTTCGTCGGGCGGGCCGACGAGCAGGTGAAGATCCGCGGCTTCCGCATCGAACTCGGCGAGGTGTCGGCGGCGATCTCGGTGGACCCGTCGGTGGGGCAGGCCGTGGTGGTGGTCAGCGACCTGCCGAGCCTCGGCAAGAGCCTGGTCGCCTACATCACGCCGGCCGCGGGCGCCGACCACGTCGACATCGAACGCATCCGGGCCCGGGTGACCGCTGCGCTGCCGGAATACATGGTGCCCGCGGCCTACGTCGAGCTCGACGAGATCCCGATCACCACCCACGGCAAGATCGACCGCAGGGCCCTGCCCGAGCCGGAGATCACCTCCACCACCCGATTCCGGGAACCGTCCACCGACACCGAACGCACCGTGGCCGGATTGTTCGCCGAACTGCTCGAACGCGACGAGGTGGGCGCCGACGACTCGTTCTTCGATCTCGGCGGCCACTCACTGCTCGCGACCAAACTCGTCGCGGCCGTGCGTGCCCGATGTGCTGTGGACGTGGGTGTCCAGGACGTTTTCGAGCACGCCACGGTGTCCGGCCTCGCCGCGCACATCGAAGACCTGGTGGCCTCGGGTGCATCGAGTGGTCGCCCCGCGATCGTCGCGGTGCCGCACGACGGCCCGCTGCAGATGTCGGCCGCGCAGTTGCGCCAGTGGTTCCAGTTCCGCATCGACGGCCCGAACCCGGTCAACAACGTGCCCTTCGCGGCGCGCCTGTCCGGGCCCTGCGACGTCGACGCATTGATCGCCGCGGTCGGCGACGTCGTCGCGCGGCACGAGATCCTGCGGACCACCTACCGCGAGATCGACGGTGCGCCGTACCAGATCATCCACCCGCCGGCCCCGGTGCCGGTGCGGCAGGCGCGCGGTGACGGAGAGGACTGGGTGCAGGCCCAACTCGACGCCGAGCGCAGGTACTGCTTCGACCTGGAGACCGACTGGCCGATCCGGGCTGCGGTGCTGACCACCGCTGAGCACCACGTGCTGTCACTCGTGGTGCACCACATCGCGGCCGACCACTGGTCGGGCACAGTGCTGTTCACCGATCTGCTCACGGCCTACCACGCCCGCCACGCCGGCAGCGCCGTCGAACTGCCGCCGCTGCCCGTGCAGTACGCCGACTTCGCTGCCTGGCAGGCCGAACTGCTGGCAGGCACCGACGACACGATCGACGAACAACGCCGGTACTGGACAACGCAGTTGGCCGGTCTGCCCGAAGAGAACGGGCTGTATCCGGACTTCCCTCGGCCCCCGGTACCCACGGGCGACGGCGCGGCGCTGGACTTCAGCATCGACGCCGACACCAGGGCCAGGCTGATCGCGCTCACCCGCGAACTCGGCGTCACCGAGTTCATGCTGCTGCAGGCCGCCGTCGCGATCGCGTTGCACAAGTCCGGACAGGGCACCGACATCCCGCTGGGCACCCCGGTCGCCGGGCGCACGGCACCCGAACTCGACGCGCTGATCGGGTTCTTCATCAACATCGTGGTGCTGCGTAACGACCTCTCGGGCAACCCGTCGCTGCGTGAGGTGCTGCGCCGTTCCCGTGAGATGGCGTTGGCTGCCTACCAGCATCAGGACCTGCCGTTCGACCGTGTGGTCGACGCCGTGAGCCCCGTGCGCTCGCTGTCGCGCAACCCGCTGTTCGGTGTCGTCGTGCACGTCCGCGATGACCTGCCCGCCGATCAGGTGATCGACGACGGCGGCAATGGCGAAACACGCTTCACCGCACTGGAACCCACGTTCGACGTGGCACATGCGGATCTGTCGCTGAACTTCTTCGCGCAGAACGGCAATGGGGGACGGGCTGGTGAACCGGCCGGCTACAAGGGCACCGTGATCTACCGCACCGAGTTGTACGAGCCCGCGACCGCGCGACGTCTCATCGGGTGGCTGCACCGGATCATCGACGCGTTCGCGACCGACGCCGACACGACGCTGCGCGACATCGCGGTGATCGACGCGGACGAGCGCACGCTGCTGATCGAGGACTGGAGCCGCCGCGCGGTGCCGCCTGCGCTACCGCAGACCGAGGGCGCCACCAACGTCTACGTGCTCGACGAGTGGCTCGAGCCGGTGGCGATAGGCGTGATCGGCGACGTGTACTACGCAGGCGGCGCTGTGGATGCGTCGGCTGAAGCCGCGAACGGCGTTGCCGCACAACGCTTCGTGCCCAACCCCTTCGGCGCGGGCCGGCTGTACCGCACCGGGGACCGGGCACGCTGGACCCCCGACGGCAGGCTCGAGCCCGTCACCGCCGGTGAACCGCGGCTGCAGGCCGCGCTGGAGGCCGTCGACGGCGTGGCCGCCGCGGCGACGCGGTACTGGGAGAACCGCTCGGCGCCGTTGCTGGCCGCATACGTGGTGGCCGACGCAGCTCACGCCGCGGACCCGCAGTTCGCCGAGCAGGTACGCACCGCGCTGCCCGACGAATTCGCCGGCGCCGCAATCACCGTCGTCGACGACCTCACCCCGGCCGCCCTGACCCGCCCGCGCGTGAGCGCCACGGCGTCGGGTCCGTTCGAGGCGCCGGCCACGCCCACCGAACGTGCCGTGGCCGCGATGCTCGTCGAGCTGCTGGGCGTCACACAGGTGGGCCGCCACGACGACTTCTTCACCCTCGGCGGTGACAGCATCCTCGCGGTGCAACTCGCGGCACGCGCGCGCGACGCGGGTGTGGCGATGACCGCGCGCACGGTGTTCGAACATCCGGTTCTGTCGGAGCTCGCCGCGGCGATCGATGCCGCGGGTGAGGGCTCGGCCGCGCAGGATGTCCACCATGCGCCCATGGAGGCGTCGGGTCTGTCGTCCGACGAGCTCGCGGCGCTGACCGCGGCATGGGGTCAGAGCCAAGACGGGAAACGATGACCGCCACCGGAACCCCGCCGGGCATCGAGGACGTCCTGGCGCTGAGCCCGCTGCAGCAGGGCCTGTACTCGCTGGCCGGGCTCACCGAGGAGGACACGGGTGCCGACCCGTACGTCATCGCGATGGCGGCCGACATCGAGGGTGCCGTCGATCCGGCGCTGCTGCGGTCGTGCGCCGAGGCGATGCTGGTGCGCCACCCCAACCTGCGGGCGAGTTTCTTCCAGGGCAACCTGACCCGCCCGGTCGCGGTGGTGCCGACGGCCGTCGATCTCCCGTGGCGGCACGTCACCGCGCCCACGGCCGAGGCCGCCGCTGCCATCGAGGCCGAGGAGCGCACGCGCCGTTTCGATCTCGGGCGTGGACCGCTCATCCGGTTCCTGCTCATCGAGATGCCCGCGCAGCGTTGGCGTCTGGTGGTCACGGCTCACCACATCGCGATCGACGGCTGGTCGTTGCCCGTGTTCGTGGGCGAGTACATCACGCTGTACGCGGCCGACGGCGACACCGCGGTGTTCCCCGCGGCGCCGCGTCCATACCGTGATTACATCGGCTGGCTCGCCGGGCGCGATCACGACGCCAGCCGCGCGAGGTGGCGCGCCCACCTCGACGGGCTGGACGGCCCGACACTGCTGTCGCCCGCGCTGTCGGGCCGCGAGGCCGAACCGGGACTGCCCGCACGCACCGAGGTCACGCTGGACGAGCAGGCGTCCGCGGAGATCTTCGACGGCGCACGCGCGCGGGGTGTCACGGTCAACACGCTGTTCCAGATGGCCTGGGCGGCAATCCTCTCGGCGTTCACCGACCGCACCGACGTGGTGTACGGCGTGACCGTGTCGGGCCGTCCCGACGAACTGTCCGGTGTCGAGTCCATGGTCGGCCTGTTCATCAACACCGTTCCGCTGCGCATCCGGCTCGATCCGGCGCGATCCGTGGGCCGGCAGTGCCTCGCGGTGCAGCGCGAGGCCGCCGATCTGCGCGACCACAGCTACCTCAGCCACACCGAGATCCGAGCGCTCGGCGGTATCGGTGAACTGTTCGACACGCTGCTGGTGTACGAGAACTTCCCACCCGGCGGACTGGTGGGCAGCGACGAGTTCCCGCTCGGGTCGGATGGTGGCGGGGCCGTGTTGCGCCCCTCGGCGCTGGAGAGCCTGTCGCACTTTCCGGTCACCATCGCCGCGCACCCCACCCACGGCAGACTCACGGTGCTCGTCGAAACACTCGACGGCGCACTGGGAATGCTCGACCCGCACACTCTGGGGCGCCGCGTGCTCACCGTCGTGCAGCGCCTCTTGCGGTCGTGGGACCGGCCGCTGCGCGACGTCGCGGTCACCCTCGACGACGAAGATGCCCCCGGGACATTTACCGCGACTCGCGCCGACACGACCGTCCGCATCGGTGGTTTCCACACCGCCTTCACCGAGACGGCCGCGCAGCGACTCGGGTCGATCGCGCTGACCTGGGACGGTGGGGAACTCACCTACCGGCAGCTCGACGAGGCGGCCGACCGTGTCGCGGCCGAACTGCGCCGGCGCGGCGTGGCGACGGAGACCCCGGTACCGATACGACTGCCGCGCGGGCCCGAGTACGTGGTGGCGATGCTCGGCGTGCTCAAGGCCGGCGGCCTGATCGTGCCGCTGGACCCGGCGATGCCCGGGGAACGGGTCGGCGAGATCCTCCGCCAGACCCACCCCGACGGGCAACGACCGATCATCGTCGACGAGGCGTTCGTGTCCGGCGTGCGCGCGGCGGACGCCGAACTGCCCGCCGATTACCGGCCCGCACAGGTGTATCCCGGCCAGGGCGCCTACATCGTGTTCACGTCCGGTACGACCGGAAAGCCCAAGGGCGTAATCGGAACCCACCAGGCACTCTTGGCGTACGCGGCCGATCACGCCCGCAACGTGTTGCGCCCCGCGGCGCAGCGTGTGGGGCATCCGCTGCGTGTCGCGCACGCGTGGTCGTTCACCTTCGACGCGGCGTGGCAACCGCTGGTGGCGTTGCTCGACGGCCACGCCAACCACATCGTCGGTGACGACGTGCAGCGCGACGCCGAGGCGCTCGTGGAGACCATCGGGCGCCACGGGATCGACATGATCGACACGACACCGTCGATGTTCACGCAACTGCGCGCGGCCGGACTGCTCAGCACCGTGCCGCTGGCGGTGCTGGCACTCGGCGGCGAGGCCATCGACACCGCGCTGTGGCAGGCGATCCAGGCCGAGTGCGAACGCACCTGGATGTCGGCGCACAACTGTTACGGCCCCACCGAGGCCACCGTGGAGGCCGTGGTCGCCGCGATCGCCGACCACCGCGACCCGTGCATCGGCAAACCCACCGACCCGACTGCCGCCTATGTGCTCGACAGCTGGCTGCGCCCGGTGCCCGCCGGGGTGGCCGGCGAGTTGTACCTCGCCGGTGGGCAGCTCACGCGCGGCTACGTGGGCAGGCCAGGGGAGACCGCGGCCCGGTTCGTGGCCGACCCGTTCACCCTGGGCGCGCGCATGTACCGCACCGGTGACGTGGTGCGCCGGACACCCGACGGGGCCCTGCAGTTCCTGGGCCGCAGCGACGATCAGGTCAAGATCCGCGGTTTCCGCGTCGAACCCGGCGAGGTCGCCGCGGCGCTGCACCGGCACCCACAGGTGCGTCACGCGCACGTCGCGCTGCGCCGCCACCGCAGCGGGCCGCGCCTGGTGGCCTACGTCGTCACCGATGCCTCCTTGGCGGACGCGGCCGGGGAGCTGCGCCGCATGCTCGCCGCGACGTTGCCGAGATATCTGGTGCCGCATCACATCCTGCTCGTCGACGAGATCCCGCTGACCACCAACGGCAAGGTCGACGACGCCAGGCTGGCCGCGCTCGACTCGGGGCGGCAGTCCGGTGGTTTCCAAGGGCCGGCGACCGATACCGAGAGGGTTGTCGCCGAGGTGCTGGCCGAGGTGCTGGACACACGTGCGGTCGACGTCACCGCGGAGTTCCTCGATCTGGGGCTGGACAGCATCGTTGCGCTGACGGTTGTGCAGGCCGTGCGCAGGCGCGGTCTGGCGCTGCGGGCCCGGCTCATGCTGGAGTGCGCCAACGTGCGTGAGCTCGCCGCGGCGATCGACGCCGACGCCCACCACGCTGCCGTCGACCACACTCCTGAGGATTCCGGCCCGATCCCGTTGCTGCCGAACGGAAGCTGGCTCTACCAGTACGGCGAACCGCGACGGCTGGCGCAGACCGAGGCGTTCCGGCTGCCCGAGGGCACCACGGCCGCGCAGTTGCGGACCCTGCTTCGTACCGTCGTCGACGGGCACGAGGTGCTGCGAACCCGGCTCGACCGGGTCACCCGCACCCTGGTGCCGCACGGGCCTCGTGACGTGCTCACCGAGGCGGTCGGGGTGGGAACCCTGGCCGACGCCGTGGCCGAGCAGGCCGCGCTGTCGGTGGACCGCATCGACCCGCAGCAGGGTTCGATGCTCGACGCGGTGTGGCTGCGTCACCCCGACGCGCCCGGCGGTGTGCTCATCCTCACCGCCCATGTGCTCGCGCTCGACCCGGCGTCGTGGCGCATCGTCGTCGGCGAGCTCGAGACCGCCTGGCACGCACTGGCATCCGGCCGGGAGCCGACGCCGGTGCGCGAGCACACGTCGCTGCGGCGGTGGTCACGCATGCTGTCCGAGCGTGCGCTGAAACTCGACACCGTCGACTTCTGGCACCGCCAGTTCGACGGTGCCGATCCCGACATCGGCGCCAGGCGCGTCGATCCGGCAACCGACCGGATGCGCGACATCGCGGTCGAGATGACCTTCGCCGACGCGGATCTCACGGCCCGATTGCTCACCGGAGGGGTCCCGGTGACCGAGGTGCTCGCCGCGGCGACGGCGCGGACCGTCACCGCGTGGCGACGCGAACGCGGACAGCCGACACCCGCGCCGCTCTTGGCGCTGGAAACCCACGGCCGGGCCGACGCCGTGGTGTCGGCCGATCTGGGGGAGGACCCCCACCAGGTGGACACCGGTGACACCGCCGGGTTGCTCAGCATGATCTACCCGCTGCGGGTGACCGCCGGCGACGCGCGCGGTGTGGCCGAACTGGTCGCCGCCATCCCCGGCGACCCGATCGACTACGGGCTGCTGCGCCACCTGCGCGAGGACACCGCAGAAAGCCTTGGTGTGCACCGTGACCCGCAGTTGCTGCTGAACTACCTGGGCCGTATCGAACTGGATTCGGCCGATCACGCCCTGCTGCAGGACCGGTCACTGTTGTCCGGTGTCACGCCGATACCCGAACCGGATGTCGCTGTGCGCCACGAACTGACGATCATGGCCGCGGTGATCGACCGGGACGGATCGGCCGTGCTGGGCGCACAGTGGCGGACCCTGCCGGACATCCTGTCGGCCGCCGAAGTTGGCACATTGCAGACCATGTGGCTCGATGCGTTGCGAGAGGTGGTCGAGTGAGCGAGACGGTGAGCGAGAGAGTGAGCGAGACGACCCCACGGCTGGCGGTCATCGGTGCGGGCCCCAAGGGAATCGCGGTGGCAGCCAAGGCCGCTGAACTGCGGGCGATGGGCGCCGCCGCGCCCGAGGTCGTCGTCATCGACCGTGCGGGCGTGGCCGCCAACTGGCAGGCCGTCGGCGGATGGACCGACGGGCAGCACCGGCTCGGCACGAGCCCCGAGAAGGACGTCGGCTTCCCGTACCGCTCGTCGCTGGTGCCACGGCGCAACGCCGAACTCGACGAACGGATGATGCGGCACAGCTGGCAGTCCTATCTCGTCGACATCGGCCAGTTCGCGGAGTGGATCGACCGCGGCAGGCCCGCACCCACTCATCGGCGGTGGAGCCAGTACCTGAACTGGGTGGCCGACAACATCGGCATGTCGCTGATCACCGGCGAGGTGACCAGGATCGGTCTCGGGGATGACCAGAACTCGTGGACGTTGCACACCCACGAGGACACCGTGGCCGCCGACGCCGTGATGATCACCGGGCCCGGCCAGGCCGAGAGGTCGATCCTTCCCGGCAACCCGCGTGTGTTGTCCATCGCGCAGTTCTGGCACCGCGCGGCGGCCAACGAGCTGATCTCCGCCGAGCGGGTCGCGGTGATCGGCGGCGGCGAGACCGCCGCGACGATGCTCAACGAGCTTTTCCGCCACCGGGTTTCGGCGATCACCGTGATCTCTCCGCAGGTCACGTTGTTCACGCGCGGTGAGAGTTTCTTCGAGAACACGCTGTACTCCGACCCCACGCACTGGGCCGGACTCACGCTCGACGAGCGACGAGACGCCATGAACCGCACCGACCGCGGGGTGTTCTCGGCGCGCGTCCAGGAGTCGCTGCTCGCCGACGACCGCATCCGCCACCTGCGCGGCCGCGTCGCGCACGCGGTGGCCCGGGACGAGAAGATCCGACTGACCCTGCAGACCAACTCCGGCAGCGAGCGTCTGGAGACCGTGCACGGCTTCGACCTGGTGATCGACGGCTCCGGTGCCGACGCGCTGTGGTTCGTGCCGTTGCTGGCGCAGGACGCGCTCGACAAGCTCGAACTGGGGCTGGGCCGCCCGCTGACCGGCGACAGCCTGCAGGAGTCCATCGGTTACGACCTCGCGGTCACCGGCGTGACGCCCAAGTTGTTCCTGCCGGGCCTGGCCGGGCTCAACCAGGGGCCTGGGTTCCCCAACCTCAGCTGCCTCGGGTTGCTGTCCGACCGCGTGCTCGGCGCCGAGATGTCCGTGACCACACACCGATCGATCAGGAGAACCGATGAGCACCAATCCGTTCGATGACGAGAACGGCACCTTCTACGTGCTGGTGAACGACGAGGACCAGCACAGCCTGTGGCCGGCGTTCGCCGACGTGCCCGCAGGCTGGCGGGTGGTGTTCGGTGCGGCCACCCGCGCCGAGTGCCTGGACCACGTCGAGGCGAACTGGACCGATCTGCGGCCGAGGACGCTGCGCGAGGCGATGACCCGGTAGGCCCATCAGGCCGTCGAGCCGTCAGGCCTCCTGCGGCGCCAGCGCGTCCATGTCGAACAAGCGCGCATGCAGGATCGTGCGGTTACGCAGCGCCGCGCGCACCGCGCGGTGCAGACCGTCTTCGAGGTAGATGTCGCCGCGCCACCGCACGGCGTGGGGGAACAGGTCGCCGTAGAACGTGGAGTCCTCCGACAGCAGGCGGTCGAGCGCCAGCACGGTCGTGGTGGTCACCAGCTCGTCGAGGCGCAGTTGGCGGGGCGGGATGCGAGACCAGTCCCGATAGGTCAGGCCGTGCTCCGGATAGGGTTTGCCTTCGAGGACGCCTTTGAAGATCATCGCTGGCGCACCTGCGAGACACCCGCGCACGGGATCGGCATCGGCATGGGTGTAAAGGCTAGTACTGATCGGCGAATTTTCCACCGGTTGCTTTCACCGGCTCACGGCACGGAAGACTCGGTCGGCAAAGGACCTGCTCCGGACCCGTAAAATGGGGGAATCGCAGCTACGAAGGGCAGGTGATGGTGTGGGTAGTGCCGACGATCGTCGTTTCGAGGTGCTGCGTGCAATCGTCGCCGATTTCGTCGCGACCAAGGAACCCATCGGGTCGAAGACGCTCGTCGAGCGGCACAACCTCGGTGTTTCCAGTGCCACCGTGCGCAACGACATGGCGGTTCTGGAGGCCGAGGGTTACATCACGCAGCCGCACACCAGCTCGGGGCGGGTCCCCACCGAGAAGGGGTACCGCGAATTCGTCGACCGCATCGACAACGTCAAGCCGCTGTCGTCGTCCGAGCGCCGCGCGATCCTGAACTTCCTGGAATCGGGCGTCGATCTCGACGATGTCCTGCGTCGCGCGGTGCGCCTGCTCGCGCAGCTGACGCGGCAGGTGGCCATCGTGCAGTACCCGACGTTGTCGACGTCGTCGGTGCGCCACCTCGAGGTGGTGGCGCTGACGCCGGCGCGGCTGCTGCTGGTGGTGATCACCGACACCGGGCGCGTGGATCAGCGGATCGTCGAACTCGGTGACGCGATCGACGAACACGAGCTGTCCAAGCTGCGTGACATGCTCGGTCAGGCCATGGAGGGCAAGCCGCTCGCGCAGGCCTCGATCGCGGTGTCGGACCTGGCGAGCCACCTCAACGGCAGCGACCGTCTGGGGGATGCCGTCGGACGCTCCGCGACGGTGCTCGTGGAAACCCTCGTCGAGCACACCGAGGAACGGTTGCTGCTCGGCGGCACCGCCAACCTCACCAGTAACACCGCTGACTTCGGCGGGTCGTTGCGGTCGGTGCTCGAAGCGCTGGAGGAGCAGGTGGTGGTGCTGCGCCTGTTGGCCGCCCAACAGGAGGCAGGAAAGGTGACCGTGCGCATCGGTCACGAGACCGAGGCCGAGCAGATGGCCGGGGCGTCGGTGGTGAGCACCGCGTACGGCAGTTCGGGCAAGGTGTACGGCGGCATGGGCGTGGTCGGTCCGACCCGGATGGACTATCCCGGAACGATCGCCAACGTCGCGGCGGTCGCCCTCTACATCGGCGAAGTCCTCGGCAGTCGTTAGGCAGTCGTCAAGCAGTCTTTGATGCAGCCGGAGAACCCGGCACAGAAAGGTCAGGCAAGTCAGCGTGGCACGTGATTACTACGGCCTGCTCGGAGTGAGCAAGGGTGCGAGCGATTCGGAGATCAAACGCGCCTACCGGCGTTTGGCACGTGAGCTGCACCCCGACGTCAACCCCGACGAAGAGGCCCAGCACAGGTTCACCGAGATCCAGCAGGCGTACGAGGTCCTGTCCGATCCGGAGAAGCGGCGGATCGTCGACATGGGCGGCGACCCGATGGAGTCGGTCGGCGGAGCACCCAACGGCTTCGGCGGGTTCGGCGGTCTCGGGGACGTGTTCGAGGCGTTCTTCGGTGGCGGCACCACGTCGCGCGGCCCGATCGGCCGTGTCCGGCCCGGCTCGGACTCGCTGCTGCGCATGCGCCTGGATCTCGAAGAGTGCGCCACCGGCGTGACCAAGCAGGTCACCGTCGACACGGCCGTGCTGTGCGATCTGTGCCACGGCAAGGGCACCAACGGCAACTCGTCGCCCGCCACGTGCGACACGTGCGGCGGCCGCGGTGAGATCCAGACCGTGCAGCGGTCGCTGCTCGGTCAGGTGATGACGTCGCGGCCGTGCCCGGTCTGCGGGGGCGTCGGCGAGGTGATCCCCGATCCGTGCCACCGCTGCGGCGGCGACGGCCGCGTGCGCGCCCGCCGCGACATCAGCGTCAAGATCCCGGCTGGCGTCGGCGACGGCATGCGGGTGCGGCTCGCCGCCCAGGGCGAGGTCGGACCGGGCGGTGGCCCCGCGGGCGACCTGTACGTCGAGGTGCACGAAAAGCCGCACGACGTGTTCGTGCGCGACGGCGACGATCTGCACTGCACGATCTCGGTGCCCATGGTCGACGCCGCGCTGGGCTGCACGGTCACCGTCGACGCGATCCTCGACGGGCCGACCGAACTGACCATCCCGCCGGGCACCCAGCCCGGTTCCGTGACTACGCTGCGCGGGCACGGCATGCCGCATCTGCGTTCGGGTGTGCGCGGTGACCTGCACGCCCACATCGATGTCGTGGTGCCCACACGCCTGGAGAACTCCGACATCGAGTTGCTGCGCAAGTTCAAGGAGAACCGCACGCGAGACACCGCCTCGGTGCGCTCGACGCAGGGCGGCGCAAGCTCAGGTGGCGGCCTGTTCAGCCGTCTGCGCGAGACGTTCTCCGGTCGCTGACGGACGTGGGCGCCACACCATGAGCGCGGCGCTGTTCTATGTCGACGCGCTGACCGGTGCGGGAGAACTGGCCGTCGTCGACGGCGACGAGGGTCATCACGCCGCCAATGTGCGCCGCATCCGCGTCGGGGAGCACATCGACCTCAGCGACGGGGCAGGCACGCTCGCGCACTGCGTCGTCGAGAACACCGCGAAAGGCAGTGTCACCGCACGCATCACCGAACAGGTGACGCTCCCGCCCGCACGACCGTCGGTGACGGTCGTGCAGGCACTGCCCAAATCGGATCGCTCCGAGCTCGCCGTCGAACTGGCCACCGAGGCCGGTGCCGACGCCTTCGTGGCCTGGCAGTCCGCGCGGTGCGTGGCCCGCTGGGACGGACCCAAGGCCGACAAGGGTCTGCGCCGCTGGAGTGCGGTCGCCCGCTCGGCGGCCCGCCAGTCCCGCCGCGCGTACATCCCCACCGTCACGGGTGTCGAGTCGACGCGGGATCTGTTGCGCCGCATCGCCTCCACCGACGCCGTGGTGCTGGCACTGCACGAATCGGCCACCGAGCCGTTCGCCGAAATGCCCGTCGCCCAATCCGATTCGGTGATCCTGATCATCGGCCCGGAAGGCGGCATCGCCGACGACGAGATCGCCGCGCTGACCGACGCGGGCGCACATGCCGTGCGTCTGGGCCCCACGGTGCTGCGCACGTCGACGGCCGCGGCGGTGGCACTGGGTGCACTCGGCGCGTTGACGCCGCGCTGGGACATCTAGCGGCCGAACGCGAATATATTTCGCGCGTTTCGCCGCCGAAACATCGCGAACACGTCGCGGTGACCCGCCGTGGATACGGTGCCGCGAATGGGGGCACCGACAATCGATCCACCGCGCAGCGACGTGGCCACCTCGGCCACCCGATCGCCGTGGTACTCATCACTTTTCATCCAACTGCTCGTCGCGATCGTGGCCGGCATCGTCGTCGGCTGGCTGTGGCCCGATGTCGGCGGCAGCCTGAAACCACTGGCAGACGGCTTCATCAAGCTGATCAAGATGCTGATCGCGCCGATCATCTTCTGCACCGTGGTGCTGGGCATCGCCCACGTCGGTGATCTGAAGTCGGTGGGGCGCATCGGCGTGAAGGCGCTGATCTACTTCGAGGCCATCACCACCTTCGCGCTTCTGTTCGGCCTCGTGGTGGGCAACGTGGTCAAGCCGGGCGCGGGCTTCAACATCGACGCGCAGACGCTGGCCACCGGGGCAGAGGCCGTCGCCGCGAAGACCGGTGACGGCGAACTGCCGCACACCGTGGAGTTCCTGCTCAACATCATCCCGAGTTCGGTGGTGTCGGCGTTCGCCGAGAACGCGCTACTGCAGGTGTTGTTCTTCGCGGTGCTGTTCGGTCTGGGCCTGGCCAAGTTCGGCGAGCACGGCCCACCCGTGGTGCTCGAATTCATCGACCACCTCAGCCACATCTTCTTCACCGTGATCGGCTGGATCATGAGGCTCGCGCCGCTGGGGGCCTTCGGGGCGATGGCCTACATCATCGGCCAGTACGGCATCGGGTCGCTGGGCAGCTACGCCAAGCTGATCGCGGCGTGCTACGTCGCGGCCGCGCTGTTCATCGTGATCCTGGCCGTGGTCACCAAGGTGTTCGCCGGGGTCAACCTGTGGAAGTTCTTCCTCTACATCAAGGACGAGATGTTCCTGGCGCTCGGCACCGCGTCCACCGAGGTGGTGCTGCCGCGGGTCATGGCCAAGCTGACCAACGCCGGGTGTTCACGCACCACGACCGGACTGGTGGTGCCGACCGGCTACTCGTTCAATCTCGACGGCGCGACGCTGTACCTGTCGATCTGCGTGCTGTTCCTCGCGCAGGCGCTCGGCGTCGACCTGAGCCTCGGCGAGCAGATTATGGCGGTGCTGGTGCTCATGCTCACCTCGAAGGGCATGGCCGGTGTGCCGGGTTCGTCGTTCCTGGCGCTGTCGGCCACGGTCGCCGCGATCGGTCACGGCGCCATCCCGGTCGCCGCGGTGGCCCTGCTGCTGGGAGCCGACCGGATCATGGATTCGATGCGGGTGTCGGTGAACCTGCTGGGCAACTGTGTGGCCACGCTCGTCGTCGCGGCCTGGGAGGGCCAACTCGACCGGGAGCGGATGCGCAAGGTGCTGGCCGGGGAGGACGTCGCGCCGCTCGACGAGCTCGCCGAGGCGGAACGTTCGGGCCGGGGCACGCCCGTCACCGCGGAGGCCGGCTCCCGCTGATGTGCTTCCTGCCACATTCGGTCGTGCGGCGAAATTAATGCCGCCACCTGCAGGTTCACTTAACTGTAACGGTTCGAAAAAAGCAGATACAGATACGAGAGAAGTTGAGATCGATGAAGAAGTTCGGATTCGCAGGCATCGTCGCCACCGGCCTCGCCGCCGCGGTCCTCGGTTTGGCTGCCCCCGCGCAGGCGGGCGTCGACCACCACACCTGGATCAACCAGATCGGGCCGCACGTGAGCGTGCCCCAGGTGGACACCACGGTTCATCAGAGCCGCTGACCACGACCTGAACTGCGCGAGAGGCACCCCTGATGGGGTGCCTCTCGGCGTATGGCCGACGTAATCGTTGGGCCGACTCCTTGACCAGCGGTAAACTCAGATCAGCAGAACGGTCACCACGGCCGTCGACAGAACACAGAAAGCAGGCACGAAACACCACGTGACGCCCCGCGACACGAACGCTGACTCGACGGCCACCGCACAGGAATCTGTCCGCAGCAGCATCACCGTTCCGCCCGACATCATCGTGGGCCTGCTCGGCTCGGCTGACGAGAACCTTCGGGCCATCGAAAAAGTCCTCACCTCCGACGTGCACGTACGCGGTAACGAGGTCACCTTCTCCGGCGAACCCGCCGACGTGGCGCTCGCCGAGCGCGTGGTGGCTGAGTTGGTCGCCGTGGCATCGAGCGGGCAGGCCGTGACACCGGACACCGTGCGCCACAGCGTAGCGATCCTCACCGGTGCCGGCGACGAGTCCCCGGCCGAGGTGCTGACGCTGGACATCCTGTCGCGGCGCGGCAAGACGATCCGGCCCAAGACGCTCAACCAGAAGCACTACGTCGATGCGATCGACGCGCACACCATCGTGTTCGGCATCGGGCCAGCCGGTACCGGCAAGACCTATCTCGCGATGGCCAAGGCCGTCAACGCCTTGCAGACCAAGCAGGTCAACCGGATCATCCTGACGCGTCCGGCCGTCGAAGCCGGTGAGCGCCTCGGCTTCCTGCCCGGCACGCTCAGCGAGAAGATCGACCCGTACCTGCGTCCGCTGTACGACGCGCTGCACGACATGATGGACACCGAACTCATCCCGAAGCTCATGAGTGCCGGGGTGATCGAGGTCGCGCCGCTGGCGTACATGCGCGGCCGCACCCTCAACGACGCGTTCATCATCCTTGACGAGGCACAGAACACCACCGCCGAGCAGATGAAGATGTTCCTGACGCGCCTGGGATTCGGTTCGAAAATCGTTGTCACGGGCGACGTCACGCAGGTGGACCTGCCCGGCGGGGCCACCTCGGGCCTGCGTGCGGCCATGCAGATCCTCGACAACATCGACGACATCCACTTCGCGGAGCTCACCAGCGCCGACGTGGTGCGCCACCGTCTGGTGTCCGACATCGTCGACGCCTACGCGCGTCACGAGGAACCCGCGATGCTCAACCGGGCGCAGCGTCGTTCCTCGAACGGGCGGCCGCGCCGATGAGCATCGAGGTCTCCAACGAATCGGGGTACGACGTCTCCGAACCCGAGCTGATCAGCGTCGCGCGGTTCGTCATCGAGAAGATGGACGTCCATCCCGCCGCCGAGCTGTCGATGGTGCTGCTCGACAGCGCCGCGATGGCCGATCTGCACATGCGGTGGATGGATCTGCCCGGTCCCACCGACGTCATGAGCTTCCCGATGGACGAGCTCGAGCCGGGCGGGCGCCCCGATTCGCCCGAGCCCGGTCCGGCGATGCTCGGTGACATCGTGCTGTGCCCCGAGTTCGCCGAACAACAGGCTGCCAAGGCCGGGCACTCGCTGGGCCATGAGCTGGCGCTGCTGACCGTGCACGGCGTGCTGCACCTGCTCGGGTACGACCACGCCGAGCCCGACGAGGAAAAAGAGATGTTCGCCCTGCAGCGCCAGCTGCTGGAGGAATGGGTGGCCGATCAGGTCGAGGCCTACCACGCCGACCGGCAGAGCGAGAAAGATCGACGGCTGCTGGACAAGTCCCGATACTTCGACGAACCGTGACCGGGCTCCTACCGCTGATCGGCGTGATCACCCTTGTGGTCTTCGGCGGTCTGTTCGCGGCCATCGACGCGGCGTTGTCCACGGTCTCGATCGCTCGCATCGACGAACTGGTCCGCGACGAACGCCCCGGCGCCGCACGTCTGGCCACGGTGGTCGCCGAGCGTCCCCGCTACATCAACCTTGTTGTGCTGCTGCGGATCATCTGCGAAGTCAGCGCCACCGTGCTGCTGGCGTCGATCCTCGACGGACTCCTCGGCGTCAGCTGGGGCCTGGTCACCGCCGCGGCCATCATGGTCGTCACGAGCTTCGTCGCGATGGGTGTCGGTCCCAGGACCGTGGGCAGGCAGAACGCCTACTCCATCGCGTTGATGTCGGCCCTTCCGCTGCAAGCACTCTCGGTGCTGCTGACCCCGATCAGCCGCCTGCTGGTGCTGCTCGGCAACGCGCTCACCCCTGGCCGCGGTTTCCGCAACGGGCCGTTCGCGTCCGAGATCGAACTGCGTGAGGTCGTCGACCTCGCGCAGCAGCGCGGCGTGGTGGCCGACGAGGAGCGCCGGATGATCCAGTCGGTGTTCGAACTCGGTGACACCGCGGCGCGTGAGGTGATGGTGCCGCGCACCGAGATGGTGTGGATCGAGGCCGACAAGACCGCGGGCCAGGCCACGTCGCTCGCGGTGCGCAGCGGCCATTCCCGGATCCCGGTGATCGGCGAGAACGTCGACGACATCGTCGGCGTGGTCTACCTCAAAGACCTTGTGCAGCAGACGTATTACTCCACCAACGGGGGACGCGACACCACGGTCGCGCAGGTGATGCGTCCGGCGGTGTTCGTGCCGGATTCCAAGCCGCTCGATGAACTGCTCAGCGAGATGCAGCGCGACCGCAACCACATGGCCCTGCTGGTCGACGAATACGGCGCGACGGCCGGGCTGGTGACGATCGAGGACGTGCTCGAGGAGATCGTCGGTGAGATCGCCGACGAGTACGACACCGACGAGGTGGCCCCGGTCGACGAGATCGACGACCACATCTACCGCGTGTCCGCGCGGCTTCCGATCGAAGATCTCGCCGAACTCTACGAGCTCGAACTCGACGAGGATCTCGACGTCGACACCGTCGGCGGGCTGATGGCCTTCGAGCTCGGCCGTGTTCCGCTGCCCGGCGCCGAGGTGACCTGGGAAGGCCTGCGCCTGCGTGCCGAGGGCGGCCCCGACCACCGCGGCCGGGTCCGCATCAACACCGTGCTGGTGTGCCCCACCGAACCTGTCGAGCCCGAGTTGCACACCGTGCCAGGCGATGAGAACAGTGGCCGCACGCGCCGAGGCGAGAGAGGCGATCGCTCGCGAGGAGGAGAAAAGGATGAGTGAACTCGACGCCGAGGACGCCAAGCTCGTCGTGCTCGCCCGAGGGGCGATGGCGCGCGCCGAGGCCGGATCGGGTGCGGCGGTGCGCGATCAGGACGGCCGTACATATGCCGGTGCGCCGGTGACATTGGCCGCGCTGCAGCTCACCGCGCTGCAATCCGCGGTGGCGGCCGCGGTCTCCAGCGGTGCGACGGGAATCGAGGCCGCGGTCCTGGTGGGTGGTTCGGCCGACGACGCCGGAGTCTCCGCGGTGAGAGAACTTTCGGCCGACGCCACGGTGATCGTCACCGATCGGGCGGGTGCGCCGGTATGACAGGGGTGGGTGTTGACTGAATTCCGTTCCGGCTTCGTGTGTTTCGTCGGCAGGCCGAACACCGGCAAGTCGACGCTGACCAACGCCCTGGTGGGCCAGAAGGTCGCGATCACGTCGAACCGGCCGCAGACCACGCGGCACACCATTCGCGGCATCGTGCATCGCGAGGACTTCCAGATCATCCTCGTCGACACCCCGGGCCTGCACCGGCCCCGCACCCTGCTGGGCCAGCGGCTCAACGATCTGGTCAAGGACACCTACTCCGAGGTCGACGTCATCGGGATGTGCATCCCCGCCGACGAGGCCATCGGGCCCGGCGACCGGTGGATCCATCAGCAGATCCGCGCTGTGGCGCCCAGGACCACGTTGATCGGCATCGTCACCAAGATCGACAAGGTGCCCAAGGACCGAGTGGCCGCGCAACTCGTCGCGGTGAGCGAGCTCATGGGGCCCGACGCCGAGATCGTGCCGGTGTCGGCGACCTCAGGGGAGCAACTCGACGTCCTGACGAATGTCCTCGTGTCTCAGCTGCCCCCGGGGCCGGCTTACTATCCCGACGGTGAGCTCACCGACGAGCCCGAGGAAGTCCTCATGGCCGAGCTCATCCGCGAGGCCGCACTCGAGGGCGTGCGTGACGAACTGCCGCACTCGCTGGCCGTCGTCATCGACGAGGTGTCACAGCGGGAGGACCGCGACGACCTGATCGACGTGCACGCGATTCTCTACGTCGAGCGCGACAGCCAGAAGGGCATCGTGATCGGCAAGGGCGGGGCCCGCCTGCGCGAGGTCGGCACCGCGGCCCGCAAGCAGATCGAAAAGCTGCTCGGCACAAAGGTTTACCTCGACCTTCGGGTCAAGATCGCCAAGAACTGGCAGCGCGATCCCAAACAGTTGGGCAAGCTGGGCTTCTAGCCTCACCTTTGCCAGATCCGCGTGAGGTGGATCAGCGCAACGCGTTGACCGCGGCGACGGCCTGCGACACGTCGTCGCGGGGCTCCTGGCGCTCGTCGGCGGTCATGACAGCCGCCTGCTCATCCTCGGGCTCGGTGACCCGTTGCGTGGTGACCTCGGCAACGGTCTGCAGGCCGCGCCCCTCGGGGGTGTTCCACCACACCGCAGGCTCTTTGGCGGCCCAGCCGGTGATGGCCTCGAGTTCGGCGGCCAGCGAGATCAGCAGCGGTTCACTCTCGGCCGGGCCCATGAGCTGCACGCCGATCGGCAACCCGTCGGAGGTGAAGCCGGCCGGGACGTTGATCGACGGCCAGCCCAGCAGGTTCCACGCCCACGTCAGCGGACACGCCGCAATCGCCTTGCGCTCGGTCGCGAGCCACCCGAGCCGGTCGCATTCGTGCACCGGTGGCGGCGGCTGGGCGGTGGTCGGCGCGATGATGACGTCGACGAGGTTGAAGATCCACGACATGCGCCGCTGCACAGCGGCCTCGTGGGCGCGCGCCTTGCGCAGCACGTTCTGCGAAAGCAGCCGACCGATGCGCATGTTGGCGACGGTGCGTTGGTCGTAGACGATGCCGTGGCCGGCGGTGTCGAGCCGGTCGTCCCACTCCAGCAGCCCGGAGGTCGACCGCGCCAGGAAGTCCCACGACATCCGCATGCTGTAGTTCGGGTCCTTGGCCTTCACGGTGTGGCCGAGTTCGCCGAGGTGGTCGGCGATCGTCTGCAGGGCCGCGAGGATCTCGGGGTGGATCTTCGCGTGGACACCCGTGAACGGGATCTTCGTCGACATCGCGATGCGCAGCGGGCCCGGTGCGACCCCGACATAGTCGGACGCCTGGATCGGCGCCGGCTTGTGCAGGTCGCCGTCGGCGTTTCCCGAGGCCGCGTCGAGCACCAGCGCCGCGTCGACGACGGTGCGGGCCAGCACACCGTGCACGGTGACGCCGTTGAACGCCTCGGGCTGCGGCCACGTCGAGATGCGTCCGCGCTGCGGTTTGATGCCCACCAGATGGGTCCACGCCGCCGGGATCCGGACGCTGCCCGCACCGTCGGAACCGATGGCCGCCGCCACCAGGCCCGCGGCGACCGCGGCCGCACTGCCGCCCGAGGAGCCGCCCGGCGTGTGCTTGCGCGACCACGGGTTGCGGGTGTGCCCGAACCCTGGGCCGCTGGTGAAATGCCACTGCCCGAGCTCACACGTGTTGGTCTTGCCGACGATCACCGCGCCCGCGGCGCGCAGCCTGCGCACCACCTCCGAGTCGGCCTCGGCCACCCGGCCGTCGCCTTCCGTGCCGAACCGGGTGGGCACTCCGGCGATGTCGACGTCGTCCTTGACCGCGATCGGCACCCCCAGCAGCGGGAGCTGTTTGCCGGCCGCACGGTCACGGTCGGCCTTGGCCGCGTCGGCCAGCGCCTGCTCGGTGAGCACCACGCGGAACGCGTTGAGGGTGGACTGGCTCGCGTTGATCGCATGAAGGGATCGCCGTACCAGCTCATCGGAAGTGACGGCACCGCTGGCGAGTTGGTACAGCTGGTTGGTCAGCGTCGGGAACGTCGATTCGCAAGCCGTAGATTTTCCCATCACTTTCGAGGATATCGGCGGTGCGAAGCGGGCCTTGTCCGACCACGGTGCAAGACTGTTCGCATGCGGCTGTACCGTGACCGGGCGGTGGTACTGCGTCAGCACAAGCTTGGCGAGGCCGACCGGATCGTCACCCTGCTCACGCGCGACCACGGGTTGGTCCGCGCGGTGGCCAAGGGTGTTCGCCGTACCCGCAGCAAGTTCGGCGCGCGGCTCGAACCGTTTGCTCATATCGATGTGCAGTTGCACCCGGGCCGCAATCTCGACATCGTCACCCAGGTGCAGGCCATCGACGCCTTCGCCGCCGACATCGTCAGTGACTACGGGCGGTACACCACCGCGTGCGCGATGCTCGAGACCGCCGAGCGGCTGGCCGGTGAGGAACGCGCACCGATGCCCGATCTGCACCGGTTGACCGTGGCGGCGCTGCGGGCGATCGCCGACGGCAGGCGGGCCCGTGAACTCGTGCTCGACTCCTATCTGCTGCGGGCGATGGCCATCGCGGGCTGGGCGCCCGCGCTGACCGAGTGCGCGCGCTGCGCCGCGCCGGGACCGCACCGCGCGTTCCACGTCGCCGCGGGCGGCAGTGTGTGCGTGCACTGCAGGCCCAGCGGGTCGAGCACACCGCCGCAGGCCGTCCTGGAATTGATGTCGGCGCTGCACGACGGCGACTGGGAGTACGCCGACTCCTCGACCCCGGCACATCGCAGCCAGGCCAGCGGGCTCATCGCCGCGCACCTGCAGTGGCACCTGGAGCGTCAACTGCGCACATTGCCTCTGGTCGAGCGGGGGTACCGCGTCGACAGGACGGTCGCCGAGCAGCGCGCAGCGCTGGTCAGGCAGGATATGGCGCATGGCAACCACACGGGGCAAGAAGACCTACCCGCAACTGCCTCCGGCGCCTGACGACTATCCGACCTTCCCGGACAAGTCGACCTGGCCCGTCGTCTTCCCGGAGATCCCGGCCGGCACCAACGGTCGCTTCGCGCGACCGCCGCAGCACACGTCCAAAGCCGCCGCGCCGAAGATCCCCGCCGAACAGGTGCCCAACCACGTGGCCGTCGTCATGGACGGCAACGGCCGCTGGGCCACACAGCGGGGCCTCGGCCGCACCGAGGGGCACAAGATGGGCGAGGCCGTGCTCATCGACATCACGTGCGGGGCCATCGAGATCGGCATCAAGCACCTGACGGTGTACGCGTTCTCCACCGAGAACTGGAAGCGCAGCACCGAGGAGGTCCGGTTCCTCATGGGGTTCAACCGCGAGGTGGTGCGCCGCCGCCGCGAGAACCTCAACGACATGGGTGTGCGGATGCGCTGGGTCGGCTCGCGGCCGCGCATGTGGCGCAGCGTCATCAAGGAGTTCGACATCGCCGAGCAGATGACCGTCGACAACGACGTCATCACCATCAACTACTGCGTCAACTACGGCGGCCGCACCGAGATCGTCGAGGCCGCACGCGCGTTGGCGCAGGAGGCCGTGGACGGAAAGATCAACCCGGCCCGCATCAGCGAGGCCATGTTCGCCAAGCACCTGCACCGCGCCGACATCCCCGACGTCGACCTGTTCATCCGCACGTCGGGCGAACAGCGGGCCAGTAACTTCCTGCTGTGGCAGGCGGCCTACGCCGAGTACGTGTTCCAGGACAAGCTGTGGCCGGACTACGACCGGCGCGATCTGTGGGCGGCATGCGAGGAGTACGTCAATCGCAACCGGCGCTTCGGCCGGGCGTGAGGGGGTGAACGCGATGCCAGGTCTGCTGCAACGGTTGTCCACGGTGCTGGCCGAGGTGATGTCGGTCGCCGAAGAGGCCGACGGCGCGCTGACCATCACGTCCGAGGGTTCGGTCGCCCTGGTGCGTGTCGTCGCGATCGCCGAGGACCTGGAGATGGTGTCGCTGACGCAGCCGCTCGCGTGGGATCTGCCGCTGAACAACAAGATTCGCGAACGCGTGGCCGGTCACGCGAACCGCACGATGCTCGGGTCGGTGGTGTTGGTGGAGAAGGCGGCCGACGGGCCCGCGACGCCGGTCAACGGCACGGGACCCAAGACCACGACGCGCAAGGGCTCCACCAAGAAGGTCGCGGACGTCATGCTGCGGTACAACTTCCCGGCCGCCGGGCTCACCGACGACGCGCTGCGCACGCTGATCCTCATGGTGCTGGAAACCGGTGCCGACGTGCGCCGGGATCTCACGTCGTGACCGATCCGGTCCTGCGGATCGTGGCGGCCGTGGTGCTCGACGACGACGGCCACGTACTCGTCGTCCGCAAGCGCGGGACGACGGCGTTCATGCAACCGGGCGGCAAGATCGAACCGGGGGAGCAGCCGTTGGCCGCGCTGCACCGTGAGGTCGTCGAGGAGTTGGGCACCGCGGTGGACCCGACGTCGGTGCGCTCCCTGGGACGTCATCACGCGGTCGCCGCCAACGAACCCGGCCACACCGTCGACGCGTACCTGTACCTCGTGCGGTTGGACGGCACACCGGCCGTCGCGGCCGAGATCGAGGAGATGGCGTGGGTCGACCCGGTTGCGCCCGGTGATGTGGAACTGGCGCCGCTGACGCGTGACACCGTGCTGGTGCTCGCGCGCGAACTCGTCTAGTTCCTCACCTGATTCACGTCTGGTTCCCGGCGGGCCGCTCGACGCAGTCGCCGCACACACCGAAGATCTCGATCGTGTGGCTGACGTCGGAGAAGCCGTGATCGCGGGCGACCTGCGCGGCCCAGGTCTCGACGTCACCGCCGGACACCTCGACGGTCGAACCGCATGACCGGCACACCAGGTGGTGGTGATGATGCTCGGAGCAGCGGCGGTACACCGACTCGCCGGTGTCGGTGCGCAGCGTGTCGACGACGCCCGCGGTCGCCATGGCCTGCAGCGTGCGGTACACGGTCGTCAGGCCGATGCCTTCGCCGCGCCGGCGCAGCTCGTCGTGCAGCTCCTGGGCCGAGCGGAACCCCTCGGTCTCGTTGAGCAGGTCGGCGATGGCCGCGCGCTGCCGCGTCGACCGGACCGCGCCCGTCACCTGCGGTCCTCGCTGGCGTGCGCGATCGCGTCGACCACGATGTGCGCGAGGTGATGGTCGACGAGCCGGTAGAGCACCTCACGCCCGGCCCGCTCACTCGACACCACCCCGGCCTGTTTGAGGATGCGCAGATGCTGGCTGACCAGGGGTTGTGGGACGTCGAGCGCGTCGACCAGCTCGTGCACACAGCGCTGCGACTGCTGCAGCTGCAAAACGATCGCGATCCGCAGCGGCGCGGCGAGCGCCCGCAACAGTTCGCCCGCGGTCTCCAGCACGTCGCGCGACGGCAGTGCGGGTGCCGGGGTACCGGCGTGGTCGTGGGCCTCGCCGTGTTCGGTCAAATTGGAAATCGTTTTCATTACCGATCAGAATACATGCGCTGATTCGCATGTCAACGGGTCCGCGCAACCGCGTCCGACGAGCGGTCGATCACGCGGTTCGGGTTTCACCCCGGTAACTCGCTACTCTGTTGCACCGTGGCTTCCATCATCGACACCGTTGCGAACCTGGCGAAACGCCGCGGCCTGGTCTACCAATCCGGCGAGATCTACGGCGGCACCAAGTCCGCGTGGGACTACGGCCCACTCGGTGTCGAACTCAAGGAGAACATCAAGCGCCAGTGGTGGAAGTCGGTGGTCACGGGCCGCGACGACGTCGTGGGCCTGGACTCCGCGATCATCCTGCCGCGTCAGGTGTGGGTGGCCTCGGGCCACGTCGAGGTGTTCAACGACCCGCTGGTGGAGTGCCTGAGCTGCCACAAGCGGCACCGTCAGGACCACATGCAGGAGGCGTACGCCGAGAAGAAAGGGATCGACGATCCCGACTCGGTGCCCATGAGCGAGATCTCCTGCCCCGACTGCGGCACCAAGGGGCAGTGGACCGAGCCGCGTGACTTCAACATGATGCTCAAGACCTACCTCGGGCCCATCGAGTCCGAGGACGGCCTGCACTACCTGCGGCCCGAGACCGCGCAGGGCATCTTCGTCAACTTCGCCAACGTGGTGACCACCGCGCGCAAGAAGCCGCCGTTCGGCATCGGCCAGATCGGCAAGAGCTTCCGCAACGAGATCACCCCGGGCAACTTCATCTTCCGCACGCGTGAGTTCGAGCAGATGGAGATGGAGTTCTTCGTCGAGCCGTCGACCGCGGCCGAATGGCACCAGTACTGGATCGACACGCGCCTGCAGTGGTACGTCGACCTGGGCATCGACCGCGACAACCTGCGCCTGTACGAGCACCCCAAGGAGAAGCTGTCGCACTACAGCGACCGCACCGTCGACATCGAGTACAAGTTCGGCTTCCAGGGCAACCCGTGGGGTGAGCTCGAAGGCGTCGCCAACCGCACGAATTTCGACCTGTCCACGCACGCAAAGCATTCCGGCGTCGATCTGTCGTTCTACGATCAGGCCGCCGACACCCGTTACGTGCCGTACGTCATCGAGCCCGCAGCCGGCCTGACCCGCTCGCTCATGGCGTTCCTGGTCGACGCCTACACCGAGGACGAGGCCCCCAATGCCAAGGGCGGCGTCGACAAGCGCACGGTGCTCAAGCTCGATCCGCGTCTGGCGCCGGTCAAGGCCGCGGTGCTGCCGCTGTCGCGCCACGCCGACCTGTCGCCCAAGGCCCGCGACCTCGCGGCCGAACTGCGCAGGAACTGGAACGTCGAGTTCGACGACGCAGGCGCGATCGGCCGTCGCTACCGCCGCCAGGACGAGATCGGCACGCCGTACTGCGTCACCGTCGACTTCGACTCACTCGAGGACAACGCCGTGACCATCCGCGAGCGCGACGCCATGACCCAGGAACGCATCGCGATCGACAAGGTGTCCGACTACCTCGCCGTGCGTCTCAAGGGCGCCTAACCACCCGGCACCCGGCACCTGGCACCGTGGCACCGCGCCTAGTAGCACCGCGAGGTAGCACCGCGAGCGTGCGTGTCTGCCTTACAACACGTCGCGGAATTTCAGCACTCTGCGCACGCTCACGAACTGTGAGCGTGCGCAGGCTGCTGCCTGGCAACGGTGTGTTGTGATGCAAACACGCACGCTCGCGCAGCCGGGGGCGACTTCAGAACCGGCCGCCGCCACCGCCGTAGTTGCGGCCCGACGAATGTGACGACCCGCCATAGGACGTGGGCCGGCCCGAGCTGCGTCCGCCGCCGAAGCCGCCGCCGAAACCACCGAAGCCGCCGCCGTAGCCGCCATAGCCACCTCCGCCGCCGAAGCCGCCGCGCAGCACGTTGCCGATGATGATGCCGCCGAGCACGGCACCGATGTCGGCTCCGCCGCCGCCATGGTGTGAGGTGTAGGTGCGCTGGGCGGCGCGGACGTCGTCGTTGGCCAGGCTCTGCGCCTGCGCGGCCAGTGTCGACGCCCCATTGGCATGTGCGACAGCCTCATTGGGGTTGGTGCTCCGTTTGGCCCTGGCGGCCTCCAACTGCCGGGTGGCCTCGGCGAGCCGGGTGCGCGCCTCGGGGCCGATGCTGCCGCGACGCGTCTCGATGTAGTCCGACACCGCGGTGATGCGGGATTCCGCGGTGAAGATCGCCTGCTCCAAGGTGCGGGCCAGACGTTCGGCGGCCTCTCGCTGCGCGTGCACGCTGGCCAGCAGTTGGTCCAGGTCGGCGTCGGCCTGCGTCAGCCGGGTGAATGCGCCCAGGGGATCGGCGTTGCCGGTGGCCCTGGCCTCAGCGGCGGCCTGCACGGCGGCATCGCGCGCGGCGCCGAGCTTGTCGGCCTGCGGGGTATCGGCCTGCGCCAGCAGGCTGTTCGCCTGCTCGATACCCGCCTCGATGTCCTCGATGGCCGCGGGCAGCCCGGCCAGTGCCCGGTTGATGTCGGTCGAGGCGCTGTCGACCGCGTCGAGCAGCGTGCGGGCCTGCGCGAGCGCGGACTCGGCCGCGCGTATCGAGTCGACCAGTCCGGTCTGGTCACCGGCGGGCCGGGACACCAGGCCGCGGGCCGTGGTGATGTTGCGGTCGGCGAACGCCAGACGTTCCCGCGCGGTGTCCACGTTGCCCGCCACCGACGCCAGCGCCCGCGCGTCGAACTGGGTGTGCAGCGCCGCCAGCGTCTGCTGCGACGGGTCGAGACGCGCCGTGAGGGAGACCATCTGCTGGGTCATCAGGTCGAGCCGTGACGGCGCGTTGATCACCAGATCGCGCAACTCCTCGAACGCCGCACTCTGGGCCTCCAGTTCGCGGTCGGCACGCGCAGCGGACACGATCACGCGGGTCAGCAGGTCACGCTGCTGCAGCGGGGTCTCGGGCACATCGTCATCGAGGATCTGCCGCACGTTGAACGCCTGGGCGAGCGCCTTTTTCGCGTTGGCCACCGCGGCGCTGAACGGCTCGGTGCGTTTGGCGCCGAATTCCTCGACAGCCAGGTCCAGTTCGGCCTGGCTGGTGCGGACCGCGTTGTCGACGTCGACGACGATCTCGCGGGACAACGCGTCGAGTGCCTCCAAAGGCACGGCCTTGAGCGCATCGGGATCGGTGGGGTCGACGCGTTTGGCCGCCTCGAGTTGGGCCTTGCGGCGCTTGGCGCGCCGGCGCCGCGACCATATCCACAGCACCCCGAGCAGCACGGCGATCACGCCGATCGCGGTCAGCATCGCCGGCCACGACACCCCGGCCCCCGGCGACGTGGACGCCGGATCGCTGTTGAGCTGGTCGGCCGCCGCGATGGCCGCGCCCGCCCAGTCGTCACGGCGCAACGCCGGGCCGACGCTGTTGCGGCGGATGTCGTCGGCACGTGCGGTGTCCATGATGGTGTCGGGCACCTGGAACGCGAATGCCCGGTCCACGGTCGCGACGGCCAGCAGCGCGTCGTCGTCGCCGAAGTCGCTCAGCCGCATCGTGTTCTGCGCCCAGCCCACGTAGTTCTGCCGCGAGAAGTCCTCGACGAACACCACCCACAGCTTGATGCGCCGGTCGTCGTAGAGCCGGTCGAGGGCGCGCTGCACGTCGGCCTGCTGCGACGCCGACAGCACGCCGGCCTGATCGGTGAGCTGTGTCGCCAGCCGCAGCGGCGGTTCGGCCGCCGCACCAGGGGCCACGAGTAGCCCGGTCGTCAGGATCGCGAGCAACAAGCTGAACAGTCGGCCGATGCGCATGACGGCCAATCTAATGTGCTGCGCGGTATGAGCGGCATGTCCTGGCAGACTGTGCCTCGGTGAATGCGACGCAGTACGACCACTACGACGACTTCGACCGGGAGCGGCTGGTGCCCGAACCGGCGAAGAGCGCTGCGCTGCCCGGCACCGACACCGAGCACCGCACCGACTTCGCGCGCGACCGCGCCAGGGTGCTGCACTGCGCCGCGCTGCGGCGCCTGGCCGACAAGACCCAGGTGGTGGGGCCGCGTCACGGCGACAACCCGCGCACGCGGCTCACGCATTCCCTGGAGGTCGCGCAGATCGGCCGCGGCATGGCGATCGGGCTCGGCTGCGATCCGGACCTCGTCGACCTCGCCGGGCTCGCGCACGACATCGGGCATCCGCCGTACGGCCACAACGGTGAACGCGCGCTCAACGAGATCGCCAAGGCCTTCGGGGGTTTCGAGGGCAACGCGCAGAACTTCCGCATCCTCACGCGTCTCGAACCCAAGGTGCTCGACGCCGACGGACGTTCCGCGGGCCTGAATCTCACCAGGGCGTCGCTGGACGCGGTGACCAAGTATCCGTGGCGACGCACCGAGGAGCGCCGCAAATTCGGCTTCTACGTGGGCTTCCCGGACGACGACGGCCCCGCGGCCGACTGGGTGCGCGACGGCGCGCCCGTGGACAGGCCGTGCCTGGAGGCCCAGGTGATGGACTGGGCCGACGACGTCGCCTACTCGGTGCACGACGTCGAGGACGGTGTGATCTCGGGGCGCATCGACCTGCGGGTGCTCGCCGACGCCGACGCCGCCGAGTCACTGGCCCAGCTGGGCGCCGCCGCGTTCCCGTCGCTCGAGCACGACGATCTGCTGGCGGCCGCGCAGCGCCTCTCGGAGATGCCCGTGGTGGCCGCCGTCGGCAAGTACGACGGCACGCTGGCCGCGTCGGTCGCGCTCAAACGACTGACCAGTGAGCTCGTCGGCCGGTTCGCCAACGCCGCGATCACCGAGACCAGGGCCGTGGCAGGGGACCGGCCGCTCAAGCGGTTCGACTCCGACCTGGTGGTCCCCGATCTTGTGCGCGCCGAGGTCGCGGTGCTCAAGATGCTCGCGCTGCAGTTCATCATGTCCGACCATCAACATCTGCAAGTGCAGGCCGATCAGCGCACGCGCATCCACGAGGTCGCGCTGGCGCTGTGGGCGCAGGCGCCGGGCAGCCTGGACCCGCAGTTCGCGCCCGAGTTCGCCGCGGCGGGCGACGACGGTGCCCGGTTGCGCGTGGTCATCGACCAGATCGCGTCCTACACCGAGACCCGGTTGGAGCGCGTGCACGAGGCCCGTTCGCCGCGGCCGCTGGAGTGACGCAGGCAAGCTTCCCTGTGCCGCGCTGAGCGCTTCGGAGTCGGGCATACACTATGCCGGTGGCCGGAGGCAGAATCCCTGATCGCGACATCGCGGCCATCCGTGAGAAGGTTCGCATCGAGGACGTCGTCGGCGACTACGTGCAGTTGCGCCGGGCCGGGGCCGATTCCCTCAAGGGGTTGTGCCCGTTCCACGACGAGAAGACGCCGTCGTTCCACGTGCGGCCCAACCACGGGCACTTCCACTGCTTCGGGTGCGGCGAGGGCGGTGACGTCTACGCGTTCATCCAGAAGATCGAGCACGTCAGCTTCGTCGAGGCCGTCGAACTGCTGGCCGACAAGGTCGGCTACACCGTCACCTACACGGGTTCGTCCACCACCAACGTGCAACGCGACCGGGGCAGCCGCAGCCGTCTGCTCGCGGCCAACGCCGCTGCCGCCGAGTTCTATGCCGAGGCGCTGCAGTCCGAGGAGGCCGCACCCGCGCGCCAGTACCTGACCGAGCGCAACTTCGACGCCGCCGCCGCGGCGAAGTTCGGCTGCGGCTACGCCCCGTCGGGCTGGGACAAGCTCACAAAACATCTGCTACGCAAGGGGTTCGAGTTCAAGGAGCTCGAGGCTGCGGGCCTGAGCCGCGAGGGCAAGCGCGGACCCATGGACCGGTTCCACCGGCGCCTGCTGTGGCCGATCCGGGTGTCGTCGGGGGAGACCATCGGGTTCGGCGCGCGCCGGTTGTTCGACGACGACCCGAACCAGGCGAAGTACGTCAACACCCCGGAAACGGTGCTGTACAAGAAATCACAGGTGCTGTTCGGGCTGGACCTGGCCAAGCGGGACATCGCCAAGGGGCATCAGGCCGTCGTGGTCGAGGGCTACACCGACGTGATGGCCATGCACCTGGCGGGTGTCACCACCGCGGTGGCCTCGTGCGGCACCGCGTTCGGCGAGCAGCACCTGTCGATGCTGCGCCGACTCATGATGGACGACAACTTCTTCCGCGGCGAACTGATCTACGTGTTCGACGGTGACGAGGCCGGGCGGGCCGCGGCGGTCAAGGCGTTCGAGGGCGAGCAGAACCTCTCCGGGCAGTCGTTCGTGGCGGTCGCGGCCGACGGCATGGACCCGTGCGATCTGCGCCTGCGTTCGGGTGACGGCGCGCTGCGGGATCTGGTCGCGCGACGAACCCCGTTGTTCGAGTTCGTGATTCGCAGTGCCCTCGCCGAACACGACCTGGACAGCGCCGAGGGGCGCGTCGCGGCGCTGCGCCGCTGTGTGCCGATGCTGGCGCGCATCAAGGACCCGACGCTGCGCGACGAGTACGCCAGGCAGCTGGCCGGATGGGTCGGCTGGGACAACGTGGCCCAGGTGATCGGGCGCGTGCGCGAGGAGGCCAAGGGCGGCGGCCGCAAGGACAACAACCGCCGCGGCCAGGAGCCCGCCGCGCGGTCCAAACCGCCGCCGGTGCAGCGGCCCGACCCGGCCGACCCGACGTTGTGGCCGCAGCGTGAGGCGCTCAAGGCGGGGCTGCAGTACCCGGCGCTGGCCGGCCCGGTGTTCGACACGTTGACCGTCGAGAGCTTCACGCATCCCGGCTACGCCGCGGTGCGCACCGCGATGGAGGCCGCGGGCGGCACGTCGGCGGGCATCACCGGTGCGCAGTGGATCGAGACCGTGCGCGAGCAGACCACGTCGCCTGCCGCGGCCAACCTGGTCAACGAACTCAGCGTGGAGACCATCAACGTCGAGGACGACGAAAAGCTGCCGCGCTACATCTCCAGCGTGCTGGCCCGCCTGCAGGAGGTGTGGGTGGGGCGCCAGATCGCCGAGGTGAAATCCAAGCTGCAGCGCATGTCGCCCGTGGAGCAGGGAGACGAATATCACGCCCTGTTCGGTGACCTCGTGGCGATGGAGTCCTACCGGCGCAGCCTGCTCGAACAGGCCAGCGGCGACGACCTCACCGCCTGAGGGGTCACATTCGTTGCCCAGTCACGATAAAGTTGTGACACTGTTGTGCCGTTGACGCCCCTAAACGGGCACCGACCTGGCCAGAAAGGCAACCCGTGACCTTCAGCACGAGGACGTTGAGCACCAGAACCCGCGTCGCCGTCGGCGCGTTCGTCGTCGCCGCAGCCGCCACTCCGGCGTTCCTCGCGGGCGTTTCCGCGCACGACGCGGACGTGACCGCCGCCCCGGCCTGCCTCGCGTGGTTCGGCAACAAGGAAGACGGCAAGTGCCTGTCCTACTCGAACGGCACGCCCGTCGGTGGCGGCATCGGCCCGGTCACGGTCGGCGCGCCCGGCAGCGGCAACCCCGGTTTCACCACGGGCCCGCTGCTGCCCGGCACGACCATCAACCAGGGTCTCGGCTAGCGCCCGGACCCACCAGAGCGGCTACCAGCCGCGCTTGGGCTTCGCCGAAGCGTCGGTGCGATCCTCCACGGAGAGCACCGACGTTTCTGCGTCTATGGGAGTCATCGTCACGAACTGCGGGTCCGGCGACACGCGGCTGGCGATCTTGCGCCTGCCCGCGTCGATCACGGCCCTCGTCGCCGGGTTGGACGTCACGGCGCGATAGGTGCTGGCGATCTGTTCGTAGCGGCGTCGTCCGGCCTTGGCGCCCAGTACGTAGCCGACAGCGATCACGGCGGCGTAGCGGATCACAGCGTTCCTCCCAGACGAAGAGTTGTGCCTACATCCTGCCTCACCGCGGTGCCGACGCGCCCGCCCGGAGGCAATTGGCGGCGAGGGCGGTCCGTACGCTAGAGTCAACGCTCGGCCGCGGAGGTGATCCGAGGCAAAGGCAGTCCCCTGTAGCTCAATTGGCAGAGCATTCGGCTGTTAACCGAAGGGTTGCTGGTTCGAGTCCAGCCGGGGGAGCAACAGCTCCCAGCGCCGCGATCCCATCCACGAATTCCGTAGGTATTGGGATCGCCGCGCGTCAATTACGCTCGAACCTGTGGCGGAGACGTCGTACGCCTCGTGCGGCGACCTGAGCCTGGCGTATCAGCTCTTCGGCGACGGGCCGATCCCGCTTGTGTTCGTGGGGCCCTTCGTGGGCCACGTCGAATTGTTCTGGACCGTGCCCGAGTTCAAGTCGTTCTTCGATCAGCTCGCCTCGTTCTGCCGCGTCGCGATCTTCGACAAGGCAGGCACCGGCCTGTCCGACCCCGTTCCGAAGGTGCGCACGCTCGACGACCGCGCGGCCGAGATCGAGGCTGTCATGGATGCCGTGGGTTTCGACGAGGCCGTGGTGCTCGCCATGAGCGAGGGTGGTCCGGCTTCGATCCTGTTCGCGGCCAACCGGCCCGAGCGCGTGCGCGCCCTGGTGGCGTACGGGTCGTTCGCGACGATGGCCGGCTGCCGGTGGGAGGACCTCGACGGTGACCCGGTGGACATCAGGGCGCGCAGCGTCGCGGAGATGGGCGACGAGTACGCGCCGACGGTCGAGCAGGTGGTCCATTTCCAGGAGCAGGCCAGGGCCGTGCGCGGGCAGTGGGGCAGTGGGGCGGCTGTCCGGTGCGCGATGCCGTCGATGGGGTCGATGCGCCAACTGGGGATGTTCGAGCGCCTGTGTGCGAGCCCGGGTATGGCGCGCGCGACGTTCGAGGCCGCGTTCCGGATCGACGTGCGGCCCATCCTGCCCACGATCGCGGCGCCCACGCTCGTCATCCACGCGCGTGACGATCCGGCCGTTCCGGTGCAGTGCAGCCGTTACCTCGCAGACCACATCCCGGGCGCGCGCTGGCTCGAGGTCGACGGCGTCGACCATGCACCGTGGTTCACCGAAGCCGACCGCGTCCTCACCGAGATCGAGGAGTTTGTCACGGGAAACCATGCGGCGCCGCACAACTCACACCGCGCGCTGCGCACCGTGTTGTTCACCGACATCGTCGCGTCCACGCAGCACGCCGCGTCCAACGGCGACGAACGGTGGCGTGCGGTGCTGCAGCGGTTCGGTGAGGTCACCGAGGAACTGTCGGGCCGGTTCGGCGGAGTGGTGGTCAAGAGCACCGGAGACGGCCACCTGAGCACGTTCGAGGGGCCGACGCATGCCATCCGCTACGCGGAGGCGCTGCGGTCGGACGCGGAGACGCTGGGCATCCAGATCCGCGCGGCCATCCACACCGGTGAGTGCGAACTGCTCGGTGACGACATCGGGGGTATCGCGGTGCACATCGCCGCGCGCATCCTCGGCCAGGCCCGGGCGGGGGAGATCCTGGTGTCGCGCACGGTGCGCGATCTCGTGGTCGGATCGGGGACCAGCTTCGCCGACCGCGGCAACGTCGAGTTGCGGGGCGTGCCGGGGACGTGGCAACTGCTGGCGGTCGGAGACGGGGCAGGTGGTGGTTCGCCCGCGGCATCTGTCGAGGCGCTGCTGGCGGCCGAGCCGACGCCCGCGGCGCGGACCGCCACGCGCCGCGCCGATCGCGCGGTCGCGGCGGTCGCGAAGCGCACGCCGTGGGCGTTGCGGGGGGTGGTGCGGCTCACCATGAGCGCGACGCGGCGCTGAGACGAGCCGACCGGGATCAGGCCTGGGGGCGGTTCTTGCCCTGGTTCTGTCGCGCGGCCTGCGCCAGCGCCTCCACCAACGGGTTGGCGGCCTGGGCGAGTGCCTGGCGCTCTTCGTCGCTGAGCTGATAGAAGGTCCACACGCCCCACGCGGCGGGGCGGACGTACACGGTCACGTGCTGTTTGTTGTTCTGCAGGATCGCCGGGACCGCGACGGCGCGATCGATCGTCGCAGCGCTGACCATCTCTTCGGCGAGCTTGTCGGTGTCGACCGATTCCTGCAGTTGGTACAGCACGGCCTTGTTGGCGGGGCCCTCCATGGCTAGGAACCAGGCCATCTGTGTCTCCTCGGTCAGGTGGCGTCGCCCTCATCGGCGGCGCCACTTTCGATCATGACTGTGTCCCGGACCAACATAGTGCGGCCGTGATGTCCCCGGCGGGCCCGCCCCTGCCGGTCGGGCCTCACCCGTAAGCTCGGCGCCATGCGGTTGCCCAGGTTGAGCCCCGGATTGAGTGTCGTGGTGGTGTCCCTCGGATTCCTGGCCGCGGGATGCGGATGGGGGCCGTCGTCGGCGCCGCCGCCACCGCCGGACACGTGCACGGCGGCCGACGGCCCCGACCCCATGGTGGTGGCACAGGAGATCGCCAAGCTGCCCGCGCCGCACGGCGGTTCGCAGTGGGTGCAGGTGCGCGACGGCCACACCACCGACTGCCGGTTGCACTGGGTACAGGTGGGGCTGACCGATCCACAGCCCAACAGCGTCGGGCAGTTGCTGTTCTTCGACCGGCAGACACCGCTGGGCACCGCGACGCCGGAGCCGCGGCCCTACATCAACGTGGTGAACAACGGTGAGGACACCGTCACGGTGAACTACCAGTGGCAGCAGGGCGAGGACACCCCCGAGGCCCCGACGGGGATCGCGACGGTGCGGTTCCGGATCGGGGACGACGGCCGGTTGGTGGCCGTCGATCCCCTTCCGTCCCCGTGAGCGTGCCTAGCCGTTGAGAAGCTCTTCGGGGTCGAGCATGGCCGCGTAGCGCAGCTGTTCGGGGATGCCGAACCCGTCGATGAGTGTCTCGGCGTGCGGTCGCAGCGTGCGGCAGCGCTCGTTGATGCCGCGCGTGACGGCCTTGGCGCGCTCGGTCGACAGGAACCGGTGCTCGATGAACCAGGCCTTGTCCTCCTCGATGACCGACAGCGCGTAGAGGTCGCACACGTCGGCCAGCAGCTCGCGCGCGGCCTCGTCCTCGCACGCGTCGATGCCCGCGACGAACGCTTCGAGGATCACCCGGTCGATGTGGGCCTGCGCGGCGTGCAGCACGTGGTCCTGCACCGCGTTGAACGCGTCGAACGCCGACATCTCCTTGGCCTTGCCCTGCAACCTGCGGGCGACCGAGGCCACCATGTACTCCTCGCGGTCCTCGAACATCTTGATCTGGGTGCCGCGGTTGAACAGGCTGCCCTCTTCCTCGTTGTCCTGGCGCGTGTCGAGGATGGTCTGGATGATGGTCTGCGCCGCAGTGCGTTTGAGCACGCGCTCGCCGGCGAAGTTGGCCGCGAAGCGCACCCACTCGACCGGGCTCATGCCCTTGATGTCGTCGGCGTACGCGGTGAGCAGTTCCTTGGCGACCAGCTGGGTCAGCACATGGTTGTCGCCCTCGAACGTGGTGAACACGTCGGTGTCGGCGCGCAGCGCGATCAGCCGGTTCTCGGCCAGATACCCTGCGCCGCCGCAGGCTTCACGGGCCTCCTGGATGGCGGTGCTGGCGTGCCAGGTGTTGGCGGCCTTGAGGCCCGCCGCGCGTGCCTCAAGCTCGCGCTGCTCCTCGGGGTCGGGATCGTCGGAGGTCTGCAGCTCGTGGCATTTGGCCACCAGCTCGTTCTGGGCGAACTGCAGCGCATAGGATTTCGCGATCAACGGCAGCAGGCGGCGCTGATGCACCAGGTAATCCATGATGACGACTTCATGTTCGTCGTCCGGTGCGCTGAACTGCGTGCGCTGCAACGCATATCGCGTCGCGATGTCCAGTGCGACGCGGGCCGCGGCGGCCGCGCTGCCGCCCACGGTGACGCGGCCCCGGATCAGCGTGCCCAGCATCGTGAAGAACCGACGGCCCGGGTTCTCGATCGGTGAGGAGTAGACCCCCTCGGGTGAGACGTCGGCGTAACGGTTCAGCAGGTTCTCACGCGGAACGCGCACGTGGTCGAACACGATGCGGCCGTTGTCCACACCGGGCAGTCCGCCCTTGTAGTGACAGTCCGACGTGGTCACTCCGGGAAGGTCGTTGCCCTCGTCGTCGCGGATGGGCACCACCAGGCAGTGCACGCCGTGGTTCATGCCGTCGGGGGTGATCAACTGCGCGAATACCGCTGCCACGCGGGCGGTCTCGGCTGCACCGCCGATGTAGTCCTTGCGTGCGGTCGGCGTGGGCGAGTGGATCACGAACTCCTGCGTCGCCGGATCGTAGGTGGCCGTGGTCTCGATGGACTGCACGTCGCTGCCGTGGCCGGTCTCGGTCATCGCGAAACAGCCCAGCAGGTCCAGGTCGATGATGCGGCGCACGTAGGCCTGGTGGTGGCGCTCGGTGCCCAGGTTCTCGATGGCCCCGCCGAACAGGCCCCACTGCACACCGGCCTTGACCATCAGCGACAGATCGCTCATGGCGAGCATCTCGATCTGGGCGATGGCCGCTCCGACGTTGCCGTTGCCGCCGTGCTCCTTGCGGAACCCGTCTTCGGCCGCACCCGCCGCGGCCATGATCTTGAGTTGCTCGGCGACCTTCGCGCGGGCGATCGCGGTGTTGGGGGTGTAGTGGGGCCGGAAGACCTCGTTGGACAGGTTCTCCCGCATGGCGTTCTTGACGTCGCGCCAGCGCCCGTCGAGTGCGTTGCGCAGATGTTCGGCGGTGGTGGTCATACCCGACGTTATCGCGTCAGCGAACAAACGCAGGTGAACCTCACTGGATCTGTCCGCGAGGTCTGGCGTTGAATCTGCGTCATGAGCGATCCATCCCCGCGCACATCGCCGTCGGGACTGCCGCACGACATCGACCACACGCATTCCGACGTGTCGGGCGGGTGGCTGCGCGCGGCGACGTTCGGCGCGATGGACGGTCTGGTGAGCAACACCGCACTCATCGCGGGTGTGGCCGCGAGCGCCAACGCGCAAACCGTCGTGCTCAGCGGTGTGGCGGGCCTGTTGGCCGGCGCGTTCTCGATGGCGCTGGGGGAGTACACCTCGGTCACGACGGCCAACGAGCAGATCGACTCCGAGGTGAAGGTCGAGCGCCGCTCGTTCAGGCGGCATCCGCAGGCCGAACGCGACGAACTCGTCGGGATGCTCATGGAGATGGGCATGAGCGCGGACACCGCCGAGAAGGCCACGGAGGAGATCCACCGCGACGAGTCGCGCGCGCTGAACTTCCATCTGGTGCAGGAGCTCGGCGTCGACCCCCGCGAGAAACCGTCGCCGGTCATCGCGGCCGTGTCGTCGTTCGTGATGTTCGCGGTCGGCGCGATCATCCCGCTGATCCCGTACCTGCTGGGCTTCGAGTCGCTGTGGGGCGGCTTGGCGTGCGGCGGGGTGGGTCTGCTGATCGCCGGCGGGGTGGCGGCACGGTTCACGCGCAAGCGCGTGTCCTTCGCGGCGCTGCGGCAGTTGGCGTTCGGCGGCGTCGCGATCGCCGCGACCTACGTCGTCGGCACCTTGATCGGCACCGTCACCACCTGATGCGCGCGGGAAGATCAGTCGTTGCCGACGGTCACCGCGGTCGCCTCGTCGGTGAGTTCGTCGAGTTCGCTCTCCTCGGCGTCGACACCGGCAAGGTGGGACCGGACCGCGAAGAGCACAGCGGCGCCGGCGGCGACGGCGGCCGCGCCCACCCAGTACGGCAGGTGCACGCTGATCTCCTCGCCGAGCACCCCGGCCAGCCACGGCGCGACGGCGGCGCCGCAGAACCGCATGAAGCTGTAGGCGGCCGACGCCACACCGCGCTCGACGGGCGCGGCCTTCATGACCGTCTCGGTGATGAGCGTGTTGTTGATGCCGCACCACAGACCGGCCACCACGACCGACGCCGCGAGCACGGCCTTGTTGTCGGTGCCGAGCGCCATCACCACGAGCGTCGCCGACATCACCGCGAGGTTCACCAGCAGCGTGGGCAGCGTTCCGAAGCGGTGCTGCAGACGCGGCGCGACCACCACTGACGTGAACGCCAGTGCGACACCCCAGCCGAAGAAGATCAGCCCGATCTGGTGGGCGGTCATGTCGAGCGGGAACGGCGTGAACGCCAGCAGCGTGAAGAAGCCGAAGTTGTACAGCAGTGCGGTCAGACCGACACCGAACAGGCCGCGGTGACGCAGTGCGCGGAACGGGTCGGCCAGGCTCGTGGCGTGCTGCGGGCGCGGGGTCTCCGGCAGCAGGAACGCGGTGACGACGAGCGCGAGCGCCATGAGCGCCGAGACGCCGAAGAACGGTCCGCGCCACGAGATCGATCCGAGCACACCGCCCACCAGCGGGCCCACCGCGATGCCGAGGCCCAGGGCCGCCTCGTAGAGAATGATTGCTTGTGCGACAGAACCTTTCGCGGAGTTCACGATGGTCGCGAGCGCGGTCGCGATGAACAGGGCGTTGCCCAGCCCCCACAGCGCGCGCCAGCCCACGATCTCCATCACGCTGTCGCTCATGCCGGCCAGGCCGGCGCCGGCGATGATGATCACCAGGCCGACCAGCAGGGTTCGCTTGGGTCCGATGCGGCTGGACACCACGCCGGTGATCAGCATCGCGACACCCATCACGGCCATGTAGCTGGTGAACAACAGCGACACCTGCGAGGGTGTCGCGTCGAGGTTGTCGGCGATGGGTTTGAGGATCGGGTCGACGAGCCCGATGCCCATGAAGGCAACGACGGACGCGAAGGCAACGGCCCAAACAGCTTTGGGTTGGCGCCACATAGGGCGAGAACTCCTAACTCAGTTTTCGTCGGGCAGGGGGTGCTCCGCGACGTCGGCCAGGAGTTTGCGGATGACTTCCACAGCGTCCACGAGGGTCTGGCGATCCTCGACGCTGAGGCGTTCCAATCGTGGGTTGATCGCGGCGGCGCGATCGGCCCTGGCCTGGGCGAGGGTCTTGCGTCCCTCTTCGGTGATGCGGATGAGCACCGCGCGGGCATCGCCTGGATCGGCGGTCCGCGACACCAGCCCGGCTTCTTCCAGGCGGCGTACCTGCGTGGTCATGGTCGGCTGTGAACAGTGATCGAGCAGGGCGAGGTCCGATATGCGGGCTTCGCCTTGATCCTCGATGGTGGACAACAGCCGGGCCTGCGCGTACGGCAGCGGGAGCCGCGTGCGCTGCGTCGCCAGCCGGTTGAGGCGGGCGACGACTGCCAGCAGATCCGCGCCGAGTTCGGTTTCGTAGGTCACCGGGACATTCTCGACGCTTGGCGCTGACATGCCACCACCTTACATAGGTTTACTATGCAATCCAAGTTTCGTGGGGCCCGTCACACACGGGCAAAGGGGGACCTCACAGCTTGGCTGGCAGAATCGAGAAATGACCGCGAACCGACCGGCCAGAGCGCCTCGACGCGGACTGACCCCCGGCGAACTCGCGCAGGCTTCGGTGATGGCCGCGCTGTGTGCGGCCACCGCGATCATCGCGGTCGTCGTGCCCTTCGCCGCGGGTCTGTCGGTGCTGGGGACGGTACCGATGGGCCTGTTGGCCTACCGGTACCGGTTGCGCGTGCTGCTCGCGGCAACCGTCGCGGCCGGGGTCATCGCGTTCCTCATCGCGGGGCTCGGCGGCATGATGACGGTGTTCAACTGCGCCTACATCGGCGGCCTGACCGGCATCGTCAAACGCCGCGGCCGGGGTACGCCCACGGTGTTCGCCGCCGCGATCGTGGCAGGCGCGCTGTTCGGCGCCATGATCGTCGTCGCGCTGCTGGTGTTGTCGCGGCTGCGCAACCTCATGTTCGACACCCTGACCGCCAACATCGACGGCCTGGCCGCCGTGTTCGCGCGCGTCCCCGTGCTCGAAGGCGCCGCCGAACCGCTCAAGACCATGTTCGCGACGCTGTTGCACTACTGGCCCGTGCTGATGCTGCTCATGGGCATCTCCAGCATCACGATGGTCACGATGGTCGGCTGGTGGGCGCTGTCGCGCGTGCTGGGCCGGCTGCTCGGCGTGCCCGATGTCCACAAACTCGACAGCCCGCCCGAGCACGGCCCGATCGGACCGGTGCCCGCACAGCTGACCGACGTGCGCTTCCGCTATCCCGGCGCCGACCACGACGCGCTCGGGCCCGTGACGATGGATCTGCGGGTGGGCGAGCACGTCGCGGTCACCGGGCCCAACGGATCGGGCAAGACCACGCTGATGCTCGTGCTCGCCGGCCGCGAACCGACCTCGGGTTCGGTCGAGCGCGCGGGTGCGGTCGGCCTGGGCCGCATGGGCGGCACCGCGGTGGTCATGCAGCACCCCGAGAGCCAGGTGCTGGGCACCCGCGTGGCCGACGACGTCGTGTGGGGCCTGCCGCCCGGAACCGCCACCGACGTCGACCGGCTGCTGTCCGAGGTGGGCCTCGACGGTATGGCCGAACGCGACACGGGCGGACTGTCAGGAGGGGAACTGCAACGCCTCGCGGTCGCGGCCGCGCTGGCACGCGAACCCTCGTTGCTGATCGCCGACGAGATCACCAGCATGGTCGACCAGCAGGGTCGCGAGACGCTCATGAACGTGGTGTCCGGGCTGACCAAACGCCACCGCATGTCGCTGGTGCACATCACGCACTACAACAGCGAGGCCGAGATCGCAGACCGCACCGTGGCGCTCGACGGCGACGGCGGTGCGGCCGACAGCACCGACATGGTCGAGACCTCGTCGGTGCACACCGGGTCCATGGCCGGCCACGAACCCGGGGTGCCCGTGCTCGAGCTGACCGGCGTCGGCCACGAGTACGCCAACGGAACCCCATGGGCGAAAACCGCGTTGCGCGATGTCACGTTTACCGTCAACGAAGGTGACGGCGTGCTCATCCACGGCCTCAACGGGTCCGGCAAGTCCACGCTGGCGTGGATCATGGCGGGCCTGACGGTGCCGACCTACGGCGCGTGCCTGCTCGACGGCGCGCCGGTGTCCGAACAGGTCGGCGCGGTGGCGTTGTCGTTCCAGGCCGCGCGGCTGCAGTTGATGCGCAGCAGCGTCGCGCGTGAGATCGCCTCGGCGGCCGGGTTCTCGGCCAAGGACCGTGACCGTGTGAACGCCGCGCTGGCGACGGTGGGCCTGGACCCGACGCTGGGGGAGCGCCGTATCGATCAGCTCTCCGGCGGTCAGATGCGCCGCGTGGTGCTCGCCGGCCTGCTGGCCCGCTCACCGCGCGCGCTCATCCTCGACGAGCCGCTTGCCGGCCTCGACGCGGCCAGCGCGCGCGGGTTGTTGCGGCTGCTGGAGGATCTGCGTCGCAACAACGGCATGACCGTCGTGGTCATCTCGCACGACTTCACGGGGCTCGAAGGGCTGTGCCCGCGCACTCTGCACCTGCGCGACGGGCAACTCGCCACCGCGCCGACGACGGCAGGAGACGCCCGATGAGCGCGCCCGGCGGCCAGCGTAAGCCGGTGGTCCTGCTGCGCCCGGTTCCCGGCGACAGCGTCATCCATCAACTGTGGGCGGGTACCAAACTGCTGTCGGTCGCCGCGATCGGCATCATGCTGACGTTCTATCCCGGCTGGGTGCCCATCGGTTTCACCGCTGTTCTCGTGCTTGTCGTGGCCCGGTTGGCGCGCATCCCGCGCGGTGTGGTGCCGACCATTCCGTGGTGGATGTGGCTGCTGGTCGCGTTCGGGGCGCTCACCGCGACGTTCGCCGGCGGCAGCCCGGAGTTCGACATCGGTTCGATGACGATCGGGCTGGGCGGGCTGCTGAACTTCCTGCGCATCACCGCACTGTCGATCGTGCTGCTGGGCCTGGGCGCGCTGGTGTCCTGGACGACCAACGTCGCCGACATCGCCCCGGCGGTCGCCACGCTGGGCCGCCCGCTCGGGGTGTTCCGGATCCCGGTGCACGACTGGGCCGTGACGATCGCGCTGGCGCTGCGCGCGTTCCCGATGCTGATCGACGAGTTCCGCACGCTGTATGCCGCGCGGCGACTGCGGCCCAGAGAGCGGCCCGACACCTTCCGTGCGCGGCACCGCCAACGGGTCTCGGGCGTCGTCGACCTCATCGCGGCCGCGGTGACGGTCGCGCTGCGCCGCGGCGACGAGATGGGCGACGCGATCACCGCGCGCGGTGGCACCGGGCAGTTCTCGGCCGCCGAATCGAAACCCCGGAGACTCGACTGGGTGGCGTTCGCGGTGCTCGCCGTGGTGTGCGGCACCGCGCTGGCCCTGGAGTTGACGGTGCTGGGCACGAGCCTGCCGCGGCGCCGTAGCTAGTTCACGCGCGTCATCACCGCGAGGCCGCCGCGTTGGCGGCCTTCTGCGCCTCGGCGAGGGTGCCCGCGACATCGCGGCGCCCGAGGAACATCTCGGCGAAGTACGGTGTGAGCGCCTCGAATCCGGCCGGGAACCCGGCGCCGCCGGGTGCGGCGATCCGCGGGCCCTGCAGCACCCGGAAGAACGGGCTGACGTCCACACCGCGCGACGCCCAGTACTCGTGGTAGACGGGCTGCGCGGCCAGCACGGCGGGGATCGCCGCGCCGCGCCGCCCCACGAATTCGTTGCCGCGTCTGCTGCCCATCCACGCCAATACCTCCCGCACGGCCTCGGGATGTCGGGTCGCGGCATTGCCCGCCGCGACGATGCCGTTGGTGACGCTCACGCGGCCCCTCGGTCCCATCGGCAGCATCGCCACACCCCACCGGAACGGGGCCTGATCGGCGATCGCGGCCAGGTTGTACGTGCCGGACTGGAACAGCGCCATGCGCCCGGCGAGGAACGCGTTGCGCGAGAAGTCGCCGTTGTCGTTGGTGTCCGAGGCCGGGGGCGCGACGCGATCGGTGTTGATCAGGCGCACCAGGTATTCGAACGCCTCGACGGCCTGGGGGTTGTCGAACGTGAACCGGTCACCTTCCGAGAACGTGCCGCCCGCGGATCCGATGAAGTTGAGGTAGATGCCCTGAAGATCGTTGGCGGCGTTGTAACCCCACTGCCGCGTGCGGCCCGACTCCTCCACCGTCAGGCGCGCCAGCAGCGGCCGCAGGGTGTCGTCGGGGCCGTTCGACCAGCGCAGCGTCGAGAGGTCGGCGGGGGACACCCCGGCTTTTTCCAGCAGGTCCGCGTTGTAGTACACCGCGATGCCGGCATCGGTGAGTTGCGGTACGCCCCACAGGGCCCCGTTGCGGGTGAACTGCTCGACGACGGACGGTTCCCACGCGGTGGCGGCGTCCGGCCCCAGGAGATCCGCGATGTCGAGCAGGTGCCCGTTGTCGGCGTATCCGGCGAAGTATCCGTTGGAGATCCAGAAGATGTCGTCGGCGCTGCCGCCGGCGACGTCGGTGCGCAGGCTGTCGAAGTAGCTCGCGTACGCCACGGTGTTGACGCGGACCTCGATGCCGGGATGCTCGGCGCTGAACGCGTCGAACGATTCGCGGTAGGCCGCCGCGACCTGCGGGTCCCACAGCCGTACCGTCACCACGGTCTTGCCCGCCGGCTCGGTCGTGCGGCCCATGAGCATCGCGATCACCAGCAGCACCGCCATCGTGACGGCGAGTCCGCCGGCCAGCAGCGTCGAGCGCCTCATGCCCGCCCCCTGCCGCCGGAGCTGCCCCGAGAGCGACGCAGATGTCGTTGCGCGCGGACTCTGACGACGAAAACGTCGATCTCGGTGCTCATTTGATCCCCGTCACCACGATCGAGCGGACGATATGGCGCGACAGCGTCGCGAACACCACGATCAGCGGAACGATCGCCACGGTCGTCGCCGCCATAACCAGCGTCCACTGCGCGTTGTACTGCGTCTGCAGGCCCGCGGTCGCCACCGTCAGCACACGCCACGTGTCACCGCTGCTGATCACCAGGGGCCACAGGAAGTTGTTCCACTGGCTCACCACCGTGATCATCGCGAGTGTCACCAGGATCGGCCGGCTGGCGGGGATCACGACGTGCGTGATGATGTCGAGGGTGTTGGCGCCGTCGAGGCGGGCAGCGTTGATCAGGTCGCCGGGGATCCCGCGAAAATACTCGCGCAGCAGGAAGATCGCGTACGGCGAGCCGAACATGAACGGCAGCACCAACGCCCAGAACGTGTTCCGCATGCCCGCCTCGGCCATCATCAGATACAGCGGCACCACCGTCACGGTCGCGGGCACCATCAGCGTCGCGAGGTACACCCAGAACAACACGTCGCGGCCCGGGAACTCCAGGCGGGCAAACGCATACGCCGCGAGCACCGAGAACACCAGTTGTCCCAGCAGGATCACCGCGGTCATCAGCGCCGTGACCGCGATCGCGCGGCCGAACCCGGCGTCGGCCAGGCCGAGGTAGTTGGCCAGTGTCGGCGGCCGGGGCAGTGAGAGCGGCGACTCGGTGACGAACTGCTGCGCCGACATGAACGACGTGAGCAGGCCCAGGCCGAACGGCAGCAGCGTGATCACCGCACCCAGCAGCAGGCCCGCGTAGATCACGGCGTTGGACGCCACGCGCTCAGGTGAGGTCATAGCTGATCCTGCGGCGGAAGTAGAGATGCTGGACGATCGTGACGCCGACCAGCAGCACAAAAAGCACCAGCGCCATGACCGCGGCGCGTCCCACAGCCGCGGCGCCGAACGCCTCGACGTAGATGCGGTGCGCGATCAGGTCGGTGCGGCCCTGCGGCCCGCCTGCGGTGAGTGCGTACACCGTGTCGAATACCTGTGCGGCGCTGACGATCCCGGTGACCAGCACGAAGAACATGGTCGGTCGCAGCATGGGCAGGGTGATGTGGCGGAACCGCTGCCACGCGTCGGCGCCGTCGGTGCGTGCCGCGTTGTGCAGGTCCGCGGGGATGTTGAGGATGCCGGCCAGGAAGAACAGCGTCACGTAGCCGACGTTGGTCCACACCACCACGGCCGACACCACCGGCAGCGCCAGGGAAGGATCGGTGAGCCACTCGATGCGGGTGCCCAGCACCGTGCTGAGCGCGCCGTCGGTCGGGGCGAGGATCCAGCGCCACAGCACCGCGATCGCCAGCGGCGCGCAGATCCACGGCAGCACGTAGACCGTGCGGAAGAACCCGGTGCCGGGCAGACCGCGCGCCAGCATGGTCGCCGCGACGAGGCCCAACACCGTCTGCGTCGGCACCACCAGGACCATGAACAGCAGCGTGACCACCAGCGACTTGCCGAAGGCCGCGTCGGTGAGCACCGAAGTCCAGTTGTCCAGGCCCACAAACTCGATCGGACCCAGCAGATCCCAGCGGTGCAGGCTCAGCCACACGACGACCAGCATGGGCAGCAGCAGGAAGGTGACGACGCCGAACAGGCTGGGTGCGACGAGCGCATACGCCAGGGCGGTCGTCCGGACACGCGGGGTGGCCATCGGCTCATTAAAGCGGTTGGGCGTCAGCAACCGCCACGGCGGCACGCGTTGGCGAACCAATCACCAACGCCCCGATCCCGCTCAGCAATCCCGCACCCACACATTTGCTCACGTGGCGTACATCACTTGATCTTGGCGGAATCTGATCAGCCCGGCCGTCATTGATGCAAGTAGCAGCCACCCGCGACGAGGCGAGGGCAAACGATACAGAGGGGCCGAAGACATGAGCGCATCGAAGCGAGCGGGCGGGGCGAACGTCATCACCAAGGTGGCACGTGCGGCGGTTTTCCCGGCTCTGGCCCTGGCCGCGACGGGGTTCGGCATGCTGGCCGGGCCTGCCGCGACCGCGAGTGCGGCGGACAGCGCGTGCGCCGATGTCGAGGTGGTGTTCGCCCGCGGCACGTTCGAGGCGCCCGGGATCGGTGCGACCGGACAGGCTTTCGTCGATGCGCTCAAGGACCGGTTGCCCGGCAAAAGCGTCGACGTGTACGCCGTGAATTATCCGGCGTCGCTGGACTTCGCGCAGGCCGCGGCCGGGATCGCCGACGCCAGCAACCGGATCCAGACGGTGGCCGCACAGTGCCCGACCACCGACATCGTGCTGGGCGGTTACTCGCAGGGCGCCGCGGTCGCGGGCTACACCACCACCAGCAGCCTGCCCGCCGGTTACACACTGCCCGCGGGCATCAACGGCCCCATGCCGGCGGCGACCGCATCGCACGTCGCCGCGGTGGTGCTGTTCGGCACCCCCAAGGACTGGGTGGTGAACCTGGCCGACCGCAACGCGCCGCCCATCACGATCGGACAGTCCTACGTCCCCAAGACGATGCAGCTGTGCGCCACGGGTGACCCGGTGTGCTTCCCGGGTGGTCTGGACCGCGCCGCCCACAGCTCCTACAAGTCCAACGGCATGGCGGTGCAGGCCGCGGACTTCGCCGCCCGGCAGGTGACCGGCGGCTCGGCGACAGTCGTGCAGGCCGCGGGCGCGGCCTGACCGCGCGACACCCGCTCCCTTGACGGGGTGTACGGCGCCGCGCGCCGCTACCGTGGGGAACCGTGACAGCTCAGCGACAAGTGGACGCCGACTTCCTCGGTCTGCCACGCCACGAGTTGGCGGACGCGGCGCTCTCGGCCGCGGTCGCCGCAGGCGCCAGTTACGCGGATCTGCGGATACACCGCATCACCACCGAGATCATCCAGCTGCGTGACGGTGAGCTGGAGACCTCGGTTTACGACCGCGAGATCGGGCTGGCGGTGCGGGTGATCGTGGACGGCACGTGGGGTTTCGCCTCCAACGCCGAACTCGACCGGGACGTCGCCGCAGAGACCGCACGCCGCGCCGTGGCGGTCGCGACGGCCCTCGCACCGCTCAACGGCGAACGCATCGAACTCGCTCCCGAGCCCGTCTACCGCGACGCGACGTGGGTGTCGAATTACCGCGTGGACCCGTTCGGCGTGTCGGCGGCCGACAAGATCGCCGTGCTCGACGACTACTCCGGGCGGCTCCTGGCAGCTGACGGCGTCGACCACGTGTCAGCGGCCGTGCACGCCGTCAAGGAGCAGACGTTCTACGCCGACACGTTCGGCTCGTCGATCACCCAGCAGCGCGTGCGGGTGCAGCCGACGCTGGAGGCCGTCGCGGTCGACTCGGCCGCCGGGTCGTTCGAAACCATGCGCGCGCTGGCCCCGCCCATGGGCCGCGGCTGGGAGGCCGTGACCGACGCCGACGTCTGGGACTGGGCCGGGGAGCTGGCCGAGTTGCCGACGCTGCTCGCCGAGAAGACCAAGGCCCCGTCGGTCGTCGCGGGGGCGACGGACCTGGTGATCGACCCGACCAACCTGTGGCTCACCATCCACGAATCCATCGGCCACGCCACCGAATACGACCGTGCCATCGGCTACGAGGCCGCCTATGCCGGAACGTCGTTTGCGACCCCGGACAAACTCGGCACCATGCGCTACGGCTCCGAGGTGATGAACGTGACCGCCGACCGCACGGTCGAACACGGCCTGGCGACAGTCGGATTCGACGACGAGGGTGTGCGCTCGCAGAGCTGGGACCTGGTGCGCGACGGCGTCTTCGTCGGCTATCAACTCGACCGGGTGTTCGCGCCGCGCCTGGGGGAGACGCGGTCCAACGGCTGCTCGTATGCCGACTCGCCGCACCACGTGCCGATCCAGCGCATGGCCAACGTGTCGCTGCAGCCCGCGGCCGAGGACGTGCGCACCGACGACCTGATCGCACGCGTGTCCGACGGTCTCTACATCGTCGGCGACAAGAGCTGGTCGATCGACATGCAGCGCTACAACTTCCAGTTCACCGGGCAGCGGTTCTACCGCATCCGCAATGGCAGGCTCGACGGCCAGGTGCGTGACGTCGCCTACCATGCCACCACCACGGACTTCTGGGGTTCGATGGAAGCTGTGGGCGGACCGTCGACATGGCGTCTCGGTGGGGCCTTCAACTGCGGCAAGGCCCAGCCGGGGCAGGTCGCGCCGGTCAGCCACGGCTGCCCGAGCGCGCTGTTCCGCGGGGTCAACGTGCTCAACACCCGAACGGAGGCCGGACGATGATCGGCGCACAGCAGGTCGTCGACATCGCCCTCGGCGCAGCCGATTCCGGCACGGAGACCATCGTGGTGGTCACCGACCGCGCCGACGCGTCACTGCGCTGGGCGAACAACTCGATGACCACCAACGGTGAAACCGTCAGCCGCAACACGACCGTCATCTCGATCGTGCGGCGCGGGAGCAAGGCCCACGTCGGATCGATGCGCACCAGCGACGTCGACCCGGCCGTGATCCCCGACCTCGTGGCCGCCGCGCAGCGGGCCGCCCTCGACGCGCCCGAGGCCCGCGACGCCGCGCCGCCGCTGCCCGCCGACGATGGGCCTGCCGACTGGGACGCACCGGTTCCCGGCACCGGCGCGCAGGTGTTCACCGGTATCGCCCCGGACCTCGCCAAGGCGTTCCGTGGTACCGACCAGTTGTACGGGTACGCCCGTCACGTGCTGGAGACGACGTTCGTGGCCACGTCGACCGGGCTGCGGCGGCGCTACACCCAGCCGACCGGCTCGGTGGAGATCAACGCCAAGCGCAACGGCGCCAGCGCGTGGGCCGGCGTGAGCACCGCGGATTTCCTTGATGTGCAGGTTGATTCGCTGCTCGACGATCTTTCGTTGCGGCTGGGGTGGGCCGAACGCACCGTGGAACTGCCCGCCGGACGCTACGAGACCATCATGCCGCCGTCGACCGTGGCCGACATGATGATCTACCTGACCTGGACCATGGACGGCCGCGGCGCGCACGAGGGACGTACCGCGCTGTCGGCGCCCGGCGGAACCCGCGTGGGGGAGAAGCTCACCGATCTCCCGCTCACGCTGTACTCCGATCCTTTCGCGGAATCCCTTGAGTGCCAACCGTTCGTCGCGGTGCCCAGTTCGTCGGAGCGCGTGTCGATCTTCGACAACGGGATGGACATCGGCCGCGTCGACTGGATCAAAGACGGCGTGATCAACGCGCTGGCCTACCCGCGCGCGGTTGCCGCCGAGTACAACGCGCCGGTCACCGCACCCGCCGACAACCTGCTGATGACCGGTGGCACAACCGAACTGGCCGACATGATCGCGGCCACCGAACGCGGTCTGCTGCTGACCACGCTGTGGTACATCCGCGTGGTGGATCCGACCGTGCTGTTGTTGACGGGTCTCACGCGTGACGGGGTGTATCTCATCGAGGACGGTGAGGTCACCGCGGCGGTCAACAACTTCCGCTTCAACGAGAGCCCGCTGGATCTGTTGCGGCGCGCGAGCGAGGCGGGCATCAGCGAGCGCACACTGCCACGCGAGTGGGGCGACTGGGCGACCAGGTCTGCGATGCCCACCCTGCGCATCCCCGATTTCCACATGTCGTCGGTGAGCCAGGCGCAGTGACACTGCGATGACACAGCGATGACACTGCGATGAGCTGACGAGATGAACGCGGCGCAGCGGCAGTTCACGGCCTACGGGCCGTCGTACTGGTCGGCGATCGCCGTGTTCGTGATCGTGGCCGTGGTGCTCGTGTGGCTGGGGCGCAGGCAGACCGAGCGCCAGGCGCGGGTGCTGGGGCGGGTCCTCGGCGGGGTGACCGCCGCGATCTACGTCGCGATGCTGGTCTACACGTGGATCCCGCCGACGCTGCAACGGTCGGTGCCGCTGCGCCTGACCGACCTGGCCACGGTCGCCGGGGCGTACGCGTTCTGGTCGCAGCGGCAGTGGGCGTTCGAGCTGACCTACTACTGGGGCCTGACACTCAGCGCGCAGGCGCTGATCTCACCCGTGCTCAAGAGCCCGGATTTCCCCCACCACGAATTCCTGGCGTTCTGGTCGATCCACCTGCTGGTGGTGTGGGCTGCGATCTACCTGTGCTGGGGACGTGGCATGCGCCCCACGTGGCGCAGTTACCGCTTCGCCGTGGTGGTGACCGCGACGTGGGCCGCGGTCACCATGGCGTTCAACGGCATCGCGGGCACCAACTACGGCTTCCTCAACGCCAAACCCGCGACCGCATCACTGCTCGACGTGATGGGCCCGTGGCCGGTGTACGTGCTGACCGCGAGCGCACTGGTGCTGGTCGTGTGGGCACTCATGACGTGGCCGTGGGAATCTCGCCGGCAGTAGCGGTCTGGTCGCGACCGGCCAGGCGGTCGTTCCACAACTGCAACACCGGTGCGGGCGTGCGGGTGGTCGCGAGGCTCACCGCCACGTAGGCCACCAGGCTGGTCGCCAGACCCCAGTAGATCGGGTCGTTGGCCAGCACATCGCCGACGATGGCCATGGTGCCCAGTGTCACCACGGTGCCCACACCCATCGCGACGAGCGCACCGGCACCGGTCGCGCGTTTCCACACGAACCCGCCGAGGATCGGCACCAGCAGGCCGCCGACCAGGATGTCGTAGGCGATGGTCAGGGCGCCGACCACGTCGTTGAGCAGGGCCGCGATGACGATGACGACGATGCCCAGCACCACCACGTAGCGGCGGTCGGCATGGACCTCCAGACTCGGGTCGTCGGTGGCGGTTTCGGTGCGGCGGCCGACGAGGCGCAACAGCAGCGGCCGGACGTCGGTGCGCGCGACGGTCGCGGTGGCGATCAGCGCGCCCGAGGCCGTCGACATCATCGCCGCGACCGCGGCGGCCAGCACCAGGCCGCTGATGCCCACGGGCAGAATCGATTCGGCGATCTGGGCGTAGACGTCGTCCTTGGCCTCCACGTCGGGAAGGAAGGTCGACGCGGCCGCACCGATCAACGCGCCCGCCACGCCGTAGGCCACGCAGTACAGGGCCGCGGTGGTGCCGCCCCACTTGGCGACCTGCGGTGAGCGTGCGGTGAACACGCGTTGCCAGATGTCCTGCCCGATCAGCATTCCGAAGCTGTAGACCACGAAGAACGTGATGATGGTCTCGGTGCCGATCGCGGTGAGGCTGAACACCGCGTCGCCTGCGCGTTCGCGGATGCCGTCGAGGCCGCCGGCCCGGTTCCACGTGAACGGCAACAGCAGGAAGAACACGCCGATGGTCTTGAGGATGAACTGCACCATGTCGGTGAGCGTGATCGACCACATGCCGCCGATCGACGAGTACAGCATGACCACGGCACCGCCGATGAGCACGGAAACCGTTCGGCCCGTGCCGAACAGGACGTTGAACACCGTCGCGTAGGCGATCGTGGAGGTGACCGACAGCATCAGCGTGTAGGCGACCATCACCACGCCCGAGGCCGAGGTGGCGTCCACGCCGTAGCGCAGGCTCAGCATCTGCGCGACCGTGTACACCTTCAGGCGCTGGATGCGCCCGGCGAACAGCAGGCTCAGCGCCAGCAGGCCGACGGCGATCGCGACCACCAGCCACATGCCGGACAGGCCCCACTTGTAGCCCAGGCCCACGCCGCCGACGGTCGAGGCGCCGCCGAGCACCACCGCGGCCATGGTGCCGGTGTAGAGGGTCGGGCCGAGACGGCGTCCGGCCACCAGGAAGTCGGCCGAATCCTTGGTGCGGGTCTTGCCCCAGAAACCGAACGCCAGCATGGCGATCAGGTAGACGGCGACGATGGCGATATCGAGCGGTTTGCCCACGATGTCATTCCTTAGGTGGGAGGTGGGTGGGGGCGAACATCTGCAGGACGGCGGGCAGGACGATGACTGTCGGTCCGTCGTGTTCGAATGAGGCCGCGACCAGGTCACCGACGTCGTCGATGGTCGCGGTGTGTGCAGGAATGCCGAAACTTTCTGCCAGGCGCGCGAAGTCGGGCCGGGCCAGTTCGGTGGCGGTCGCGGCGCCGAACTCCGCGGTCATGTACTCGCGCAGGATTCCGTAGCCGCCGTCGTCGACGACGAGCCACGTGATGTCGGCGTCGTGCTGGCGCGCGGTGGCGAGTTCGGCGATCGAGTACATCGCGCCGCCGTCGCCGGACACCGCGAACGTGCGTCGACCCGTCGCGATCGCGGCGGCCAGCGCGGCCGGAAACGCGAAGCCGAGACCGCCTGCACCCTGGGCGGAATGGAATTCACCCTGCTGCGGATCCCAGGCCGACCACGCCCAGTAGCCGGCGATGGTCATGTCCCAGAAGGTGTGTGTGTTCGACGGCACCGCGGCCCGCAGGTCGGCCATCAGCTTCTGCTCGGTGCCGAGATCCTGTGCGGCCAGGCGGTCCCGCACGGCTTTTCGCAGGGCCGCCGCGGTGCGCGCGCCCTCGGCATCGTCACGCGGGTGTACGCGCGGCGTCAGAGCGTTCAGCGCCTGTGCGGCGTCGGCGTGCATCGCCAGCGCCGGGTGATTGGCCTGCAACACACGGGCTTCGGCGTCGATATGGATGAGCTGTCCGCGCGGCGCGAACGTGAAGTAGTTGCTGGTGACCTCGCCCATGGCGGTGCCGACCGCCACCAGCACGTCGGCGTCTTCGAGCAGCGCGGTGGTGTGACGGTCCTCGATCCACGATGCCGCCGACAGCGGATGGTCGAATGCGATGGCGCCCTTGCCCCCGACCGTCGACACCACCGGGGCGCCGAGGGCCTCGGCGAACTCCACCAGCGCGGCCGGCCCACCGGGGGAGCGCCGCACACCGCCGCCGGCGAGAATGACGGGCCGCTGCGCACCGTTGAGCAGATCCGCTGCGGCGTCGACGAGTTCGGGCCGCGGGGACCGGTAGGTGGGGTGCACCGTGAGCGTGGACACGGGCGGCACCGACGTGGGCTCGGTCAGCACGTCCTGCGGGATCTCGACCCACACCGGGCCTGCCGGCGCCGACAACGCCAGTTCGTAGGCGTCGGCGATGAGGCTCGGGATCGCCGCGGCGTCGCGGGCCACGGCCGTGCTCTTGGTGACGTTGGCGGCGCTGGCCTTCTGGTCGTCGAGTTGGTGCAGCATGCCGCGCCGCAGGCCCATGCCGGCCCGGGGCACCTGGCTGGCGATCACCAGCACCGGAACCCCGGTGGCGTGGGCCTCCTGCAGGGCGCCGAGCGCGGTGAGCGCACCGGGCCCGGTGGACAGGAACAGCACGCCGACGTCGCCCGTGGCGCGGCTGTAGCCGTCGGCGCCGAACGCCGAGTTGTTCTCCACCCGCGAACTGATGAAGGTCAGCTTGCTGCGGCGGATCGCGTCGAACAGACCCAGCGCGTTCTGCCCGGGAATGCCGAAGACGTGCGAGACGCCCAGTGCCGTCAGGGTTTCGACGACGACGTCACCACCGTTGCGTGCGCTCATCAGGCTTCGTCGGGGCCGAGGGCGAGCAGCGACACCAGGTCGTAGGCGACGTGCGCGGCGGCCACCCCCGTCATCTCGGCATGGTCGTAGGCCGGGGCCACCTCGACGACGTCTGCGCCCACGAGGTTGAGACCGCGGAAACCGCGCAGGATCTCCAGCAGTTCGCGGCTGGTCATGCCGCCGGCCTCGGGCGTGCCGGTGCCGGGTGCGTGGGCCGGATCGAGCACGTCGATGTCGATCGACAGGTAGACCGGCCGGTTGCCGACGCGTTGGCGCAGCTTGTCGACGACCTCCCGCACGCCCTGGTAGTAGACGTCCGAGGAGGTGACGATGCCGAACCCGAAACGTCGGTCGTCCTCGAGGTCCTTCTTGCCGTACAGCGGACCGCGGGTGCCGACGTGCGACAGCGCCTCGGTGTCGAGGATGCCTTCCTCGACCGCGCGGCGGAACGGGGTGCCGTGAGTGTACTCGGCGCCGAAATAGGTGTCCCACGTGTCGAGGTGGGCGTCGAAATGCACGAGCGCGACGGGACCGTGCTTGGCGGCCGCCGCGCGCAGCAAGGGCAGCGCGATCGTGTGGTCGCCGCCGATGGTCACGAGTTTCTTTCCGTCGGCGGTGATGTCGCGTGCGGCGCCCTCGATGGTCTCGATGGCCTCGTGGATGTTGAACGGGTTCACCGCGATGTCGCCGGCGTCGGCGACCTGTACGACCTCGAACGGCGACACGTCCAGGCCGGGGTTGTAGGGCCGCAAAAGGCGCGAGGACTCGCGCACGTGGGTGGGGCCGAAGCGGGCGCCGGGGCGGTAGGACACGCCGGTGTCGAACGGCACACCGGCGATCACGACGTCGGCCTTGGTCACCTGGTCCAGGCGCGGCAGGCGCGCGAACGTCGCCGGCCCGGCGAAACGCGGCACCTTGGAGGCGTCGACGGGGCCGATGGGGGTGCTGGTGGCGGTCATGCTGGAACTTCCTCTGTGTGGGTGGAGATCACCGTGTCCTGGGACTCGATCGGGGTGTTGGCGGGGGCGCCGGACGGGACGCCGCGCGGGCCGTCCGGCCCGAAGGCGTCACGCGGTTCGGGGGAGAGCCACAGCAGCGCCGGGTAGAGCACCGCGGCCAGGCCGAGGCCCACCGGGATGGACAGGTCGATGCCGTCGGCGAGATTGCCGAGCGGGCCGACGAACTGGTCGGGCAGGTTCACGAAGCAGATGGACAGTGCGGCCGAGACGAGCCACGCGGTCAGGCCGCGCCAGTTCCAGCCGTGGCCGAACCAGTACCGGCCACCGCTCTGGCGGCGGTTGAACACCTGTAGTGCGTCCGAGTCGTACCAGCCGCGGCGGGTGAACCAGCCGATCATCATCACGACCATCCACGGCGCGGTGCACGTGACGATCAGCACCGCGAACGTCGAGATGCTCTGCACGACATTGAAGGCGAAGCGGCCGATGAAGATGAAGACGATCGCGATCGAGCCGATGAAGATCGTGGCCTGTACACGACTGAACTTCGGGAACACGCTCGAGAAGTCCAGACCGGTGCCGTACAGCGCGGTGGTGCCGGTGGACATGCCGCCGATCAGCGCGATCAGGCACACCGGCACGAAGTACCAGCCCGGCGAGACGCTCAGCAGGCCGCCGACATAGTCACCATTTGCGATGTAATCCGGTGCCGTGGTGGCGATCACGGTCGCGGTGACCAGACCGAACAGGAACGGCACCAGCGTCGCGATCTGGGCGGAGAACGCCGCGAGCATGGGCTTCCACGCCGGGGTGTCACGCGGGATGTAGCGCGCCCAGTCACCGAGGAACGCCCCGAACGACACCGGGTTGGACATCACGATGAGCGCGGCCCCGACGAACGACGGCCAGAACAGCGGATCACCGAGTGCGACGCTGCCGGCATAACCCGCGTCGAACACGCCGCCGAACGCGAAAACACCCGCCAGGAACAGCAATGTCGCCGCGATCACGGCAATCTTGTTGACCAGCAGCATGAATCGGAAGCCGTAGATGCACACCACGAGCACCAGCAGCGCGAAGATCCCGTAGGCGACACCGACGGCGATGTCGTTCTGGGGCACGCCGATCGCGCGGTTGGCCCCGCCGACGAGCACATCGCCGGAGGTCCACACCGAGATCGAGAAGAACGCGACCGCGGTGAGAAGCGACAGGAACGAGCCCACCACGCGGCCGTGGACACCGAGGTGTGCCGAGGAGGACACCGCATTGTTGGTGCCGTTGCGCGGGCCGAACAGCGACATCGGCGCAAGGATCAGCGCACCGAGAACCAGGCCCGCGAGCGTGGCGAGCAAGGCGTCACGGAACGACAACCCGAAGATGATGGGGAAGGTGCCCAGCACCACGGTCGCGATGGTGTTCGCGCCGCCGAACACCAGACGGAACAGATCCAGTGGTCGCGCGGTGCGTTCGGCGTCGGGAATCGGTTCGACGCCGTGTTGCTCGACCTCGGTGACTCTGGGGGTGACCGGTGCGGGGTCTGTGGTGGCCATGTCGATCCTCTGAGGATGCCGTGAATGTGGTGCGGGTAACAGTAAATCCGCAGGTCACGGTGCGCAATCGTTTCGTTCGTTACGCCAGTGTTTCCAGTATCGATACGTCAGCATTACGCGTCATTTACGTCGGAAATAAGACTTTGAGCGCGCTGTGGTGACAGATCTGCCGGTAGTACAGTAGCGAAAAATCTTTGCCCGATTTTCGGTGGACGAGGTGTGAGGCCATGGATCGCATGGATGAGGTCGACGAGGCCATCGTGAGCCTGCTCGAAGACGACGGCCGGTTGACCCACCGCGACATCGCCCAGCGTGTCGGGTTGTCCCGGTCGGCCGCCGCGACCCGGGTGCAGCGGTTGATCGCCTCCGGGCAGGTCGTGGTGCGTGGCGTCGTCCACCCCGCGGTGCTGGGGCGTGGCGCACTCGCACACGTCAGCGTCATGGTCGACGGACCCGCGGCGCCAATCGCGCGGGTCCTCGCGGCCCGCGACGACGTCGCGTTCCTGTCGCTGACCAGCGGGCAGTTCGGCTTGATCGCCGAGGCGCGGGTGGGGTCGGTGCGTGACCTCGACGGGGTGGTCGCCACCCTGCGGTCGCTGCCCGGGGTGGTCGGCGTCGACACCCTCACGTATGTCGAGGTGATGCGCGACGTGGTCGGACCGGTCGGAGACGTCAGCGTCGAGGTCGACGACACCGACCTGGCGCTGCTGCGCGCGCTGCAGCGTGACGGCCGGGCGTCGTACGTGGAACTTGCCGAGGCCGTTGGCCTTTCGCCCGCGGGTGCGCGGCGGCGGGTGGTCCGGCTGATCGACGCGCAGGTGGTGCGGGTCGGCGCGGTGGTGCGTCACTCCGGCCAGGACCGGCAGAGCGCGATGGGTCTGGGGATCCGGTTGACCGGAGACGCCGGCGAGGTGCTCAGGACACTGACCGGGATGCGTTCGGTGATCTTCGTGGCCCGCACGCTCGGCCGCTTCGATGTGCTGGCCACGGTGCGGGCGTTCTCGGCGGCGCAACTGCTGGAGATCCTCGACGCCGTCCGCGGGCTGGCCGGGGTCGGTGTGGTGGAGAGCTGGGTGCACCTGGAAGTGGTCAAGGAAAGCTATGCCTCGGGTCTGCAGGCCGGGTAGAAGTCTGGCGGTGAGGCCACAGCGGAGAGATACTGCCGGTGTGTCACACGAGCTGCACCTGTTGGCGGCGCTATCGGCACTGTCGCCGCCGAAACTGGCCGACATCAACGCCGATATCCGTGAGGTGTGCGCGGCCGTCACCGGCCTGAGCCCCTTACCCGCCGAATCGCGTGGCGGCGCGGTCGATCCGATGGTCTCCGAGTTCGCCGAGCAGTTCAGTGCCGACGTCACCGGGATCAACCCCGCACAGCGTCTGGCGTTCTCGGATCTGTTGGGCGTGGACACCTTTCGCGTTGCGACGCTCATCTTCATCGCCGATTTCGTACCGCGCGTGCTCGCGGGCCTGTCGTCGCTCGGCGTGGACGTCGCCGTCGACGGCGATGTCTGGGACCACGACACCGACCCGGCCGACTTCGTGCTCGACGTGTTCGGGCCCGCCGTCGGCCGGATGCGGGCATTGGATCCGGTGACGACGGAGATCGTGCGGTTGCGCGGCGCCCGGGTGCACAACTGCCGGCTGTGCAAGTCGCTGCGCGAGGCCACCGCACTGGAGGCCGGCGCGTGCGAGACGCTCTACGACCAGATCGACCACTACGAGACCTCCGAGATGTCCGACCGGCACAAGGCCGCGCTGAGGTACGTCGACGCCATGATCTGGACACCGTCACAAGCTCCCGGTGATGAGCTGCTCCGGCACTTCTCACACGAGGAGGCCGTCGAACTGACCCTCGACGTGATGCGCAACGCGAGTAACAAGGTGGCCGTGGCGCTGGGTGTCGATGCCCCGCGGGTCAGCGAGGGCACCGAGCAGTACCGCCTGGGCGCCGACGGGCAGCCGATCTACACCTGAGATTCAGAAGTTCAGGTCCGAGTAGATCTCTTTGAGCACGACCGGCAGCATCGCGTTGGCGGTCGTCTTGTTGTCCGGCGAGAGTGTCAGGTTCGTCCAGATCACCAGCGCCACATCGTTGTCCGGGTCGTATCCCATGAACGAGTTGAATCCCGGCATCTCGCCGCCGTGATAGTACATGGCCGCTTCGGGTCCGAACCGCTGGAAGCTGATGCCGTACCCGTATGACTGGCCGCCGTCGGGGTTGTCCGGATCCTCGGGCAGCAGGCTGTCGAGGAACTGCTGCTGATGCTCGGAGTCGAGCACCTTGCCGCCCACCAGAGCCCGTATCCAGGTGGCCAGATCGTCGGCCGTGGAGATCGCACCGCCGGCCGCCGTGGCGTAGGAGGAGTTCTGGTGCGTGTAGTCGTTCGGTTTGAGCGTGCCTGCGCGTGCCGCGTCGGTGATCGCGGCGGGGTAGGTCTCGTCGACCATCGCGTAGAGCGTCTCGCCGTACATGTACCCGTGCGAGTACGGCGCAGGAATCTCGGAAGCCTCTGCCGGGGAGGGCAGCAGCGTGTTGCGCATACCGAGCGGCCCGAACAGTCGCTGCTGGAACTGCTCTGCCAGCGGCGCGCCACCGACCTGCTCGGCGACTACGCCCAGCAGCGCGTAGTTGGTGTTGCAGTACTCGTAGGCCGTGTCGGGGGCGACGGTCGACGGGTGGTCGAACGCGATGTCCAGAACCTCCTGCGGGGTCCACGTTTTGGCAGGATCGCTGTCGAGGGTGGCCGCGAATTCTGAGTCGTTGGTGTAGCAGTACAGCCCGCTGCGCATGCGCAGGAGGTCAATCAGGGTGATCGCGTCGGCGTTGGGGACTCCGGGGACGTACTTGGCGACCGGGTCATCGAGTGAGAGCTTGCCGTCCTGGGCCAGCAGCATGATCACCGCGGCCGTCATGGTCTTGGTGTTGGACGCGATCCGGAAGTGCGTGTCGGGCCGTGGCGGGGTCTGGGTGCCCAGTTCGGTGGTACCGACGCCGGCGGCGAACCGGCCCTGCGGCGTCTGCAGCAACACGAGGGCGCCGGGCACGTCGAGGCTCTTCGCGGTGTCGGCGACGATGCTCTGCAGGTGCGCCGGGTCGATGGTCTTCAGCGCGGGTGGTTCGGTCGTGGCGAACGCCTCCTCGGCGGCGTCCGGCGACGTCGAGCATCCGGCGGACACGGCCGCCACCAGCGCCGCCGCCACCAGCGCCCGCACTATGCGCAAAACCCACATGTCATCAGCGTCCTACGTCAGGTGGGTAAATATCGGAGAACAGCAACTTCGCCGCGAGTCCGGGTACCTGTTTCATGGCTCCCTGGCCGCCAGATCGACACCATGGTCGTGTTCTGGCGGGTCGGCCCCGAAATCACAGCCCTGGCGTCGCACTCGACGCCAGGGAGCCGTCCTCATAACTGTCCGAGGAGCGCCAGCACATCGTCGACTTCCTGATCGGTGGTGGCCCACGAGCAGACGAACCGCACCGCGGGGTGACGCGGGTCGAGGCGGTGCACGGCGTAACGCTCGGAGACCGCCGCGAACGTGGCGGCCGGAAGGTTGACGAACACCTCGTTGGCGTCGGTCGGGGAGGCCAGGGTGAGACCGCGCTCGGTCATGCCGCTGCTGAGCCGGGCGGCCATCGCGTTGGCGTGCGCGGCGTTGCGCAGCCACAGGTCGTCGCGCAACATGGCCTCGAACTGCGCCGCGATGAAGCGCTGCTTGCTGCTCAGATGGCCGATCTGCTTCTGCGCGAAGTGGATTCCCTCGAACAGCTCGGGGCGGCGGACCAGGAGCGCATCGCCCATCAGCAGGCCGTTCTTGGTGCCGCCGACAGTCACGATGTCGGCGTCACCGACGGCCTCGCGTGGGGCGACGTCGAGGGCCGCGACCGCGTTGGCGACCCGTGCCCCGTCGACGTGCACGAGCAACCCGAGGTCATGGGCGTGGTCGATGAAGTCCTTGATGGTCTGCGGGGTCCACACGCGGCCGTTCTCGGTGCTCTGGGTGATGGTCACGACGGCCGGTTGCGACGCGTGCACGTCACCGCGCCGGACGACGGCGTCGTCCAGGACCGCGGCGTCGATCAGGCCGTCGTCGCTGGGGAGCACGGTGAGTTGCGCGCCCGAGAGGCGCACCGGCCCGCCGGCCTCGTCGACCAGTGAATGTGCGATGTCGCTGCACAGGATCGACTGCCAGGGGCGCACGGAGGCCGCCAGGGCGATCACGTTGGCGCCGGTGCCGGTCAGGGCGAACAGCACCTCGGCGTCGGGGGAGTCGAACGTGGTGCGCAGGGCGGCGACGGCACGCTGCGTGATGGGATCAGCACCGTAGGAAGGAGCCGCGCCGGTGTTGGCGGCGGTGATCGCGTCGAGGACGTTGGGGTGGGCGGGAGCGGCATTGTCGGAGGCGAAGGCGGAGGACGGCACGCCCGCCATGATTCCACCGCGAGCTGTCAGGCCGCTGGTGCCTTTTCCTTCAGCAACAGCTTCGGCAGCACGATCGTGGCGACCGCCGTCGCCACCCACACCACCACGGTCGCGACGATCCACGAGCCGATGCCGCGGATGCTCAGGCCCGACGTGAGCACCGACGCGAGGATCAGCGCGGCAAGCGTCGAGATCAGCCCGATTCCGCCCAGCAACGCCGAGGCGTACCTGCTGGCCATCTTCGAGAAGACCGGCGAAAGGAGGCTCTGCGCGACCGTGAAGATCACCACCGCGGTGAGAAAGCCCCAGATGCGGACCGACACCCCGGGCACCGACCACGCCGCGACCAACAGGCCGATGGCCGACGATCCCAGGAAGATCGCCATACGCAGCAAAAAGCGGATCACGCGGTGAGCGTAGCGGCCCGGTACGGCAAACCGAGGCCGTTCCGACAACCCCTGGTGTCGCCGGGCCGGTGATGTGGGAACATAGTGCCGCGATACGCACCGGGGGCGGTAGCTCAGTCGGTTAGAGCCGCGGACTCATAATCCGCTGGTCGCGGGTTCGAGCCCCGCCCGCCCTACTTCAGAGGTATTTCAAGATCATTTTCGGTGAGTCACCGCTTATTCACCGTTCATAGCGACCGTCCGGTCGAGCAAATCGGCGACTTCGGCGTGGATGCGGCCGCGCGTCATGTACCGCTGATCGCGTCGCACGGTGCGTAGCGTAGATGGCGTTACCGACTCGTCTTCGCCGGCCAGGCGGATTTGGCCCGCCAGTATCTCACGGTCAGCGTCTGCGAGTTGACTCTCACAGCGCTGTTCCACGCCGCGGATCTGTTGCCGCGTTCTGAGGGTGTCGTAGTTGATGACGTCGAAGCTCCTGGTGCGGGCGCGGAATCGGAAGGTGAACGTGGGCCACATGACCGAGTTGCGGCCCCGAGAGTCCAAATACCAGCTGGAGCATCCACCGGAGTTCCACACGGTGTTGGTCAGCGCGTCGTTGATCCATTCGTTGTACGTCCGTTCGGCGTCCGGGCGAACATCGATGGAGGCGAGACCTTCGGCGCGCATGACGCGCAGGGCCGCGGCGAGGTAGGCGGCCTGGGATTCGAGCATGTACACGATGGAGCTGTGCCCGAGGTTGGTGTTCGGCCCGTACATCAAGAACAAGTTGGGAAAACCCGGCACGGTGATGCCCAGGTGCGCACTCGGGCTGCCCGCCCAGTGCGCGGCCAGCGTGGTGCCTGTGACGCCGGTCAGTTGGTGAGCGACCGGCGGCTCAGTGGGGGTGAAGCCGGTGGCGAAGATGATCGTGTCGACGTCGTGCAGCCTGCCTGTGCCGTCGCGTACGCCGGTCTCGGTGACCTCGGTCAAGGCGGTGGTCACGACTTCGACATCGTCGCGGGCCAGGGTGGGCAACCAGTCATTGGTCAGCAGGATCCGCTTGCACCCGATGCGAAAGTCAGGCGTCAACGCCCTGCGCAGGGCTGGGTCGGGCACTTGGCGGCGCAGTTGTGTCTTGGCGATGATTTCGAGCAGCGGTAGCAGCCAGGTCAGGTGCGCGAGCAGCGCGAGGTAGCCCTCCCGGTAGATGTAGACCATCCCGCGGACCAGTCTCTGCGACAGCGGAATCCGGCGGTACAGCGCCTTCTCGAGGCGGCCGAGGGTGCGGTCTAGCCGGGGTAGCACCCACGCCGGGGTTCGTTGAAACACCGTCAGATGAGCGGTGCGGTCAGCGATCTTGGGCACGAACTGCACCGCTGAGGCCCCGGTGCCGACGACGGCGACCCGCTCGTCGGTCAGGTCGTGGTCGTGATTCCAGGTGGCGGAGTGAAAAACCGTGCCGCCGAAGCGGTCGAGTCCGGGCACGTCGGGCAGCTTCGGGGTGGAGAGTGCCCCGGTCGCGGCGACCAGGACCGTGGCGGTCACCATGCCGAGGGAGGTTCGAACCCGCCAACGCTGCTCGTCGTCGTCCCACGCTGCGCCGAGTAGCTCGCATCCGGTGACCAGGTGGTGCCGCAGTCCTGTCTGGTCGGCAACCGAGGTGAGGTAGCGGTGAATCTCGGGTTGGCGTGCGAAGGTGTGACTCCACTTCGCGCTGGGGGCGAACGAGAACGAGTAGAGCGAGGTCGGGACGTCACACGCGCAACCGGGGTAGGTGTTGTCGCGCCAGGTTCCGCCGACCTCGTCGGCCCGCTCGATGATCAGGAGGTCGGCTCGGGGGTCTTCGCGCAGCACCGCTGCGGCCGCGGCCAGCCCGGCGAACCCCGCACCCACGACTAGCGTGTGCACCGACGCCGGCAGGGTTGGAGTCGATGACGCCGGTGCGCTCATCGGGTGCCAGCTCCGACGTGACGGTTCAGGAAGTCGATCTGATCGGTCACGATTTGCTCGAAATGCGGGTCCACGTACGGCTCGAAATGCGTGATGTCGTAGGACCGCACCTCTCCGTTCGGGATGCGGGCCACGATTTTTCGGGCTTTCGCGTAGGGCGTGACGTCGTCTTTCGTGGCGAGTTGAACCAAGGTCGGTGCGGTGATTTTGGCGGCGTGCCGTCCCGGTGAATACAGCGGCACGCGCAGAGCGATGCGGGCGGCGACGTCGTTCTCGGCCTCGAGTTGCGCGCGCATGTGTTCGGCCGCTTCGCCCCCGGCCATTTCCTCGACGAGTTCATAGGCGCCGGGTGAGGTCATCATGGCGAATTCGCCGGGCCTGCCGATGGATGTCACTCGGTGCGGTGCACCCCCGAACCATGCGCCGATCTGATCGCGCAGTCCTGCGGCGATGAGGCGTGCGACCAGTTTGGGGGATTGAGAGAAGGCTGAAGCGGGTCCGCTGACGTGGGGGACCTGAACGATGGCGGCGGCGAATTCGTGGTCGCGGGCGGCCAGTGTGAGAACGTGGCCACCGCCGAAGGAGGAACCCCATCCCACCAGTCGGGTGGTGTCGACGTTGTCCAGGCTGCGGGCGTAGGCGATGGCGGCCCGCCAGTCTGTCTGCTGTTTTGGGATGTCAAGGATGCGGCGGGGTTGTCCGTCGCTCGCACCCCAGTGCCGGTAGTCGAACACCAGGGCGGCGTAGCCGGCCTGGGCGAATCGTGCGGCGTAGGCGTCCAGGCGCAGTTCGCGGAAGGCGGCAAACCCGTGGGCAAGTACCACGATGGGCGGATTGTTGACGCCGTCGGGCCGATAGAGCCACGCTGCGCACGATGTGCCGTCGGACATGAAGGTGACGTCGTCTCGGGTGTAGCTGAGCGGTTGAGCCATCGTCGCGGCCTCCATGATGTATGTTGAATGCTGTTCAACAAAACGTAGCAGCCTATTGAACGGTATTCAACATGGCGTGACGTGAACGGCATCGAGGAGGACGTGATGGCGCCGAAGCGCCCGCAGGCCGCCGCCGAGAAACGCGCGGAGATCGTTGCGGCGGCGAGGCGACTGTTCATCGACGCGGGATATGACGCCACCCCGATGAGTCGCCTGGCCAAAGAAGCCGGAGTGGCACCGAACACGATCTACTGGTACTTCCCGGACAAAGACGAAGTGTTGATCGCGGTGCTTGAGGCCGTCATGGCCGACGTGTGGCCGCAGTATGAAGAGATTGCAAGCCAACCGATTGCGGCGCGGTTGCTATGGATCGTCGGCAAACTCACCGAGATGAGCCGCCTCGTGACAACCGTGCATGCCCGCGTCGAGCACTCAGCAGCGGTCGCCGAATGGCATCAGAACTTTCATACGATCACCGGCAGCCTGCTTCAGTTTGAACTTCAGGCCGCCGGGGTCCCCGCACCCGACGCCGAAGTCATGATCGGCGTCTTCACGGTCGAAGGACTTCTCATGCACGACCACGACGAAGCCCAGCAGCGAGCCATCATCGACGCCTTGGCTTCGCGCTGGACTACGAACCTGCCGAGGCCGTCTGACCTCGGACGCTGACGACGTGGCCGCTGGGTTCATGGATCGTGCCGAAGCAGGTGGTCACCCGGCGATTCCCAGAAAAACCAGGAGTGCGCGGTCGGTCCTGACCATGTCTGTCTCCGCCAGTCGGCCGACACGGTGCGTCAAGCTGGAGCGGGGAACTGTGGTCACCTTGTCGATCATCAACGAGCTGACCGTGGAGAGTCCGGTGGCTGGCGTTGGCTCGATTCGAATTCGCAGAAGCGGTGCGTCGGTGTCGCTTGTCGTAAACGGCACGACGGTGACCGACGCGGTGGCATCGAATCGGTCGTCCTGGATGATGAGGACCGGCCGAGGCTTGCCGGTGTACGCACCTCGCGCCGCCGCGGTGTAGATATCGCCGCGCCGCACGCTTAGGCGTCGTCCCAGTCGACGGAGATCGCGTCGACGAAAGCTTGATCTTCGGCCTCATGCTCGCCGGCGGCGACCAACTCAGACTGCCGGTGCGCCTCCCGGCGAAATTCGGGTGCATTCACGTCGGGGACCCAGATCTGCACCGGCCGCAGACCTTGTCGCCGCAGCCGCTCGCGATGTCGGCGTACTCGGTCACGCGCGGGAGTCATACCCCAACGTTACATGTAACGCATCAATGCGCGCACCATGACTTCCTATCCACGGCGCCGCTACGGCAGGAGCATTCCTGGACAGTGAATCGACGCGTGCGGAGGTTTCGTTGTCATCGAGTGCGGTGACGGCGTCGTCGGCTGACACACGCGGGAACGTCTAGAAGTTGATCATCTTGCCGGTCGCCAGCCCGTGGAACGTCTCCTGCAGCGCCTCGGACAGTGTCGGGTGGGTGTGGACGTTGCGGACCAGTTCTTCGACGGTCAGATCCCAGCGTTGGGCCAGCGTCAACTCGGGGAGTAGTTCGGCGACCTCGGCGCCGACCATGTGCGCCCCGAGAAGCTCGCCGTGCGCGAGATCGGTGATGACCTTCACGAATCCGGTGGGATCGCCGAAGCCGTGGGCCTTTCCGTTGGCACGGAACGGGAACTTCGCGACAGCGATGTCGCTGCCGCGTGCCGTGGCATCGGCGCGGGCCTGGGCTTCGGTCAGCCCGAAGCTCGCGACCTGGGGGTTGCAGAACGTCACGCGGGGCATCGTGGTGTATTCGGCGAACCCCAGCGTGGGTGCGCCTGCGATCGCCTCTGCGGCGACGATGCCCTGCGCCTCGGCCACATGCGCGAGCATCAGCTTCGCGGTGACGTCGCCGATGGCGTACACGCCGGGCACGGTGGTCCGCATGACGTCGTCGATCGCGATGCCACCGGTGCGTGGGTCCAGGTCCACGCCCAGGTGTTCGAGCCCGTAGCCCGTGGTTCTGGGGGCGAACCCGATGGCCTGCAACACGACATCGACGATGAGGGTCTCGGCGTCGACGGACCCGGACCTGCGGTAGGTGAGGGTGACGCCGTCGGCCGTCTCGACCAAATCCTCGATGTGCGTACCGGTCAGGACAGTGATGCCCAGGGCACGGTAGGCCTTGGCGATCTCTTTGGAGACGTCCTCGTCTTCGTTGGGCAGCATCCGCGGAAGGGCCTCGATGAGGGTCACATCGACGCCGTAATTTGCCAGGAGATAGGCGAATTCGACGCCAATCGGGCCGGCCCCGATGATGGCGATCGACGACGGCAGCGTCGACGCCATGATCTGCTCTTCGAAGGTGCGCACCCTGGGCCCACGGGTGGTGCCGGGCAGCAACCGCGGGGCGGCTCCGGTGGCGATGATCACCGAATCGAAGCCGATCTGAGTGTCGATATCCTCGCCGGCGATGTGCATGGTGTGGCGGTCGATGAAGGTCCCGTGGGCTTCGTACTCGTCGATCTTGTTCTTGCGCATGAGGAATCGCAAACCGCGCACCCGGTCCGCGGCGACCGTGCGGGACCGTTCATAGGCCGCGTCATAGCGCATCTTCGTCTCGCCCTCGATGCCGAAAACATCGGCGAACTCCCTCAGGAGATGCGCGATCTCGGCGTTGCGCAAAAGAGCTTTGGACGGGATGCATCCCACGTTCAGGCACACCCCGCCCCAGTAGTGGGCCTCCACGATCGCCACCGACAACCCGAGTTGTGCGGCGCGGATGGCGGCCACTTAGCCTCCCGAACCCGCGCCGAGCACGACGACGTCATACCGCATGTTCCGGACCTTTCCGTCGATGTGTCCGCTGTCGAGGGCCCAGGTGCGCCCGTCGCGGAACTCGGACTCTGCCGAGAGTACGACTTGTAATCATCAAGGGCCACAGAAGATTCAGCAAAAACACAACACTCACCCGGGTGATCTCACATGCGGGGTGATGACTGCTCACCCCTGTCCGGTGAACGCTTGGTCGGCAGATGGCGATCGGAGGGCATCATGCAGCCGACGATGTACCAGATCTGCATTCGGGGGTGCGTCACCGAGCGGTTCGGGTCCGCGTTGGAGGGGATGCGCCTTGAAGCTGGTGCGACAGAGTCGATGTTCGTCGGCGAGATCCGGGACCAGTCACAACTGTACGGACTGCTCGACCGCGTCCGCGATCTGGGACTCGAGCTCGTCAGCGTTCAGCAATGGTCCGCGGCCGGCCCGACGGGTGCCATCGCCAATGGAGACGGCGAGTCGGTCGGCCTCCCCAACCCTTATCAGGAGGATGCGCAATGAAGGCTGTGACAGTTTCCGATCGTGATGCCGGCGTCTCCGGTCTGTCGCTGACAGAACTGCCCTATCCCGTGGTCTCCGAGAACGACGTCGTCGTACGTGTGCACGCCGCGGGGTTCACACGGGGCGAACTCGACTGGCCGGATACGTGGACCGAGCGCTCGGGACGCGACCGCACACCCAGTGTGCCCGGACACGAACTGTCGGGTGTTGTGGTCGAATTGGGATACGGCACCACACGTTTCACGATCGGTCAGCGCGTGTTCGGATTGGCAGACTGGGCACGCAACGGCTCCCTGGCCGAGTACGCCGCAGTGGAGACGCGTCACCTCGCACCGTTGCCCTACGACGTCGACCACACATTGGCCGCGGCGCTGCCGATCTCGGGGTTGTCCGCGTGGCAGGGCCTGTTCGAGCACGCGCAGCTCGTCGCGGGACAAACCGTGCTGATCCACGGTGCGGCAGGTGGTGTCGGCTCCATTGCGGTGCAGCTCGCTCGTGAGGTGGGGGCGCGGGTCATCGGCACCGGGCGGGCCGCCGATCGGGATCGGGCTCTCGAGCTGGGCACCCACACTTTCCTCGACCTGGACGATGACAAGCTCGAAGACGCCGGGGAGGTCGACGTGGTGTTCGACGTGATCGGCGGAGAGATCATGGAACGTTCGATCGCGCTCGTACGCGCCGGAGGAATGCTGGTCACCCTCGCCGAGCCACCCAAGACCCAGCCGCGCGACGGACGGGCACTGTACTTCCTCGTCGAACCTGACAGCGCACGTCTCGCCGACCTCGCCGCTCGGGTACGGACGGGACGGCTCAAGCCCGTCGTCGGGCGCGTGGTGCCGCTCGCCGACGCGCCCAGCGCCTTCAACCAAAAGAAGCGCACCACGGGAAAGACGATCGTGCGCGTCACAGAGGATTGAGCGTTCACGATCGCGACGAAGGAAATCCAATGCTGCAGGATTGGGCTGATCCCGAATCCGGCTCGACGATCACGGTGATCCAGGAAGTCCGGTCGCCGCACATACCTGCCCAGGTCGCCGTGATCACCGTACTCGTCAACCATCCGCCCGGCGCCCGTGGAGCCCCGCCGCATCGTCTCCCCGGGGGTCCGGCATTCGGCTACATGATCGCCGGGGAGATGCTCTTCGAGCGCGACGGTGAGCCGGCACGTGTTCTCCGCGCCGGGGACGCGTTCTGGGGGCCGGGCGGTGACGTGATCCACTACCAGGACACCAATCTCCGCACCGACATTCCCTGCAGCTTCGTGCTGACGATGTTGCGCGATCCGGCTCTACCGCTACTGGAGCGGGTCGACGAGCAAGAGCTCGGTTACCGAGAACCACTGCGCGTCACGAAAACCGGTGACGCGGTGACGCCGAGCGTCGATGATGTGTTGCGGGACCGGTGGCACGAGGTGACTCGTGAACTGGTGTTGGCCCAGGCAAGCGCGACGCTCACGGTCGACGATCCGCAGCATTCGCATCCGGCGGGCTCGATCTCGATCACCCTGACGGGCAAGGCGTTGGGGAACGACCTGCTGCTCGCCGATGCCGGGCGTATCGCGCTGGATGCTCCGCAGAACACCGCAGGTGACGGCGCGGATCCACCTCGCCACCCCATGCGGGTCATACCGATGCGACTCGACATCCTCAGCGAGTTGCCCACGATCCGTGTCTCGGGACGTGGCATGACCGAATCGACGCAGCTGCGATTGGTGGTCGAGTTGGCTGCGAGCGACCCGCACAACGCCACGACGTCGGTGCTCAAGTGCGAACTCGAATCCGTTCACCTGGATCCCGAGAGGCCCCACATATCAATGGATTTCCATCCGCAGAACGTCGAGTTGCACCGCTCGTGAACACATCCGCCGAGGGAGGGAGCCCGAACATGCATCTGGAGGGGAAGAAGGTGGTCGTCGTCGGCGGCAGCGCCGGTATCGGCCACCGGGTCGCCGCCGACGTCGTCGACCACGGTGGCAGCGCGGTGGTCGTCGGGCACTCGAAAGCCCGTGTCGACGAGACCCTGGACGATCTGGTGAACCGGGGTGGCGACGCCTGGGGTATTTCCGCGGAGCTGACCGACCGCGATGCCGTCACCGATATCCAGCGCGTGCTCGGCGAGCAACACCGAGACGCCACGTTGCTCGTCAATGCGGCCGGATTCTTCATCCCCAAACCGTTTCTCGAGTACGGGCAACTGGACTACGACGCGTACATGGAGCTCAACTATGCGCTGTTTTTCCTCACCCAGACCGTGGTGCGCGGCATGATCGCCGGCGGCGATGGTGGTTCCATCGTCAACATCGGCAGCATGTGGGCGCATCAGGCGCTCGGCGTCACTCCTTCGACGGGGCATTCGATGCAGAAGGCCGGCCTGCACGCGCTCACCCACAATCTGGCCATTGAACTCGCCCGGCACAAGATCCGCGTCAACGCGGTGTCGCCGGCCGCGGTGAGAACCCCGGCTCTTCAGCGGTGGTTCCCCACGGACGAGATCGATGCCACACTCGGCGAGTTCGCACCGCTTCACCCGCTCGGGCGAGTCGGTACTCCGACCGACATTGCAGGCGCCATCAGGTATCTGCTCTCCGACGAGTCGAGTTGGATCACGGGAATGATCCTCAACGTCGACGGAGGATTCACGGCGGGGCGGAACTGACACTGATGAACCCCTCAGGCGATCGACGCCACGTCGAACTCGATCCCGTGACGCGACAGATCCGCACACACCGTCTGATGTTGCGGCCGTGGCGTCTGGACGATGATGTCGCGGCGTGTGCGATCTACGGAGACCCGGAGGTGGCTCGCTGGCTGTGTCCGGCGCTGCCCAACGCCGTCGACCGCAAGGACATGCGACATGTGTTGGGCTCCTGGATCGCCGAGAGCGACTCCGAGGGATTGCCGTTGGGGCGATGGGCAATCACCGATCACCGATCCGGACAGGTGATCGGGGGAGTGACTCTTCTCCCGCTTCCGCCCGGGCGCAGCGACCTGGAGATCGGATGGCAGATCGCCCCCGCGATGTGGGGTCACGGATACGGCTCGGAAGCCGGCCATGCCGTCGCGCACCAGGCCTTCGAGAACGCCGGCCTCAGCGAGGTGTTCGCGGTCATGCGGCCAGGAAATCGTCGTGCCGTGGCCACCGCGCGGCGGGTCGGTATGGAGTGGGTCGGCGAGACCACGAAGTACTACGGGTTGTCGCTGCAGGTGTATCGACTCCGGAAGGCGGACCTGGATCTGCCGGAACCGGGTTGTGCCTCGCGGACCTGAGCGAGGGAAGTTCATGCGCGGCGACTGTTCACCCGGGTGATCGGTGCGGCTGGGTGAAGACAGCTCATCCGGTACCGGGCCAGGATCGAGTCTCGACAAGGGCATGCGCGGCGACGGGTGGAAGACCGTCGCACGTGCGACGGACAGGAGAGAACCGGACCGTTGACGACCCACGCTCCATCGGCAGGAGAACTCCTGGCGCGGAGACCGTTTCCGCAACGGCTCGGCCCCAGGTGGACGCTGCTGTACAAGTTGGTGACCACAACCGACCACAAGTTGATCGGGATGATGTACGTCGTCGCGTGCTTCATCTTCTTCTTCATCGGCGGATTGATGGCACTGCTGCTCCGCACCGAGTTGGCGGTACCCGGCCTGCAGTTCCTCTCCAACGAGCAGTACAACCAGCTGTTCACCATGCACGGCACGGTGATGCTGCTGTTCTATGCCACTCCCATCGTGTTCGGGTTCGCCAACCTCGTGGTGCCTCTGCAGATCGGCGCCCCCGATGTGGCGTTTCCGCGACTGAATGCGTTGTCGTTCTGGCTCTTTCTCTTCGGTGCGTCGATCGCACTCGGCGGCTTCCTCGCCCCGGGTGGGCCCGCCGACTTCGGGTGGACCGCCTACACCCCGCTGTCGAACGCCATGCACTCGCCGGGCGCGGGTGGTGATCTGTGGATCTTCGGATTGATCGTCGGTGGACTGGGCACCATCCTCGGTGCGGTCAACATGATCACCACGGTGGTGTGCATGCGCGCACCGGGCATGATCATGTTCCGGATGCCGATCTTCACCTGGAACATCCTGGTGACCAGCGTGATCGTGCTGGTCGCTTTCCCGCTTCTGACCTCGGCGCTGTTCGGCCTGGCCGCGGACCGCAATCTGGGCGCACACGTCTTCGACCCGGCCAACGGCGGGACCATGTTGTGGGAGCACCTGTTCTGGTTCTTCGGCCATCCCGAGGTCTACATCATCGCGTTGCCCTTCTTCGGCATCGTCACCGAGATCTTCCCGGTGTTCTCCCGCAAACCGGTCTTCGGCTACACCACGCTGGTCTACGCCACCATCTCCATCGGAGCTCTGTCGATCGCGGTGTGGGCCCACCACCTCTACGCCACCGGCGCGGTGCTGCTGCCGTTCTTCTCCTTCATGACGTTCATGATCGCGGTGCCGACCGGGATCAAATTCGTCAACTGGATCGGCACCATGTGGAAGGGCCAGTTGACGTTCGAGACGCCGATGTTGTTCTCGGTGGGCTTTCTCGTGACGTTCCTGCTCGGTGGGCTCACCGGGGTGATCCTGGCCAGCCCGCCACTGGACTTCCACGTCACCGACAGCTATTTCGTCGTGGCGCACTTCCATTACGTGCTGTTCGGCACGATCGTCTTCGCAACGTACGCCGGGGTGTACTTCTGGTTTCCGAAGATGACGGGCCGACTGCTGGATGACCGGCTCGGCAAGCTGCACTTCTGGCTGACCCTCATCGGATTCCACACCACATTCCTGGTGCACCACTGGCTCGGCGCAGAAGGCATGCCACGCCGATACGCCGACTACCTGCCCACCGACGGGTTCACCACCCTCAACATCGTTTCCACCATCGGTTCGTTCATCCTGGGCGTCTCGATGCTGCCGTTCGTGTGGAACGTGTTCAAGAGCTGGCGATACGGCGAGCCCGTCACGGTCGACGATCCGTGGGGCTACGGCAACTCCCTGGAGTGGGCCACCAGCTGCCCGCCGCCGCGGCACAACTTCACCGAGCTGCCCAGAATCCGTTCCGAGCGACCAGCTTTCGAGTTGCACTATCCCCACATGATCGAGCGGCTTCGTGCCGAGTCCCACCCCGGGCGCACCCAGGGAGGACCCGGTGCGGTGACGCTTCCACAACCACAGGCGAGGAGCCATCCCGTTGAATGAATCGAACGATCGCATCGACACCACGCTGGTGGGGCGACTGGCGCGGCAACTGCGCGCCGACGCCATCCGAGCCAGCACTGCCGCCGGCTCCGGACATCCGACTTCGAGCATGTCGGCCGCCGATCTGACGGCGGTTCTGCTCGCTCGCCACCTCAGCTATGACTGGGAGCGCCCGGATCACCCTGACAACGACCACTTCATCCTGTCCAAAGGGCATGCCTCGCCGCTGTTGTACGCCGCGTTCAAAGCCGTCGGTGTCATCACCGACACGGAACTGATGACCGGCTACCGCCGCTTCGGCTCACGCCTGCAAGGCCACCCCACGCCTGTGTTGCCGTGGGTCGACGTTGCCAGCGGCTCACTGGGACAGGGGATCGCCATCGGGGTCGGCGTCGCGCTCGCGGGCAAGTTCCTCGACAGGTCTGGATTTCACGTGTGGACGCTGTGCGGCGACAGTGAGATGGCCGAGGGGTCGGTCTGGGAGGCACTGGACAAGGCCGGCTATTACGGCCTTTCGAACTTCACCGTCATCGTCGATGTCAACCGGTTGGGCCAGCGCGGACCCACCGAGTTCGGTTGGGATCTGGAGACCTACGCCAAACGCGTGGAAGCTTTCGGTGCGCGGGCGATCTCCGTCGACGGCCATCGCCTGGAGGCCATCGACCAGGCGCTCACCGCCGCGCGTAACACAACGCAGCCGACGGTGATCCTCGCGAGAACCGTCAAGGGTCGCGGTTTCAGCGAAGTCGAGGACCGAGAGGGTTGGCATGGCAAGGCTTTCCCGCCCGAAATGGCGCGGCGCGCACTGGCCGAGCTCGGCGAGGTCGAGGGTCTGACCGTCGCGGGACCGAAACCGGCGTCACGCTCCGGTCAATCGTCGGCGCCCGGGGCGGGCAATCCGGATGGGTTCTCGGACCGGCCGCGTTACGCACCGGGTGAGAAGGTCGCCACCCGGGCGGCATACGGAGCCGCGGTGGCCGCACTGGGCGCGGTCAATCGCCGGGTGGTGGCGCTCGACGGCGAAGTCAGCAACTCCACCGGCGCCGCAGAGTTCACCGAGCACCACCCCGAGCGATACTTCGAAATGTTCATCGCCGAGCAACAACTCGTTGCCTCTTCCGTCGGTCTCCATGTCCGCCACTACATTCCGTTCGCATCGACCTTTGCCGCGTTTTTGACCCGGGCGCATGACTTCATCCGCATGGCGGCCGTCTCACAGGCGAACATCTGCCTGATCGGGTCCCATGCCGGCGTCGAGATCGGTGCCGACGGACCCTCTCAGATGGCGCTGGAAGACCTGGCGATGATGCGGTCCGTCCACGGCGCGACCGTCCTCTATCCCAGCGACGCGACAAGTACGGTCGCGCTGGTCGACCTGATGGCGGATGCCGATGGGGTCCGTTATCTGAGGACCACCCGTGGTGCCTACCCGGTCCTCTACGAGCCGGCCACCGTGTTCACCATCGGCGGCTCCCACACGCTGCGGTCCAGCAGCGCCGACGACGTCACCCTGATCGGTGCCGGTGTCACCGTCCACCAATGCCTGGCCGCCGCCGAATCGCTGCACCGCGACGGGATCGCGGCCCGCGTCATCGATGTCTACTCCGTCAAGCCGATCGACCGGGACACGCTGCTCGAAGCTGTGCGCGACACCGGTGCACGATTGGTCATCGCCGAGGACCATCACCCCGAGGGTGGACTCGGCTCGGCCGTGCTCGAGGCCATCTCGGGTGCGGAAACACCGCGTCTGAAGCTGATGCACCTGGCCGTTCGCGCCATGCCGGGCTCGGGAACTCCTGCCGAACTGCTCGCGGATGCCGCGATAGACGCGGCAAGTATCGACAAGGCTGCGCGACACCTGTTGCAGGCCGACGACGGCCGATCCGACGACGGCCGATCCGACGACGGCCGATCCGACGACGACGAGACGCTGACGGCCTGATGGAGCCCCTTGAGTTGCTCGCCGGCCGGGTGCGTACGGCCGACATCGTCGATGCGATGGGGCGACTGCATCGGCATCGCTGCCATCTTCTCGACCTGGTGAGTCCGACCCCCGGACGCCGGCTCTTCGGGCCCGCGGTGACCATCAGTTACTTTCCTGCCTGTTCGGCCGCCCTGCCGCCCGATTGTCACAACTTCAGGCGGTTGTTCTACCAGGCCATCGAGCGCGGCGGTGAGGGTTGCGTTCTGGTGTTGGCGAGCAACGGTTTCACCGAAGTCTCGTTGGGTGGCGGAACAAAGCTCTCGCGTGCCGAAAACCACCGGCTCGCCGGCGTACTCGCCGATGGTCGGCTGCGCGATTTCGCCGAACTCGAGCAGTACGACCTGGCTGTCTATTGTCGTGGCGAAACAACACGGTGGGGCGGCGACACTGTCACCCCCTTCGAGGCGAACCATCCGGTCGTGATCGGCGGGGTGGCGGTTTTTCCCGGCGACTACATTTTCGCCGACACCTCCGGGGCCGCGGTCATTCCCGCCGACGACGTGCGTGCGGTGCTGCATACCGCCACCCAGGTCGTCGCCTCCGACGCGGCTGTCATCGCCGGCATCAAGAACGAACAGCTGGATTCGTCGTAGCGGGTCACCGGATCGATTCCCCAGCGGGCGCCGCTACGGCAGGACGAACCGCTCGACGGCGTCGGCGAACCCGTCGTCTGCGTTCGAGGCGGTGACACAACGGGCGGCCCGTCTGACCTCGTCGCCGGCGTTTCCCATCGCGATGCTGAGCCCCGATTTCCGGAACATCGCCACGTCGTTCGCCATGTCGCCGATCGTGGCGATCGACTCCGTGGCGATGTCGTAGGCGGCGGACAAGAAAGAGACCACAGCGCCCTTGTTCGCGTCGGGATGGGTGACGTCGACGTAGTACGGTTGTGATGTCGCCGCCGACACGTGGTCTGCGAAGCGCTCGCGCAACCGGGCTGCCGCCTTGCGTACCGCGTCGTGATCATCGCTGACGCCAACAATTTTGGACACACCGCGTGAGATCGGCGGGTAGCTCTCGATCGGTGTCGGGCCGAACCCGACGGTCCGGGCCTCCCGCGCCACATGAGGCCCATGGGGATCGGGCACCAGCCAGTCCGCGCCCCGGTAGACCCATACGGTCAGCCCGTCGGTGTCGAGTTGCTCGATCACCGCCGCTGTCACGTCATCCGAAATCATGCGTCGTTCGATGACCGACAGATCCGGCCGCACGAACAGCCCGCCGTTGAACGCAGCGAGCGGCGTTGTCAGTCCGAGTGGTTCGATGAGCTTCGACATGCCGCGCGGCGGACGGCCGCTGGTGACGGCGAACAGTATCCCGGCCTCCCGCAGCTTGGCGACCGCGGCGAGGGTGCGATGCGTGAGGACCTTGTCGTGCGTCACCAGGGTGCCGTCGACGTCGGCGAGTAGCAGTCGGATCGGAGGAGAGTGGCGGATCATGTTGCCTTTCTGGCCCGATCGCCCGGCGCCGAGGCCCGGTCGGCGGAAGCTTCCTGGAAGCGGAGGTCGTCGGTGTACATCTGCTCGTCGAGTGGCTGCGTCGCCGTGGGTGCGGTCATGAACTCCTCGCTCGCGGAAAACTGTGCCCACGACGGCTGGGCGAAGCCGATCGACACCAATGGCCGCCCGAACAGGACGTTGGTGAGATACCCGAGCGCCACTGCCCACCGGTTGGCGTTACGCGGAATGGCGTACAGGTGGTAGGCGCGGGTCACGAGTTTCGCCAGAAACCCGGAGAGCGGGATGTTGAGAGGATTGGCGACGGCGAACCCGGGACCCAGGTCAACAACGGTCCCGAGATCGCGGTGCCGATACTCGCGCGCGCTGCCGTAGCCGAGGCTTGCGGCGACGTTTCGGGCCAGAATTTTGCCTTGCCTGGTGGCGTGTTGGGCCGTCGGCGGCGTTATCGTCCCGGGATTGGTGACATCGGGTACCGCTGCGGCATCGCCGCCTGCGAAGACGCCGTCGAAACCGGGGACCTGCAGATCAGGACCCACCTTGAGCCTGCCCTTCTCGGTCGGCAGGCCCGTGGCCGTGATCAGCGGGCTGGCGACGACTCCGGCAACCCACGCGACGGTGTAGGTGCCGATGCGGGTTCCGTCGCTCAGGATGACGTGGTCGGCAGCGACCCGAGACAGTGTGACACCGGTGAGGAACCGTACGCCGCGCCGTTTGAGCACGTGTTCGGCGCGAACTGCCAGCGCAGGCCCGATTTCGGGCATCAACCGTCCCGAACGCTCCACCAGGATCAGTCGTACGTCGCCGGGCTCGAATCCGAAGTCGTGCACCGCCACCGAAGCCATCGCGCACAGCTGTGCGATGAGTTCCGTTCCGGAATATGAAGATCCGACAACCACCACCGTCTTACGCGCGTTCGCGCGTTCACGGTCCTCGTCGATGCGTGCCAGTTCGAACTGTTCGATGATGTGATCGCGCAGAAAAAGCGCCTGCGCCGTCGATTTGAGCCCGCGTCCATGTTCGGCGAGTCCGGGGATGTCGAACAGGCGACTGATCGAGCCAGGGGTCAGGACGAGGCGATCCCACGAAAGCTCGTGGGACATGTTCTCCTGATCGCGACAGCGCAGCGAACGCGCGGACAAGTCCACCGAATCGACATAGGCGCGGATGAACTGGACTTCCGGGAGCCTGTCGTTCAGGGGCACGGTGGCGAAGCGTGGATCTGTTGCGCCACCGGCAACCTCGGGCAGAAGCGGGGTGTACAGCAGGTAGTCGACCGGAGATATGAGGGTCACGACTGCCTCGGATCGGTGCCGTTTCAGCTGTTTGCTCAGCCGGCGTGCGCATTCGAAGCCGGCGAATCCGCTACCGACGATCACAATTCTGGCTGGGCGCATATGAACTCCTTGATCTCGACGAGCCGGAGAGCCCGGTGCCCGGTGACGCGTGGACGTCCGCCACGGCGTTGCTTCGCGGGCGGCAGTGTTTCGTCGACTGAGCTTGCCGCCGCACGGGGTGAACCGTCATCATCCCCGCGGCGAGACCACCCGGGTGACACGTGCGGTGTTCGGGACGGTGATCAAAAGGCCTAGACTGGCTCACTGAAGTGGCAGTCCGGTGAACCGTAGACAGGACACCCCGGTGGGGCCTTCAACCGACTTTTTCGACGTCGGCGGCGAACGGCTGATCACGCCGCCGATTCGTGGGCGAGCGGATGAGCTGAAAACTGCCGGTGCACTGATTACCGCAGCGGCCCGAGGGCGCGGCGGCGTGCTGGTGATCGAGGGGCCCCCGGGCATCGGGAAGAGTCGCTTGCTGACCGAGGTGTTGGGGCTGGCCGACAAGTGCGGGGTTCGCACGTTGTTCGGGGAAGCGTTCGAGTATCAGCAGACGGTGCCGTTCTTCTCGCTGTTCATGGCCACGTTGCGCGCCGATCCCCCGATCGGCGACGTGGCGGCGCTGCGCGAACTGGGTGGCTCGGCAGACCTGCGCTACTGGGTGGTGCACGATCTGCACAACGCGATCCGTGCGGCCGCCGCCCAGACGCCTCTGATGATCGTGCTCGAAGACATTCATTGGGCTGACAACGCGACGTTGCTGGCGCTGCGGTCGCTGACCACAGAGATCGATGTGCCGGTGTTGTGGGTGTTCACGGCCCGCACCGGGGCTGGGGGACAGGCGGTGCAGGAGACGTTGTCGGTGTTGCAGCGAACCGATGCCACGTTCCTGCGACTGGCGGCGATGACGCCGGATGCGGTTGCCGACATGGTTCAGGACGCGGTGCGGGCACGGGCCGACACCTCGTTGCTGAGTCTGGCTGCCAAGGCGCACGGCAATCCGTTCCTGATCAGCGAGCTCGTCCGCGGTCTCGGCGAGGAGGGACGGCTCGGCCTCTCCGATGGCCGTGCGGTGGCCTCGGGTTTTGCTCTGCCACGGCGTCTCGGTGCCAGCATGCACCAACGGCTCGATCTGCTCTCCGAGGGCGCCTCAGAGGTGGTCCGGGTGGCAGCGGTACTGCCGGACCGCTTCACCGCGGGCTTGCTGGCCGCGATGCTCGAACGATCGCCGACGTCGTTGCTGTCGTCGCTCGAAGAGGCCGTGCACGCAGATCTTTTCATCGAAGACGGTGAACAGTTGAGATTCCGGCACGATCTCCTGCGCGAGGCCACCAGGCAGTCGTTGCCGAAGTCGTTGCGGCGGGCGATGGAACGCCAATCGGCGTCGGTCATGCTCGGGATGGGTGCTGCGCCTGCCGAGGTCGCCACCCAGCTGGCCCGCAGCGCCGAGCCGGGTGACCGGGAGGCGATCGACGCACTGCGAGAAGCCGCGCAGGCAGTCGGCCGCGGAGATGCGGGCGCCGCCGCGGATCTGAGCAGGTGTGCGTTGGAACTGTCGCCAGCCGACGACGCCGAACACGGATCCCTGATTGCGGAAACGGTGGGTTGGCTCAACCGGGCCAGCCGCTACGGTGAAGCCGAAGAGCTGGCCGACATGGCGCTCGCGGATGCGGCGTCGCCCGAGGTGGAGGCCGAGATCCGGCTGCGGCTACCGACGCAGACCAAGCACAGCTCGCCGCAACGGGTGGCGGAGAGCCGCCGAGCGCTGAGATTGAGAGGCATCAGCGAGCTCACCCGCGCCCGGCATCTGGCATCCCTGGCCTACAACCTGGTATTGCAGGACGAGGACGCGCAGTCACGTACCGCAGCCGACGAAGCTGCCGCCGCGGCCGCGTCCACCGGTGATCCGGAGGCCATCATCATGGCCGAGGTCACCCATGCCCTGCTCGATTCTGGTGAGGGTTACGCGGTCCGCGCGTTGCGCCGCCTCGAACAGCTTCGTGGAATCGCCTACACGAATGAAACGGCGCTGGCACATGCCTATGCCGGGATGTTCCACGCAAACATGCTGGCCGTGGTCGGAAGACTGGACGACGCGACGAACCGGGCCGCCGAGGGCATCGCGCAAGCCGACCGGGAACGCAGCGCGATGGTCCTCGACAACTGGGCCGTCTACGCCGGATGGGTCCATCTCGCGGCGGGCCGCCTGTCGGCCGCTCGTGGCGCAGCTGAGTCACTGCCACCTCCGCAGGCGTCCGGCGCGCAGGAACTGGACGTACACCGCATGCTGATCCTTGCCGAGGTGGCGGCACACTCCGATGACCGGAACCTGTTGCTGGAGACGGCAAACGATGCGCACGATGCTCACTGCACCGGTCCGCCCGGCCAGCGCCGAGCCTGCGCGTACGTCCTCGCGCGTGCGGCGTGGTATCGCGGTGACATCCACGAGGCAGCGCGCTGGCTCGGCGACATCAACCTACTGGGGACACCTCTTTTCCCGCACGCGTTGGTCCGGCTGATCCTGGCCGCGCAGGTGGCATCAGCCGCCGGTGATGCGGGTCTGCGTGCGCGGGTGTTGCAGGCTGCCGAGGTGCTCGGTCGTGAGCGGCCCGCGGTGCCGCTGTTCAGGGCGGTGGTCGGGTATTCCCGCGGCATTCTCGAGCACGACGCCGACGCGCTGGTGCGTGCTGCGGAATCGCTTCGCGCATTCCCGCGGCCGCTTCTGTACGCCGGCGCGGCCGCAGATGCCGGCGCCGAACTGATTCGCGCACAACGCGGTACCGAGGCGCTCGACCAGCTCAACACGGCATTCGACGCCTACAGCGAGTGCGGAGCGACAGCTGATGCCCGCCGAGTCGGCCGCGCGCTGCGTCGTCTGGGGGCGGAACGGCGGGTCGTGGCAACCCAACGTGCGAAAACGGGCTGGGACAGTCTCACCGATTCCGAACTCACGGTCGTGCAGTTGATCGCCGAGGGCGCGACCAACCGGGCCGTGGCAGAGCATCTGCAGCTTTCCCCGCACACGGTGAAGACGCACGTCCGTAACGCGTTCGCCAAACTCGGCGTCACTTCGCGGGCTCAACTGGCGCAGTTCATTCACCGCGCTGATTAACTCATATCCGGCTCGTGTCGACTAGGCATACGCCGAAGACGCACTAAAGATCACCCCCCGGGTGATGGTGGCGACGGCCCGGGGCTGCGAACGTGGTCATCAGAGAAATTATCGAGTTCTGAATCGCTGCAACCGTCGACGCTCGACCCGAGATCCAGCCGCGGAGCGCAACGACCCGGAGCTGAAAACGATGATGGGCAGATGCGCTCACCATCTGTGCGCAGCGGTGTCATGGGTTGAGGAGGCCAACGCGCCAGCGATACAAAAGGTTTGAGGAAGATGATCAGCACATTTTTGGGAATGCTGGCGATGGTGCCGGTGGTGATCGGCTTCGGCGGCTACATCCTGGTGTCCAGACGGCCATGAGCGCGCCCACCAAGCGCCGCCCGTACGAGCCGCCAGAAATCACGCAGGATTCGTCTGTTTCAATGACTGCACCGCGAGCATCGCGGACAACGCGCCACGGCGCCCCGGCAGAAAGTCTCTGGAAAGTCGGGCAAAGGGCGCTCACCCAGTACTCGTCAAGGCCGAATATTCCTACCTTGACGTTGGATTCATTCAATTCGTGGAGTTCGGACATGGACGCCTCAGAGGGACCCGCAGCGGGACATGGTGACACGGAACGCGCAGTTCTGCTCGCCACCAAATTGCACATCCCGGCCATCGCCGGTCAGCTCGTTCACCGCACCGCCCTGCTTGATGCACTGTCGCAAAGCTGCCGGTCCAGGCTGATCCTGCTGAGTGCACCTGTGGGATGGGGCAAGACCACGTTGCTTTCCCAATGGGCGCTGGGTGCAGGCAAGGACCAGCGATTCGGCTGGCTGTCACTCGATGCATCCGACAACGACCCCGTGTGGTTCTGGATGTACGTCATCGCGGCACTGCAGAAGATCAGCCCGGGTGTGGGTACCCGCGCTGTCGAACTGTTGACCATGGGTGCCGATCCGATTCAGGTTGTCCTGCCCACCCTGCTGAACGATCTGGACGCGGTCGCACGTCCGATCGTGCTGATTCTCGACGACTACCACATGGTGGTGAATCGCGCGATCCACGAGCAGGTGGCGTTTGCCGTCGGCAGGATGCCGGCGAACCTGCACGTCGTTCTGGCCACCAGGTCAGATCCGCTCCTGCCGTTGGCTCGGCTACGTGCCAACGGTGAGCTCGTCGAAATGCGCAGCGACGATCTACGTTTCGGGGTCGGCGAGGCCGGTCAGCTGCTCAACGATGTCCTGGGGTTGGACCTGACCGAGGAGGATGTCCGGCTGTTGCACCGGCGAACGGAAGGGTGGGCCGCAGGTCTCTACCTTGCCGCACTCTCGCTCGCCGGGCGCGCGCAGGCAGCGGCCTTCATCAGGACGTTCGCAGGCGACAACCGCCATATCGTCGATTACCTTATGGCCGAGGTGCTCGACCGCCAGTCACCGCGGATTCGCAATTTCCTCCTGCGTACTTCGGTGATGCGACGGTTCAACGGTGCGCTGTGCGACGCGGTGTTGCAGTCTTCCGACTCGGTATCGGTGCTGGAGGAGATGGAGCGCGAAAATCTCTTCCTGGTGCCGCTGGACATGTCACGGCACTGGTATCGATATCACCACCTGTTCGGTGAGCTTCTGCGTGCGGAGTTGCACCGTTGCGAACCCGAACTCGTGCCCGGGCTGCACCGCCGAGCCGCGAAGTGGTTCGAGGCCGAGGGTCTCGTCGACGAGGCGCTGCGTCACCTCGTGGCCGCCGGAGACATCGCCGAGAGCGCGGACCTCATCGTCGAGGACTGGGCCAACGAACTGGCCGGCGGTGGACTGTCGACCGTGTCGGGCTGGCTCGACCTTCTGCCCGAGGGCACCGTCAGGGGCGATCCACGGCTCAGTGCCATCCGTGCGTGGGTCGCGTTGAACGTCGGCCTTTTCGACGATGCGCGGATATGGATCGAAGCGGTCGCAGCCGGGCTCGAGGGAGTATCGGCCGCCGAGGGTTCTGCACGAGCCGGCCTGTCCGAGCAGTTGGTCGCGCTCCGTGAGGTCTACGCGTTCAAAACTGGTGACGTCACGAATGCGCTCGACGCGGCCCGCCAAGCGGCCACCCTTGAATTCGGCGAGGCACCGCCGGCTCGGTCCGCGGCCCATGTCACCTACGGGGCCGCCCTGTACTTCTCGGGCGACATCGACGAGGCCCGCACGGAACTGCAGCGTGCCGTAGAGCTGACAGAGAGGACAGGGGACCGACGCCATCGTGTGTATGCGCTGGGTTATCTCGCGCTGATCGAGGCCGAATCCGGTCAGCTCGCTGACGCCGAGCATCTGATTCGCCGGGCAACGGGCGTGGGCCCCGATCCGGCCGGCACTCAGAATTTCATCGATGTCGCAGTGTCGTTGGCGGTGTCGGTCGTCCTGTACGCCAGCGGTGAATGGGCCGCTGCCGCGGACGCGGCTCATCTGGCGGTCGGCCTGGCCCGCAAGGGCGCGGGAATCCTCGAGGTCGCAAAGGCCTTGATGGTGAGGGCGAAGATACTGAACGACTTCGGAGATCTGGAAGCGGCCGAGAAAAGTCGCAGCGAGGCAGGTGCGCTGCTTCGCCGGTGTCCGGACAACGTCGCGGTGCACCCCATGATCGGATCGGCCGGGCAGGGACGCCGAGTGGCGGTCGCGGCGTACAACGACGAACACATCGCCGAGGACCTGACATCGAAAGAACTTGAGGTTCTTCGTTTGTTGGCCACCCGGCTGTCGCGCCGCGACATCGGTCAGCGACTCTACGTCTCGCTCAATACTGTGAAGACCCACCAGCGGGCCATCTACCGCAAACTGGGCGTCGACAACCGCAATTCGGCGGTTGCCCGCGGTCGTGAACTCGGCTTGCTCTGAGCAAAGGCACCGCCTCAGCGCAAACTTCGCTCTGATCACCCGGGTGAACGGAAGGTCAGGGTGATGACCGTTCGCCCTGCCCGAATGAAGTCTGTGACACACCGCATCGTCCGGTCAGCGAACTCGAAGGGGAAGTGGATGCATTTCAACACCGGATCTCCGGAGCCGGGCCCGATATCCGACGGGACCGTGCCGGGCAACCGATCGGACATCCTCCGTGACGTCATCGGGCACAGCGACATTGCGACGCAATGCGAGCTGGGATGTCCGAAATCAGGGCTTCGTTGCGAAAGAACCGCGGTGGCGTACGTGGAGTTTCATGTCGTCGGAGATTGCCGGCGCTTCGACTGTGACGAGTACGGCAATGCTTGTGGTTTCGTCTGCGCTGATCACCGCGATGCGTTGGAGAACGCCGCGCGGCGCATCATGGCCAAGATGACGCCGACCAGGGTGCACCGACTGTTGCGGCGTGTCGTTCACTGTCCCTCATGTGGCCGAACGCTTTTCGGTGAGTTCGACATTCTGCAGGCCGTGGTGGACGTCTGACTCCATCTGATTCGCTCACCCGGGTGAATCGCGCACAGGGTGATGACAACTCGCCTTCATGCGCCCCATGCTCGAAACAGCAATCGCTCTGCGCGGTCACACCGCGAGAAGAAACGGAGACCGCACCGATGGGTATTTCTGAATTCGACGACGTCTCGAGCCATCTCCTCGAACCTGAGGAGAGCCTGGACTCCGAGCAGACCGGTATCGATCTGGACGAAGGCTATTCACCTCCGGAAAGCCCGCGAGAACTGGGTGCGTGGGGGCTCACGGAGCGTGAGGCGCGTATGCATGAGAGTCTGACGCGCCGTCTGGCCCGCGAGGTGCCAGACACGACCGACCGCTGGGACGGCGACGGCATCGGTGACAGCGTCGACAGCGATGGCGAACCCATCGACAATCAGGTCGGCGATGCCCGCGCGGGCCGGCTTCTCGCCTTCGAGATCGACCCGACTGATTCCACTTCCGATTACCGCGCCTACGACGTCGGTATCGACGGCGGCGCCGCGTCAGCCGAGGAATCGGCCATGCACATCGTGGCCGACGACGACTGGCGAATCCTCTGACTGATTCGACCGGTTGTGAAAGGACTCTCATGAAGATCGTGGTCATCGGCGGTCGTGGCCTGATCGGCGCCAAAGTGGCGGCGAAGCTCGGTGCGCAGGGCCACGACGTCACCGCCGCATCCCGTCGCTCAGGTGTCGACGCACTCACCGGGGAAGGCCTCGCCGCCGCGGTCGCGGGCGCGGATGTCGTGGTCGACGTGTCCGGTTCACCGGTGTTCGACGACGACCCGGTGATGCGGTTCTTCGTCACCACCACCGCGAACCTGCTCTCGGCCGAGTGGCAGGCAGGCGTCTCCCATCACGTCGTGCTGTCGGTGGTGGGTGCGCAGAGCATGCCGGACAGCGGCTACAACACCGCGAAGGCGGCCCAGGAGAACCTGATCAGGGATTCCGGCCGGCCGTACACCATCGTGCGGGCCACACCCTTCTACGAATTTGCGGTCGGATTGGCCGATTCCGCGACCGACGGCGATGTTGTCAGGTTGCCGCATGCCTCGTTCCGTCCCATCGCGGCCGATGATGTCGCCACAGCCGTCGCTCGTGCTGCACTCGGTCAGCCTGCCAACGGGGTGGTCGAGATCGCCGGGCCGGAAGTCATCGGCATGGACGACTTCGTCCGTACCGGTCTTGCGGCCCGGGGAGATCAGCGCCGGGTCGTGACCGATCCCGGTGCACCGTACTTCGGCGCGGTGATCGACGATCACACCCTCGCGCCCAATCCAGACGCCACGATCTTCTCGACTCGCTACGCCGATTGGATCGACGCACATGTCCAGAAGAAGTACCTCGCCGACGGTAGCCTGCCGTCACTGCGGAGGTGACTGTTCGGCCAGTGCCGGCTGGACACCGGGCCGGTCGCGGCACGATGCCGCGAGGTCGCAGGGCACAGGTCCGTATCCCCCGAGGGAATCGGATATCCACACTGCGGCACACAACGATCCCAGGACGAACAGCGCGGCGCTGACCTTCAAGAGGTTGACGAAACCGGCAGCGGTCGAGCCGACGGTGATCATCCCCATCGAGCCTACGGATACCAGCGCCGCCAGTCGAGCGGCGGCGTTGTTGACTGCGGAGGCCAAACCACTGTGCTCGGTCGGAACCGACGCCAAAGCCATCGAGGTCAGCGGCGTGACCGTGAGGACGAGGCCGAGCGCCAAGACAACCATACCGGGCAACAGATCCGTCGTGGCGTGGAATCCATTGTCCTTCAAACGGACCAGCGCCATCCCGAGACCCGACAGGGCGGGGCCGGCGATCAAGAACATGCGAGGTCCCGTCCGCGCGGCGATACGGCCGACGCGGCGGGCGAGGATGAACGACATGACCGGAATCGGTAGCGTGGCCAGTCCTGCGGCGGTGGCCGAGTATCCGCCGATTTCCTGGGCGTAGAGAACGACAGTCAGCGAGCCCAGCGTCAACGCGCCGTAGACGAACACCGTCACCAGGTTGACTGCGGTGAAATTGCGAACCGTGAACAGTGACAACGGAAGCAACGGTTGCGTGCTGCGCCGCTGCCGGCCCACGAAACCGGACAGCGCGACGACTCCCAGGACCGCTGGCGTGGCGACGACCAGGTCGGCCCAGCCTCTCCGTTGCGACTCGATCAATGCGAAGACGGTCGCGGCCAGTCCCACCGACGACAGAACGACCCCGACGACGTCGACGCGGGCACCCACGACGTGCCCCGACACCGGGCACAGCCAAAACGTCAACGCGTACCCGGCAGCCATCGGGATCGCCGACAGCACAAAAACCCAACGCCAGCCGAGCAGGTCGACGCACAGGCCGCCCAGCAGCGGGCCCAGCGCGAATGCGGTTCCCGTCCACGCGGTCCACACACCGATCGCCGCGGACTGGTGTGCCTTGTCGAAGACCGTGTTGATCAGTGCCAGCGAGCCGGGCACCAGGAACGCCGCGCCGAGACCCTGGATGAGCCGCGCGGCGATGAGCACTTCTGCCGAGGCGGCCACGGCACCCAGAACCGATCCGGCCCCGAAGACCACCAGCCCGAACCGCATCACCGGGACACGTCCGAACAGGTCCGAGATCGATCCTCCTGGCAGGATCGCGGCTGCCATGGTCAACAGGTAGCCGTCGACGATCCACTGCTGCAGCGGAAGTCCGCCGCCCAGGTCATGTTCGATGGCTGTCAGGGCCAAATTGATCACCGTGGAGTCCAGGAACGCGACCATCGACACCGTCACCGCGACCACCATCGCACGGTGGGTCGGTGCCACGCTGCGCAAACTCACCATCGGTCGACGTGCAGAACATCGTCGAGCGGGATCCGCTTGGCACGGTGGAAGGTTGTGCCGGTGTAGTAGGCCGCGCTGTCGGAGACCCTGCGCTGTTGACGATTTCGTACTGGGTCATCCTTGAACCGGTCGGCCACCGCGTACGGCGACGCGGCGATCTGGTTCCAGGTGCTCAGGTACACGTCAGCGATATCCCGGCGCTGTCGGCCGTCGGTCACCACGATGAAGCTGGCGTTCTGCAGATTGTCCGACGTCGGCGCCTGCACCGCGATTTCCAGGCATTCCCGGATCAGGCCGAGAGGAACGGGCCGGGTGAGATCGAGACGCCTGCGTACAGAACGTGTCGTGGTGAGCAGTTCGTCGACCGACAGGTCGATGACAGGATGGTCACTCATGCCGGCAGGACTGCGACGACTTCGACCTCGACGTGGATGCTGGGCCACACCAACCCGGTGACGATGGTGAGCATGGCTGCGGGTCGATGACGGATGACGTCTCCGCTCACCGCCATGTACGCCGACACGTTGTCGCGGCTCGTGAGCCATTGCCGCATGTAGACGATGTCGGTGAGGGCGGCACCCGCCTTGGTGAGCGCGGCCTCGACATTGGCCCAGCACTGCCGGGCTTCCTCGGTGAAGTCCTCGGGCGTGGTGCCGTCTTCACGCAACCCGGGAGTCCCAGACACGTAAATCGTTGTGCCAGCGCTGGGTACGGCGATCGCATCGGCGTATCCAGTGGCGATGTGGGCGCCGACCCCGGTGTGGATCCTGGTGCTGGTGGTTGTCATCGCGATGCTCCTCGGTGTTGAAACTGCTTCGGTGTTGGGTGAGTCACGGTCATCCGGGGCGGTCTGGCGTCGCCCCGGCCGCGCGGTGGCCCGGGTTGATGGCCACACCGCTGGGCTCTTCGCCTGCGACGACCCGCGCGAGAGCGTCGGCTGCCTCCTCCGGACGGCAGGTCCGCGGGGCCGGCATGCGCAATTGCCGAGCAGCGAGTAATGCCGTCAGGCGGGCGAGTTGAGCACCGTCGGACCGTACGTAGACGGAACCGACGGTGATGCCACGGGTTGATGCCGGCGGATCCGGTGTGATGGTCACCAATCGGCCGCTGTCGGCCAGTGACGTCATCGCCGCGTCAGCGCCGCCGGGGGCCGCGTTGGCGACGGCGCGGATGGGGGTTGTTGTCAACGCCTTTGCGTGATGTGGCCACAACGGATCCCGGTAGTCGAGCACCTCACGTGCGCCGTACCCGCGCACCCGGTCGGCGCTGCGTGGGCTTGCGGTGGCGAGCACATCGACTCCGCGCAGGGCCGCCAACTGGACGATGAGCCCACCGGTGAGCCCACCCGCTCCGTGGACGAGCAAGGTGTCCGAATCCCCAAGGGCCAACGCATCGCCGACGACCTGCTCAGCGGTCAACGCGGGGATCGGGAAGACCGCTGCGGTCTCCCAAGAGATCTCAGGCGGCTTGCGCGCCAGAGATCCGACGGGCGCGATCAGGTATGGCGCCCATGTCCCTTGATCGCGAAGCGGAACGGGGTGACACAGGACCTCATCGCCGATGCGGAAGCCGGTCTGGTCGCTGCCGACGCTCCTGATGACCCCGGCCCCTTCCACGCCGAGTACCAGTGGTGGACGCGTGCCGACATCCCATCCGCCGGTGCGGATGATGTCATCCCAATTGCCGATACCGGCGCTGCGAACCTCGATGAGGACCTCGTCAGTTGCCAAAGGGCGCGGCGCGTGGATCTCGAGGGTCTGTACCGCGTCGCCGAAAGCGCGCACACCCGCCGCACGGAGGCTCACAGCGCCACCCGGTGCGTTGTCGGCTCGCAGGTCCTCAGGTGCTGAACAAGTTCGGTTTCCTGCGCGAGGAGCGGATCCCATGCCTGATTGATGGTCGGGTGCGGAGCGACGGCGTGGCGAAGGAGACTGATGGGCAGCTTCGCGACGATGGCCAGAGTGGCTGCCTGCACCAACTCGGAGAACTGCGGACCCACGAACGTCGCGCCCAGCAGGGTGTTGTGCTCGTCGTCGATGACCAGTTTGGCCCATCCGACGAACTCGTCTCTGTTGAGTGCGAAATGCGTCACGGCCTCGGGGTAGTGCGCAGTTCGTGTCCTCACCGCGAGACCTTCCGCTCTGGCTTGATGTTCCGAGCGCCCCACCCTGACGAGCTGAGGGTCGGTGAAGATGACCTGCGCCTGACTGTGGGCGTCGCGTGCGGAGAGCTCGTCGAGCAGGTGGTGGTGGCCGGCGGCCCGGGCGACGATGATGTCGGCCGCAAGTCGGCCGTGATAGGTCGAGATGTGTGACAGCCGTGCACGTCCGGTGGTGTCGCCCAGAGCGTACAACCAGCCGCCGGGGACGCCGACCGCCTGGAGATTGTCGTTGACTGCGACGATTTCGCCACTGCGAAGACCGACGGTGTCCAGTCCGAGGTCGTCGGTGTTGGTGTGCCGTCCGGCGGCAAGCACGATCTCGTCGACCTCGGCGGTCCGGTTCTTGAAAGTCACGGTGACCGGCCCGGCCGGCACCGGACGGGCGACCCCCGACAACTGCGTGCCGAAGTGGAACGTGACGCCGTTGTCTCGCAACGACTGCGTGACCATCTCACGGGCTTCGGGTTCACAACCGCCCAGCAATGAGTTTCCGCGTACCAGATGCGTCACCTCGGAACCCAGGCCGGCCAGGATCGTGGAGAACTCGACGCTCATCGGACCGCCACCGACGACCAGAGTGCGCCCAGGCACGTGTGTCATGGTGGTCAGATCCCTGTTGGTCCACGGGCGTGCCTGGGCCAACCCCGGTACCGCCGGGATGTTGGGACGGGTGCCTGTGGCGAGAACGACCGCGTGGAGCGCGGTCAGGACAGAGTCGGTGTGGCCGGCGTGGCGATCGGTGTGCGTCACCCGCACGGTTCTGGGACCGCTCAATCGGCCGGACCCGTGGAACACCGCTGCGCCGGCCTGTTGCAATGAGGTGGTCCGGTCGTGGTCCGAGAGGTACTCGATGATCGCGTCGCGCTTGTCGAAAACTCTTGGGGTGTAAACTATCTCTTTCCCAATGGTCTCCCGTACCCCGGGGACTGCTCTCGCCAGGTTGAACACCTCGATCGGGCGGATGAGTGTCTTGCTCGGGTTGCAGCCGAAGTAATGGCACTCACCACCGACCAACCGGTCCTCGATGATCGCGACCGTGAGGCCGGCCGCCGCGAGCTTTCGCGCGGCGGCCACGCCGCCCACACCGCCGCCGATAACGACGACGTCGAACTCTTGTCGGATCATGTCCACCATCGCTTCCAGTGGTGTTCGACCAAAACAGCCTGGGCTGCGCGGCCTGCCTCGACGTCAATACGCTGAGGGCCCCCCATCGAGCTGCGACGGGGTGTCCGAGCGATGGACTCCGTGCCGTCCGGCTCACGAAGCGGCGTGGTGCCGAGCACTGCGTAGGCCGCCGCACCGCTCGCGGCCGAGAACACGCTGTAGCTCAGCGGCGACTCGACACCGAGGGAGACCGCCATCGCGACACCGAACACGATGAGCACCAAACAAGTTGCCGCACCGACGTATCTCGGCCACCGGCCGGTCAGCAACAGCACCCCGAGGACGGATTCGGTGGCGGTGGTTGCCCAGACGATGGCGGTGAGCAACCATCCCGGCGAGAACGGAACAAGCTGGTGTGTGTATTCGGCGAAGGCACTCATGCTGCCCCAGTTGCCCTGGCCCAGTGGCTCCCACCAGCCGAAGCGGTCTGCGACGGCGGACAGAAATGCCGCGGCCAGTGACAACCGAAGGGCAAACCGGACGACCCGAACCGGATCAGGCGTGTGCACAGACCCTCCGCCTCAACGGGTCGGGTCGTCTGTGGTGCGCGGACCGTCGCCGGCATCGAGCAGGAAGACCGCGAGCAATTCGGCGGGTTCGGTGGCACTGACGTTCTCACTGATCGTGTGGTGTGCGCCAGGGGATTCGCTCCACGTCTCGCCGGCATGGTAGATCCGCGCCGGCTGCGCGCCCTCGACTTCGCTTCGGATCGCGCCTGAGATCACGTAAGCCATGATGAACGCTGACTTCGCATGGTGGTGAGGCGCACTGCGTGACCCGGGTGGGTAGCTGACGGTCACGGCCTGCACGACTTTGCCCCGAACATTGCTGGGCTGGTCGAACACCTTGCGCACCACCGGTGCCTGGTTGGCGTTCGGCGGCATCGGATCGGCATGGGCAGCGTGCGCCACCGCCAGAACGGCGGTCAGTGCGGTGAATGCTCTCAGGACTCTCACGGCTGCCCTTTCGTTCCCTCTCATTCGGGTGTCTTGACGAGCAGCCTTCACCAGCGGCGGGTGAACAGTCATCGCCCACAGCGGTTCCTCACCCGGGTGAACGTCCGCGCCGCGGAACCCGATTCACCCGGGTGGTTGACCCCGCGGGGTGACGACAGCTAACCCTCCTCGGAGCCAGGCTCGACCTTCTACATGCCTGGGCGGCAGCGCAGGTGATCTACGAAAGGATCCGAGCAGTGGGTGGAGAGTTCGAGGGCAAGAAGGTCGTCGTTGTCGGCGGTAGTGCCGGGATGGGACGCCAAGCAGCGCTAGACATCGTCGATCGCGGCGGAAGCGCCGTGGTCATCGGACGTTCGAAACGTCGTGTCGATGACACGGTTGCCGATGTGAAGAGCCGAGGGGGACAGGCCTGGGGAATCGCCGCGGAGTTGACAGACCGGGCCGCGGTTGCCGACGTCCAGACAGCGCTTTCCGAGCATCACGGTGACGCGACGTTGATGGTCAATGCCGCCGGCTTCTTCGTCCCGAAGCCGTTCCTGGACTACGACGCCGAGTCTTACGATTCGTATCTCGATCTGAATTACGCGCTGTTCTTCCTCACCCAGACCGTGGTGGCAGGCATGGTGGCCCAAACCGTAGGTGGATCGATTGTCAACATCGGCTCCATGTGGGCGCACCAGGCCATCGGGGCAACCCCGTCGACGGCCTACTCCATGCAGAAGGCGGCCCTGCACGCTCTCACACACAATCTGGCAATCGAATTGGCGGGCAACGGCATCCGTGTGAACGCGGTCGCACCGGCGGTCGTGAAGACACCGCTGTACGAAAAGTTCATCCCCGCAGACGAGATCGATGCCACCCTCGCGACGTTCGCGCCGATGCACCCCCTCGGCCGCGTGGGTACGCCGGCCGACGTGGCGAACGCGATCACGTTCCTTCTGTCCGACCAGGCCGACTGGATCACCGGGGCGATTCTCAACGTCGACGGTGGCGTCATGGCCGGACGCAACTAGCCGAGTCCTGAGGAGCATCCGAATGCACGAATATCGCAAGAATCCCGACGCACTCGAGGCGCTGAGCCCCGAGCAGTACCACGTGACCCAGGAGAGCGGCACCGAGCCACCCTTCTCCGGTGAGTACGTCAACAATCACGAACCAGGCATTTATGTCGACGTGGTGTCGGGGGAGCCGTTGTTCGCCTCTGCCGACAAGTTCGACAGCGGAACCGGTTGGCCGAGTTTCACCAGACCACTCGACGACGGCTACGTCGTCGAGAAGTCTGACCGCAGTCACTTCATGGTGCGCACCGAAGTTCGTTCACGCCACGGGGACAGCCATCTCGGGCACGTCTTCACCGACGGCCCGATGTCCGACGGCGGGCTGCGCTACTGCATCAACTCAGCGTCGCTGCGTTTCATCCACCGCGACGATCTGGAAGCCGAGGGATACGGGCGTTACCTGAGCCTCTTCGACTCGTCCGGCGATTCGACACGACACACCGACTCCCAACTCAACGAGGTACAACCATGACAACCCATACTGCAGTGCTGGCGGGCGGATGTTTCTGGGGACTGGAAGATCTCATCCGCGCGCTGCCCGGCGTGATCTCCACCCGGGTCGGTTACACCGGGGGAGACAACGACCACCCCACCTACCGCAACCATCCCGGACACGCCGAGGCGGTTGAGATCACCTACGACCCCCAGCAGACCGATTACCGGGCGCTGTTGGAATTCTTCTTCCAGATCCACGATCCGACCACCAAGAACCGGCAGGGCAACGACGTGGGGTCCAGTTACCGTTCGGCGATCTTCTACCTCGATGACGACCAGAAGCGGGTCGCCTTCGACATCGTCGCCGAGATCGACGCGTCGGGACGGTGGCCGGGTCCCGTGGCCACCGAAGTGACGCCCGCGGGTGTGTTCTGGGAAGCCGAACCGGAACATCAGGACTACCTGCAGCGCAATCCTGGTGGCTACACCTGCCACTGGGTGCGGCCGGAGTGGATCCTGGACCCCGAGGCAGACCCAGAGACAGCCTCTGACAGCGGATCCGATGTGTCCGCGGCGTCGGCGACAGCGAGCCACCATGACTGAGGGCCGCCCTGGGTGTCGCGGGCGAGTGTCGGTGCGCGACCAGCGGATGCTGGTCGCCGCGTACCTGCCGGTTCTCGCGTTCACCGCTGTGCTCGTCGCCGCGAAGATGTCGAACCCGCGGCGTCCTCGATCGCTGGAACTCCTTCGATGACACAGAACCCGAATCTGAGTGCGCTGTCGGCTGCGGGGGTTTCGGTTTGGTTGGACGATTTATCTCGTGACCGCCTGACCTCGGGCAATCTGCAGCGTTTGATCGACACGAGGAGCGTCGTCGGCGTCACCACCAACCCGTCGATCTTCCAGAACGCAATCTCGCACGGGCAGGCCTATACACGGCAGTTGAACGTACTGGCTCGGGACGGGATCGATCCGGACTCGGCGATACGCACCGTGATCACTGACGACGTGCGCGTCGCCTGTGATGTTCTGCGCCCGCAGTGGGAGGCTTCCGGCGGGTGGGACGGACGTGTGTCGATCGAGGTCGATCCTCGACTGGCGGATGACGCGGACACGACGGTCAGCCAGGCCTCCGAGCTGTGGAAGATTGTTGATCGGCCGAACCTGTTCATCAAGATTCCCGCCACGACGGCCGGTATGGCAGCCATCACCGCCACAGTTGCCCAGGGGATCTCGGTGAACGTGACGCTGATCTTCTCCATCGAACGGCATCGGCAGGCGATGGATGCCTACCTCACCGGCTTGGAGGCCGCACAGCGCGCCGGGCACAATCTCTCCGAAATCCACTCGGTGGCCTCGCTGTTCGTCTCGCGCGTCGACACCGAGATCGACAAGCGGCTGGAGGCGATCGGCACCGACACCGCGTTGACGTTGCGGGGGCAGGCGGCCCTCGCCAATGCACGCCTGGCGTACGCGGTGTTTCGGGACGTTTTCCACGACGGAACCCGTTATGCCGCATTGAGATCCGCCGGTGCCAACGTGCAGAGACCGCTGTGGGCGTCGACCGGGGTGAAGAACCCCGCGTATCCCGACACGATGTACGTCACCGGGTTGGTCGCGCCGGACACCGTGTGCACGATCCCGGAACACACCCTGGAGGCCGTTGCGGACCATGGTGTGATCGCCGGCGATGCTGTGACCGGAAATGTCGGCCAGGCGCACGCGACGCTCGATGAGATCAGGGCGGTGGGTGTCGACCTTGCCGACATCTTCGAGACCTTGGAGAAGGACGGCGTCGCCAAATTCGCGGCGTCGTGGCGTCAACTGCTGGATGCGTACCGCGGATCGACGGAACACCCGTGAACCGGATCGTGGATGTCCTCCTCGGTGATGTTCCCGCCGTCGGGGACGTGGCGGTCAAGACTGCGGCGTTGTTCATCACCGCGGCGATCCTGTTCCGGTTCACCGAACGACGCACCCTCGCGGAGTTCGCGCCATTCGACTGGATCGCCGCGGTCGCGGCCGGCGCCATCGTCGGGCGCGCCGCCACCGCCACGGACACCGGATGGCTGCAGGCCACCGCCGCACTGGTGTGCCTGTTGGCCGCGCATGCGGTTGTCGCGCGATTGCGCCTGGTACCCGCCCTGTGCCGGTTGATCGATCCACCGCTGATCGTCCTGATCAGAGAAGGTGAGGTGAGCCGACGCAATCTGCGCCGTGGCGGGCTGACCGTTGCCGATATCGAGGCAGTACTGCGCGAACACGGGCATCCGAACGCCGAGGGTGTCCATTTGGCGATCCTTGAGGCCAAAGGGGCCATCTCGATCCTGGACCGCACCGATCCCGTGGAGCGGCGACCACACCGAGTCGATCGGAGATGTCATGCTGGAAAACCTTGATCGTGTACGCCTCGCGCGCGCCGTGGCAGGCGGTGCAGTGCTGGCCGGAGTGGCCGCAGCGATCGCCGGCTGCGGCGGAACCGGGTCGAATGAGCCTTCGACAACTACGACGACCACGACCATCACAACCACCACGACCACACAACCTTCGACTCCGTCGGTACCGCCACCGGCACCGACGGAGAAGGGCATCAACCCGACCGGGGGAAATCTGTACACACCGACGGTCCACGCGCCGCCGGCGCGGACGGCCATCCCGGGTAACCGAGAGAACGTCGGATAGGGAGTTCCAATGAGTGTCGTCAACAAAGGGTTTCACGGACGTCGTGTGGATTCCGCGCGGCCGTTGCCCCCCGGCCAGCATCTGACCGGGGACTTCCCGGTCCTGCAGGCAGGCCCCACTCCGCGCATCAATCTCGCCGACTGGCGGTTCGCCATCCGCAACGAGTCAGGTGACGAACATGTATGGACCTGGGAACAGATGCAGGAACTGCACCACGAACGGTTCACGGTCGATATCCACTGCGTCACGACATGGTCCAAGTTCGACACCCAATGGGAAGGTGTCTCGTTGGACACGCTTTTCGAATCGGTGGACACCGATGCGGAATTCGCGTTGGTCGGCTCCTACGGTGGTTACACCACCAACATCCCGATCGCAGATCTCGTCGGTGGAAAGGCCTGGATCGTCTACGGCTACCAGGGCGAACCGTTACCTGCGGTGCACGGGGGTCCGGCGCGGCTGTTGGTGCCGCACCTGTACTTCTGGAAGTCGGCGAAGTGGGTCAGATCCATCGAGTTGTGCGACAGCGAGAAACTCGGATTCTGGGAGCGCCTGGGTTATCACCGTTACGGCGATCCGTGGCGTGAACAGCGCTACGCCGGAGACTGACTCGTGGCCGACGGCGTGACACCGAGGTCACGATGGCGCGTTGCCCGAGTGGTGGACTCGACGCCCGAGACGGGTTCCGCGCGCACGATCAGGTTGATCGTGCCGGGTTGGGCCGGTCACCTCGCCGGTCAACACGTCGACGTCAAACTGACCGCCGAAGACGGCTACAGCGCACAGCGTAGTTACTCACTGGGCCGACCCACCGACGGGGAACAGGTCGAACTCACGGTGCAGGTGGTCGCCGATGGGGAGGTGTCACCGTACCTCGTGGGCATGGGCCCCGCCGAGGAGGTCGAACTTCGTGGACCCATCGGTGGCTGGTTCGTGTGGCGTCCGGAGGAACGGTCTCAGATCCTCCTGATCGCGGGCGGGTCGGGAATCGTGCCGTTGATGGCGATGATCCGTCAGCGGGAACGTGTGGGCAGCAGAAATTTTCGTCTCATCTACTCCGTGCGCAGTCCGGCCGATGTGTACTACGCCAAGGAGCTGGAGCAGCTCGACCGCGAGTGCGGCTGGCTGCACGTCGCGGTGATCTACACGCGCGAGGCAACCGCGGAGACGGTCCGGCCACCTGGACGGGTTGATGTCGATGATCTCGAGGCCGCGGGGTGGACACCCGATGACGATGTGCGCATCTACGTCTGTGGGCCCACGGGATTCGTGGAATCGGTGACGACGAAGCTGATCGGGCTGGGGCATCCGGCATCGACCATCCGGACCGAGCGGTTCGGCCCGAGCGGCTGATCGAGGAAGAAGGAATGATGGAAGTATCGATACACGTCGACGGCAACTCCGCCGCGGGTGCCTTCGCGGAAGTACTGGGATTCGATGTCACCGTCGCGACGTTGACCTGCGCCGGCTGTGGGCGCAGCGCGGCGTTCGCCGAGAGCCACGTCTACGATCGTGCACCGGGCATCGTGGTGCGATGCCCGGCCTGCGAACACGTGTTGGCACGGTTGGCGCGGACCCCGACGGATGTGTGGCTGGACCTTCGCGGGGCCGACTCCTGGCGGATACCGCTGGCGCGCTGATGACTCCGGTCAACCTGGTGTGATGAGCGGTGCCCACCGAACTCAGGAGCAGTTCGGGTCGCATGAATCAGTCTGTTCGGAGGGACGCAGGTTGCGGTGATCCTGACCGTGAACGCGCTCATTGTGCTGGCCGCAGGTTCGGTCGCTGGGTTCATCAAGCATCGTCCCGCATGGGAGAACTGCTGGTTCGTGAGGTACCGGACAGAGCCAGGATCTGAACCAGGTCGGTATCCCAGCCTCGGATGATCACCCGGGTGAACGTGCTGTCGGGTGAAGACATGTCACCCCGTTTCCGCCGAGAGTGCTAGCTGTATGAGCCACGGGGGCAACTGCACCGCCTCGGCTTGGTGGGCAGGGGAGGCAGAGGGCTCTCGGCGGCCAGAGTGGCGCGATGAGATACGAACGGAGACAGGAATGTCACAGGTCGATGACACGAAGACAGATGAGTTGAGGAGCCCCCGGCTGATCACCGCGGCTCCGCTCGTGGCCCGCTATGCGTTGGTCATAGTGCTCGTATGGTTCGGCGCGATGAAGTTCACCTACTATGAGTCTCACGGTATTTCGCCTCTGATCGCGAACAGTCCGTTCTTGAGCTGGATCTTCGACCTGGTCTCCATCAGGAACTTCGGTCGGCTTCTCGGGATCGTCGAACTGATCACGGCGACGCTATTGGCACTCAAGCCGTGGTATCCCAAGGCGTCCGTCCTCGGTGGTGTGATCTCCTCACTGTTCTTCTTGACCACTCTCAGCTTCATGATCACCACTCCCGACGTGGGCGAAGCATCCGCCGGTGGCTGGCCCGTACTGTCGGCCAACGGTCAGTTCCTGATGAAGGACATCGCGCTTCTCGGCCTGTCGTTGTGGCTGCTCGCCGACGCTGTCGCGGCGGCCCGGGCGCCGGGCAAGAGCATCCTGGGTAGATCCGGCGCCTAGGGCGAGGCGAACGTATCGTGGATGTGGGCAGGCGAATTCAGTTGTGCGCCAAGTTCATCAGAAGAATCTTGATCCGGGCCGCATTGTTTCTTTCTTCGTGGGCCACGGGCCTGCTGGTCGCCGCTTGGATCATTCCCGGGATCTCGCTGACAGTTCCGGGCTTCGTGGCCGCGGTGTCGATATTTGCGGCAACACAGGCGGTTCTGTCCTTGTCGGTTCTGAGATTGCCCCACCGCTATGCGTCGCTGCTTCTCGGCGGCACAGGCCTGATCGTGACGGCCGTGGCGTTGACTCTCGCTTCGGTATTGCCGCACGGCCTCGCCGTGGGCGGTGCCGCACCTTGGTCGGCGACGACGCTTGTGGTGTGGCTGGTGACCACGATCGCGGCGATCGCGTTGCCCGAGTTGCTCATCCGAGACAGCGCCGACTCGATCTGACGCTTGACGATATCGACAACGAAGGAAAGGGCGATGGGCGACACAAACCTGGATCCGGCGGACCATTTCCGGACTGCACAACCGCATGCGGGTCTGGCGGTTAAGGACAACTTCTACTGGCCGGGCTTGATTTTGTTGGTGGTCGCGGCGTCCGGTCTGACCGGTGTGGTGGCCGCCACCGCTTATCGTCGTTATGAGTGGGTATCCACGATGGTTCTCATCGCCGTTCTCGGCGCCATCGCGGGCACGCTGTGGTTCGTCATGGAGAATCGCCGCGTGAGGCGCATCGAAGACCAGTGGACGGCCGACCGTCGACGTCCACCGCCTACGCGCTAGCGCGTTTGACGTCGAAACGCGTTGTTTAGCAACGGGATCACCCGGGTGGGTTCGACGGTCGGACGATGACAACTCACCCCGAACCGGGTGAGGGTGTAGCAATGGTGACATCACAACACACTGCAGGCACCGAACCGGCGCCAGCAGCGAATGACACGGAACTGAGTGCGCGATTCGTCAACGAAACGCTTCCGTATATGAGCCAACTCCGTAGTCGCGCTAGACGATTGACGCGGAACCCGGTGGACGTCGAAGACCTGGTGCAGGAAACGATGTTGAGAGCCTACACCGGCTTCGGCACCTTCCGCGAGGGAACCAACCTCCGGGCGTGGCTGCTTCACATCATGACCAACACCTACATCAGCGGGCTCCGCCGCGCACGACGCCGCCCGAGCGAGTACCTGTGCGATCACACCAGCGATCATCAAATGGCCGCGCAGGATCGTCGGTCGCAGTCGGCCGAACTCGACGCGCTCGATGCGCTGCCCAACATCGAACTCGCCGGTGCCTTGGCGACACTGCCGGAGCAGTTCCGGCTGGCGATCTACTACCGCGACGTGGTGGGGCTTCGCTACCGCGAGATCGCCGAGATCATGGCGTGCAGCGAAGGCACCATCATGTCGCGTCTGTACCGCGGTCGCCGCCGGTTGCGACTGTTGTTGGCTGCCGGCGCGACGTGAGCCGTTGAGACGAGTTGCGGTCTCAGGTGCCGGTGCGATTTTTGGCAACTGCGTGGTCCGGGGATCGATCTGCCAACCATCACCCTGACGTCAATCGTCTTCTCCGTACCTATATGTACAGCTGAAGCCGTATCGCAGCTTGGGCGCGCCGAGGAAGGCCGTTGCGCTAGTTGAAATTGATCGGTGTGAAACCGCCCGAATCGGTGTACTTCGGTGGCAACCATCCCGGCTCGCCTGGGACTACCGTCTCCGGTCGCACGGGGTATCTCACCTTTTCAAACACCTGCTCGTCTTGCCAGTAGCCGCCACTCGTGGTGCAACTGTAGGTGCCGCAACTCGTGCGGATGGGCACGTAATGAGCCGGTATCCACACCATGCGATAGCGCACCCAGCTTCCGTCCGGCCGCATCGGTTCGTCGCAGATGCTGCGCGTTTGGGTCCCGAGGAATCCCCACGGAACGCTTTCGCAGCCGGGTTGCACGTCAGCGTTTGCGGACGGAGTAACGGATAGCGCCGCGACGGCGAACCAGGCAATGGCAACAGCGAACTTGAATCTCATAATACGACCCCCTTAACTGGGAATATAAAGGTCGTGGGAGACTTCTGGCAACTGAATGAAACTCATTAATTGACAATGATGTCAGAGTTGCTGATGTTTCTTCTGTGGCGCGAAAAATGAGATGGAGCGCCCCGAATCTGCCGACGTGGGGCTGAGGAGGCTCGGCAACCTGTGGGTGCGGCTGAGGGGGCTGTTCCTAGTTGGCACGTGTTTGTCGACGCGAGAGACGACATGCGCATTCGGCCTTGCAGGCGAGAAGTGCACTAATTCCGCCGCAATGAGACCTTCACCGTCGGTGATCGTCGAGCCGCGGCAATGAGATCCGGAACTGGTGCTGAACTCGGCGTGAATGGCAGTCAAAGCCTTTGTTCTCATGGGGCCGGCAGCGATGTTCTTGAGGAATCGACTTGTATAGTCAGGTGTGTCTGTACCGCATGAACATCTCGGAAGGAACACGCATGAGCAGCACGGTCCGTCGGCCCGAACTCGTCGTACTCGACATCGCGGGCACCACGGTCGACGAGGGGTCTGCGGTGTACCGCGTCCTCGAACAGACGGTCGTCGCCCATGGCGGTACGCCGTCCGAGGCCGACATCGCCAAGTGGCACGGCGCGGCCAAACATGAGGCGCTGCGCGCCCTTCTGGCCCCGGCTGACGACGCGGCACTGCAGGTGATCGTCGAGGACTTCAGGGCCCGCCTGAAGGCGGCGTACGCCGAACATCCGCCTGTGCCGCTGCCGGGTGTGCCCGACGCCATCCGGGATCTGCGCGCGTCGGGTATCAAGGTTGCGCTCAACACCGGGTTCGACCGTGACATCGTCGACGCGTTGCTCGCCTCGTTGGGCTGGGACGGGGATTCCGTGGTGGACACCGTCGTGTGCGGCAGTGACGTGGCCGCGGGCCGCCCGGCGCCGTACATGATCTACCGCGCCATGGAACACTCTGGTGTGCAGGATATCTCGCGCGTACTCGTGGCGGGGGACACCCCGCGCGACCTGCAGGCGGGCATCAACGCAGGGGCAGGCTATGTCGTCGGCGTGCTCTCGGGGGCGAGTGATGAGGCCGAACTGAGTGCGCATCCGCACACCCACCTGCTGTCCTCGGTGGCCGACCTGCCTGAACTGTTCGGCGTGACGCGCACCGCCGCGACTGCGTCATGACCAGCCAAGTGGAAGAAAACGCAACGACTTTCACCGAGCTCTCCCACACCCGCGCGGCGATCTGGCGCGGCGGCGGCGACGTCGTCATCGAGTCGGTGCCGCTGCCCGTGCTGCAGACCGGTGAGGTGCTGGTGCGGGTGCGCCTGGCGACGGTGTGCGGCAGCGACCGGCACACCGTGACAGGCCGACGCCCGCAGCCTTGTCCGTCGGTCCTCGGACACGAGACGGTGGGAGAGATCGTGGCACTCGGCGACGGTGAACCGCTTGCGGTGGACGGGAACCCACTCGGCAAAGGCCGACGCGTGGTCTGGTCGGTGACGCTGCCGTGTGGCACCTGCGACCGGTGTGTTGCGGGCGTCACCGCGAAATGCCGCACGCTCCGCAAGGCCGGACACGAATCCCTGTACTCCGCATGGCCCTTGTCGGGCGGCTACGCCGAGCATGTGGTGTTGCCGCGCGGCATGCCGGTGGCCGTCGTCGCCGACGACATCGCCGATGCGCTTGCCGCACCCGCGGCCTGTGCGACGGCGACCGTGATGGCGGTGATCGAGCGCGCCCTGCCGGTCGGGGGACGGCGGGTGGTGGTGATCGGTGCGGGCATGCTGGGGCTCACCGCGCTCGCCGCGGCCGCCGACCTCGGCGCCAGCACGGTCACCGCGGTCGACCCGTCGGCCGAACGGCGTGAAATCGCAGCGCATTTCGGGGCCGAAGTGACCGCCGAGTCGGTGAACGAGATCGAGGAGTGCGACGTCCTGCTCGAGTTCTCCGGTAAGTCCGCAGCGCTGCAGGCCGGCCTGCGTACTCTCGATGTCTCCGGTGTCGCGGTGTTCGCCGGGTCGGTCGCTCCCGACGGCGACATCGCGGTGGACCCGGAGGCCGTGGTGCGCCGGCATCTCACCCTGGTCGGCGTCCACAACTACGAACCCCGGCATCTGCTGCAGGCGTTGAACTTTCTGCAACGCACCAAGGATCGGTTCCCATGGGCCGACCTCGTCGCCGATCCCGTTCCGCTGGACCGCATTGCCGGTCTGCTGCTCGATGCGCCAGGCCCGAAGCCGCGGTACGCCGTCGCGCCGTGAGCCGCAATCAGTTCAGGTCGGCGAGTGCCTTACGCGCAGCCTCGAGTTCGGCCTCCAGGGCGGCGACCCGCGCGGCCTGCTGCGCGCGTGCCTCATCGATCACGGCGTCGAGTGGGGTCGAGATCTCCTGGTGCAGTTCCTTGGCCGCGCGCGACACCGCGGCGGCCGTGACCGAGAGATTGCGGGCGAGGAAGGTGCTGCCGTGCTTGAGATCGGCGCGCCACTCGCCGTCTGCGGTGCCGGTGACGGTGAGAGTGAGTTCGATGGTCTTGGACCGCTTGCCCGCAGCCTTCCGCGGGGCCTTCGCGGGCGTACTCTCCGGCGCGGTGTTCTCGGCGGGCGGGGTGACGGTGTCAGGCGAAGCGTCTACAGTCATGGGCTCCATTAGAACACACGTTCGACCATTGGTCAGGCTGCCACGAAGCGTTCGTGGATCTGCACTGCCGTTTCCAGCATCTGCGGTGTGCTGGTGAACCAGTCCTGCAGGTTCAGATCGACGATGAGTTCGTCCGCACCGGCCTCGGCGGCGGTGTGCACGTCCTCGACGATCTGATCGAATGTTCCGACGAAAGCCGGGCGATCCGGCCCGGCCGAGCGTTCGGTGAAGGTCACATTACCGACGACGATCATCTCCATGGCATCGGGGGTTCGGCCGCGCTCTGCGGCCAGTTCGCGGATGCGGTCCCAGTCGGTGCGTAGTCGCGTCGCTCCGGCCTGCCCGGGTTCGGTGAGTAACGGCAACCAGCCATCGGCCCGTGCGGCGATGCGCCGCATGGCTTTTGATGCGGAACGATCAGGCAGGCTGCCGCCGCCGGCCAACAACACCGGCATCTGCGCTACCGGTTTGGGGAGCACCGCGGCATCATCGATGATCACGTGAGGGCTGCGGAACGTCACCGGATCACGGGCCCAGACGGCGTCGAGGACATCGCGCGTCTCGTCGAGAAGCGGGCCCCGGTCGGCGCGGCGCGCCCCGGCGGCCCGGAACTCGTCGGTGGACCACCCGGTACCCAGGCCCGCGATCATGCGTCCGCCGCTGATCTGGTCGACCGTCGCCAGCGCCTTGGCGAGTTGGATGGGTGTGTGCAACCCGGCCACCAGGACCGAGGTACCCAACCGCGCTGTCTCGGTGACCACAGCCGCCGCGGTGAGGACGGCGAGGGGATCGGCGGCCTGCCGCGAGTGTGTCGGCCACGGCGCGTCGGTTCCGGCGTAGGACTCGACCGGGTCGGCGGGAAACAGGAGGCGTTCGTAGGTCCACAGACTGGCGAACCCGGCCGCCTCGGCGGCCCTGGCGGCCCAAACCACGTCGTGGCGCAGGTCGACGTTCAGTCTCTGGGGCAGACGTAGTCCGAGCTTCACGGGAGGGCCTCCAAATTCGTTGCCGGTGTTTCGATCCCCTGCAACGAGTCTTGGACGCTCACACTTACGTCAAGGTCAACTGTAAGCTGGGTCACATGCGAATCGGCGAGCTCGCCGAGCGCACTGGTGTGTCGCGTCGGCAGCTGCGCTACTACGAAGAGCAGGGTCTGCTCATGCCGAACCGCGCCGCGAACGGATACCGCGAGTACGGCGAGGCGCACGTCCACGTCGTCCTGCAGATCGCGGGCCTGCTCGACGCCGGGCTTCCCACGCGCATCATCGAACAACTTCTGCCGTGTCTGGATCAGCCGCAGACCATCTACGTCCCCAACGTGACACCCGAGATGGTCGCCACATTGCAACGCGAACAGGCCCGTCTCACCGAACGCATCGAATGTCTGGCCCGCAACCGCGACGCCATCGCGGCCTACCTCGACACGGTGCTCAGCGTGCGGTCAGCGAACCTGGCACGCGAACGCCAGGGGTCTTGACCTGCGCGGATTTGGAATCACGCTGATCCTAAGTCTCTTGCTGTCACGACGGAAATGCGACGATGGCCCGTGCCGTGTGCGTCGACGAAAGGTACCGACTGTGACTGCGACTGTGGAGCGCGCGAACCGGATCACGCCGCTGGAACCGGTTGAACTCGATCCGAAGGCGCTCGGCTTTCCCCCGAACAACGTCGCGTCGATCCCGCCGCTGGCCAAGCACTGGCAGGACCTGGATTTCCGCGAGATCCTCTCGCGCCCCGCGGCATTCCTGTCGGTCAGCCAATCGAATTCGCTGTACCGGCCCGGTGGCGTGCAGTACGCCGAGGGGCACGCGTTCCGCGGCAGCCTGGAGGCCACGGTCAAGGCCGTGAAGGCTGCCCGCGCGGCGAAGAACTTCACGTCGTTCAACTGGATCGGTTTCTCGGTGTTCCGCGACGACTATCCGAAGACCGACTTCGACCGCGTGCAGTACGACGCCTGGACCGGACACATCGACGCGACCCCTGAGCAGATCGCCTGGGACAACGAGCTTGTCGGTGAGCTTCGGGAACTGGTCGAGCCCGGGGACAACGAGCTGTTCGAGAAGGCGCTGCAGACCGCATTCGTCGGCACCGACCTGCCGGGCACGCTGATCCGCCAGAAGATCGAGGTGGTGGTCCTCACCGGCATCCACCTCGACTGGTGCATCGAGGGCAACGCCCGCGCGGCCCGCGATCACGGGCTGCTGCCGATCGTCATCGGTGACGCGACCGGCGCGGCCCATCCCGATCACGAGCGCGCCGCATTCCAGCGGATCAACAACTTCTTCGCGCCCGTGATCACCTCGGATCAGTTCGTGGAGTGGCTCAGCGGGTAACTCGTCCTACTCGCAGCCGACACCGTCGCCATCGCGGTCGAGGTGGGGCGCATACCCCGGGTCACCCTCGTAGACCGGCGCCGCGCCGGCCGCACGGGCCGCGGCGCAGTTCTTGTAATAGGGGTCGGCGCCGGCGGTCGCGGCACCCCCGAGGACGAGCCCGCCGAGAACGGCTGCTGCGATGAATGCACGAATCATTGGGGTGCCTTCCGATCTTGATATTAACGTTGCCGTAGAATCGGCGAGACGTAACATAACCGCGCCATTGGCAAATGGCAAGAGGGATGGGGAAAGGGACTCCGCCGCCCCGGCCTGGGCATACGTCTGCTAGACACATGCCATGGAACTGCGGCATCTGACGTACTTCCTGGCCGTGGCCGAGGAACTGAACTTCGCCAGAGCCGCCGAGAACCTGCGCATCGCCCCGTCGCCGCTGAGTCGTGCCATCCGTGAACTGGAGAAGGAACTGCGGGCGCCGCTGTTCGACCGGGGGACGCGCCACGTCGCGTTGACCACCGCGGGCGTGGCGCTGGTGCCGAAGGCGCAGGAGATCCTCTCTCAGGTCGCCGCGCTGCGGCAGGTGACCTCGCACTCGGCGCGGACCCGCGCCGAGTTGACGATGGGCGTGCGTGCCGTCCCGGATACGTTGCGGCGCACGTTGATCGACGATGTGTTCCATGCGGTGGATGCCGAAGCGACCGTGGAGATCGTGGCACGGCGGACCGAGGACCAGTACCGCGCACTGTTGCGGGGAGAGTTCGACTTCGGGGTGACCGTGGGACTGCCCGACGATCCACGGATCGACTACCTCGAGATGATGACGGAGACCTACGGCATCGCGGTGCCCGACATCGAGCCGTACCGAAGTATGGAAATCGTTCGGCCCGAAGATATCTCGGCGTTGACGATGATCCGTCACGATCAGGAACACGTACTGGACGGCTTCGAGCCCTACTACCGGTCGGCCGCGCAGAGCACCTCGGTCACCAACGACATCGTGGGGGAGATGCACGCCCTCGTGGCCGCGGGCAGGCACTGTTGTTTCGCAGTGCTCAACCCGGATGCCCCGTGGACCCGGTTGGTCAGCGGCGACGGTGTCGTCATCCGGAAGCTGACCGCCCAACCGTACGTGACCACGTGCCTGACCTGGCTGGCGAGGCGCTCTGGCGAGGACGATCTGGGCGCCTACATCGCGCGGGCGACCGAACGTTTCGCCGAACCGCTGCGGTTGTGACTCACCTGCCTCCGTACCGCGCGACCCGCGCCTCATAGGTGTCATAACCCATGGCGGCCTCGAACGCATGCTGAGACTCGAAGAGTCCGTCCAGCTTTCGCACGTCGCGATACTCGGTGAGCTCCTCCAGGACGCGGCGTACACCGAGCGCCGCGGCGCCAAGCGTCAGGTAGAACAGCACGATCAGGTTGGCCCCGGCCGCCACGAAATCGTCGACACTGTCCTCGGGCAGCGCCTCACCCGCACGGGTCGGCAGGTCGGCCAGCACCATCACGGGGCGCGCGAGATCGGCACGCACAGCGGCCAGTTCGGCTGCGCTGATGCCCGGTGCGAACACCATGTCGGCCCCCGCGTCGATGTACGCGCGAAGGCGGCGGACGGTCTCCTTGACATCGCCGTACACCCACCGGGCGTCGGTGCGGGCGATGATCTGGAACGCCGGATCGGTCTTGGCGTCGGCCGCGGCGCGGATACGGGCGGACATGGCCTCCGGGGAGAGCAGGCCCGCGGGTTCGGCGCTGTGCTTGCCACCCAGGTTGTCTTCGATGTGGATGGCGCACACGCCGGCGTCCTCGAACTCGCGGACCGTGCGCCACATGTTCGCCGGTTCGAAGAACCCGCCTTCGGCGTCGGCGATCACGGGAATGTCCACCGCGCGTGCGGTATTGCGGGTGTGCTCGGTCAGCTGGTCCAGGGACAACAGCCCGGTGTCGGGGAGTCCGTAGGCCGATGCGGCGATGCCGAAGCTGCCGATGAACACCGCCTCGAATCCGGAGCGGGCGATGATCTGCGCGCTGAGTGCGTCGTATGCGCCTGGCGCGACGATGTTCCCGCCGGCGTGCAGGCGTTCGGCGAATGTACTGCGGAGGCTGTGGATGTCCACGTCTGGTCCTTTCAGAAGTCCAGGAAGCGGTCGCGCAACGCGGCCCGATCGACCAGGTCGCCGTCGAGGTACAGCGAGTCGATGCGGCGCACCGCACGGATGTCGGTCAACGGATCAGCGTCGAGCACCAGCAGATCGGCACGTCGGCCCTCGGTGACCGATCCCGAATCCAGACTGAGGAATTCGGCTGCGCGGCCGGTCGCGGCGTGGATCGTCTCGGCCGTGCTGACCCCCGCATCGACCATGGCCTCCAGCTCACGATGTTCGGCGATGCCGGGTACCTGGGTCAGCAACCCGGTGTCGGCCGAGAACACGATCCGCACACCGGCTTCCACGTACTGGTGCACGGCGTCGACCATGCGCCGGTACGCCTCGACGGTGTCGAACAGCGGCTGCGGCGCGATCGACTCGATGCGGGTGCGCAGGTATTCACGGGTCTGCGGGGTGACCGTCTCGATCACGAGTGGATCGTCGAGCCAGCCGGTACCGTCGGGACGCTGGATGCTCAAGGACGTGAACGCGGCGACGTCGTGTTCGAGCATGAGGTCGATGAGTTCGCGGTCGGGCCCGGTGCGGGGGAGGTGGGCCAGCACGTCGGCACCGGCGCGCACCGCGGCCTTGGCGTCGTCGACGGTGTAGATGTGGGCGGCGGCCTTGAGGCCGAGCCGGTGCGCCTCGTCCACGATTGCCCGGTAGACCTCGGGCGGGAGCTTGCTCTTGGTGCCGTGGCGGTCGTCGATCCAGAACTTGACGATGTCGGCCCGCTTTTCGGCGAGGACGCGCACGTGGGCGCGCGCGTCGTCGGGGGTGCTCGCCTCGAACATCGACTCCGTCGAGAAGAACGGTCCGCCGTTGGGTGACCCGGGTGTGGGCGCCACGATGCCCACCCCTGCGCTGTAGAACCGGGCCAACGGGCCCTCGTCGGCCAGTTCACCCGATCGCTGCTGATCGCGGAGGCCGATTTCGACGTCGTCACGGTCGGTGCCCAGCGACTGGAAGGTCGCGACACCCGCGTAGAGGATGCGCCGCATATAGTCGAGAACACTTGCCCGGGAGAAATTCTCGGCCGTCGTCGTCGAACCGCGCATGTAGCCGACGTGCCCGTGCGGGTTGACCACCGCGGGCATCACAGTCTTGCCGCTGACGTCGACGTGCCGATCGCCGGGCCGCGAAGCGGGCGCGTCACCGGTGTCGACCGTCGTGATCCGTCCGTGCTCGACGACGACCGTGGCGTCGTCGAGCACGGTGTGCCCGTCGCCGACGATCACGCGTCCGCCGCGCAGGATCACACGCTGCGCTGCTCCGTCAACCGATGTCACGCCTGTCCTTCCGCCGTTTGGAGGCCACTGCAGCGGCCGGTGTCGAGCGGCGGGTGCGATTCACTGCAGTGGCTTCCTGAAGGCTATGGCGGCGCTTCAGAAAGGGTCAACGATCATCTCGAGCACGGATTGTGACCTTGCAGGTCACAATCCGCGCGCAAGAAATCGGCAGTGCGACAGGGTGTTTCGCGACGGATCGGCCGCTCAGAAGTAGCCGCTGCCGGGCAATCTGGTGCCGCGCGTGAAGAACGCGCCCACGGCCTGCGCCTTGTACGACGACGGATTGTGCGACGCGAGCGTGCGGATGTTGCGCCAGTGCCGGTCCAGCAGGTAGGCCTGCCGGACGATGGATGCGCCGCCGACGTCGAAGATCTGCGAGGCGGCCTTCTGCGCGAGTGCGTCGACGACGATCTTCGCCTGCGCCGCCTGCAGTGACGCCTCGTGCGCCAGCACCAGGTCCGGGTCGGTCTTGTCGATGTCGGCCTGATACGCCCGGCCGAGGGCCTCGGCCGCGGCCAGCACCGTCGCCTCGCCCGCGTACGCCGCGGCGGCGATCTCACCGATCTCGCGCTGCAGCAACGGATCGTCGGCCGGCACCGGGTGCGGTGCCCACGCGAAGCTGCGGGCCCGGGTGTGGACGTGCTCGACCGCGTCGCGGCGCAGCGCGTGGATCACGCCGACTTCCAGTGCGGTGACGTACAACTGGAAGAACGCGCCCGAGTGGTAGAGCGACTGTTCCTCGTCGTCGGCGCCCGGAGGTGCGAACTCCATGACCTCCTCGGCGGCCACCGGGACGTTCTCGAAGATCGCCGTGCCGGTGCCGGTGGCGCGCTGGCCCATGCCGTCCCAGTCGTCGAGCACGGTGACACCCGGATGGTCGGTGGGTACCAGTGTGATCACGGAGGCGCCGGTGGGATCACTGGCCAGCACCTCGGCGTAGTCGGAGTACAGCGTGCCGGTGGTGAAGAACTTCTTACCGTTGAGCAGATAGTTGTCGCCGTCGCGGGTGAGCCGGGTCTGCCACGTGAAACCACCGGCCGGGGTCGAGCCGATCTCGGTGGACGCGTTGCCGATGAGCTTGCCGGACAGCGCCAGATCGATACCCTTCTGCCGCAGTTCACTGTCGAGACGCAGGCGCTCCTCGATGTGGGCGAAGTGCCCGCGCAGGATGTGCGCGACGTTGACGTCGGCCGTGGCGATCGCGATGACGGTGGCGAACAGGTCGCGCAGCGTCGCCCCGCCGCCGCCCTCTTCACGCGGGACGCGCAACGCGCCGAGACCGGACTGCTTGATCAGGTCGATGACCGCGAACGGCCGCTCACCGGTGCGTTCACGTTCCAGCGAGCCCTCGCCGATCTTCTCGATGAGTTCGGCCAGCCGTTGTGAGCCGTACGTGATGGGCTCGGTGGCGGTGCTCGTCATGCGGATACCTCCTGGGTGACGTGGCGGTAGTTGGCCGCCCGGTGGGTCTCGGGGAGTCGGGGGCCACGACCGAACAGCTTGTGGCGCAACGTCCCTTCGGTGTACTCGGTCTTGTAGGCGCCGCGGCGCTGCAGCTCGGGGATCACATGTTCGGCGACGTCGACGAACGTGCCCGGCGTGATGACGTTGGTGAGGTTGAACCCGTCGACATCGGTCTCTTCGACCCATTCCTGCAGATCGTCGGCAACCTGCTGGGGCGATCCCACGGCCATGGCGCCGTCGACGTTGATCGCGTGGGCGTCGATGAAATCGCGCAGGGTCCACTGGCCCTGCCCGAACATCTCGACCGACGACTTGAGGAACTCGTTGTCGGTGACCTCGACCGGGTCGTCGAGGTCGAACCGCGACAGGTCGGTCCCCAGCCAACCCGACCACAATGCCAGTGCACCTTGCGGATCGGTGTAGCTGCGGAACTCGTCGTAGCGTGCCTGCGCGACGGACTCCGTCTCACCCGTGACGATGACGTGGCTGTTGACGATCTTGACGTCGTACGGGTCACGTCCGGCCGCGGCGGCGCGGGTGCGGATGTCGGCGACCGCCTCGCGCAGCACGTCCTTGGTGGGCGCGCCGATGAAGATCACCTCGGCGTTCTCGGCGCCGAACTGTCGGCCCCTGCTGGACGCGCCCGCCTGATACAGCACCGGGGTGCGCTGCGGCGACGGCTCGCACAGGTGGATGCCGGGCACCCGGAAATGCGTGCCCTCATGGTTGATCGGGTGCACCTTTGCCGCATCGGCGTATTCGGCGCGGTTCGGGTCGGCCCCGACGGCGTCGTCCTCCCACGAACCCTCCCACAGCTTGTACAACACCTCGGTGTACTCGTCGGCGATGTCGTAACGGTCGGCGTGCGGCGTGATGGTGTCCAGGCCGTGGTTGCGCGCCGCGCTCTCCAGATAGCCCGTGACGATGTTCCAGCCCACCCGGCCCTTGGTCAGGTGGTCCAGCGTCGACATCCGGCGCGAGAACGAATACGGATGCTCGAAAGACGTTGCCGCCGTGACCCCGAAGCCCAAGTGCTTGGTGACCGCGGCCATCGCGGGCACCACCAGCAGCGGGTCGTTGACCGGCACCTGCGCGCCGGTGCGCAGCGCGGTTTCCGGTCCGCCGCCGAACACGTCGTAGATGCCCAGCACGTCGGCGATGAACAGGCCGTCGAACAGGCCCTTCTCGAGCACCTTGGCCAGATCGGTCCAGTACTCGATGTCCTTGTATCGCCGGGCCTGCGATTCGGGGTGGCGCCAGGTGCCGGCCACGATGTGTGTCACGCAGTTCATGTCGAAGGCGTTGAGGATGATCTGTTTGGTCACAGTACGGCTCCTGACATCGGTTCGGCGGCGGGAAGACTGGCCAGCAACTGCTGGGTGTACGGGTCCTGCGGGGCGTCGAAGATCTGTGCGGCCGATCCGGATTCGACCACCCGGCCCTCCCGCATCACCAGCACGCGATCGGCCACGTGGTGGATGACCCCCAGGTCGTGCGAGATGAACAAATAGCTCAGCCCGAGTTGCTCCTGCAGATCGGTCAGCAGGTCCAGCACCTGCGCCTGAATCGTGACGTCGAGCGCGGACACCGGTTCGTCACACACGATCAGCGACGGCTCCGGGGCCAGGGCACGCGCGATCGCCACGCGCTGACGCTGCCCACCGGAGAGCAGTAACGGTCGGCGATCGAGTTGCTCGGAGCTCAGACCGACATCGTCGAGCAGTTCACGCACCCGCGCGTCGCGGGCCTTGGCATCCGGGTAGCGCTCGGCGGGGAGCGCATCGGCGAGGATGCGCCGCACGGTCCAGCGTGGGTCGAACGAGCTCAGCGGATCCTGGTACACCACCGAGATGCGGCGGCGCCGGCTGCGGCGCTCCTTCTCGGTGAGCTCACTCCACGGCTGGCCGAGCAGGTGCACCGTGCCCTCGTCGGGCTCGGTGAGCGCGAGCGCCATGCGGGCCGTGGTGGTCTTACCCGAACCGGATTCCCCGACGATGCCGAGGGTTTCGCCGACGCCGATCTCGAACGACACGTCGTTGACCGCCGTGCGCTCCACGCCGTCGGGTCCGCGAAACCGCTTGACCAGGTTGCGGGCCGCCAGCAGCACACCGTCGTCGGTCTGCCGCGTGCCGTGCATCGTGCGCGCGGGTTGGTGCGACAGGCGGGTGCCCTTGCGGTGCGCGGCCGGGACCGCGTCCAGCAGGGTCTGGGTGTAGGGGTGTGACGGCGCGGCCAGCACCTCTGCGACCGGACCCTGCTCGACCAGAACACCGTTGCGCATGACCGCGACCCGATCAGCCAACCGGCCCACCACCGCGAGGTCGTGGCTGATCAACACCAGGCCCGTGCCCTTGTTTTTCATCGCGGCCAGCAGATCCAGGATCTGGGCCTGCACTGTGACGTCCAGGGCCGTGGTGGGCTCGTCGGCGATCACCAGCGGCGGGTCGAGCGCGATGGCCGAGGCGATCAGGGCACGCTGGCGCTGCCCGCCGGACAGTTCGCCGGGCAGTTGCCGGGCCTTGAGTTCGGGTTCGGGAACACCGACGGCCTCGAGCAGTTCCAGGACGTGCCTGCGGCGGGCGGCCTTGTTGCCGAACCTGTGCAGGCGCAGTGTCTCGGCGATCTCGTCGCCCACCTTGCGCAGCGGGTCCAGCGACACCAGCGCGTCCTGGAGCACGAAACCGACCTCGCGGCCCCGGATGCGTCGCCAATCCCGGTCTTTGTTGCCCAGCAGGGATTTTCCGTTGAGTTCCAGACGGGTGGCACCGACCCGTGCGGTGGGCCCGGCCAGGCCGAGGATGGTGCGGGCGGTGACGCTCTTGCCCGAACCGGATTCGCCGACGATCGCGAAGCATTCGCCCGGCGCGACATGGAAGGACAGGCCGCGCACCACCTCATGGTCGCCGAAGCCGACCGTGAGGTCCGCCACGTTCAGCAACAACTCACTCATGACAGTCTTCCTTCGAGGCGCTGCTGCAGGTAGCGGCCGACCACCGTGACGGCCAGTGTGCAGCCGACGATGGCCAGGCCCGGGAACAGTTCCAGCCACCATGCGGTGGAGACGAAGTCGCGGCCGGCGTTGAGCATCGCGCCCCACTCCGGGGCAGGCGGTGCGACGCCGAGACCCAGAAAGCTCAGCGAGGACGCCCACACGATGGACTGGCCGATGCCCATGGTGCCGAGCACCACCAGTGGGCGCATGGCGTTGGGGAACACGTGCCGCCGGATGATCTGGCCGCGCGAATGTCCGAGTGCCGTTGCGGCATGGACGTATCCGGAATCCTTGACCGCGATGACCTGACCGCGCACCATGCGTGCGTAGCCGACGGCGGAGCCGATCGCCACGGCGAGGATCTGGGTGACGACACCGGGACCGAACATCGCGATGAACACCAGCGCGAGCAGCAGGCCCGGGATGGATAGCACCACTTCGATGAACCGGCTGATGGCGCCGTCGGCGAAGCGGCCGCCCAGGCCGGCGCCGAAACCGAGAATGATCGCGGCGAGCAGCGCGAGTGCCGTCGCACCGACACCGATGGCCAGCGAACTCTGCGTACCGTAGACAACACGCGTGAAGATGTCGCGTCCCGAGGCGTCCGTGCCGAACCAGTGTTCGAAAGACTGTGGTTTGAGCGGGTTTTCGATGTCGGTGTCGTACGGTGTGCCACTCGTGAAGGCGCCCGGCGCGACGGCCCAGGCCAGCATGAGCGCCAGGTAGGCCGCGGCCAGGATCACGGCGGGCCGCACCCGGCGCCTGGGGATCGAGGTCACCGAGGTGCGGGCGGGGGCCAGGGCGGTCATCGGGCCCTCCGCAGACGCGGGTCGACGCGCACGAAGCCGATGTCGACCAGCAGGTTGGCCAGCACGTAGACCGCGGCGACGAACAGTGTCACCCCGATCACCACCGGCATGTCCTTGCTCGTGACGGCGTCGACGAGCACACGACCCAGACCGGGCCGGACGAACACCGATTCGACGATCACCGCGGTGGAGAACAGCGACCCCAGCGCCCACCCGGACAACGTCAGACCGGGCAGGACCGCGTGGCGCAGCGCGTGGCGCCACCGCACACCCCAGTCGCTCATGCCGCGGGCACGTGCCGAAACCGCGAACGGTTGCTCCATGGCCGACGAGAACTCGTCGCGGGTGACCTGACCCAGGTACCCGGCCAGCGGCAGCGCGAGCGTCAGTGCGGGCAGGATCAGCCCCGAGAAGTCGTCGCCGCCGATCACCGGCAGCAGCCGCAACTGGATCGCGAAAACCACCAGAAGCACGATGCCCAGCCAGTATTGGGGCAACGCGGCCAAGAAGATCTCCACGCCGGAACCGATGCTCGCGAGCCAACGCGACCGGTGCGCGGTGAGCAGGGTGACCGTCACCGCGATCACCCACGCGGCGACGAGCGACACGAGGGTCAACGTCAGGGTGGGCCCGAGATGGTGCCCGATGATGTCGGCCACGGGTTGTTTGAGGATGTAGGACGTGCCGAGGTCACCGCGTACCAGACCACCGAGGAAGTGCAGGTACTGCACGACGGCCGGATCGTTGAATCCGTACTGCTCACGCACCGCGGCCAACTGTTCGACGGACGGGCGGGCGCCCGCGCCGCCGAGGATCGTCTGCGCGGGATCACCGGGCATCAATTGCTGCGCGATGAACGTCAAAGTCGCTGCGCCCCAGAGCACGCCGATCACGCCCGCGATGCGGACGAGCACCCGCCGCACCCCGAAAGCGGTGCGGCGGGTGACGGGTTCTGCCAGGCTCACGGTGCCAACCAGGCGTCGTGCAGCACCGGCTCACCCTCGGACGGCTCGATCCAGACGTCCTTGAGCTTCTTCTTGGCGACCAGGCGCGTGAGCACCGGGTACAGGCCCAGCTGGTAGGCCTCCTCGGCGATGATGTCCTGTGTCTGGCCGTAAAGGCGTTCCTGCTCGGCGGTATCCGTGGTGGCCGCCGCCGCGCGGACCAGCTCGTCGATCTTCGGGTTCTCGACCCAGCTCATGTTGTTGCCGGGTGCGGCCTTGAGCGAGTCGGACGAGAACACGATGGACAGCACGGCCGGGGTGGGGCTGTTCCAGTACGCGCCGGTGAGCCCGTCGTAGGCGTTCTTGTCGGAGAACGCCGCGAAGTACTGGTCCTGCGGCAACGGTTTGAGCACGACGTCGAAGCCGATCTCCTTCTCCGCGGACTGGATGTTCTGGAACAGCGTCACATCCGCGGGTGGGGTGTCGCCGGTGTCGGCCGAGTAGACCAGTTCGGCGGTCAGGCGTTTGCCGTCTTTGGTGCGGTAACCGTCGGCGTCACGCTGTGTCCAGCCGGCCTCGTCGAGCAGCTTGCCGGCCTTGTCCTTGTCGTAGGCGTAGAAGCTGCGCAGGTCCTTGTAGTGCGGCGTGGTCGACGAGACCGGGCCGTGCTCCCATTCGTAGACACCGAGATAGGCGCTCGTCACGGCCGCCTCGGCGTTGGAGCCGTGGATGAACGCCTGGCGCACTTTGGTGTCGTCGAACGGCGCGCGGGAGGTGTTGAGCGCGATGCCGTTCGGCAGACCCGTGTGGGTGAACTCCTGCGTCGCCAGGTTGGGGTCGGCCTTGAGCGCGGCGACCTGCTGTGGTGGCGGGTTGAAGATGATGTCGGCGTCGCGGCCCTGCACGGCGGCCGCCCGCACCGAACCGTCCTCGATGAACTTCCAGCTGATGTGGTCGAGGTAGGCCGGGCCCTGGTGCTTGGCGTCGGCGGGTGCCGAGTTGTAGTCGGGGTTGCGGTCGAGTTCGACGCTCTGGCCGCGGTTCCATGTCTTGACGATGAACGGGCCGGTGCCGACGGGGGACTGGCAGTTCTCCTCGAGGCCGCGGGCCATGGCCTCGGGCGACTGGATGCCGAAGAAGGCCTGCGAGAGCACCGGCAGCAGCGCCGAATACGGTGTCTTGAGCTTGAGCTCGAATGTCGACGGGTCGATCGCGCGCGAGCTCTCGTAGTAGGGCCGCAGATAGCCAGCGTCGGTGGCCGACTCGGTGGCGGGGTCGAGGATGTGCTCGAAGTTCGCCTTGACGGCCTCGGCATCCAGCGGGGTGCCGTCGTGGAACTTCACTCCCTGCTTGATCTTGAAGGTGTAGGTGAGGCCGTCGGGGGACACCTCCCAGGATTCGGCGAGCCACGGCACCACCGAACCGTCGGGACGTTCGGAGACCAGGCTGTCGAGGTACTGGCGGGCGACGTAGGTCTGCGGCATGTCACCGAAGTTGTGGGGATCCAGGCATGTGGGTTCGCGGTCGGTCGCGTAGACGATGGAGCCCCCGCTCACCGGGTTCCCGTCGGATGCGGACTCGTCGCCGCCGGTGGTGCCACCACAACCTGCGAGGGTCAGGGCGGCCACGAGGGCGAGGGAGCCGGGAACGGCACGGCGATATGAAGTTCGGGTCACTGACTGGTCTTTCGATCGACGGGAGTCCGATGGCACCGGTGCGCCGTGGCGCGTCCGAGGGAACTCGCGGGTGGTGATGACCGCGTAATACTGCCGTAACCGTTCTTACGGAAATAGCGATCGAATCAGCGCGATTCTTTTGGTTCCGGCCACCGGCATGCTGCATTCGGCGGATCGGGGTAATGCGCGCCACACCGCACCACTCCATGTGGTCGGCCCGTCAGAACGGCCTGTCAGAACGGCGTACCCGGCGGTGGAGGCGGTGGTGGTGGCGGTGGAGGGGGCGGCGGCGCACCGGGGATGGTGATCGGCGGAAGTCCGGGGATCAGCACGACATTGGGCGGCGGCGGAGGTCCCTCGGGCGGTGGCGGCGGCGCGTCGGGTGGTCGTACCACCACCGGGGGCGGCACATAACCCGTGCTGGTGTTGATCGTGATGACCGACCCGGGGATGGTCCGCCCGCTCGGGGTGGTGCCGACGACCGAGCCTCTGGTGGCGGAACTGTTGACCGGCGTGGGGTATTCGGCGACCTGGAAGCCCGCGTCCTGCAACTTCTTGCGGGCCGCGTCGAGTTTCAGCCCGGTGACGCTGGGCACCTGGCTGCCCGGACCGCCCTCGACGTACCGCGGGTCGGTCGGCGGCATGGCGATCGGGCCGAAGTGCTCGGCGATCGGCTTCATCGCCGTGTACCACGTCCGTGCCGGTTCGGTACCGCCGTACAGGTCACCGTCACCGCACTTGCGCAGCGGATAGGAACACAGACCCGACGGTGAGGAGGAGTCGTCGAAAATGTAGTTGGCCGCGGCATATTGGTTGGTGAACCCGAGGAACGCCGAGGAACGGTGCGATTCGGTGGTTCCGGTCTTGCCCGACATGGGCAGCGCCCAGCCCACCGAAGATGCTGCCCCCGTTGCGGTTCCGCCGGTGTGGTCCTTGCCGAGGGCGTTGGCCAGCGTGTTGGCGAGACCTTCGGGCACCGCCTGCTCGCACGGCACGGTCTCCACACCCACCTCTTTGCCGTTGCGGTCGAAGACCTTGTCGATGGGTGTCGGGGGACACCACATGCCGCCGGAGGCCAGGGTCGCGCCGACGTTGGACAGTTCGAGCGCGTTGAGCTCGAGCGGCCCGAGCGTGAACGATCCGATGTTCTGGCGCTTCACATAGTCGGCGATGCTCTCGTCGGGATTGTCGGTGTACGCCGAGGCGCTGCCTGGCTGGGCGTAGGACCGCAGCCCCAGCCGGACCGCCATGTCGACCGCGCGGGGCACCCCGATCTGTGAGATCAGTTTGGCGAACGCGGTGTTGGGGGACTGGGCCAGCGCGTCGGTGACGTTCATGGGTGAGCTGTAGGCCCGGGCGTTCCTCACGCACCAGGTCTCCTTGGGGCAGCCGGGGGTGTCGCTGCTTCCCAGCCCGCGGCCCGCGAAGCTCCCCGGCACGTCGAGCCGGGCGTTGATCCCCATCCCCATGTCGAGCGCCGCGGCGGTGGTGAAGATCTTGAAGATCGACCCGGCGCCGTCGCCGACGAGCGAGAAGGGCTGCGGTTGCATGGTCTCGCCCGCGTCGAGATCCAGTCCGTACGTGCGGTTGTCGGCCATCGCGACCACACGGTGCGCGGTCTTGCCCGGCGTGATCACGCTCATCACGCTCGCGACGCCACGTGTGGTGGGCGCCGCGATACCGTCGACCGCCGATTTCACGCTGTCCTGCACGACGGGGTCGAGCGTGGTGCGGATCAGGTAGCCGTTGCGCGCGACCTCGTCGGGGCTGATCCCCGCGTTCGCCAGGTACTGAAGCGCGTACTCGCAGAAGAATGCGCGGTCGCGCGCACCGATGCAGCCCTGCGGCAACGGATCGGGGCGGGGCAGCACGCCGAGCGGTGTGGCCTTGGCCGCGCGCAGTTCGGCCGCACGGTCGGGCACGTACTCGATCATGGTGTCCAGTACGAGGTTCCGGCGTGACAACGCGCCGTCGGGGTTGGTGTAGGGGTTGAGCGCGCTGGTGGACCGCACCAGGCCCGCGAGAAGCGCCGCCTGCTGCCAGTTGAGTTGCGACGCGTCGACCCCGAAGTACGTCCGCGCCGCGTCCTGCACCCCGAACGCACCGTTCCCGAACGACACGAGATTGAGGTAGCGGGTCAGGATCTCGCCCTTGGACAACGCGTTGTCCAGCGCCAGCGCGATCCGGATCTCGCGCAGCTTGCGGGCCGGGCTGATCTCGACGGCGGCACGACGTTCGGCCTGGGTCCTGGCCTTAACCAACAGGTTGTAGTTCTTGACGTACTGCTGCTCGAGGGTGGAACCGCCCCGCACGTCGTCGATACCGCGCAGATACCCGATGAGCCCGTTGAGGGTTCCCTGCAGGTCGACACCGTTGTGTTCGGCGAAGCGTTTGTCCTCGATCGAGACGATCGCCAGTTTAATGGTGTCGGCGATCCGCTCGCTGGGCACGATCCACCGCCGCTGCTGATAGAACCACGCGATCGGATTGCCTGCCGCATCGACCATCGTCGACACGATGGGCACCTCGCCCTCGACAACCAATTCCGAATCCTGCGCCACCTGGTCGGACAGGCGCATCACGAGCATGCCGCCGCCGCCGAAGACGGGGAACAGCAACAACATCGCCAGGAATCCCGCCAGCACGCAATGCAGCGCCAGCTTGGCAACCGTGACCCCCGACCGGCGGGGCGGGCCGGACATGGATCAAGCGTAGGCCCGCCGCGGGCGCGCGGAGACGATTAGCGTGTAACTGGTTCGGCCCGTTGGCATCTCGGACCGATAACGATCTTGGTCGCCGGCCTAGTGCGTCGCGGCCTTGTCGCGCTCGAGCGCCCGCGCGACAACGCCGCGCGCGGGACGGGCACGCACCACCTGCGGCCACCAGAACCACCGGCCCAGCAGCGCCGCGATCGACGGCGTCATGAACGACCGGATCACCAGGGTGTCGAACAGCAGACCCATGCCGATCGTGGTGCCGACCTGGGCCACCACCGTCATCTCGCTGACGAGCATCGACATCATGGTGAACGCGAACACCAGGCCGGCCGCGGTCACCACCGAGCCGCTGCCGCCCATGGCGCGGATGATGCCGGTGTTGATGCCCGCGGGCAGTTCCTCCTTGAGGCGTGCCACCAGCAGCAGGTTGTAGTCCGCGCCGACGGCCAGCAGCACGATGACGGCCATCGCCATCACCATGAAGTGCAGGTCGATGCCCAGGATGTGCTGCCACACCAGAATCGACAACCCGAACGACGCGCCCAGCGAGACCAGCACCGTGCCGACGATGACGGCCGCGGCGACCACGCTGCGCGTGATCAGCAGCATGATGATGAAGATCAGGCACAGCGCCGAGATGCCCGCGATGATCAGGTCGTAGTTGTTGCCTTCCTGCATGTCCTTGAAGGCCGCGGCGGTGCCGCCGACGTAGATCTTCGAACCCTCCCACGGAGTGTTCTTCATGGCCTCTTTGGCGGCCAGCTTGATCTGGTCGATCAGTTTGATGCCCTCGGGAGTCAGCGGATCACCCTCGTGGGAGATGATGAACCGCACGGCTTTTCCGTCGGGGGAGATGAAGCTGTCCATGCCGCGTTTGAAGTCGGCGTTGTTGAAGATCTCCGGCGGCAGATAGAACGTGTCGTCGTTCTTGGCGGTGTTGAAGGCCTCGCCCATGGCGGTCTGGCCCTCCTGCATGGCGCCCATCTGCTCCTGCAGACCCTTCTGGGTCTGATGCATGGTGAGCATCATGGTGCGCATCTTGCGCATCGTCTCGATCTGCGGCGGCATCAGCGCCACCATCCGCGGCATGAGCGCGTCGAGACGGTCCATGTCAGGCAGCAGTTCCTCCATGGCCTCGGTCATGGTGTCCATGCCGTCGAGCGCGTCGAAGATCGAGCGCATCGAATGGCACATCGGGATGTCGTAGCAGTGCGGTTCCCAGTACAGGTAGTTGCGCAGCGGACGCAGGAAGTCGTCGAAGTTCGAGATGTTGTCCCGCAGTTCCTTGACGTCCTCGACCATCAGGTGCGTCTTGCCCACCATGCTGTGGGTGGTCGCGGCCATCTCCTCCATGAGCTCGATCGTGCGGCCCATCAGTTCGATGGTCCGCTGCATCTCGTCGGCCTGCAGCAGCATGTCGTCGGCACGGTCGAGCATGTACTTGCGGTTCATGGTCTGCAGCGTCCCGCCCATGCTCATCTGCGCCGGGATGGTGCTGAACTCCAGCGGTTCACCCTGCGGGCGCGTGATGGCCTGGACGCTGCCGATGCCGGGGACGCGGAACACGGCCTTGGCGATCTTGTCGATGACGAGGAAGTCGGCCGAGTTGCGGATGTCGTGATCGGTCTCGATGAGCAGCAGTTCGGGGTTCATCTTGGCCGGCGAGAAGTGACGCTCGGCCGCGGCGAACCCTTCCTGCGCGGGCAGGTCGTCCGGCAGGTAGTTGCGGTCGTTGTAGTTGGTCCGGTAGCCGGGCAGGGCCAGCAACCCCACCAGCGACAGCAGGACGGTGGCCATCAGCACCGCACCCGGCCAGCGCACCACGAACGCGCCCAGTCGTCGCCAGCCCCGGATCCGCATCGCGCGTTTGGGTTCGAGGATCTTGCCGAAGCGCGTCATCACGGTGATCACCGCGGGCCCGAGCGTCAGCGCCGCCACCACCGCGATCGTCATGCCGACGGCCATCGGGATGCCCAGGGTCTGGAAGTAGGGTAGCCGCGTGAAGTGCAGGCACAGCGTGGCGCCCGCGATGGTCATGCCCGACCCCAGCACCACGTGGGCGGTGCCGCGGAACATCGTGTAGTAGGCCTGTTCCTTGGACTCGCCGAGGGTGCGGGCCTCCTGGTAGCGGCCGATGAGGAAGATCGCGTAGTCGGTCGACGCCGCGATGGCCAGCGTCACGAGAAGCTGCGTGGCGAACGTCGAGAGGCCGATGAGCTCGTGATAGCCGAGGAACGCCACGACGCCGCGCGCCGACTGCAGGCAGATCACCACCAGGAACAGCGTGATGAGCACCGTGACGATCGAGCGGTACACGAGGAGCAGCATCGTGATGATGACCAGGAAGGTCACCGCCTCGATGATGCGCACGCTGCGGTCACCGGAGATCTGCTGATCGTTGGCCAGCGCCGAACCGCCCGTGACGTACACCTTTACCCCGGGCGGCGGCTGGAGTCCCTCGACCAGCTCCTGCACGGCCTGCACCGACTCGTTGGCCAGCGCCTCACCCATGTTGCCCGCGAGGAACACCTGGACGTAGGCGGCCCTGCCGTCGTTGCTCTGCGCGCCGGCCTCGGTCAGCGGGTCACCCCAGAAGTCCTGGACGTGCTCCACGTGCTCGGTGTCGGCCTCGAGTCGGTCGACCATGTCGTTGTAGAAGATGTGCGCGTCGTCGCCGAGCGGCTCGTCGCCCTCCAGCACGATCATGGCCGAGCTGTCGGACTTGAATTCCTCGAAGACCTCGCCGACGCGCTTCATCGCGATCACCGACGGCGCGTAGTCGGGGCTCATCGACACCGACCGCATCTGGCCGACTTCTTCCAGCGACGGCACGGTCGCGCCCAGGACACCGAGCAACGCGATCCAGCCGAGGATGATCGGGATGGCGAGTCGACGGATCCATCGAGCGATCCCGGTGTGCTCGCTTTCGCGCGCGGCGGGACGGTCGGTCGATACGGCCATGAAAACCCTTGATGCTCGGTCTGGAAGTCACGACGCGGCAGTGCTTAGGTCCGCTATCGTCCCACTGTCTTACCAGATGCCAGGGTTTCCGAGGGGGCTCCCCTCGCCGCACACAGTCGTCAGGAGCGCGTCAGAACTGCACGCCCCGGGTCAGTGCACCGTCGACCACCAGGTTCGTTCCGGTGATGAAGCTCGCGACCGGGCTGCTGAGGAACACGACGGCGTTGGCAACCTCACGTGGCGTCCCCATCCGCCCGGTGGGGTTGAGCGCGAGGGCAGAAGCAAACAACTCGGGGTCGTCCTTCTCGATGGTGGGCCACACGCCGCCCTCGAAGTAGGTGTTGCCCGGGCTGACCGAGTTGGCGCGGACGCCCTTCGCCGCGAGCTGGTACGCCAGGCCCTGGGTGTAGTGGATGATCGCGGCCTTGAACGTGCCGTACGGCCCGGCCGCGAAGTCGATCTCGCGGCCCGACACGCTCGAGATCGTCACGATGGATCCCGCGTCACTTTTCAGAAGGTGCGGCAGGGCCGCGTCGACCAGCCCGACGGTGCCCATCATGTCCACCTCGAAACTGGTGCGCCAGTTCTCGGGGCTCTCGGGGATGGCCAGCGCACTCACGTTGGCCACCACGCCGTCGAGGCCGCCGAGCGTCTCGGCGCTCTGCGCGACCCAGTCGGCGACCGCGGCGCCGTCACCGACGTCGACCGGGGTGCCGACGACGGTGACGCCGTCGGCGGCGAGTTCCTGCTGCGTCGCGGTGACCGCCTCGGGAGTGCGGGCACAGAACGCGACCGCGGCGCCCTCGGCAAGCAGTCCCTCGACGACCGCGCGTCCGATACCGCGCGTGCCGCCCGTGACCACGAAGCGTTTACCGGTCAGTCCAAGATCCATGGCTGGTCCTTTTCAGTAGGAGATGGTGCCGAGTGCCCGTCCTGCGCTGCGCAGTTCGGCGTGGATGCCGCCGTAGGCCGGGGCCGGGGGCAGCAGGCGCTTGTCGATCTTGGTCAGCGTGCTGTAGTTCGCGTCGACGACGTTGGCGATGGGGTTCAGCGCGATCTGCGTGAGCAGCTGATAGGCGTCGTATTTGTCCAGGCCGTACAGCTCACCGAGCCACGTGATCATCTCGACCTGGCTCGCGCGCCACGCCTCCTCCAGTGGGCGGCCCGAGCCGATGGCCATCAGGTGCGTGTCGGTCTCCAGCCGCGGCCAGGCCGGGCCGCCGCCCTTGATGAGTTCGACGATCGCGGTGACGTTCATGGCGCCCTCGACCGCGGTGCCGCACGCCTCGCCCTCGCCCTGGCGGTAGTGTCCGTCGCCCAGGGAGAACAGCGCGCCCTCGACGTTGACCCGCAGATAACACGTGGCGCCCGCGGTCATCTCCGGAGTGTCCATGTTGCCGCCGAACGCGTCGGGCACCAGCGACGTGCGCACCTCGCGGCGCGCCGGGGCCACCCCGACCGTGCCGAGCATGGGGTTGGCGGGCAGCGCCACCTCGAAATCGCTGCCGCGCGCGGCGAACCCGACGGTGTGGGTGGCCGGGTCGTACTCGTAGATCCAGGTGCGCTCGGGCAGCGGTTCCTGCAGCGTGGGGCTCACCGGGATGCTGGTGAGCCCGCCGAAGAACGGGATCAGCGTGGACGCGCCCCAGGTGCGGGCCGGGGTGAGGTCGACCAGGTGCACCGCCAGGGTGTCACCGGGCTCGGCGCCCTCGATGAAGAACGGACCCGTCTGCGGGTTGAGGTCCTCGGTGTCGAGTGCCGTGCCGGCCACCGAGTCCACGCTGGTGATGCGTCCGCCGTAGGCGTCCTCGGTCCACAACGTCAGCACCGTGCCCGGCTTGATCCGCATGACGGGGTCGGCCCCGCCGAAGGTGTAGTTCATCTGATCGACGGTGGGCACGAAGGTGATGTGGTCCATGATCACATCCTGGTATGCCCGCCGCCTTCGCGCTGCCTGGATGCGAAAGTCCGCTGCTCACACGGGAACCGGCGCGGCCTCGTCGACGGGGCCCAGGCGCCACCGGCCGCCGCCGAGGAGTTCGAGGCGCTGCTCGTGGTGGCGGTTCACCGTGGTGCGGTGGGTGACGCTGACGAACACCGTGTCGGGCAGTTCGCGCCGCACCAGGCCGTAGATCATGAACTCCAAAGGTTCGTCCAATGCCGAGGTGGCCTCGTCGAGGAACACAACCTTGGGTCTGGTGAGCAACACCCTGGCGAACGCGATGCGCTGCTGCTCGCCGGGGGAGAGCACCTTGGCCCAGTCGTTGACCTCCGAGAGCCGGTCGGCGTGGCGGGGCAGCGCGACCGCCAGCAGCGCGTCGCGCAGCGCGTCGTCGGGAAGGTCGCCGGGCTCGTGCGGATAGGACACCACGGTGCGCAGATCCCCGAGCGGGACATAGGGCAGCTGCGACAGGAACAGCGTCTCGTTGCGGCCCTGCGGGCAGCGCATGGTGCCTGAGGCGTAGGGCCACAACTGCGCCAAACTGCGCAGCAGGGTGGTCTTCCCGGTACCCGACTTGCCGGTGATGATCATCGCCGCGCCCGGATGCAACCGCAGGCTCAGGCCGGTCACCAGTTCCTCGCCGGCCGGGTTGCGCACCTCGACGTCGTCGAGTTCGACGACGGCTGTCCGGGCGTTCTCGACGTGGACCATCGGCAGCGCGCGGCCCTGCTCGTCGGCGGTGACCAGCCCGTGCAGACGCATGATCGACGCCCGGTAGCCCGCGAACGTGTCGTAGGAGTTGCGGAAGAACGACAACGCGTCCTGGATCGCGCCGAACGCGGTCACCGACTGTGTGACCGCGCCCAGTTGAATCTGGCCGGCGAACAGCCGCGGCGCCTGCAGCAGCCACGGCAACGGGATGATGATGTGGTTCATCGACAGGTTCCAGCCGGTGAACACGATGGTGCGGTTGACGAAGCGCTTGTAGTTGTCGACCACGGGCGCGAAGAACGCCCGCAGTTGTCGTCGCTCGGCCTTCTCGCCGCGGTACAGCGCGACCGATTCGGCGGCGTCGCGCAGGCGTACCAGGGCGTAGCGGAACGCGGCGTTGAATTTTTCGTTGTTGAACGACAGCCGGATCAGCGGCCTGCCGAGCCAGAACGCGATCACGGTCGCGAACGCGACGTAGACGAACACCGACCAGAACATCGCGCGCGGGATTTGCACACCGAACACGTCCAGCTCACCCGACAGGTTCCACAGGATCGACGTGAACGACACCACCGACACGATCGACGAGATGGCCCCGAACGGCAGCGTGCCGTTGCTGGTCTGGTGCGGGGTGTTGGGCTGTGGGCCCGACAGCGCGGTGAAGATGTCGATGTCGGACTGGATGCGCTGGTCCGGGTTGTCGATGGTCTGGTCGATGAACCGGCCGCGGTAGTAGGCGCGGCCGTCGAGCCAGTCGCCCGTGAGCCGGTCGGTGAGCCAGGTCCGCCAGGCCAGCATGAACCGCTGCGTCATGAACAGGTCGACGAGCACACGGGTCACCAGGATCGCCGCGAGCAGCGAGAACGTCAGCAGTGAGATCCAGAAGCCCCGCACGCCGGAGTCCTTCACCGCGTCGTCGCCGGTCGCGTAGCCCTGCACGGCGATCTGCGCGGCCGAGTACAGGTCGTTGCTCTGGTAGCTGAACAGCACCGACAGGCGCACGCCGATGATCACCGACAGCAGCATCGCGCCGAGCACGAGCCACACCCGCAGGCTGCGCCGCCCGGTGAAGTAGACACCCGTGACGGTCCAGAACTGCCTGCCCCAGGTCGTGTACCGCGCGAGCAGCACCAATACCGCCAGCGTGCACAGCGCCGCGATGGTCCAGGCCTGCGCCAGCCACCACAGTGAGTGCACCAGTTCGTCGCTCCAGTCGATCGAGGGCGAGAACGGCTCGAGATCGTTCACCAGACCGACTCCTGAGTTTGCCGACGCATCTCGCGTGAAGCTACCTCAGCGGAGATCGCCGAGATTGAAGCCAGGGACAAGAAACGCCGGTTTCTTGTCCCTCAGTGCAATCTCGGCAGGATCATTGCCGGTGTTGGTGCCGGGTGGGTGTCTCAGCGCATTCCCGCGATGGCGTGGATCACCTCGTCGGTCGACGCGATCGCACTGGCGTAGTTGGGCAGGGTCACCTCGAGGGCGGCGCGCATCTCCTCGACCGAATAATCGGCCGTGGCGTCGCGCACGAGCGTCACCTGGTAACCCAGTTCGGCGCCGTAGCGCACGGTGGCCTCGACGCACGTGTGGGCGATGAGGCCGACGACGATGATCTGGTGGATGCCGTGGCGTTTGAGCAGCATGTCCAGGTCGGTGTTGGCGAACCCGCTGGAGCACCAATGTTCCTGGGCCACAATGTCACCGGGGCGCGGCGCCAGGTCGGGGTGGATCTCACCGCCCCACGAGCCGTACTCGAAGGTCCGGCGTGACCAGGCGGCCCGCTGGATCGGCGCGACATACCGCCACGACTCATAGTCGCCGGGGCGGTAACGCCGGTGCAGCGCATAGAACACCGGAATGCCCGACGCGCGTGCGGCCTCGGTCATCTCGATCATGTGCGGCACACAGCCGATCGCCTCGGCGACCCCGCGCAACAGGTCCCACACCTTGCCACCCTCTGAGATGAAGTCGTTGTACGGGTCTATCACCACCAGGCCGGTTGTCCCGGCGGTGAACGACATTGCGGCACTCTGATCTGTGACCATTTGCTCTCCTCATCCGAGAGTAAGTGCTCAGATGAGCAGCGCCACGGGTGTTGCGCCCTTGTCACCTAATCGATATGGGCTCCTGGCGGACCGGCGCGGGGGTGTCACCGCGTGTTCAGGAATGCGATGACCGCGCGGACTCTGCGGTGGTCGTCTGCGGCCTCGGGGAGGCCCAGCTTGGTCAGGATGCGCTGGATGTGCTTTTCCACCGTGCCCTCGGCCACCCAGAGGCGTCGCGCGATGCCGGTGTTCGACCGGCCTTCCGCCATCAGTTTCAGCACGTCGCGTTCACGGGCGGTGAGGCAGGTCAGGGGGTCGTTGCGCCGATGGGCGGCAATCAATTCGGTCACCACAACGGGGTCCACCACCGAACCGCCGTCGGCGATGCGGTGCATCGCGTCGATCAGTTCGGCCACAGCGGTCACGCGGGTTTTCAACAGGTAGCCCACACCGCGTTCGTCGGCCAGCAGCTCCATCGCGTCCTCGACCTCGACGTGCGCGGAGAGCACCAGGATTCCGGTGCCGGGCGAATCGCTGCGGATCGCGTGTGCGGCACCCAGGCCTTCGTCGGTGAAGGTGGGCGGCATCCGGATGTCGACGATGGCCAGGTCGGGGTTCTTTTCGCGGACCAGATGCAGCACCTGCCGGGCGTCACCGGCCTGACCCACGACGTCGATGCCCGCCCGGTCGAGCAGGCTCGCCAGGCCTTCTCGCAGCAAGACGTCGTCGTCGGCGATGACCACTCGCACCGGATCTCACCCCTTTTCCTCCAAACCTGTTGAAAAAAACGGTTCCTCGGAGATTTCAGGTTCAGCATGTCGGCCTGCGCCGACCCCTCTTGGGCCAGTGTGCGACCGGATCCGGGGCGCGCGAAACCTACGGTGGGCCAGATTTCCCACAGATCGCGCCATCGGCGGTCGCGAGCCGCGATGTAGAGCTCTACAACGGCGCACGGCCCGACTGTACGCCTCACCCGGTTTGGCCGGTTCACCGCGACGAGCGCCTCCTCAGATGGCCATACTTCCCCCGTGTCATCGAGGCAGCGAAAGGTGGGATAGGTGACGTCGGATCATCAAAATGATTCCGCGCCAGCGGAATTGAAGCGAGAATTCTCGCTCTGGTCGGCGTTTGCGTTTGCATTCGCGTTCATCTCGCCGATCGTGGCGATGTACGGCATCTACGGCCTGTCCCTCTCGACGGCCGGCCCCGGCTTCTGGTGGACATTCGTCATCGTGGGGATCGGCCAGTGCATCGTCGCGCTCGCGTTCGCGGATCTGGTGTCGCGGTGGCCCTTCGAGGGCTCGATCTACCAGTGGACCAAACGCCTTGCGGGCAACGTCGCCGGGTGGTTCGCCGGCTGGGTGTACATGTGGGCGCTGGTGATCATCATGGCCACGGTTGCCTACGCGGGCGCCGGCTTCCTGGCGCAACTGGTCGGCATCGAGAGCCCGACGGCGGTTCAGCAGAGCATCGTGGCCCTCTTCGTCCTGCTCGCGGGTACCGGGGCCAACATCCTGGGCCGCGGGTTCCTCAAGGCCCTGATGGCCGCGAGCATCGGCGCCGAGATCGTCGCGTCGATCGGCCTGGGTACCTACCTGCTGATCTTCCATCGCCACCACGGGTTCGACGCGATCTTCCACGGCATCGACCTGACCAGCGGATGGTCGTGGGCCTACGTCTCGGGGCCGTTCCTGGCCGCCCTCGCGTTCACCGGATGGTCGATCCTCGGCTTCGAGAGCGCGGGCGCCATCGCCGAAGAGGTCAAGGAACCTCGCCGCAACGTGCCGAAGGCGATGCTGTTCTCGGTCGCGTTCATCGCGATCGTGATCGCCTACGCGTCGCTCGCGGTGACGCTGGCGGTGCCCGATTTCGACAAGATCATCTCCGGTGAGGAAGCCGACCCGGTGGCCTACGTGCTCAGCAGCGCGCTGGGGGAGTCCGCGGTCAAGCCCATCCTGTTCGCTTTCGTGATCGGGTTCCTGGCAAGCTTTTTGGCGCTGCAGGCGTCCGCATCGCGCGTCATCTGGTCCTTCGCCCGTGACGAGGTGCTGCCCGCGTCGAAGTTCCTGGTCAAGCTGTCCAAGGCCGAGGCGCAGCCGATCACGGCGATCATCGTCACCACCGTCATCGGCGCGTTCGTCTACCTGATCTCGGCCACCGACGTGTACTCGGTGCTCGTGACGTTCACCGCGGGTGGCTACTACCTGGCGTTCCTGTTCCCGCTGGTGACCGGTCTGGTCGCGCGTCTGCGCGGCAAGTGGGTCCCCGGACCGTGGAACCTGGGCAAGTTCAGCACCCCGGTGGCCGTGCTGGCGGTGCTGTGGGCCGGCTTCGAGTTCGTCAACATCGTCTGGCCCCGCACGGTGTCCGACGCGTGGTATCTGAACTGGGGCTTCTTCGTCGCCATGGGCGCGATCCTGGCGCTGGGCGCGGTGATCGTGAAGGTCAGGAACGTGGCGGACCGGCCCGCGGCGGTCGATCCGGACACCGATGCCCCGTCCAATGACGATGACGACGCGGTGGTGCAACCGGCATGAGCACCCTCACCGACAAGCCTGTCGTCGTCATCACGGGTGCAGGCAGCGGCATCGGCGCCGCCATCGCCGCGCTGCTGCGCGAGCGGGGATGGGCCGTGGCGTCCATCTCGCGGGAACCCGCACCGGACAACGACCTGTGGCTGATCGCCGACGTCGCCGACGAGCGGGAGGTCACCGACGCGGTGGCCACCGTGCGCGACACGCTCGGCCGCATCGACGCCGCGGTGGTCTGCGCCGGGCATTATCAGGAGACGCCCGCCCTCGACATCGACCAACCGTCGTGGGAGCGGATGCTGCGCGTGCACGTCGGCGGCCTGGCCCACGTGTGCCGGGCGGTTCTGCCCGACATGCGTGAACAGGGCCGGGGCCGCATCGTCGGCATCGCCTCCGAGCGCGCCATCGGCGGCGGCAGCAACGACGCGCACTACGCGGCCGCCAAGGCGGCCGCGCTGAGCCTGCTGCGCAGCATCGCCGTCGAGGTGGCCCCCGACGGGATCATCGTCAACGCCGTCGCACCGGGGCCCTGCGACACCCCACTGCTGCCCCCGGACTCATGGGAGCGGGCCGAGGAGTTCGTGCAGACACTGCCGGCCGGACGCATCGCGCTGCCCACCGAGGTGGCCGAGATGGTCCGGGCGCTGCTGGAGGAGGACATGAACCTGTGCGGAGAAGTGTTGTCGGTCAACAGCGGAACGGTGATCTGACATGACACGCGTACTCATCACCGGCGCCGACACCAAACTCGGTGTGGCCGTCAACGATCACTTCACCGCACGCGGCGCGGTCACCGCCGCGCCGCCGGCCGACACCGACCACGCCGACCGCGCCGCGGTGCGCGACGCGGTACGCCGGGCCGTCGAGCGCATGGGCGGCATCGACGTCCTGGTGGTCGCACACGGGCTGCCGCACGTCGCGGCGTTCACCGAGCAGTCGATGGCCGAGTTCTGGAAGCACGTCGACACCACCCTCACCGGAAGCTTCCTCTACGCGCAGGCCGCCGCAGAACACATGCGGGACAACGGAACCGGCGGGCGCATCGTGCTCACCACCTCGCGGTGGCACGTCGGCGGGGCGAAACTGTCGGCGGTGGCGACCGCGGCAGGCGGCATCGTCGCGCTCACCAAGACCCTGACCCGCGACTTCGGCGCGTTCGGCATCGGCGTCAACGCTGTCGCGATCGGGAACGTCGACTCGGAGTGGTCGGTGTGCGACCTCGAGGGCGCCACACCGCCGCTGGACCGGATCGGCAGCGTCGACCAGGTCGCAGGCGTCATCGGGCTGTTGAGCCGACCGGAACTGAAAGCAGCTGTGGGACAGATCGTCAACGCCGACGGTGGTCAGTCCCGTAACCGCGTCTAGGAAAGGCATTCATGACCAACGACAAGAGCCGCGACGCGATCGTGGTGCCGGTGGATCCGCAGGTGCAGCCGCGGTACGCCGGCTGGACGACCTACGCCCGTCTGCCCCGGCTGGAGGATGTCTCCCACGCCGACGTGGCGGTGGTGGGCGTGCCGTTCGACAGCGCCGTCACCTACCGGCCCGGTGCGCGGTTCGGCCCCAACGCGATTCGTCAGGCGTCGCGGCTGGTCCGCGGCTACAACCCCGAACTCGACATCGCCCCGTTCCAGGTGTGCCAGTTCGCCGATGCCGGTGACATCGCGTGCAACCCGTTCGACATCGCCCAGGCCGTCGACCAGGTGACCGCGGAACTGACCGCGCTGCTGTCCGAGGGCACCCGCGCGGTGGTCCTCGGTGGTGACCACTCGGTGGCGCTGCCGTCGCTGCGTGCCGCCCACGCCGTGCACGGCCCGGTGGCATTGGTGCACTTCGACGCCCACCTCGACACCTGGGATTCCTACTACGGGGCCGACCTCACGCACGGCTCGCCGTTCCGCCGGGCCTTCGAGGAGGGCCTGCTGCAGGAGACCAACATGCACGTCGGCGTGCGCGGGTCCATCTACGACAAGCAGGATCTGGTCGAGGACGCCAAGTTCGGTTTCTCGGTGATCACCTGCCGCGACATCACCAAGCTCGGTTCCGACGGCGTGATCGAGCGCATCCGCGAACGTGTGGGCGACGCACCGGTGTACGTGTCGGTGGACATCGACGTCCTCGATCCCGCTCATGCCCCCGGCACGGGAACGCCTGAGGCCGGCGGCATGTCGAGCCGCGAACTGCTCGAAGTGGTACGTGGTCTCGATCAGGTGAACCTGATCGGCGCCGACGTCGTCGAGGTGTCCCCGGCCTACGACCACGCCGAGATCACCGCCGTGGCCGCGGCCAACGTGACCTGGGAACTGTTGAGTGTGTTCGGAAGGAAGGCCCGCTGATGACCGACTCGACGACGGAATTGACGCCCGCCGCCCCGGTTTCCTGGCCGGACGGCAAGACCTGCGCCGTCGCGTTCACCTTCGACGTGGACGCCGAATCGCCGCTGCTGACCACCGACCCGGCGTTCGCCGACCGGATGGGAACCATGAGCCACCAGGCCTACGGCCCGCTGGTGGGTGTGCCGAGGCTGCTCGGGATCCTCGACGAGTTCAACGTTCCCGGAACATTTTTCGTCCCTGGCTACACCGCGCACCGTCACCCCGAGCCGATCCGCTCGATCGCGCGTGCCGGGCACGAGATCGCCCACCACGGGTACCTGCACGAGTCGCTCGTGGGCGCCGACGAGGACACCGAGCGCAAGATCCTCACCCGCGGCATCGAGGCGCTGGAGGAGGTCGCTGGCGTACACCCGGTCGGCTACCGCGCGCCGATGTGGGAGATGAACTGGCACACACCGAAACTGCTCGCCGAGTTCGGATTCCTCTATGACTCGACGCTGATGGACTCCGATCACCCCTACGAACTCGCGGTGGGGGACGGATCGCTGGTCGAGTTGCCGGTCAGCTGGGCGCTGGACGACTGGCAGCAGTACTGCTTCGTGCCGGACTTCTCCGGCACCGGCCTGATCGAGACCCCGGCCAAGGCCATCGAACTGTGGCGGGCCGAACTGAACGCGATGCGCGACATCGGCGGCGCCTGGGTGCTCACCAACCACCCGTTCCTCAGCGGACGGCCCGGCCGCGCGGCCGCGCTGCGCGAGTTCATCGCCGAGGTGTGCGCGATGGACGACGTGTGGGTGGCGGGCATGTCCCAGATCGCCGAACACGTTCGCGCGCAAAAGCTCACGCCGCGCACGTTGACCCGGCCCGAACTGACCCCTGTCGCGGAGTAGTTAGGAGACACCATGAAGCAGGACGTATTGACCCCCGAGAAACTGCGCGAGGCCTACCAGCACGTGTGGTTCGTCGTCGCACGCTCGTGTGACATCGACACTCCGCAGTCGGCGACGCTGCTCGACCACAACCTGGTGGTGTTCCGCGACTCCACCGGCGCGGCCCGCGTCACCGACCGGCGCTGTATCCACCGCGGCGCCAACCTCGCCGACGGCAAGGTGGTCGGCGACTCCATCGCCTGCCCGTACCACGGCTGGCAGTTCGACGGGCAGACCGGCCAGTGCTCGGCCATCCCGTCGCTCAAGGAAGGCGGACGGATCCCGCCGAAGGCCGCCATCAAGTCCTATCCCGTCATCGAGCGGTTCGAGCACGTGTGGACCTGCCTGGGCGACCCGGTGTTCGACCTGCCCAATCCGCCGGAGATCGCGGATCTGGAGCTGGAATGGCGTCCGGCGGATCCGATCCACGCCGACTGCGGGTTCATGGCGGCCACCGAGAACTTCCGCGACATGGCGCACTTCCCGTTCGTGCACGAGCCGTCGATGGGCGACGTCAACCCCGTCGTCCCCGATCTCGAGGTCAAGCGCGAGGGCCGTGAGGTGTGGGCGTCCTACTTCTACGCGCAGGTCGAGGAGTCGGACTTCTCCGGCGTCGGCGACGCCTGGATGCACTACCACTCGTATGCGCCCGGTATCGCGACGATCCTCTACGACTTCGGCCCGGAGATCGGCAAGCGCTACCTGGTGGACTTCCCGTCGCCGGTGAGCTACGACAAGTGCATCATCTTCTGGGGCGTCGCCACCGACAAGGACTTCCGCGGCGGGACCGTCGACGAGATCCTCGAGATCGAGACCAAGGTGTTCAACGAGGACACGCCGGTCCTGGAAGGCCTTGAGCCCAAGGAGGTTCCGCTGGCCGGTCAGGAGTTCGAGGTGTCGGCACCCGCCGACATCTACACGCTGAACTACCGGCGCGCCACGCAGTTCGCGGTGCAGACCATCCGGCAGGAACGCGGTCTCGACGCCGGGACCGACACCGAGGCCGATGCGGCGAACGCGCAGACCAACGGTCATGCGCGGGCCGCGACGGCCGCACCGGCACAATGAAACTCCAGGTCACACAACTGCGCCTGGAGGCCGCGGGTGTCATCTCGGTGACACTGCGTGACCCTGACGGCCACCGGCTGCCCGCGTGGGCAGCCGGTGCGCACCTGCCGATCACGCTGCCGTCGGGGCGGGTGCGGCAGTACTCGCTGTGCGGTGCGCTCGACGATCCGTACTCCTACACCGTCGCGGTCCTGCTGGTCGCCGACGGCCGCGGCGGATCGCGAGAGATCCACGAGCAGTTGCGCATCGGGCAGATCCTCGAAGTGGGGGAGCCGAAGAACAACTTCGAGCTCGTCGAGGCGCCTCGGTACCTGTTCATCGCGGGCGGCATCGGCATCACGCCGATCCTCGCGATGATGGAGTCGCTGCGCGCCGCGGGTGAGGAGGTGCCGTTCCGGCTCGTCTACGGCGGTCGCACACGGGCGTCGATGGCGTTCTTGGACCGGCTCGCGGGGTTCGGCGAGGTCGAGGTGCTCCCGCAGGACACCCACGGCATCCCCGACCTTGCCACGGCCTTCGCCGCAAGCGCACCAGGCACCCGCGTGTACTGCTGCGGGCCCGCGCCGATGCTCGACGCGGTGCAGTCCCTGGCCGCCGAGCACCCCGACGTGTTCCTGCACACCGAGCGGTTCAGCGCGGGCGCCCGCGAGGCCGCCGAGGGCGCCGCCGACGACAGCGCGTTCGACGTGGAACTCGCCCGCACCGGGGTGACGGTGACCGTGCCGGAGGACACGAGCGTGCTCGACGCCGTGCTCGCGGTCGCGCCCGAGACGCCCTACTCGTGCACCGCGGGGTTCTGCGGCACGTGCGAGACCAAGGTGCTCGCAGGTGAGGTTGATCACCGCGATGATTTGCTGACCGATGAGGAACGACAGGCCAACACGACGATGATGATTTGCGTCTCGCGGGCTCTAGGAAACGCGAAATTAACACTCGATCTATAGCGAACGGGGTGTGGTCCTAGACTACGCAGCCATGAGTGCAGTTATGGTCGCGAGTCGTTGATGTCGCGCGAGACATCGAGCGACGGTGGCGCCGCGGGGATCGACGTTGCTCCCCACGACGGCACCGTCCGGCTGCACGCTTTGCTGACACAGTCCGGCCTGCAGGTCGAGGCGCTCACGCCGATCGGTGATGGCGACCGGCCGATCCGGTATGTCTACCCGACCGAACTCGCCGATCCGTCGCAGTACCTGTCGGGCGGCGAGTTGATCCTCAGCGTCGGCGTGCCCGTGGCCCAGGAGCCCGACGACGTCATCCGCCGCTACGTCGCGACGTTGAGCGACCGCGGCGTCACCGCGCTGATGGTGGGTCTGGGTGACCTGTTCGACGAACCGCCCGCCGCGTTGGTGCAGGCGTGCCTGGACCGCGACCTCCCGCTGCTCACCCTGCCGCCCGACGTCCCGTTCCGGCGGATCGTCGACTGGGCCGAGGCCCACCGCGCCGCCGAACGCGAGGCCGGCAAGCGGGAGGGTGACCTCGGGTCCATCCTGCGATGGTTCGTCGCGGGCACCCTGGGCGTCGGCCCGGTGGAGAACGCACTGGCCGAACGCGGACTGGCCGGCGCACCGGTTGCGGTGTGCGCGTTCAACTCCGACGCCCACACCGCCGTCCACGACCTGGTCGACAAGCACGGCGGCGCCGTTGCGCTGCTCGACGACGACCGCATCGTCTCGCTGTGTGCGCACACCGAGAACTTCCGCGCCGAGCTGGCCGCGTCGCCGCTGTCATGCGGTGTCGCGATCGCTCCCGACGCCTCGGCGATGGTCTACGCCATCCCCGAGGCCCTCGAAGCCCTGCACGAGGCCACCCGGTGGCGCCGCGCGGTGCACATCGACGAGATCGCCACCCTCGACGGTCTGCTGGCTGCCGTCCCGAAGGTGCGGTTGGTGCCGTTCGTACACCGCCTCATCGCGCCGCTGGTCGAGCACGACAAGGTCAACAACTCCTACCTGGTGTCCTCGCTGGAAGCGTTCCTGGCGCCCCGCAACGACATCAACGCCGCCGCGACCCAGCTTTACGTGCATGTCAACACGCTGCGGAACCGGCTGGCAAAGATCGCCGAACTCACCGGCGCCAATCCGCTCGACGAATCCGACCGCGTCAACTTCCGCATCGCACTCTGGGCCGCGCGCAACATGGGCATGCGCGAACAAGGCGGCGAGGCCGCGAAACCCTCCGGAGTCGCAGGGGATCTGGCCACCCCGGGCCCCGGTCCGGGTCCCAACGCGGTGCGACACAACGGGATTCGGCAGACCAGCGGTACGCGCCGGTCGCGCTGAGCGCGCCGCCACCCCGTGTACAGCCTGTGCGGCGCTACAACAGGATCCGTAGAGGCTGTTTTGTTATCCAACTACCGCGCCTGAACCCGCACTCCTCGGTAAGGTTAGCCGTGTCTTCACCCCAATCGGACAGTGAGGAAACCTGTTGGTTCTCTACGTATTTCGGTGTGAGTCCGGCTGCGGCACCACCAAGCAGCTGTATTCGATGAGTTCTCGTCCCGACGTGATCGAGTGCCCAAGCTGCAACGGTGCGGCGCGGCGACTGATCTCGGCCCCCAACATCGGGCGCGGTGGGGTCGGCATGGCGTTGCAGGACGCCACCCGAGCCACCGCGGACCGCCCGGCCGTCGTCTCGTCTCCCTCGCCGGGGACGCGGCGACTGAAACAGAAGGTCACCACCAACCCGCTTCACCAGAAGCTGCCCCGCCCCTAGCAGTCCCGACAAGGAGAACACATGCCTGACGTCGTATTTCCCCTGGACTCCACCAAGAAGTTCACCGAGCAGGAGAAACTGGGCCACAACCGGTGGCATCCCGACATCCCGCCGGCCGTGACGGTCAAGAAAGGTGACTCGTTCCGCGTGCACTGCCGCGAGTGGTTCGACGGCGCGATTCACAACGACGATTCCGCCGACGACATCCTCAACGCGCCGTTGACCACCGTGCACGTGCTGTCCGGCCCGATCGCGGTCGAGGGCGCCAAGCCCGGCGACCTGCTGATCGTCGACATCCTCGACGTCGGCCCGATCCCGCAGGAGGATTCCGGACCGCTCGCGGGCCAGGGCTGGGGTTACACGGGCATCTTCCCGACGCAGAACGGCGGCGGTTTCCTCACCGAACAGTTCCCCGACGCCTACAAGGCGATCTGGGACTTCTCGGGTCAGAAGGCCACGTCGCGGCACATCCCGGGTGTCGAGTTCACCGGCATCGTGCACCCGGGTCTGATGGGCACCGCGCCGTCGGCGGGCCTGCTGGCCAAGTGGAACGCCCGCGAGGCCGCGCTGATCGCCACGGACCCCGAGAGGGTGCCGCCGCTGGCACTGCCGCCCGAACCGCAGGACGCGATCCTCGGCGGGCTGACCGGCGACGCGTTCACCAAGGCCGCGGCCGAGGCCGCGCGCACCGCACCGCCGCGGGAGAACGGCGGCAACCAGGACATCAAGAACCTCACCAAGGGCAGCCGGGTGTTCTATCCGGTGTTCGTCGACGGCGCGAACCTGTCGGTCGGTGACCTGCACTTCTCGCAGGGCGACGGCGAGATCACGTTCTGCGGGGCCATCGAGATGGGCGGCTTCATCGACCTGCGTGTCGACGTGATCCCCGGCGGCATGGAGACCTACGGCGTCGGCGAGAACGCGATCTTCATGCCGGGCAACACCGATCCGCAGTACTCGGAGTGGCTGGCGTTCTCGGGCACCTCGGTGACCCTCGACGGCGAGCAGCGCTACCTGGACTCGCATCTGTCGTACCAGCGGGCCTGCCTGCACGCCATCGACTACCTGACCAAGTTCGGGTACAGCCCCGAGCAGGCGTACCTGTTGCTGGGCGCGGCTCCCATCGAGGGCAGGCTTTCGGGCGTGGTGGACATCCCGAACGCGTGCGCGACGGTCTACATCCCGACGGCGATCTTCGACTTCCCGGTGACCCCCACCGCAGCCGGGCCGGTGAAGATCGACCCGGGCATGGGCGCGCCGCACTCGTCGTTCAACTGACGTCCGCGACGTGGTCCCGGGGCCGGGGACGGGTCTTCTCTATCCTCGTCACCGGGACCACTGCGCCGCTCGCCGTGCCCGCCTGGATGGTGGTCCCGTGCGGTCCGGGCGGCCGAAAGGACGTGAATGACCCCGATGGCCTCCAACGGCGCCTCCCGCCTCGGCACCCGGTTCGGGCCGTACGAACTGCGGTCGCTGATCGGTGTCGGCGGCATGGGGGAGGTCTACCGCGCCTACGACACGGTGAAGGGGCGTGAGGTCGCGGTCAAACTCCTTCGGGCCGAGTTCGCGGCCGACCCGCGCTTCCAGGAGCGGTTCCGCCGCGAATCCCGGGTGGCCGCGCGCCTGCAGGAACCGCACGTCATCCCGGTGCACGACTTCGGCGACATCGACGGTGTGCTCTACATCGACATGCGGCTGGTCGAGGGCGCGAGCCTCAAGGACATCCTGCGCACCGACGGCCCGCTCGATCCGCGCCGCACGGCGTCGATCGTGGCGCAGGTGGCCTCGGCGCTGGACGCCGCGCACGCCGACGGCCTGGTGCACCGCGACATCAAACCCGAGAACGTGCTGCTCACGGGCGACGACTTCGCCTACCTCGTCGACTTCGGCATCGCCCATGTGGGCGGTGAGGCCAGCGTCACGATGACCGGCATGCTGATCGGCTCCAGCGCCTACATGGCACCCGAGCGGTTCTCCGGCGAGACCGTCGGCCCGCCCGCCGACATCTACGCGCTGGCCTGCCTGGTCTACGAGTCACTGATCGGCAGGCCGCCGTACGAGGCGGGCGATCTGCGGCAGTTGATGAGCGCGCACATGTTCTCCGCGCCGCCGCGGCCCAGCATCATGCGCCGCGGCGTCCCGCGTGCGTTCGACGAGGTGATCGCGACGGCGATGGCCAAGGACCCGGCCGCGCGCTACGCCACGGCCGGGGAACTGGCGCGCGCGGTGTCGGCTGCCGCGGCCGGCGAGGCTCCGCCGTCGAAGCCCGCCCCGCCGCAGGCACCGGGACGCCCGCCGACTCCGACGCGGCAGTTCTCCGAGTTGTACCCCAACCCCGAACACACCGGGTTCACGCCGTACCCGCCGGCCTACCCGTCGGTGCCCGCGCCGCCACGCAGAACCCCGACGCCGCCGGCCCCGGCCGCTGTTGCGGCTCCCGCCGTGCGGACGCCGGGCAAGAAACGGTTCACCCGCACGCAGATGATGCTCGTCGTGGCGACGGTGGTGCTGTTCGGCGTCGCCGCGGTGCTCGCGACGATGCTCGTGGGCGGTGATGACAACGCCTCCACCGGCAACACGGGAATCACGCCGCCCGAGGGCGCGACCTCGACTTCGGAATCGACGACCACCACGACGTCCAACCGGTCGGCCACCGCGAACGTCAGCGGCACCGACGAGCAGGGTTTCGTCGGGCATACCGCGCGGTGCGACTCGGACGCGACGCCCGCCGCGCTGATCCGCACGGCGACCTCGCTGGCGATCATCTGCGAGCGTGACTCCGGCGGCTACTACTACCGCGGCGAGCGCCTGCGCGACGGCGCCAACCTCAAGATCGACGACGCCCAGCGTTCGGGCGACGGCTACGTCGCGGTCAACCCCGCCGACGGGGCGCGCTACGAGGTATCACCCGAGGGGTTGACCATCATGAGCAACGGGCACGTCGACTCGTCCGAGCCGCCCGAGGAGTACGGCTCGAAATAGTTCACACCGCAACGGTTTTCAGGCCCGACAGGTCGGTCTGCATGAGCACCACGTTGTAGTCGCCCCACAGCGACATGTTCCAGTACAGGTTGTTCACATCCGGGTCGCCGTTGTCGTCTTCGAGCATCCCGGTGCCCGACCACGGATGGATCATCGGCGCATACAGGCCCGGGTAGTCGGCCGAACTGGCGAGCTCGATCGGATCCGACCACGGGCCCTCGGGCCGGTCGGCGATGCGCATCTGGATGTTGTTGTTGCCGTCACCGTAGAGCACCACGTACTTGCCGAGGTATTCGTTGTACTGCACCGACAACTCACTGACATTGCCGCCGGTCTTGGCGCCCACCAGGCCGCCCAGATAACCGCCCAGCACGTTCGGGTCGTTGGCCCAGTCGACGATGAAGCCGAACAGGCCCGTCGAGCGCGTCGAGTCGCCGATGACCGGCGCGGCCACCGCGGCGTTGCCGGTGACCCACCGGTTGCCGTCCCAGTACTCGTACTTCGACAGGTCGGTCACCGCGTCCTCGGGCACGCGTGACAGATACGCCGATCCGGCACGGCCCGAGGGGGTTCCGAACGCATACAGGTAGCGGATACCGTCCTCACCCACCTGATCCTCGGGCTGCAGGACATAGGCGGCCTGCTGGAAGTTCTGGCTGCCGGGCACATACAGCGTGCTGGAGCGGAACCACCCCGCCGAGCGGATGGTCGACGGCGCGAGCACCCACGTGTCGGTGCTCGGGTCGTACACCGAGATCGCCGAGAAGTTGGTGGTCCAGCGGCCCGGGGTGTCCCACGAGCGCACCGACATGTAGTTGACGTACTGCGTGCCGTCGATCTGCACTCCCGCGGTCGGGATGACGGTGACCTCCGAACCGCCGAAGAGCCCGAACAGGTTTCGGCCCGACGCCGGGATGAACTGGTATGCCGTTCCGGTCTGCACCAGGCCCAGTCCGTCGCTCAGGACGTTGTCGGTGCTGATCAGCAGGACGTTGGAGCGCCACCACCCGCTCATGTTGGGTCCGCTGAACGTGTCGCCGAACGCCGTGTGGACGAACCGCTGCCCGTTCCACTCACCGCCGTCCCACATGATGCCCAGATCGGTGCCCCAGATGTCGAAGCCCGCGGTGTTGTTGGTCTGCGGCCAGTTGCCGCTCGGGTTGGACACCCCTGTCACCCAACCCACCGGCACCGAGTCCAACCGGCCCGGAAGCGGATTCACCACGGCTGCCGATGTGACGGCCGACGTGGTGATCGCGGGCGCGGCGAGCGCGGTGGCGGCTCCCGGGGTGAACGCCCGCTCGAACTCGCGGCGCGCGAACGCAAGCAACGCCCATGCGGCAGGCGAGGGGGCCGGAGCCACCGGTGCGGTGGCAGCCCGCGGCGAGAAACCTGCTGCGGCGGTGAGCAATCCACGCACCAGACCGGTGATTGTCGGCCGCGGCGGCGAAACCTGGACGGGCTGGGCGGCTTTGAGCGCCACGGGTGTCACCGGGCGTGCGAGGTTGGTCGTGGGCCGCAGGTCCGGCAGTGCGATCCTCGGGGCCGCGTTCTCGATGGCGGTCCGGATACCGGTGACGCCGGTGGTGATCTCCCTGGCCACCTCGTCGGACCGTGCCCGCACCGAGGTGATCACGTCGGGCACCTTCACGGCCGGCGCCGCCGGGAGCTGCCGCTGCGTCTTGGTGGCGGGTTGGGCGGCGTTCTTCGCCTCGTTCCCGGCCTGTTTCTCGGGGGCCTGCTTGTCGGTGTCCTTGCCTGGACGGATCTGCGCCCGCAGCTTGGCGCGCCGTTCGGCCCGCTTCTCGGCCTGCTGCGCGGCCGACTGCTGGGCGCGTTTGTGCGCGTCGGCGACCGCGCCCTCGACGGCCTTGGCGGTCTTCTTGAGAGATTCGGCGATCTTGCCCGTCGGTTGGATCCGCGGCTTGGTCACTCCGGGTTTGCGGGGCTTCGCCGCGTCGGCGCCTCCCGATGCGGAGCCGGAGCTGCCGCCGGCAGACGACGAAGAGGAATCAGAAGCCGAAGACGACGAGGACGTCGAGCCCCCGGACGCGCCCGAATCGTCGGCCCATGCCACACCGGTTCCGGTGGTCAGTGCTGCGCCGATGCCCAGTGCCACAGCCAGTGCTCCGATGCGCCCCACGTACGCGGCGCCGCCTGTCGTCGATCCCATTCACGCAACCCCTTTGTCGTCGGCCGACGAGAAGTATCGCAGGCCGACGGCAAAGGTTTTGCGATTGCCGCGACAAAGTGTCATGAGTTGCTGAACCCGGCCGGAACAGGCGAACCCTCGGCGACGGCCGAGGCCCTGCCCGCTCGTCAGTCTGGGAACCGTGGGCGATCGAAAAAATTCCAACTGGCCAGTTGTTGTTTGGTGAGACGTGTGCCACACTCCAACTTGTCGGTTGGAATTGTCGAGTCCAGGAGTGGTGATGAGAGTGCCGGGCCTACAAAGATTTTCACGGGGCAACCCATCGAGCCGGGATGCCCGGAGGATCAACGCCGGACTGGTTCGTGCAACCGCCGGCAGGGTCCCGCCAGCTGTCGCTGTGCTGGCGGCGGGCGCCCTCGCTCTCTCAGGTTGCGCAAACGAGACGCCGCCGGAGCAGCCTGGCGCCCATACCAGGGCCGTCCTGGAGGACGTGTTCGCGACGACTTCACAGACCGGGTTCGGCGAGACCTTCCTGGACCGACTGTCCGATGACGTCACCTTCACCGCGACCGGTACCTCGCCGGTGGCCGGGCAGTACCACGGCAAAACCGAGTACCGCGAGAAGGTGTTGAGCCGGCTCCATGATCACCTCGCGACGCCCATGCGTCCCCAACTCGATCAGATGATCGTCGACGGCGACTGGGCGGCGGTGCGTTTCCATGCCGAGGGAGTCCACGGCACCAACGGCTCCGACGCCAGCATGCAGTATTGCTGGGTCATGCGCGTCGCCGGAGACCAGATCGTGGACGTCATCGGCTATTACGACACCGCGAAGATGGCCGGGCTCTTCGTCTGATGGTGCCTGATCGCGGCCTGATCGGCTCGACATGTTGTCGCCCCGAGAGATTCGGCGGTCCCGCGGATGGTCGGGTCTGATGTTGTGAGCATCCGTTCGCTTTTGCTGCGGGCGGGCATAACCCCACAGGCGAAGTTGCCGACGATTTAGGCTGGACGCAACGGATCGACGGAAGAGGACGCGCATGAAGATTGTGGTCGGCTACGACGGGTCCCTGTCAGCCAACAGCGCGATCAGGACTTCCAGCGAGTTGTTCCCCGCCGCGGAGGCGGTGATCGTGTACCTGTCCACACCGCCGTTCGGCAGCAGGGGGTTGCGCGCCCGGTTGCGCCATTCGGCGCGCAACGTCGACGAGTTGATCGACCTCGTGGACCGGGAGAGCGAAGGGGAGTCGGCGCGCCTGGTCGACCTGGGGGTGACGTTGGCGCGCGCGGCCGGGTGGACCGCCGAGCCTCTGGTCAAACGGACCTGGGCCGGGGAGGGTCTCGGGCTGGCGCAGGTCGGCGAGGAACTGCAACCCGACGTGATGGTCGTGGGTGCCCGCGGTATCGGCGCATCCGAGTCGAAGATCGGCAGCGTGTCCGATCTCGTCGTGCACCACGCGCCGCGTCCGGTGCTCGTGGTCTCCCAGCACATGCTCTCGGCCGAACACCAGGCCGTGGTGGACGGCCCAGTGGTGGTGGGCGTCGACGGGTCGGCCGGCGCCGACCGCGCGATCAAGGCCGCCGAGCAGTTGTTCCCCACGCGCACCGTGGTTTCGGCCGCGGTGGACGACGGCGACGCCGAGGGCGTAGACGCCACGCACCACGTGAAGCGGTTCCGCGGGTCCGGTGCGGGCGCCACGGCCGACGCACTGGTCGCGTTCGCCGACGAACAGCGCGCCGCGGCAATCGTGGTCGGGTCGCGGGGCCGGTCGGCGCTCAAGAAGGTCCTGCTCGGCAGCGTCGCGGGAGCCACACTGCAGCGCACATTCCGGCCCGTGCTGGTGGTGCCGGGAGGCTGATCGCCGGGCACGTCTCGGACCGATCACGGATCCGTACCGGATCGTGACCGGCAAACCACACCTGTCTCTGTAGCAACTATTGTCACACCTGGTCGCGTGTCGGGGCGGCAGCGTGGCTGCACCCGCTACGTCAGCTCGAAAGGTGTGTCATGCCGGCATTTCGTCGACTGGCATCGACGTCGCGTGCGTGCGTCGTCTCCGCGGTGGCAACCACGCTGGTGGGCGGGTTGGTTGCCGGGCTCGTCGGCGCCCCGCCCGCCGCAGCCGATCCCTGCTCGGTGCCGACGCCGAACGCCTCGGCGCGGGGTCTGACCCCGTCGATGCCCGACATCATCTCGAAACTGCCGGTCCTGCATCTGCCGATCGGCCGCAAACCCGTGCAGACGGCCAGCACACCCGAAGAGGCCAAGGACACCGCGGTCGCACCCAACACCGCCGCCCGCGCGGCCGCAGAACCGGCGGCGTCGACGGCCACCACGGTCGGCTGGGTCACCGGACCCAACTCGGACAGCTATTCGCGCTTCGGGATCTCCGGTGCCGACCTGGGCATCATGTGGGACAACGGCCAGACCGGAGCCAACCGTCAGGTACTCATCGCGTTCGGCGACACCTTCGGCAATTGCAATGTCGCAGCACAGGAGTGGCGCAAGAACACGCTGTTCCGCAGCGCCGACCGCAACCTCGCCGACGGCATGAGCATCCCCAACCCGGTACCCGGCAACATCTACGCCGGATCCCCGGTGGACGCGGCGCGGCCAAACTTCTCCCGGCAGGTGATCAAGAGCCTGGGCCTGGCCGGCACCGAGGTCACGGTGATCCCCACCGCGGGAATCGCGGTCGGCACAACGCAATACGTCAACTTCATGTCGGTGAGCAGGTGGGGCGCCCCCGGGCAGTGGTCGACCAACTTCTCCGCGGTCGCGGTCTCGAACGACAACGGCGAGACGTGGACCGTGCCCGCGACGAGCATCCGGCCCAGCTGGTTCAACACCGTGCCGGGTGTGCCGTTCGTGTGGGGTGACCAGAACTTCCAGATGGCGGCGTACCTGCGCCACAACGGCTACGTCTACGCCTACAGCACCGGCGCCGGGCGCGGCGGCATGCCATTCCTGTACCGCGTCGTGGAGACGGCCGTGGCCGACAAGTCTGCCTACGAGTACTTCACGCCGTTCGGGTGGATCAAGGGTTTCCCGTTCCTCGCCCTCCAGGTGGTGTGGGCGCCCGGCAGCGAGATGTCGGTGGCGTGGAACGACCACCTCAAGAAGTTCGTCATGCTCTACACCAACACCACCAGTTCGGTGGTGATGCGCACGGCCGACAAACCGGAGGGGCCGTGGAGCCGCGCGAAGACGATCGTCAGCTCCACGGCCGTCCCCGGTGGCATCTATGCGCCCTACATCCATCCGTGGTCGGAGGGCAAGGACCTGTACTTCACGCTGTCACGTTGGTCGGACTACAGCGTGATGCTGATGCGCACGTCCCTTTCGACCGGCTAGCTAGTGCGCTGACGCACCCGCGTGGGCAGCGGCGCGTTCAGTGGCGCGCTGGTGCTCCTCGGGGGACATGATCAGCGCATCGGGGCCGGGATACACCGTGGCCTCGTGCCCGTCGGACAGCCAGCGCACGACGAACGGGGGAGACCCGTCGTCACTGCGCACTCCGATGATCTCGGCATGCTGATCGTGCCGATCGGTGGTCGCGCCCTTGACGACCAGGAAATCGCCGACCTTGGCCTTCATCGTTCGCTCCCTTCCTCGGACTTAATGGTCGGAAACGTCCTTGCACTTCCGTTTCTATCGTGCGCGCGCAGGAACGCAAGGTGAAGAGATCGGACGGATGTGTGTGCTCAGCCGGCGGTCTTGCCGGCATCGACGATGTACACCGCGCCGTGCACGGCCGCCGCGTCGTCGCTCGCCAGGAACGCGATGGTCTTCGCGACATCGGCGACGTCCATGAAGCCCCGCGGGGCCGCGATCCGCATGATCAGATCCCAGTCGGCGTTCTCGGGCGCGGCGAACTCGGTGGTCTGCGCGGTCAGCATGCCGCCAGGGCACACCGCGTTGACCCGCAGCCGCTCCTTGGTGAACTCGACCGCCAAGGCGCGGGTCAACCCCACCAGCCCGTGTTTGGCCGCGCAGTAGCCGGCCGAGTACACCTCGCCCTCGACGCCGGCGATGGAGGCGACATTGACGATGTTGCCACCGGCCTGCAACAGGTGCGGCAGCGCCGCACGGCTCAGGAAGAACGGGCCATTGAGGTTGACCGCGAGGTCCTTGGCCCAGTCCTCGTCGGTCACCGAAACCGTATGGCGCATCTGATGAAAGCCCGCGACGTTGATCAGGATGTCCAGCTGACCGAACTGCTCGACGCACTGTCCGACCGCCTCGTCGCACGCCTGCGACGACGAGACGTCCACGGAGGCATACCTGCCGCCGGGCACCTCGGTGAACACCTCGGCCATCCGGTCGGCGTCGCGGGCGATCCCGAACACCGAGGCCCCGCGCGCCGCCAGCAATTTCGCCACCGCCGCCCCGAGGCCTGCCGAGGCACCCGTCACCAACGCGGTCTTCCCATGAAAGTCGGTCATCCCTAGACCTTCTCATGCGGCCGCAGCGGCGGAACCGCGGCCAGCAGCGTGCGGGTGTACTCGTGCTGCGGTGCGGCGAACAACTCCGCCGCGGGCCGGTACTCGACCACCTCACCGTCGCGCAGCACGAGTACGTCGTGGCTCATGCGGTGCACGACCGCCAGGTCATGCGCGATGAACAGGTAGGCCAGGCCGAGCTCGCGTTGCAGATCGGCCAGCAGGTCCAGGACGCGGGACTGCACCGACACATCCAGCGAGGCCGTCGATTCGTCGAGGATGAGCAGCTCCGGCTCGGTGGCCAGTGCTCGTGCGATGCTGACCCGCTGACGCTGGCCACCGGACAGCTCGTGCGGGTACCGGGACGCGAAATCGGCGGGCAGCCCGACCAGTTCGAGCAGCTCGGCGACCCGCTCGGCGCGTGCCCGCCTGCCCTTGGCCAGGCCGTGCACCTGCAATGGCTCACCGATGGTCGTGCCGACTCGCGCCCGCGGGTTCAGTGAACTGAACGGGTCCTGGAACACCAGGCTGATCCGCCTGCGCAGCTCGCGTCCACCGCCGAACACGTCGGCGCCGTCGAGTGTGGCCGTGCCCGCGGACGGTTCGGACAGACCGGTAAGCGCGGCCGCCACGGTCGACTTGCCCGAACCGGACTCGCCGACCAGGCCCAGTGTGGTACCGCGCCGGATCGTGAACGACACGCCCTTGACCGCAGCGACGTCGGCGTACCGGACCTCCAGATCGGCGACGTCCAACAGGATCCCGGCATCATCGGGCGGCGCCGGGGGACCGGCGTCGTCGACGCGCGGACGCGCGGCCAGCAGTTCCCTGGTGTACTCGTGGCGCGGCCGGTCGAACACGTCCATAACGGGGGCCTGTTCGACCGCGTCACCGTCGCGCAGCACCGTCACCTCGTCGGCGACCTGGCCGATGACGCCGAGATCGTGGCTGATCCACACCACCGCCGCGCCGAAGTCGCGCTGCAAATCGGCCACCAGGTCGACGATCTGGGCCTGCGTCGTGACATCCAGTGCGGTGGTGGGTTCGTCGGCGATGAGCAGTTCCGGGTCGCACGCGAGCGCGATCGCGATCATGACGCGCTGCCGCTGCCCACCGGACAACTGGTGCGGGTAGGCATCGAGTCGCTGAGGTGGCAACCCGACGGCCTCCAGCAGCTCGCCGGCGCGGGTGCGGGCCTGCCGACGCGACATCTTGCGGTGTGTCTCAAGAGATTCGGTGATCTGGCGCTCGAGCGTCAGCAGCGGATTCAGCGACGTGCCCGGATCCTGGAACACGAACCCGATGCGCCCGCCGTGCACCGAGCGCAGCAACCGCGCCGATGCGCCCACGAGTTGGGATCCGTCGGCCAGGGTGCTGGTGCCCGTGACCACCGCACCGGGCGCGTCGAGCAGGCCGGTGGCCGCCAGCACCGTCAGCGACTTCCCGGATCCGGATTCACCGACGATGCCCACGGTCTGTTCGCGGTGCACGTCGAACGAGACCCCGTGCACGATCTCGCGTCGTCCGATGCCGACCGTGAGGTCGCGGACACTGAGTACCGGGGCGTTGGTCTTCTGATCCGTCATTGCCGGGTCCTCTTGGCCTCCATCAGCGTGCGCTGCTTGGGGTCGAGCACATCGCGCAGGCCGTCGCCGAACAGGTTGAACGCCAGCACCGTGACGAAGATGGCCGCGCCGGGGAACACCGCCATCCACCACGCGAGCGTCACGAAACCCTGTGCGTCGTAGATCATCCGGCCCAGCGACGGCTGCGGCGGCTGGATTCCCAGGCCCAAAAACGACAGCGACGCCTCGGCGAGGATCGCGAATGCCAGCGACAACGACAACTGGACGATCAACGGCCCGGCGATGTTCGGCAGGATGTGCCGTCGCAGGATGAAGCCGCTGGGTGTACCCATGGTGCGCGACACCGCGACATAGGGTTCCACCCGAACCCCCAGCGTGCTGGCCCGTGCGACGCGCGCGAAGATCGGGATGTAGACGATGCCGATCGCGAGCATCGTGGTGGTGACGCCGGGGCCGAGGATCGCGACGATGGCCAGCGCCAGGAGCAGCACGGGGAATGCGAACATGACGTCCACGACGCGCATCACGATGGTGTCGAGCCAACCGCCGCGGTATCCCGCGACGACGCCGATGGTCACACCGACCACGGCCGCGAGCGCCACGCTGACCACCGCGACGCGGAGCGAGGCCTGGATGGCGACGAGGATGCGGGAGAACACGTCGCGGCCGAGTTCGTCGGTGCCGAACCAGTGCGTGCCGCCGGGGCCCTGAAGTGCGCTGGGCACGTCGATGTCGTTGACGCCGAACGGCGCGATCCACTGCGCGGTGAGCGCGACGACCGCCACCACGACCAGCACCGCGGCGCTGACCGCGGTGACCGGATTCGACAGCAGCAACCGCCACGACGCGACGCGGGTCTGTTCGGTGACGGTCATGACAGCCGGATCCTCGGGTCGACGACCGCGTAGAGCACGTCCACCAGCAGGTTGATCAGCAAGAACAGCACCGCGATGAGCAGCACCGCGCCCTGGATCACCGGATAGTCGCGTGCGGCAACCGAATTGAACACCAGCCGGCCCAGACCCGGCCACGCGAACACCACCTCGACCACGATCACCCCACCGAGGATCGTCGCCAGCTGGATACCGGTGATCGTCAGCACCGGCAGCAGCGCGTTGCGCACGATGTGACGGAACGTGACCACTGGCGGCGGAAGGCCTTTCGACCGCGCGGTGCGCACGTAGCCCATCGCGGCCACCTCGAGCACGGCCGAGCGCACGTACCGGGTCAGGATCGCGCCGGCCACCAGACCGACCGTGAGACCGGGCAGGATGATGTGGCGCAGCCAGCCGCCCGGATCGTCGAACAGCGGACGGTACCCCGACGTGGGCAACCAGCCCAGCACCGACGCGAACAGCCCGATCAAGAGGATGCCGAGCCAGAAGTCGGGGATCGACACGCCGAACTGGCTCGCCACGCGCACGATCGCGTCGCTGACACGGCCCTCGCGCAGTGCCGACCAGATGCCGGCCGGGATCGCGATGACCAGCGCGATGAGGATGCCCACCAGCCCCAGCGACAGTGTCGCGGGCAAGCGTTCCAGCAGCGTCACGGTGACCGGGTCGCCGTTGCGGAAACTCACACCCAGGTCGCCGGTCAACGCCGAGCCGATGTAGCCGAAGAACTGTTCGACGATGGGCCGGTCCATCCCGCTGGCCGTGCGCAGCGCCTCGTAGGCCTCTGGGGTGTACCGGGTGCCCAGCGCGATGCGGACCGGGTCGCCGGGCACCAGGTGCACCAGCGTGAACACCACGATCAGCACGCCGACGAGCACCACCGCCGAATACAGCAGCCGCTGCGCCAGGAATCGCACGATCGGGTGGTTACCCAGAAGTCGCGTCGAAGTCACTCAGGACCACCCCGGCCCAGATCGGCCGTGCGGAACCGGATGGCGCCGTCGCGGCGTGCGACGTAGCCGGACAGATCGTTGGACCACGCCTGGATCACCGACGGGTTGTACAGGTAGATGTAGCTGACCTCGTCGGCGATGCGGGTCGCGGCCCTGGCGTAGACGTCTTTCCGTTCGGCGGTGTCGGTTTCGACGCGGCCCGCGTCGAGCAGCCTGTCGACCTCGGGATCGGAGAACTTCTGCGCGTTGCTCGTGCCGTTGGAATGGTGCTGGGCGTAGTAGAAGTCGTCGGGGTCGATGTTGCCGAGCCACCCCATCATCAGCATGTCGAAGTTGCCGGTGTTCTGTTCGTCGAGCCATGTCGCGAAGTCGACGGTGCGGATGTTCACCGATATGCCAAGCGGTGCAAGGTTGTCGGCGATGATCTGCGCGGCCGTGACGGTCTCGGGGTACTCGCTGGTGACCAGCATGTCGAGGTTCTCGGGATGAGCACCGGCCTCATCGAGGAGCCTCTTGGACTCGTCGAGGTCGAAGCGGTAGCGGTCGTAGCTCGTGAACCAGGGGTTGCCCTCGGGGATGGCCAATTGGTTGATCGCCGCGGTGCGGTAACTGGTGGCCGTGGCGATCGCGTCGCGGTCGATGCCGTAGGCGATCGCCTGGCGCACGCGCACGTCGTTCCACGGTGCGCGGGCCTCGTTGAGCGCGAGATACCAGTAGTCGTTGCTCGGTGTCACCGCGAGCGTCAGCGAGTCGTCGTCGCGCAACTGCGCGACGCGTTGCGGCGGCACCGAGTCGGTCCAGTCGATCTCACCGGCCTGCAGCGCCGAGAGCGCCGTCGCGGGCTCGGAGATGAACCGGAACGTCACCCCGGACACCCGTGGCTCGGGTCCCCAGTAGTGAGGGTTGGCCTTGAGCGTGATGGAGTCCCCGCTCTTGCGCCCGGCGAACGCGAACGGCCCCGTGCCGATCGGATGCGTGGCGATCTGCCCGCTCTCGACGTTGCCGCGCTGCACGATCGCCATGCCCTTGAACCCGCCGAGATTGGTCAGCAGGTTCGGCGTGGGATGGGACACCACGATGCGCACGGTCGCCGGGTCGGGGGCGCTGACATCGGTGACGGCGCTGAACTTGTCGACGTTGGTGAGCTGTTCGTCGATGATGCGCCGATAGGAGTAGACGACGTCGTCGGCGGTCAGCGGGGTGCCGTCGTGCCAGCGCACGCCGTCGCGCAGATGGAACGTCCACGTGAGCTGATCGGGACTGACCTCCCACGACTCGGCCAGCGCGGGTTGCATCTGCAGGTTCTCGTCGGGTTCGACAAGAGTGTCGAACACGTTCTCCAGCACCTCGAACGAGAAGTACGCGCTGGTCTTCTGCGGATCGAGCTGATCGGGCTCACCTGCGATCGCCGCGATGAGATTGCCCGACGCCTCGTCGCCCAGATCGACCCGTTCACCCGTGGAACAGGCCGTGAACACCAGCACGAGAGCGGCGAGCCACGCTGTGGCCATCCCGGCCATACGTCGCGTCGTCACGATCCCCCCTGGATCACCCCGCCGACGGGCGCGCCGGGGTGACACGTAGGCGACCATACCGGTGACGGTCGTCACCGGGGCTGCGATACTCACCGTTTGTGACCTTCAAGCGCATGGCTGCAGTGATCGCCTCGGTGCCCGCACTCGTGATGGGACTGTGGATGGGGGTGGGAGTCGGGTTTGCCGGCCCCGCGCAGGCCGACCCGGTGATCCAGGGCGTCTTCAACTACAACCAGGAGGGTCTCGGCGCCGCGACGTGGACCATCTACCCGTCGTGCGTGCCGGTGGTCGGGGACCTGCGTGAACCGCTGTACCTGCCGGTGGCGTGCGTGCTGCACGTGCAGGGCTCGCCAGGGGTCAGCGGCGGCGACGCCAAGATGGCGGGCGGCATGTGGCAGTTCTCCACGAACATCAAAGAGGGCATCAAGTGCTCCGACGGCAGTTGGGCGCCCATCGTGGAGACCTATCGTTTCGACGACGTCGCGCTGACCGGCACCCGCGAGGTGTCCAACACCGCGGTGTGCGGCCTGGCGCCGGCCATCCACCGGTTCCCGTTCACGCTGACCTTCAAGGAGCCGCTGCCCATACCGGTGAAGACGTATCCGCTCGACTGCGAGCCCTGGGGCCTGCGTCTGTGCACGTAGTGGGCGCGGGGTGACGCTGCCGCTGCTCAACGGCAAGGCCGCCGACATCACGGGGCCGGGCCGCACCGACAGGTTCGGCGTCACCTGCACCGACCTGGGCGCCTCGGTGCTCGCGCCGGACGGCAAGCTCGTCTCGGTGTTCGGCGACACCTTCTCGGGCCACCGTGTCGGACAGGGGGATTGGCGTTCGCCGGTGGTGCTGATCGGCACCGGGGACGCCGACCACGAAATCGTCTACGAACGCGCGGGCGGTCCCGATCCCGGGTACGCGCGCCAACTGTGGCACTACATCCACGACGACGCGGCCTCGGGCTGGCGCCGGGGCGGGATCAGCACGGTGATCCCGTCAGATCTGCTGCGCGTGGGTGATTCGCTGTACCTGCACGCCATCGTCAACCGTGGCTTCGGCAACGTGATCTGGACCGAGATCTGGCGGTCCGACGACTGCGGCGTCAGCTGGGACCACCTGGGAGAGCGCGCGAAGTTCCCGGCCGGGTGGCACGGCGGGCACGCCCAGTGCTGGTCGTGGGACCACGACCCCGACGACGGTTGGGTGTACGTGGCCGCGACCGGTTTTCAGCGCAAACAGGGCATCATCCTCATGCGGGTGCGCCCCGCCCACATCGGTGACCGCACGCGTTACGTGAGCTGGGGGTACACGGGGCGCCGGTGGGAGTGGGGCGAACGCGCCACCCCCATCACGCCCGCCGAAGAACGTTGGGGCGAACTGAGTTTCCGCCGCCTGGGACCCGGCCGGTGGATCCTCGGCGGGTTCTTCGCGTCGCGGTACGCGCTGGGATATCGCGTGGTCGACTCGCCGGTGGCCAACATGCACACCACGCAAGTGCAGACCCCGGTGCTCGGGTGCGCCTGGCACGACGAGCACCACGAGGGCTCCCGCGTGGCACAGTTGTACGGCGGTTACGTGCTGCCGGGATCGCGCCTGGACCGCACGGGCGGAATCGGGCTTGTGGTGTCGCAGTGGCACACCGACTCGGGATGGCCCTACCGCGCAATGCAATTCAAGGCGCGGCTGAAGGACACCGCCACCGCGCCGCCCAGCGTGCTGTGATCAGGCGGTGTACCCGCCGTCGACGTTCCAGCTCGCGCCCGTGACATACCCGGACTCCGGGCCTGCGAGGAAGCTCACCACGGCCGCGATGTCGCCGGCGTGGCCGTAGCGCCCCAACGCCGTCACCGAGGTCATGACCTCGGCGAGACCGCCGTCGGCGGGGTTCATGTCGGTGTCGATGGGACCCGGTTGCACGTTGGTGATCGTGATGCCCCGCGGGCCCAGTTCACGCGCAAGGCCGATGGTCAGCGCCTGCACGGCGCCCTTGGTCATCGCGTAGACCCCCAGGTTGGGGGCGGGCACCCGGTCGGCGTTGATGCTGCCGATGTTGATGATCCGCGAACCTTCGCCGAAATGCGGGATGGCGGCGTGGATCGCCCAGAACACGCCGCCGATGTTGACGTTCACGAGACGGTCGAACTGTTCGCGGGTGAACTCTTCGGCCGGGGCCACGTGCGCCACACCGGCGTTGTTCACCAGCACATCCAGGCCGCCGAGATCGGCCACGGCCTGCGACACCGCCGCGGCGACCTGATCGGGATCGGCGCTGTCAGCCTGGATCGCAGTCACTTTCGCGCCCTCGGAGGTCAGGTCGCCGACGAGTTTTTCGGCTTCGGCCGCCGAGGCGCCGTAGGTGAACGCCACCGCCGCGCCGTCGGCCGCGAGACGACGGACGATGCCGGCGCCGATTCCGCGGGAACCTCCCGTCACCAGTACGCGTCGGTCCGCCAGAGGAGTGCTGCTGCCGGCTTGAGTCATCTGAATTTCCCTTCGTGACCGGTGCTGCCCCGGTGTTGGGAGGAACCCTGCACGTACCGAACCCGATTCCCGGTGTGACCGGCATCACCTATCGTGGACGCGTGAAGAAAAGAGTCGTGGTGTGGGGCACGGGGTTCGTGGGCAGCATGGTGATCGCCGAGATCGTCGGGCATCCGTTGTTCGAACTCGTCGGCGTCGGCGTCAGCAACCCTGACAAGGTTGGCCGGGACGTCGGGGAGATCTGCGGGTTGGGCGCACCGGTCGGTGTCACCGCCACCGACGACGTCGACGCGCTCATCGCGCTGAAGCCCGACGCGCTGGTGCACTACGGTCCCACCGCGGCGCAGGCCGACGCGAACATCGCACTGATCACCCGTTTTCTGCGTGCGGGCATCGACGTGTGCTCGACGGCGATGACGCCCTGGGTCTGGCCGAAGATGCATCTCAACCCGCCCAACTGGATCGAGCCCATCACCGAGGCGTGCGAGGTGGGGCAGTCGTCGTGCTTCACCACCGGCATCGACCCCGGATTCGCCAACGATCTGTTCCCGATGACGCTCATGGGCCTGTGCTCGGAGGTCCGGCGCGTGCGGGCGTCGGAACTGTTGGACTACACCAACTACACCGGCGACTACGAGTTCGAGATGGGCATCGGGAAGCCGCCCGAGCACCGGCCGTTGCTGGAGAGCCCCGACATCCTCATCTTCGCTTGGGGTGCAACGGTTCCCATGATCGCCCACGCCGCGGGCGTCGAACTCGACGAGATCACCACGACATGGGACAAGTGGGTCACCCCGGACGATCGCAAGACCGCCAAGGGCGTCATCGAGGCAGGCAACGTCGCGGCCGTGCGCTTCACCATCAACGGCGTCTACCGCGGCGAGACCCGCATCCAACTCGAACACGTCAACCGCATCGGCGCCGACGCCGCGCCCGATTGGCCCACCGGCAACGACAACGACGTCTACCGCGTCGACATCGAGGGCACACCGTCCATCTCGCAGGAGACGGCGTTCCGCTTCACCGACGGCTCCGGCCGCGACGCCGCCGCGGCCGGGTGCCTTGCGACCGGACTGCGCGCGCTCAACGCCGTTCCCGCCGTCAACCAACATTTGCCGGGATGGGTCACGCCACTGGATCTACCTCTGATTCCAGGCTTGGGAACCATTCGCTAAGTAACGTCTCTCCCGTCGAAAGAGATGGAGTACCGATAGGGTTTTCCATCGAAACGGGGGTGACATGGTTGACGGGACAGGCCTGTCGATTGGTGCGACCAATCTGACGGCGGTGCAGGTGGGCAGGGCCGCGGTGACGCGGTCACCGGTGCTGACCCGCTATCCCCATCGGCCCTCCGAAGTGGGCGTGCCCAGCGAGAACCCCAACCTCACCGGGCGGGGCCTGATCCTCACCGACTTCGTCGACCGCGTCGGCGACCCCGTCGGCATCGTGGCCGCCGACGGGTCATCGCACCGCGGCGAGGTGCTGCTCGCCGAGGCGCTCGGCGCGCTGCTGGCGGCGCTGACCCGGGGCCGCCCGGCGGGCCCGGTGGCAGTCACGCATCCGGCGCACTGGCGGCCGGATCAGGTGGAGGCGCTGCGCGCCGCGCTCGACGCCGAGTTGAGCGGCGCACCGATGATCGCCGACGCCACCGCGGCGCTGGCCGCCCTGCAGGACGATCCCGGCGTGCCGGCCCGCGGCGTCATCGCCGTATGCGATTTCGGCGGCAGCGGCACCAGCATCACGCTCGCCGACGCCGACAACGGCTATCAACCGATCGCGACGGTGCGTCACCCTGACCTGTCGGGCGCGCTGATCGACCAGGCGCTGCTGACACACGTCGTCGACGACCTGTCGGCCGCGGGCACCATCGACCTGACCGGCACCTCGGCGATCGGCTCCCTGAGCAGGCTGCGCGCGGAATGCCGCCGCGCCAAAGAGCGCCTGTCCACCGAGTCGGCGACCCACCTGGTCGCCGAACTGCCCGGGCATCGTTCCGACGTGCGGCTCACCCGCACCGAACTCGACGAGGTGCTGCGTGCGCCGTTGGCCGATTTCGTCGCCGTGCTGCAGGACACCTTGGAGCGCAACGGAATACATCCCGGGGCGTTGGCCGCCGTCGCCACCATCGGCGGCGGCGCGCGCATCCCTGCCGTCACCACGACGCTCTCGGAGCACCTACGGGTGCCGGTGATCACCGCGCCGCACCCCGAACTGACGGCGGCGATCGGCGGCGGCCTGATCGCCGTGCGCGGCACCGTCCGCGACGACGCGACCGCGCTCGCACCGGCGGCACCGGTGCCCGCCGAAACAGGGGAGGGGACCGGAACCGCGACCATGGCCGCGGCGCTGATGGCCCCCGAACCGCCCGCTGCGCCACAGGCGCTCGCGTGGTCGGACGCCGACGACGTCCCCGATGTCGCCCCGCCCGACGAGTATGTGGACGACTCAGCGGGCTCCTCGGTGTACGGTCCGCGCCCACAGATGCAGTTCGCCGACCCCGAACCCGATCCGGCCGCCACACAACCGTGGTACCGCCGGCGCGGGGCCGTCGTGGGGGCGGGTGCCGCAGCGGTGCTCGCGGTGATCGCCGCGGTCGCCCTCGCCGTCACCCGCGACGACGGTGATGTGGCCGTGCCCGCCTCGACGAGCACACCCGTCACCACCACAGAAGAGGTCCCGCCTCCGCCACCACCGGAGGCAGTGGACCAGCCGGCACCGGTGCAGACCGTGACCGAGGTGCTGCCCGCCCCAGAAACCGTCGTGCAGACCGTGCCGCCACCACCGGTGGAGCAGCCGGCCGAACCCCCGGCCGAGACGCCGCCACCGACCACGGAAGCGCCGCCGCCGACCAGTGAGGCACCCCCGACGACCGAGGCGCCCACGACCACTGAGGCACCCACGACCACCGAGGCGCCGACCAGCACGCCGCCGCGCTGGAGCCCGACGGCGCCGTACCCGACGATTCCGGGCCTGCCCTGGGTCCCCGCGCCGCAGGTCCCCGGAGGTCAGGCGGGCTGACACCGAAACCGGCTGGCGCTGTGCACGATCGGGAAGTTCTGGCGCCACCTGCGCGCGGCAGCCAGTATGGACGGATGACTGACTCGCAGGAGAGTACCGGGGCGCAGGTGGTGATGCGGCGACTGCTCGCCGAAGGCGTCGACGTGTGCTTCGCCAACCCCGGTACGTCGGAGATGCATTTCGTCGCCGCCCTGGACACCGCGCCCGGCATGCGTCCCGTGCTGTGCCTGTTCGAAGGTGTGGCGACCGGCGCCGCCGATGGCTACGCACGCATCGCGGGCCGGCCCGCGGCGACGCTCCTGCACCTCGGTCCCGGCATGGCCAACGGTCTGGCCAACCTGCACAACGCCCGTCGCGCGTACAGTCCCGTGGTCAACATCGTCGGCGATCACGCGACGAACCACAAGGCCCTCGACGCGCCTCTGGAATCCGACATCGACGCGCTCGGCACCTGGCTGCACGGTGCGGTGCACCGGCCGGAATCGGCCGCGGATCTCGATGCGGCCGTGCGTGATGCCGTACGCGACGCGGTCGGCCCGCCCGGGAAGGTCGCCACGGTCATCCTTCCCGCCGACTTCTCGTGGGGGCCTGCGGAAGTGCCCGCGGCCGAGGTGGAACCGTCAGAGCAATCCGACTCTTCCGAGACCATCGACGTGACCGCCGCCGCGGAATTGCTGCGCGCGCACGGCGACAAGGTCGTCATCCTGCTCGGCGGAACGGCCACCGGTGCGTCCGGGGTGAGCGCCGCGGCGCGCATCCACGCCGCCACCGGGGCCCGCACGCTGGTCGAGACCTTCCCGGCGCGACTGGCGCGCGGACGGGGCATACCGCCGCTGGACCGACTGCAGTACCTCGGTGAGGTCGCGACACAGCAGTTGGCGGGCGCGACGCATCTCATCCTCGCCGGCACACGAAAGCCCGTGTGGTTCTTCGCGTATCCAGGAAAGCCCAGTGAGCTCGCACCCGAGGACGCGCAGGTGCACACCCTCGCCCCGGCGGATCTGGAGAAACTGGCCGACGCTCTCGGCGCAGTGGCTCCCGAACCGGCAGAACCGGATCCGCTGCCCGCGCCCACCGGCCCGCTGACCGTGCAGAACTGGCCGCTGGTGATCGGTGCGCTGCTGCCCGAGAACGCCATCATCTCCGACGAGGCCAACACCAGCGGTGTGCTGTTGCCCGCCGCGACCGCATCGTCGCCGCCGCACGACGTGCTGACCCTCACGGGAGGCGCGATCGGACAGGGCCTTCCGGTCGCGGTCGGCGCCGCGGTCGCCGCGCCGGACCGCCCCGTGATCGCGTTGCAGGCCGACGGCAGCGCGGCCTACACGATCTCGGCGTTGTGGACCATGGCCCGCGAGCAACTCGACGTCACCGTGGTGATCCTCAACAACCGTTCCTACGCGATCCTGCAGATGGAACTGCAGCGCGTCGGCACCGCGGCAACCGGGGAGCGGTCGCGCTCACTGCTCGACATCGGCAATCCAAACATCGACTTCGCCGCCATCGCACAGGGTTTCGGTGTGCCCGCCACGCGCGCCACCACCGCCGAGGAGTTGGCGGCCCAGTTCGCCGCGGCGGTCGAGGAACCGGGCCCGCACCTGATCGACGCCGTCCTCAGCCGAGTGCCGTAGCGAGCGCTCAGCCCGAGCGGCGCCGCCTCTCAAGGACCAGCTGCGCCAACGGAATCCGCATCTGTTCGGGCTGGGCCGACAACCTCGCCGCGATACCGGCGTGCAGCCGGTCCTGGAACTGTGTGCAGCGCGCCGCGTCGTCGTCGAGCGCGGTACACAGATCGCTGAAGAACGTGAACCGGCAGAAATCGGCCCACCGGAGCCCGAAAACATCGGTGTCCCTGTCTTTCTGGTAACTGCTGTAAATCACGTCCTCGGCGTCGTACACCTCGAGATGGCTGATCGAGAGGCGCTCGAACCGGCCCGACGGGGCGAACGGCGCCATGAAGTCGTTGGCGCGTCTGCCGACGATCGGCAGCGACATGCGGTGCAGTTCGTCCTGACGCAGCACTCCGTCGGCCGTCAGCTCGCGCAGCGTGTCCATCACCGCGGCGAACAACGGGCGGTACCCGAAGTCGCCGTCATCACCGAGCGCGGCGGTCAACACCACCAACTGGGCACCCGAGGCCAGTTCGCGCCCGCGGAACGCGACGAACTCGTGCCAGTCGAACGCGGCTTGCCGCGCGTAGGCGGCCACCACCTGCGGATCCCCGCTGAACGACGCGGCGACGTGGTCGGGGACGGGCATCGGCATCCGGCCGACACGCACGATGGCCCATGCCGACCAACCGACGTGCACCGACTTCGACGGCAGGATCTGCGTGTAGAACGAGCGGCCCACCGCCGACGGGTACGTCGAGGTGTCGCGGCGCAGATACGAGTCGGGGTTGTCCGCCAGGCCGCGGAACACCGCGGTGAAATCGTTGTCGGCGTTGTCGGTGTGCGTCACCAGCACCGAGTGCTCGGGGCGGGTGCGCCCGCGCAGCGCGGCGATCGCCGCCGCAATGGGGCGCATCGAATTGCGGCCCGTGCCCACACCGTAGTCGGCGATGACGATGGGGTAGGGCGCCTCGGGCAGCGGCACGGTCCGCGCGGCCTCCTCCAGCAGGGCGATCGCCGAGTTCAGTCCCGCGGCGTGCGGGCGCGGCGCCCGCATCTTCGGTGTGGGGTCATCCGGTTCGGGGTCGACGGCCACTCGGAATTTGGGCACGGCTATCCCCGCCGCCGGCGCAACAGCAGACCGATGAGCATTCCCACGACGAAAATGATGACCAAGATGAACCACATCGGCGAATCGACGGTCACCCACAGCACGTGGATGTCCACCCGCGCGCGGTTCTGGACGACGAACACCGCGGCGAGGGCGACGAGGATCAGCGCCACCCAATAGCGCAGCGCGGGCCGTGGTTCGGCGGTGGTCGTCGCCACCTCGTCGCGGGCCATGGCACCTCCTCGGCGTTGCTGGACACCCACGACGGTAGTCGCAGGCGAGGCGACCATGACACACTTCCGCCATGAACAGCAGCCGGGCGATACCGCGTGTCGCGGTGGTGCTGTCCGGGTGTGCTGTGGTCATCGGCATCGTCGGATTCGTCGTCGCGCTGATCCTCAACGCGCTGTTCTTCGACAAGTTCGACGCCTACGGCGAGGTGCCGATTCCGGGAAGCGGCAGCGTGGAGTTGCCGGCCGGCGAGGTGTCGGTGAGTTTCCACACCTGGGTGACCGACTCCGAAGGCGGCCTGCCGGTGCCTGCGCTGGAGCTCCACGTGCAGGCGCCACCCGGCGCCGCGATGCCGACCGTCACCGAAAGCCCCGGCGCTACAACCACGGTGAACAACGACGCACATGTGCGGGTGTGGATGATGCAGGTCACCGAGCCCGCCGTGTACCAGGTCCGCGTCGACGGTAACGTGCGGGGCTACATCAATCCGCGGCTGGCGTTCGGATATCCCAGCAGGCACTGGTGGCTGGTCTGGATGTTCGCCGGCGTGTTCGCGGCCTCGCTGGCGGCGCTGGCCGCGAGTGCGATGTGCCTCAGGCGCGCCGAGAGACGACCGCGGTTCCTCGGATCGGGCGAGCGCTTGGAGCCCGTCGAAGCGGTCGAACTCGGCGAGCACACCATCAACATCGGTGGACCGTCGGAGCGCGGGTACAGCTACCAGCCCACCGATCAGGCGATCCGCATCGAACAGCTCAAAACCATTGCGGCGTTGCGGGACTCCGGCGCGCTCACCCAGGAGGAGTTCGAGGCCGAGAAGCGCCGGATCCTCGACAGCTAGGCCGCGGGCACCGCCAGGCGCGACCGCTCGAACTCGCCCGCAGGCACGAAGCGGGCCAGCACGTCGTCGGCCGGTTCCCCGGCGAACTCGGTGATCAGCTCCTTGGCCGCTTCCGCCGAGGCCGCCGCGTGCTCGAACCGTCGTGGATCATCCAGCAGGCCGAACAGATTCGACGCGAACCGGCTGCTCGCGCTCGCCGCCGCGAAGAACAACCCGCCGTGCTCGGCGAACTCCGGATCGGCGAGGAACAGCCGCGTCACCAGCTGGGCGCCGCGCGCCCGTCGAGCGTAGAACTCGTCGAACGCCGCCTGCAGCCATGCCTCGTCGAACGGTCCGTCGTGCGCGGCGGCCTTGTGCACCAGGTCGGCGGCCTGGATCAGCCCGCCCTGCGCGCCCTGGCCGGCGATCGGGTCGTAGGACACCGCGGTGTCGCCGAGGGCAGCCACCGGATGTCCGCTCGCGGTGCGCCCGACGCCCGCGCGCACCACCTGGGTCACCGCGCCCTTGAGCCACGAGTGCGGATCGTCTTCGATCACCCTCAGCGCGCTCACCTCGGCGGCGTCCCAGTCGATGTAGTCGCGGTACAGGTCGTTGACGACGTCCAGAGCGCTCGCCGGGCCGTCGGCCGCGGAGAACCGGCGCTCCCAGTCGCTGCCGGGGCGCGCCCAGCCGAGGAACGCCCACGCCGGGCCGATGTCCTTGTGCAGGTAACCACCCAGATACGCCTCACCCTGGTCGGTGACCACGGTGAACGCGTTGTGCGCGCTGCCCTCGGCGCTGCGGTGCGCGAAAACCTCTTGCCCGAACGTCAATCCGGTGAGCGTGACGGTCAGCAGCGTGCGCTGGGGACGGTCGTAGGCCGTGCGCCGCGGATCGATCGGGAACAACTGCGACAGGCCACCACGGCCCGTGGCGACCAGCGTGAGATCGACCGACCCGGCGATCGCGTCGAGTCGCGCCGGGTCGACCGGTTCGACCACGAATTTTCCGCCGCGCTGCCGGAACAGCGTGAGCCGGTCGTCGGCCTTGAGGCGCGTGTCCACCGCGATGCCCCGGAAGCCGGAGAACGACGCGTCGAACGCCACCTCTTCGGGCGTGCTGCTCTGCGGGTTGAGCACGCGCACGCTCTGCCCGGTGGAGGTGGGCCCGGTCGCGAGGTAGGTGTTGAGCCCCAGCGACTCCTCAGCGCGCTGCGCCTCACCGAATATGAGCGCCGTGCCCGTGGCGGGCACGGCGTCGCGCAGGCTCTTCTGGTCGCGATCGCTGTAGATCGTGACGTCGAAACCCTTGTCCAGCAAGCCCAATGCCGCGGTGACGCCGGTCTGCCCGGCACCGATGATCGCTGCGGTACGCCCACTCGAAGTCGTCATGCACGCCACTATGCGGTTCTGGTCGAGCCACGCATAGGTCCTGGCTCACGGTGATCAGAACCCCACCTGGCACCTGGCACCGTGACCTCACCTGGCATCGTGACCTCACCAGGCACCGTGAGCTCACCTGGCACCGTGACCTCACCTGGCACCGTGAGCGTGCGCGTCTGCATGCCGACACGCCGCCTTCTGTCAGCAGTGCGCGCACGCTCGTCGCTGCCGAGGGTGCATGCAGTGCTGAGGTTTCACGGCGTGGTGAGGTGCAGACACGCACGCTCGCGGTGCAAAGTGCAAAGTGGCAAAGTGCAAAGTGCAAAGTGCGAACTTCAGAACTCAGTGGCCGCGCTTGACCCAGTCGTCGTAGTTGACGAGTTCGCCGCCGATGGTGGTGGTGTCGCCGTGGCCGGTGTAGACCACGGTTTCGGCGGGCAGCAGACCGAGGCGGTTCTTGATGGAATCGAGGATGGTCGGGAAATCCGAGTAGGAGCGCCCGGTGGCACCCGGGCCGCCCTGGAACAGGGTGTCCCCGGAGATCACGGCGTTCAGTTCGGGGATCGACCAGCACACCGAACCCGGCGAGTGCCCGGGGGTGTGCAGGGCATGCACCTCGATCTCGCCCGCCTTGAGCACCAGGCCGTCCTCGACGGCACGGAACTCCTTGTCCGGGTGGATGTCTCGCCACAGCATGTCGTCAGCGGGGTGCAGCAGCACGGGGGCGTCCAGGGCCACGGCGAGATCGGGCGCGACGGTGATGTGGTCGTTGTGCCCGTGTGTGCAGATCACCGCGACCACGTTGCGCCCGGCCACCGCGTCGACGATGGGCGCGGCGGTGTGGGCGGCGTCGAACACGATCACGTCGTTGTCGTCGCCGACGAGCCAGATGTTGTTGTCGACGTCCCAGGTGCCGCCGTCGAGGCTGAACGTGCCGCTGGTGACGACCCGCTGGATCTGCGCAGGCCCGGTCACTTCAGCACCACCACGGAGCGCAGCACCTCACCGGCGTGCATCTTGTGGAAGGCGTCTTCGATGCCGTCCAGGCCGATGCGTTCGGAGACGAACTTCTCAAGCGGCAGGCGGCCCTGCAGGTACAGCGAGATCAGGGTGGGGAAGTCGCGTTCGGGCAGACAATCGCCGTACCAGGAGGACTTCAACGACCCGCCGCGAGAGAAGAAGTCGATCAGCGGCATCTCCAGTTTCATGTCCGGGGTGGGCACACCGACCAGCACCACGGTGCCCGCGAGATCGCGCGCGTAGAAGGCCTGCTTCCAGGTTTCCGGGCGCCCGACCGCGTCGATGACGACGTCGGCGCCGAATCCGTCGGTGAGGTCCTGGATGGTCTCCACCGCGTCGAGGTCTTTGGCGTTGACCGTGTGGGTGGCGCCGAATTCGCGGGCCCAGTCGAGCTTTTTGTTGTCCATGTCGACGGCGATGATCTTTTTCGCTCCGACCAGGGCCGCCCCGGCGATGGCGGCGTCACCGACACCGCCGCAGCCGATCACGGCAACGGTGTCGTCGCGCGTGACCGCGCCGGTGTTGATGGCCGCGCCGATGCCGGCCATGACGCCGCAACCCAGAAGGCCGGCCACGGCCGGGTCGGCGTCGGCGTCGACCTTGGTGCACTGGCCCTCGTGCACCAGGGTCTTGTCGGCGAACGCGCCGATGCCCAGGGCCGGGGTGAGTTCGGTGCCGTCGGTCAGCGTCATCTTCTGGGTGGCGTTGAACGTGTCGAAGCATAGGTGGGGACGCCCCCGCTTACAGGCGCGGCACTGTCCACACACCGCGCGCCAGTTCAGGATCACGAAGTCACCGGGCGCGACGTTGGTGACGCCCTCACCGACTGCTTCCACGGTGCCTGCGGCCTCATGGCCCAACAGGAACGGGAACTCGTCGTTGATCCCACCCTCGCGGTAGGTCAGGTCCGTGTGGCATACCCCGCACGCGATGATGTCGACCACCACCTCGCCCGGACCGGGATCCGGGATCACGATGTCCACCAACTCGACGGGTTGCTGCTTACTCCGAGAAATCACACCGCGCACAGTCTGAGGCATGGTTACAACCTAGCGGTGAGCACCCGAACCTGCTATCAGAGTTGCCGTTTACTGCCGCATGACCCGAGCCCGTAATACCGTGGGCAGCAATGACGACGGCGACAGGTTCGGTTGGGCGGGCATCGGATCATCCCGCGTTGCTGGAGGCGCGGGCAGCACACTCGCGCGCCGAATGGGCCGCGGCCTATCAGGCGTATCTGCGGCCGAGGCGATCGGCCCGATGACGCTGGACGATCTCGATGCCTATGCCACCACGGCCTGGCGGCTGGGGCACAGCCGCGAGGCCGTCCGGCTCGCCGAACGGGTGTACGGGCAACTTGTGCGCCGTGATCCGGCGACGGCGGCGACGAAGGCCGTCGACATCGCCCTGGAGTGGCTGACGCGGGGTGATCTCAACATCGCGCAGGGGTGGATGAACCGGGCGCGTCGGCTGCTCACAGGCGCCCCGACCGGGCCGACGCACTGCTATCTGGCGTACCTGGATGTCGTACTCGCGGTGGCCGAACAGGACCCTGAGGAGTTGGCGCGCCGCGCCGAGGCGATGCGGCATTTGTGCGACAGCGTCGAGGATCCGGCGCTGGAATCGTTGTCGTTGGTGTCGCAGGCGATCGCCGCGCTACACCAGGGCCGCGTGGCCGACGGCTACGCCTTGGTCGACGAGGCGTTGCTGCCGCTGCTGGCCGGACACGTGCGCGTCGAGTGGGCCGGCGACATCTACTGCGTGGTGCTGAACCTGTGCCACAAGCTCGCCGACCACCCCAGGATGCGCGCGTGGACGCAGTCCATGGAGCGCTGGTGCGACGTCCACTCGGCCTCGCCGTTCTACCGGGTGTGCGACGTGCACCGGCTGCAACTGGCCGCCGCCGACGACGACTATCGCCGGCTCGAAGACCAATTGTTCAGCGCGAGTACGGCGTTGGAGGACGTCAACTCGTGGGTGGGCGCCGAGGGTTTCTATCAGCTCGGTGAGGTCCGGCGGTTGCGCGGGGAAACCGAGGGGGCGCTGGCGGCGTTCGCCAAGGCGCGTTCGCTCGGAAAGGATCCCCAGCCCGGCGAGGCGCTGCTGCACTGCAGCGTGGGGCAGAGCCGCAAGGCCTGGACCGACCTGCGCGTCGCACTGGCCGGCGCCGGTCCGCTGGACCGCATGCGGCTGCTGCGTGCGGCCGTGGTGGTGGCCCTGGCGCGTGACGACATCGACGAGGCGCAGCGGCACTGCGACCAACTTGCCGCCGGCGCCGAGGCTTTCGCCACGCCGGGATACCGGGGCTGGGCCGCGCATGCCCGCGGCGCGGTGCTGGTGCGTCGCGGCGAGTTCGAAGCGGCATTGGACAACCTCGGCGCCGCGCTGCGCGAGTACCGGCTGCAGCAGGAGCGTTACGACATCGCCGAGGTGTACGAGTGGATGGCGCTGGCGCACAGGGGACTCGGCGACGACACTGCGGCCGATACCGACATCGCGACGGCCGAGAACATCTACGAGCAACTGGCCGTGCAGCCCAGTGGCGTGTGCGGCCGGGCCAGCCCCGGTGGGTTGACGCGCCGCGAGATCGAGGTGCTGCGCGCGATCGCAGGCGGGGCCACCAATCGTCAGGTCGCCCACCAGTTCGTCATCAGCGACAAGACCGTGGGCAGGCACCTGGCCAACATCTACACCAAGCTCGGCGTGTCGAGCCGTACGGCCGCGGTCACCTGGGCCCACCAGAACGGAGTGGTGCGAAAAGACAATTGAACCGGGCACATCCGAGGGCCGTACATCATTTACGCCATCTCGCGTCGGCACGAACGCATCATTCGGCCGATGTCGGGGTGGGCGTCCCGGCCATAGCGTCTCGGGCATGACGACGCTAGATGTGAACCTCGACGAGGTAACCGTGTCAACCACCACTTCACCCACCCCCGACACCACCGAGGACTTCGCCGCACGCGTGGTCGAATGCCTCGACAGCGCCAGCACGGCGATCCTGTTGTCGATCGGGCACCAGACCGGCCTGTTCGACACCATGCGGTCACTGCCGCCGGCCACCAGCACCCAGATCGCCGACGCTGTCGGCCTCAACGAACGCTACGTACGCGAGTGGCTCGGCGGCCTGGTCGCCGCGAAGGTGATCGAGTACGCGCCCGACGAGCGCACCTACCACCTGCCCGAGCACCGGGCAGCGATGCTGACCCGCGCGGCCGGCCCCGACAACCTCGCGCGCGTCGCACAGTTCATCCCGCTGCTGGCCGAGGTCGAACAGAAGATCGTCGACCGCTTCCGCCACGGCGGCGGCCTGCCCTACAGCGAATATCCGCGCTTTCACCGGCTGATGGCCGAGCAGAGCGGTGAGGTGTTCGACGCCGCCCTGATCGACGTCATCCTGCCGATGGCCGACGGTCTCGTCGACCGCCTGCAGGCCGGAGCGGATCTGGCCGACATCGGCTGCGGCAGCGGGCATGCGGTGAACGTGATCGCACAGGCCTTTCCCGCCAGCCGGTGCACCGGCATCGACTTCTCCGAGGAGGGTCTGGCCACCGGACGCGACGAGGCGCAGCGTCTGGGCCTGGACAACGCCACGTTCACCGCGCGTGACGTCGCCGAACTCGACGAGACCGAGGCCTATGACGTCATCACCGCGTTCGACGCCATCCACGACCAGGCGCATCCGGCGCGGGTCCTGGAGAACATCCACCGGGCCCTGCGCCCGGCCGGGGTGTTCCTCATGGTCGACATCAAGGCGTCGACCCACGTGGAGAACAACATCGGCGTGCCGTTCGCGCCGTACCTGTACACGGTGTCGACGCTGCACTGCATGACCGTGTCGCTGGCCCTCGACGGCGACGGGCTGGGCACGGTGTGGGGTCGTGAGCTCGCCACTTCGATGCTGGCCGACGCCGGGTTCGACGACATCGTCGTCCGCGAGATCGACACCGACCCCATCAACTACTACTACGTCGCACGCAAGCGGTGACCGCCCGGCCACTCGTTGGCGCCCAGTAGCATCCAGTGCGGTGAGCGCGAGTGAAGCACTGAAGGTGATCGACGAGTGGCCGGTGCCGACGGCCGCCGCAGCGGTGATCGGGCCGTCCGGGGTGCTGGCCACCCACGGCGACGACGCGAAACCTTTCGCGTTGGCGTCGGTGACCAAGCTGTTGGTGGCACGCGCGGCGCAGGTCGCGATCGAGGAGGGCGTCGTCGAACTCGACACCCCGGCCGGGCCCGACGGCTCGACGGTGCGCCACCTGCTGGCGCACACCTCCGGCGTCGCGATGAACTCCGCGGACACCGTGGCGCAGGTGGGGCAGCGGCGCGTGTACTCGAACTTCGGATTCGGGTTGCTGGCGCATGCCATCGAGGACGCCGCGGAGATCGAGTTCGGCCGGTATCTGACCGAGGCCGTGTTCGAGCCGCTCGGGATGTCGACGTCGAAGTTGCTGGGCGGTGCCGACGCGGCGGGCTTCGGGGTCACCTCGACCGTCTCGGACCTGGCGCGGTTCGCCGGTGACCTGCTGCGACCCGCGCTGGTTTCCCAGCAGATGCACGACGAGGCCACCTCGGTGCAGTTCCCGGGTGTCAACGGCGTGTTGCCGGGATTCGGCTCGCAGCGGCCGAATGACTGGGGCCTGGGGTTCGAGATCCGTGACGGCAAGACGCCGCACTGGACGGGGTCGAGCAACTCGCCGCGCACGTTCGGCCATTTCGGCCAATCCGGCACGTTCCTGTGGGTCGATCCGGTCGCTGACCTGGCCCTTTTGGTGCTCACCGATCGTGACTTCGGGGACTGGACGTACCCGCTGTGGCCGGCGATCTCTGATGGTGTGCTGAGAGAAATCGGGACACACTAGCGCAACATGCGTCTCACAAGGCACAATAGACACGCAAGGCACAACGCATAGTCGTTTGCTTGCTCGACCGGTTTCGCAAGGCCGTTGGGGAAGACGTCCCTCGTGGAGCCGAAGGAGTAGCAAATGCGTGCGTCGAATCAGTTCGCCGACGCGGCGACAGGTGTGGTGTACATCCATGCCTCACCCGCGGCGGTATGCCCGCATGTCGAGTGGGCGTTGTCGTCGACCCTGTCGGCGAGGGCCAACCTGAAGTGGACCCCGCAACCGGCCATGCCCGGCCAACTCCGCGCGGTCACCAACTGGGTTGGACCGGTAGGCACCGGAGCGCAGTTGGCCAACGCCCTGCGGTCCTGGTCCGTGCTGAGGTTCGAGGTCACCGAGGATCCCAGCGCGGGGGTCGACGGGCACCGTTGGTGCCACACCCCGCAGCTCGGCCTGTGGAGCGGCGTCATGAGCGCCAACGGCGACGTGATGGTCGGCGAGATGCGGCTGCGCTCGCTGATGGCAGGCGGCGCGGACATGCTCGCGGCCGAACTCGACACCGTGCTCGGCACCGCGTGGGACGAGTCCCTGGAGCCCTTCCGCAACGGTGGCGACACCGGCGAGATGACCTGGCTCAACCGGGGCGTGGGCTAGAACTTCACCGAGATCGACGAAAACGTCGCCGCACGCGTGGTGTGGCGACGTTTTCGTCGCTCTCGCGTCAGCCGGGGGCTGACGTCAAAATCTTCAGCGCCCCGGGGACCGCGGTGATAGTGGCGGGCAGTGGCGCCGCGAAATCCCCGTCGGCGTAGGCGTTGATACCCGGGCATTCGACGCGCACGCTTCTCGCGCGCCGGGTGGTGACGGTGTCGAGGTTCACGTGCGTGCCCTTGAAGACCGTCGGGAACAACCGGATCAGGCGTGACCGTGAGGCCGAGGCGATCATCGTGATGTCGAGCAGGCCGTCGGTGGGATCGGCGCCGGGGCAGATCAGCATTCCGCCGCCGTAACTGCGGGTGTTGCCGATCGCGGTCATGGTGAGCGCGTGGTCCTCGGCATCCCCGCCGTCGAACGACAGCCGGAACGGCAGGAGCCGCAGCTTCGACAGCTCGGCCACCATCGCGAGGTTGTAACGCATTCGTCCGTGCGGCCAGGACATCCGGTTGGCGCGGTCGCTGACCAGTGAGTCGAACCCGGTGGCGACGACCGTGCCGAACCACCGGCGGGTGCCGTCGTCGGCGTCGATGCGGCCCAGGTCAACGGTGCGGGTGTGCCCGTCGGCGATGACGTCGGCCGCGGCCTCGGGATCGCCGGTGGGGATGCGGTATTCGCGGGCGTGGTCGTTACCTGTGCCCGCCGGGACGATACCCAGCGGAACATCGGTGCCCGCCAACTCCTGCAGCGCCAAACCGATCACGCCGTCACCGCCGACCACCACGAGCGCGTCGGTGCCGCGGTCGAGATGCTCGCGCACGAGTTCACGGGCGTGTCTGGCGTCGCGGCCCACGATCGCGGTGACGTCGACACCGCGCTGCTGAAGTCGCACCACGGCACGTTCGGCGGCGTGCGGCGCGTTGCCGTGCCCCGACATCGGATTGGTCAGGACGGTGACGCGGCCGGTCACGGAATCAGCTTGCCCGGGTTGAGGATTCCGGCGGGGTCCAATGTGGCCTTGACCGCGCGCAGCACCGCGACGCCGAGATCGCCGACCTCTTCGGTCATCCACGGGCGGTGATCGGCGCCGACCGCGTGGTGGTGTGTGATGGTTGCGCCGTTGCGCACCATGGCCTCGGAGGCCGCGGTTTTCGCCTTGCGCCACTGTTCGGCGGCGTCGCCGCGCTGTGCGGCGACGACGGTGAAATACAACGACGCGCCTGTCGGGTACACATGCGAAATGTGGCACAGCACCAGTGCCTGCGTCCCGGATTCGGCAAGGGTCGCCGTCAGCGCTTCTGTCACAGCGGTTTTGAGCGCCGCGACATTGGACCAGTTGGTGGCGGTCTCCAGGGTCTCGCACAACGCTCCCGCGGCCAGCAAGGAATCGCGCAGATAGGGCGCCCCGAACCGCCCGTGTTCCCACGCCCTGGCGGGGACCTCGCCCAGCGAGGTGCCGCCGAGGCGTTCGAGCAGGGCGCGGGTCTCGGCGTGCCTGCTGGCGGTGTGTTCGGGGGATCCCTCGAACACCGTGACTGCCAGGCATCCGCCTGTGATCGACTGCTCGCCGATGTTGTCCGTGGTGGCGAGGTTGACGCCGGTCTCGGCCTCGTCGGACAGGCGGATCACCGTCGGGCCGGTGCCGGTCTGCACCACGGCGCGCAATGCGTCTGCGCCCGTGGCGAAATCGGGGAACGACCACGCCTCGTACCGCGTCGACTCTGGCACCGGGTGCACGCGCACCCGCACCCGGGTGATGACGCCGAACACGCCCTCGGACCCGAGCAGCAGTTGGCGCAGATCCGGGCCTGCTGCCGAGGCCGGCGCGCGGCCGAGGTCGAGCACACCGGCAGGGGTCACCGCGCGCAGTCCACGGACCATGTCGTCGAACCGGCCGTACCCCGCGGAGTTCTGGCCCGACGACCGTGTCGCCGCGAACCCGCCGATGGTGGCGAACTGGAAGCTCTGCGGGAAATGCCCGAGCGAGAAGCCATGCGCGCCGAGCAGTTCCTCGGCCTGCGGGCCCGTCACGCCCGCGCCGAGTTCGGCTTCACCCGAGATCTCGTCGAGGTGGTGCAGGGCGTCGAGGCGACGCAGGTCCAGTGAGACCACGGCGCCGAATTCGCCGCGCAGCGGATCGAGGCCGCCGACGACGCTGGTGCCGCCGCCGAACGGGACGATCGCGATGCGGTGCTCGGTGCAGTACCGCAGGATCGCGGCCACGGCGTCCTCGTCGCCGGGCAGCAGGATCGCATCGGGTGCGTCCTGGACGCCGGAAGTGTTGCGGCGCAGGAGATCCAGCGTCGACTTGCCACCCGCGTGCAGCAGGCGCGCGGTGTCGTCGGTGCGGCAGTACTGCTCGCCGACGACGGCGGCCAACGCGTCGCGGTCCGCGGCGGTGAGCGCCGAGGGGCGCAGCGTGATGTCTTCGGGCGAGATCTGCGCGGGGGAGTCGGTGACCCCCAGTGCCTGCTGCAGCAGGGCCCGGATGCCGTCGGACAGCGGCTTGGCCGCCTGCGGGTCACCCCAGGCGTTCCACTTCATCGGGGGCAGTAACCGCTCGGCGGGTCGCGTCATGCGTTACAGTATTACACATGGTGTCAATCAGTAACGACGATGCGGGTGAATCGCTCGGCGAGCGGATTCTCGAGGCCGCGGCCAGCTGCGTGATGGCGTTCGGCGTCGACCGCGTGACACTGGCCGAGATCGCGCGACGTGCCGGCGTCAGCAGACCCACCGTCTATCGACGCTTCCCCGATACGCGGTCGATACTCGCGGCGCTGCTCACGGCCCGGATCGTGCGCGTGCTCGACGAGGTCGAATCGGATGCGCGGGGGCGGGAGGCACTCGTGCGCCGCATCGTCGCGGTGGCCGAGCGCCTGCGCCACGACGAGGTGATCATGGCCGTGCTGCACACCGCGCCGGACGTCGCGATGGTCTACATCGCCGAGCGCCTGGGCACCAGCCAGCAGATCCTCATCGACGCGGTCGCCGGGGAGATCAAGATCGCCCAGGAGGGCGGCAGCGTGCGCGCCGGGGATGCGCGCCAGCTGGCCACCATGTGCCTGCTGATCACGCAGTCGGCCATCCAGTCCGCGCAGATGGTTGCGCCCATCCTCGACGCCGACGCGCTCGCACGGGAGTTGGCGTACTCGCTGAACGGATACCTCAAGCCGTGACCGCGTCGCAGGGCGCTGCGAGCCGCACGGCGCTGAACGCCGAACGGCGCGCCGCCGAACTCGACACGCTCGCCGCCGGAGAACACGTCGACGTCCTGGTGATCGGGGGAGGCATCACCGGTGCCGGCATCGCGCTGGATGCCGCGACCCGCGGGCTGCGCGTCGCGCTGGTCGAGAAACACGACCTGGCGTTCGGCACAAGCCGCTGGAGCTCCAAGCTGGTACACGGCGGTCTGCGCTACCTCGCGACCGGCAACGTCGGCATCGCCCGCCGCAGCGCCGTCGAACGCGGAATCCTCATGGGCCGCAACGCCCCTCACCTCGTCAAGGCCATGCCGCAGCTCGTGCCGCTGTTGCCGTCGATGAACCGGGCATCCCGAGCGTTGATCCGCACCGGATTCCTCGCCGGCGACGGTCTGCGCAAGCTCGCGGGCACCAGCGCCGCCACACTGCCGCGCTCGCGCCGCATCGACGCCGCGCGTGCCGTGGCGATGGCCCCCACCGTCCGCACCGACGGCCTCGAGGGTGGTTTCCTCGCCTACGACGGCCAACTGGTCGACGACGCGCGCCTGGTGGTCGCGGTGGCCCGCACCGCGGCCCAGCACGGCGCACGCATCCTCACCCGTGTATCCGCCGATCACGCGACCGGGGAGTCGGTGCGGCTCACCGACCACCGCACCGGGTCGTCTTTCGACGTGCGCGCACGCGTGGTGATCAACGCTGCCGGGGTGTGGGCGGGCCAGGTGGACCCGACGATCAGGCTGCGTCCCAGTCGCGGCACACACCTGGTGTTCGACGCCGCCGCGTTCGGCAACCCCACTGCGGCGCTGACCATTCCGATCCCCGGTGAGCTCAACCGGTTCGTGTTCGCGATGCCCGAACAACTCGGCCGTATCTACCTGGGACTCACCGACGAGGACGCGCCAGGGCCGATACCCGATGTGCCGCAGGCCACCCCGGCCGAGATCTCGTTTCTGCTCGACACCGTCAACACCGCACTGGCCACCACGCTGACGCCCGCCGATGTGCGCGGCACCTACGCAGGGCTGCGCCCGCTGATCGACGCGGGCGAAGGCCGCACCGCAGACCTGTCGCGCGAGCACGCCGTGGTCGAATCGCCCGACGGTGTGCTGAGCGTGGTCGGCGGCAAACTCACCGAATACCGGTACATGGCAGAGGACGTGCTGGACCGTGCAGTCGCAATGCGTGGGCTCGACGCGGGGGAGTGCCGCACGCGCAACCTGCCGCTCGTCGGTGCACCCGCGAACCCGGTGACCACGCTGCGCGCGCAGGTCGAACTCCCCGGATCTCTGGTGGCGCGCTACGGCGCCGAGGCGCACAACGTCATCGCCCAGGCGACGTGTGCGCGTCCGGTCGAACCGGTGGCCGACGGAATCGACGTCACACGAGCCGAGTTCGAGTACGCCGTGACGCACGAGGGCGCGATGACCGTCGACGACATCCTCGACCGGCGCACCCGCATCGGACTGGTCACCGAGGACCGCGAGCGTGCACTCGCCGCGGCGACGGAGGTGCTCGCCAGGATCGGCTGAAAGTTCTCTGCCACCCCGGTACGCGTGTGGGATGGCAGAGGCGAGGGGAGAAGCGGCACCAGTGGGACGGCCAGGGGGGTGCACTGCGCTCCGGATGCGTGGCGATGCTGCCCTTGCTCATCGGATCGCCCGTTCGCAGCGGTGGCCGGTTTGGCGGGCACCCACAACGGCGTCAGCATCTTCGAGACGGCCGCGTTCTCGCTGCTGATCGGCGACGGTCGCATCCAACCGGTCTCACCCGCGACGTTGGCCGGCGCGGCCGCCCTTGTCGTGTCCTTGCGGTGGAAGAACCTGACGTTGAGCATCATCAGCGGCCTCGTCGCGTACGCATGCCTGGATCTCGTCATGTGAATCGCGCCGGCCGTCGGCGAGCAACATGTCGCGGATGGCGGAGTGGGTGTGGCGCTGCCACAACGCCTGTGCGCCGACGAGTAGTTCGGGCTGCAGGTCGACCACGACAACACGGCCGTCCATCGCCGCGCCTGCGGGTGCGGTGACGAACGCGATGGCGTCGGTGGTCAGCGGGGCGGCCACGGTGGCCGCGCCCTGCACGCGACTGACGACGTAGTCGGGTTCGAAGCCGGCGCGGCGGCACGCTCCCATGAGGAAGTCGCTGTAGTACGACGCGCCGGGTGGCGCCCACAACGCGATGCGTTCGCCGGCAACGTCGCTGATGTCGACGGAAGCTTTGCCCGCCAGGCGGTGGTCGCGCGGCAGGGCGAGGCGGACACGGTCGAAGCCCAGCACCGCCGTGGCGACCGCGCTGGTGGGCACCACGCCCCGGCGCAGCCCCAGGTGCACGGTGCCGTCGAGCACGGCCTCGACGAGGGCGTCGGGATAGAACTGGCGGAAGGTGAACGACACGTCCGGGAACGCGGTGATGGCGCGTTCAACGTGCGTATAGGCCTCGATACCGCTGAGCGCGGGGGTGTGGCCGATGACGTAGGCCTCGTCGGCACGGTGGGCGGTCTGCTCGACACGCGCGGCGATGGTGTGTGCGGCAGCCAGCAGCGGTCGCCCTTCGACCAGGAGCACCTCGCCGGCGCGCGTGAGGCGCAAGCGGCGTCCCTCCCGGTGGAACAGCGTCGCGCCGAGCTGTTTCTCAAGTTGCTGTATCGAGCTGCTCAGCGCTTGCTGGCTAAGGTGCAGCGCCGCGGCTGCGGCCGTCACGCTGCCGGCGTCGGCCACCGCGACGAATTGACGCAACCGTCGAAGATCAGGCATTTGATCCGTCACTCGATCAGGCTATACAAGCGTTGCTTGTCAAATAGTCGAGATTTTGTGTTTCTCTGCTGTGAGCGGCGGAGCTAGCGTACGGACCATGAGCAAATTGGAAGGTAAGTCCGCAGTGGTAGCTGCCGGGGCCAAGAACCTCGGCGGGTTGATCAGCACGACGTTGGCTTCGAGGGGTGTCAACGTCGCAGTGCACTACAACAGCGCGTCCACCGAGGCCGATGCCGACAAGACCGTTGCCGCGGTGCAGGACGCGGGGGTCAAGGCCGTCAAGGTGCAGGGTGACCTGACCGTGCCGGCCAATGTCGAGAAGCTCTTCGACACGGCGATCGACGCGTTCGGCGGTGTGGACATCGCGATCAACACCGTCGGCAAGGTGCTGCGCAAGCCGATCACCGAAACCACCGAGGCCGAATACGATTCGATGTTCGACATCAACTCCAAGGCCGCCTACTTCTTCCTGCAGCAGGCGGGCAAACGTCTCAACGACAACGGGTCGATCACCACGATCGTGACATCGCTGCTCGCGGCCTACACCGACGGCTACTCCACCTATGCGGGGTCGAAGAGTCCCGTCGAGCACTTCACCCGCGCGGCGTCGAAGGAGTTCGGGGTGCGGGGGATCAACGTCAACAACATCGCGCCCGGGCCGATGGACACGCCGTTCTTCTACCCCGAGGAGACCCCCGAGCGCGTCGAGTTCCACAAGTCCCAGGCCATGGGCAACCGCCTGACCGATATCGGCGACATCGCCCCGCTGGCGGTGTTCCTCGCCGACGAAGGGCACTGGATCAACGGCCAGACGCTGTTCGCCAACGGCGGTTACACCACCCGGTAAGCCTGCCCACCAGACGCAAAACTGCTCCTTTTCGTGTGAAAAGGAGCAGTTTTGCGTCTGTTCGCGCTGAGAAGTTACAGCGGGATGTTCTTGTGGCGACCACGGCGGTGCGGGGCCTCGGCAAGAGCCTCGGTGAGCTTGCTGCGGGTGTGTGACGGGTCGATCTTCTCGTCGACCACACCGATCTCGATCGCGGAATCCACACCGCCGGCGATCTTCTCGTGCTCGACCGCCAACTGCTCGTGCAGGGCCTCGCGCTCGGCGGGATCCTCGACCGCGGCCAGCTTCTTCTTGTGCAGGATGCCGACGGCGGCCTTGGCGCCCATGACGGCGACCTCGGCGTCCGGCCACGCGAACACCTTGGTGGCGTTGAGCGAGCGCGAGTTCATCGCGATGTAGGCGCCGCCGTAGATCTTCCGGGTCACCAGGGTGACACGGGGGACCGTCGACTCACCGAACGCGTGCAGCAGCTTCGCGCCGCGGCGCACGACGCCGCCCCATTCCTGATCCACACCGGGCAGGTAGCCGGGCACGTCGACGATGACCACCAGCGGGATGCCGAACGCGTCGCACAGGCGCACGAAACGCGCTGACTTCTCGGCGCTCTCGGAGTTCAGGCAGCCGCCGAGACGCAGCGGGTTGTTGGCGATGACACCGATGGTGCGCCCCGCGAGCCGGCCCAGGCCGACCACGATCGACGGGGCCCACTTGGCCTGGAACTCCTCGAAGGGCACGCCCTCGTCGAGCAGCGCGTGCACCAGAGGGTGCACATCGTAGGCGCGGCGTGCGGAGTCCGGCAGCAGCGCGTGCAGGTCGGAGTCGCCGGCCTCGGCCTTGCTGCGGTCGAAATGGCCCTGCTGGCAGAACAATCCGACCAGGCGGCGGCCGCGCTCGTACGCGTCGAGCTCGTCGTCGGCGACGATGTGGCACACACCGGACTTCTTGTGGTGGGCCTCCGGGCCGCCGAGCGACACCATGTCGACGTCCTCGCCGGTCACGCTGCGCACCACGTCGGGGCCGGTGACGAAAATCTTGCTGTCGGGCGCCATGACGATGACGTCGGTGAGCGCCGGGCCGTAGGCCGCGCCGCCCGCGGCGAAGCCGACGACCACCGAGATCTGCGGGATGTAGCCCGACGCCCGGATCATGGCCTCGAACATCAGACCGACCGCGTGCAGCGCCTTGACGCCTTCGGCCAGTCGTGCGCCACCGGAGTGCCAGATGCCCACGATGGGGCTCTGCTCCTCGATCGCGGTGTCGTACGCGTCGACGATGTGCGCGCAGCCCTCGACACCCATGGCGCCACCCATGACGGTGCCGTCGGTGCAGAAGGCGATGGTTCGCACGCCGTTGACGGTGCCGGCCGCGGCCAGCACACCGGAGCGGTCACGCTCGTGGAGAAGTTCGACCGAGCCGTCGTCGAAGAACGTGCTCAGGCGCAGCAGCGGATCGCGCGGATCGAGTGATTCGGCAGCCGCCTCGGGGGCCATGATCGTCATACAAACCTCCTGTAGCCCGTCGGACTTGCGGCTGACGGCCTCGAAGAAACATTCAACTCGGTTGAGTATCAGTACTTTCCGAAGGCGAGCGCGACATTGTGCCCACCGAATCCGAACGAATTGTTGATCGCGTACTTGTAATCGCCCTGTCGTGGCTCCCCGGCGACAACATCCAGATCGATTTCCGGATCCAGGTTGTTCAGGTTGCGCGTCGGCGGGATGATTCCGTCCCGCAACGCCAGGACCGTCAGGATGGATTCGACCGCGCCGACCGCGCCGACCGAGTGGCCCAGCGCGCCCTTCGGTGCGTACACCGCAGGCTTGTGGCCGCCCATCGCGTTGTTGATTGCCTTGCTCTCGGCCACGTCGCCGACATTGGTGCCGGTCGCATGCGCGTTGACGTGGTCGATGTCCGTGGGTTTCAGACCCGCGAGTTCGATCGCGCGGGTCATGGCGTAACCGGCCTGCTCACCGTTGGGATCCGGCGCCACGATGTGGTAGCCGTCCGAGGTGACGCTCGCGCCCATGAGCCGGCCCAGGATGTTGGCGCCGCGCGCCTTGGCGTGCTCCTCGGTCTCGATGACCATGAGCGCACCGGCCTCGCCGAACACGAAACCGTTGCGGTCCTTGTCGAACGGCTTGCAGGCGCCCTCCGGATCGTCGTTGCTGTTGGACAGCACGATCCGCATCTGCGCGAAGCCCGCGATCGGCACGGCTTCGATCTTGGTCTCGACACCACCGCAGATGGCGATGTCGGCCTCACCGAGCACGATGTTGCGCCACGCGTTGGCGATGGCCTCCGAACCCGAGGCGCAGGCCGAGATCGACGTGCACACACCGGCCTTGGCCTGCCGTTCCAGACCGATCGCGGCCGCGGCGCCGTTGGGCATGTACATCTGCACCACCAACGGGGACACCGCGCGCAGGCCCTTGGCCCGCATGCCGTCGTAGGCGAACACGAGTTCCTCGGTGGAACCGAGGCCCGTGCCCATCGACACCATGAGACGGCGGGCGTCGACCTCCGGGGAGCCGGCATTGGCCCAGACCCGGCGGCCGAGCACCGTCGCCATCTTCTGCAAGTATGACAACCGGCGCAGTTCGACCCGCGTCAGTTCGGAATCGAACTCCTCCAGGAGATGTCCGCCGATACGAACCGGCAGGTTGTACTCCTCGACGAACGGATCCGTGAGCTTACGGATACCGCTCTGGCCGTCGAGCAGCTTCTTCCAGGTGCTTTCCGCATCCGTCGCCAGCGCTGTCGTCATCGCAACGCCGGTGACGACCACGTTGGGAAGCCCATTCCCCGTGGACAGTGCCGCCATATTTACGCGATTCTTTCCTCTACAGAGACTCAGTAACGCCCGAATGCCAGAGCCACATTGTGGCCACCGAACCCGAACGAGTTGTTGATGGCGTACTTGTATTCGCCGTACCGAGGCTCACCTGCAACGATATCGAGATCGATCTCGGGATCCGGGGTCTCGTAGTTCAGCGTCGGGGGGATCACGCCGTCGCGGAGAGCCAGGACCGTGAGGATCGATTCCAGCGCACCGACCGCACCGATGGAGTGGCCGAGCGCGGACTTGGGGGCGTACACCGCGGCGTGTTCCACACCGGCAACCCGGAGGGCGTTGGCCTCGGCAGTGTCCCCGATCGGGGTGGCGGTGGCGTGGGCGTTGACGTGGTCGATGTCCTTGGGATCGAGGCCCGCGGTCTCCATCGCACGCTTCATCGCCTGACCGGCGCGCTGCCCATCGGCGGCCGGGGCCACCATGTGGAACGCGTCGGACGTGATGCCCGCACCCATCAGACGCGCCAGCGGCTTGGCGCCGCGCGCCTTGGCGTGCTCCTCGGTCTCGATGATCATCATCGCGCCTGCCTCGCCGAACACGAAGCCGTCGCGGTCCTTGTCGAACGGACGCGACGCGCCCTGCGGATCATCGTTGCGGGTGCTCATCGCGCGCATCATCGAGAACGCCGCGATGGGCAACGCCTCGATACCGCCTTCGACACCACCGCAGACCGCGAAATCGGCGTCGCCCATGACGATCTGACGCCACGCGTGCGCGATGGCCTCCGAACCGGACGAGCAGGCCGACACCGGCGTGATGACACCGGCGCGGGCGCCGAGTTCGAGCCCGACGACGGCTGCCGCGCCGTTGGGCATGATCATCTGCACCGCGAGCGGCGACACCTTGCGGGGGCCACCCTCGTTCATCGCGTCGTACGTCTCGACGATCTTCTCGCCGCCGCCGAGCCCGGTGCCGATCACGACCGCGAAGCGGTCCGGATCGACCTCAGGCGCGCCTGCGTTCTCCCACAGCTGCTTGCTGAGGAACTTCGACATGCGCTGGACGTAGGACATGCGGCGCATGTCCAGACGGGTCATGTGATCGTCGATGTTGTCGACCAGGTGCCCGCCGATACGCACCGGCAGGTCCCACTTGGTGACGAACTCGTCTTCGAGGACGCGGATACCGCTCTCGCCGGCCAGCAGGCCCTTCCACGTGCTCTCGATGTCCGGCGCGATCGACGTCGTCGCCGTGACGGCGGTCACCACCACATTGGGGTAACCGCCGTTGGCAGTGGAAGGCCTGGTCACTGGTCTGCCGCGAACTTCTCACGCAGGGCAGCAGCGGCCTCGGGGTTCTCTTCCTCGAGCTTCTGGATGTAGGCAACCACGTCGCCCACGGTGCGCAGACCGGCCAGATCCTCGTCCGGGATCTTCACGCCGTACTTGTCCTCGGTCTGCACCGCGATCTCGACCATCGACAGCGAGTCGATGTCCAGGTCGTCGACGAACGACTTCTCCGGGGTGACCTCGGACGGCTCGATACCGGTGACCTCTTCGATGATCTCGGCGAGACCGGCGATGATTTCTTCCTGGGTGGCGGCCACAGTGGCTCCTTCGTTGTTGTTGATGCCCCTCCGGCTGTGGAGGGGTTCATTCCGGACGTTTGTCGTGCGGTTTGCCGGACCTACAGCTGGTCCAGACCGTCCAGGTCTTCTGGGGACTTGATGGCGCGCGTCGGCGTGCCCTTCAGTTCACGCTTGGCGATGCCCACCAGCGTGCCGGCCGGCGGGAACTCGACGATCCCGGCGGACTCCGCATTCTGGAAGCGATCACGCAGCGTGGCGGTGCACAGATCCCAGCGCACCGGCTTGGTGAGTTGTGCGACGAGCTTCTCCATCGCATCGGCGGCCGAAGCCACCGGCTGACCATCCGCGTTCGACAGTAGTGTCGCGGTCGGCTCGCTGGTCGTTACAGACTGCGCGGCCGCGGCGTAACCGTCGAGCGCCGATGCCATGTAGTGGGTGTGGAACGCACCCGCCGTCGCCAGCTTACGCACGCGGGCCTTGGCCGGCGGATCCTCGGCGAGCTTGTCGAGCGCGGCGACCGCGCCCGCGGCGACGATCTGCCCGGCCGCGTTGCGGTTGGCCGGGACGAGGTCGAGGGCCTCGAGACGCGCCAGCACCTCAGCCTCGTCGCCGCCGAGCACCGCGGCCATACCGGTGGGCTCGACCGCGCAGGCCTTGGCCATCTCGGCGCCGCGGGTCGCGGCGAGCTTGACGGCGTCGTCGGCGGAGATGACACCTGCGATGGCGTACGCGGCGATCTCGCCGACCGAGTGGCCTGCGACAATCGTCTCCGCGGCGCTGTACCCGCGCTTGGTGAGTTCTTCGTGCGCCAGCAGGGTGGCGGCGACCACGAGCGGCTGGGTCACCGCGGTGTCGGTGATCTCCTCGGCCGTCGCGGTGGTGCCCAGCGTGGTCAGGTCCAGACCGCTGATCTGCGACCAGGCGGCCAGACGGTCAGCAGCACCGGGCAGCTCCAACCAGGGGGTGAGCATGCCGGGCGTCTGCGAGCCCTGTCCAGGGGCGAGCAATGCGAGCACGGGTCCTTGAGGCACGTCATTAAGAGAACACTGTGAAGACGGGTTTGCGCGGTGTAAGAGATTATGAACCTTGTCTTATGTTTTTGTAGGTTCTCCACAAAAGTGCATGTGATGCGACCTCGTCGATACCGCGCCGCGATCTGTGATCCGTACCTCACCCCATCGCGCGACGTCACGTACCCCGTGACCCGGCCGACGTCGCCGGCCTGATGGTCGGCACCACGCTGACCGCGCTGTTTGTCGTGCTCGCTCGGTATGCGTGTTTGCTCAGCCGTCCCACGGTCGACGCCACCCGCAACACATAGGCGTCCCGGGGCACCGCCGGATCGCGCCCGGTGAAGTCCGCGATACGCCGCAGACGGTAGCGAACCGTATTTGGATGAACGAACAATTTGCGTGCGCAAGCTTCAATCGCGCCGCCGGAGTCCAGGAACGCGTCCAGCGTCTCGGTGAGGGCAGGCCCGGCGTCGGCCAGCGGTCGCATCACCTCGGTCTCCAGGGCCGTGACCGCATCGGCGTCACCCAGCAGCGCACGCTCGGGCAACAGTTCGCGCGCCGATACCGGACGCGGCGCGCTCGGCCACCCGGCCACCGCGTTCATCCCCGAGATCGCTTCTGTCGCACTGCGATGCGCCGCGGTCAGTGTCGGGGTCGTCGGCCCGATCACCACAGGCCCGTCGGCGAACACCGACATCAGGTCGGCCAGGAACCGGTCGGTCGCCGACAGTGGGCCAGACACGATCGTCACCAGCCACGTCCCGTGGACGTCGGACAGCGCGGCGCGATCGTTGCGGCGCACGACGGCGTGCACGTCGTCGCGCGCCATCTCGATCCGGTCGGCGCGCGGCAGGCCCACGATCACCGTCGCGGGCGCGGTCGCGTCCCAGTTGAGCGCGGCGGCCTGTGACTGCAGTTCGGGGCCGGTGTCGCCGCGGACCACGGCGTCGACGATGTTGGCCTCCATGCGGATGTCCCAGGCGCCGCGGGCCTCGGCCTGATCGGCGTACGCGCTGGCCGCGGCGAACGCCAGATCGCGGCTGTAGCGCAGGATGCCCGCGGTCAGGGCGGTGAGCTGTTCCTCGGACCGTGCCAGCAGCGGCACGGCCTCCTCGAAGAACTCCATGGACGTGCGCACCATCTCCACCGACTGCCGCAGTGCGACACGCCGCCGCAGATCCTGCGGCACCACCTCGAACGCCTGCGCGGTGTAGCCCACGTTGCTCTCGGGGTTGCGCATCCACTCGACGAAGTTGACGACGGCGGTCTGCACCACGAGCTGCACGCTGGCGCGCTGCGACGCGTCGAGCTCGGCGAAGAACGGCAACCGCTGCTCCATGGCGTGCACGGCCTCGGTGGCCAGCCGGCCCGAGTACTGCTTCAACCGGCGCAGCAGCGAGTCGGGCACGGCCTCAAGCACCTCGACCGTGGACTTCGGCGGAACGAACCGATTGTCGGGCATTCCTAAAACCTACGCCTGTTTTCTGGCGGATTCCTCCAAGTGCCCGCAAGCAAACAGCCACCGGCGTGTGCCGGTGGCTGCTCACTGTGGCCGGATCAGGCGCTGCCGGTGTCGGCGTAGGACACGCCCGCGGCGGACACATCGTCGATGCGGTACTGCTCGGCCGCCTGGGCCGCGACCGACGCGTCGATCTCGCCGTCGCGCGCCAGGCCCTGCAGGACCGCCACCACGACCGACTCGGCGTCGGTGTTGAAGTACCGGCGCGCGGCGGGCCGGGTGTCGGAGAAGCCGAAGCCGTCGGTACCGAGCGTGACGTAGGTGCCGGGCACCCACGGGCGGATCTGCTCGGGCACCGCCCGCATCCAGTCGGACACCGCGATCACCGGACCGGCCGCGTCGGCCAGCGCGCTGGTCACGTGGGGCGTGCCGGCGGGCTCGTCGGGATGACGCAGACGGTGCTTCTCGATCGCCACGCCCTCGCGGTTGAGCTCGCCCCAGCTGGTCACCGACCACACGTCGGCGGCGACATCCCAGTCCGACGCGAGCAGGTCGGCCGCGCGCAGCGCCTCGGGCATCGCCACACCGGAGGCCAGGATCTGCGCGCTCTTGGCGCGCTTCTCCGGGGCAGGCCGGTACAGGTACAAGCCCTTCAGCAGCGCCTCGACGTCGAGGTTCTCGGGCTCGGCAGGCTGCTGATACGGCTCGTTGTAGATGGTGAGGTAGAAGAACACGTTCTCCGGATCCTCGCCGTACATGCGCTGCAGACCGCTCTCGATGATGTGCGCGATCTCGTAGGCGAACGCCGGGTCGTAGGTGACCGCGGCCGGGTTGGTCGACGCCAGCAGCAGCGAGTGCCCGTCGGCGTGCTGCAGGCCCTCACCGGTCAGCGTGGTGCGCCCGGCCGTCGCGCCGAGCACGAACCCGCGGGCCATCTGATCGGCTGCGGCCCACAGGCCGTCGCCGGTGCGCTGGAAACCGAACATCGAATAGAAGATGTAGATCGGGATCATCGGCTCGTCGTGCGTCGAGTACGACGTGCCCACCGCGGTGAACGACGACGTCGACCCGGCCTCGTTGATGCCCTCGTGCAGGATCTGGCCGACCTCGGATTCCTTGTAGGCCAGCATCAGTTCGGAGTCCACCGACGTGTACAGCTGCCCGTTGCGGTTGTAGATCTTCAGGCTCGGGAACCACGAGTCCATACCGAACGTGCGCGCCTCGTCGGGGATGATCGGCACGATGCGCGGCCCGATGTTCTTGTCGCGCAACAGCTCCTTGAACGTCCGCACGGTCGCCATGGTGGTGGCGACGGCCTGCGAGCCCGAACCCTTCTTGAGCGCCTTGTAGGTGTCGCTGCCCGGCAGGGCCAACGGCTTGCTCTTGGTGCGACGCGACGGCACGAACCCGCCGAGCGCGCGGCGGCGCTCCAGCAGATAACGGATCTCGGGCGCCTCCGGACCGGGGTGGTAGTACGGCGGCAGGTAGGGGTCCTCTTCGAGCTGGGCGTCGCTGACCGGCACGCGGGTGACGTCGCGGAAGTTCTTGAGGTCTTCCAGCGCAAGCTTTTTCATCTGGTGCGTGGCGTTGCGGCCCTCGAAGTGCTGCCCCAGCGTGTAGCCCTTGATGGTCTTGGCCAGGATGACCGTCGGCTGCCCCTTGTGCTCCATCGCGGCGCGGTAGGCGGCGTACACCTTGCGGTAGTCGTGGCCGCCGCGCTTGAGATTCCAGATCTCCTGGTCGGACATGTCGGCCACCAGTGCCTTGGTGCGCGGATCGCGCCCGAAGAAGTGGTCGCGCACGTACGCGCCGTCGTTGGCCTTGTAGGTCTGGTAGTCACCGTCGGGCGTGGAGTTCATGAGGTTGACCAGTGCCCCGTCGCGGTCGGCGTGCAGCAGCACGTCCCACTCGCGGCCCCACACGACCTTGATGACGTTCCAGCCCGCGCCGCGGAAGAACGACTCCAGTTCCTGGATGATCTTGCCGTTGCCGCGCACCGGGCCGTCGAGGCGCTGCAGGTTGCAGTTGATGACGAACGTCAGGTTGTCCAGGGCCTCGTTGGCGGCCACCTGGATCAGGCCGCGCGATTCCGGTTCGTCCATCTCGCCGTCGCCGAGGAACGCCCACACGTGCTGGTCTGAGGTGTCCTTGAGGCCGCGGTCGTGCAGGTAGTGGTTGAACCGCGCCTGGTAGATGGCGTTCATGGGGCCCAGCCCCATCGACACCGTCGGGAACTCCCAGAAGTCCGGCATCAGCCGGGGGTGCGGGTACGACGGCAGGCCGCCGCCGGCGTGGCTGTGCTCCTGGCGGAAACCATCCAGTTGGTCGGTCGTGAGCCGGCCTTCCAGGAACGCGCGGGCGTAGATGCCGGGGGACGCGTGCCCCTGGATGAACACCTGATCGCCGCCGCCGGGATGGCTCTTGCCGCGGAAGAAGTGGTTGAAGCCGACCTCGTACAGCGTCGCCGACGAGGCGTACGTCGAAATATGACCGCCCACACCGACTCCCGGGCGCTGCGCGCGGTGCACCATGATCGCGGCGTTCCACCGGATCCAGGCGCGGTAGCGCCGCTCGACGTCCTCGTCACCGGGGAACCACGGTTCCAGCTCGGTGGGGATGGTGTTCACGTAATCGGTGGACGTCAGCGCCGGGATCGCGACACGCTGCTCGCCGGCGCGTTCGAGCAAACGCAGCATCAGATAACGGGCACGCGCAGGGCCGGAACGTTCCAGCAGCTCGTCGAAGGATTCGAGCCACTCAGCGGTCTCCTCGGTGTCGATGTCCGGCAGGTAGGACGCGACACCTTCACGGATCACCCGGACCCGGTCGGGTTCTGCTGCGGTGCTGGAGTTTTGGGCCAGATCCTGGCGCACGAACTCGGTGGTCAACTTCCGCTCCTTGTTAGGCGGTCACTTAATCGATCAGGTGCTTGTGGCACCTATATCGTCTCCCTATCGTGCCGCATGTGCTCTGCAGGGGTGGAAGGTGCAATGAACCGGTCCTGATGGCTAAGAACCGGTAACGTCTGCAGACCGTGCCGATGAGTTGGCAGTTTGGGGCGACACACAGGGTCGCGGGGGTGGCGCTGGGCGGTTCGGCCGTCATCGCGATGGTGGTTGTCGGATGTTCGACCGTGACTGGCGGTACCGCACAAGTGGATCCCGCCGAGGCTCCCGTCTACCGCGCGTCGGTGTCGGCCTCGATCGAGGCGTCGTCGCTGACCTCGGCCGCGAGGGAGTCCGAACGCCAGGCCACGCTGACCAAACGCGCCATCCACACCGTCTGTGAGGATCTGAGCACGTCATCGGTGGACGCCATCGACGCCGTCAACACCTACATCGAGGCGGCCAACAACAATTCGCCCGACGTCAGGGCCAAGGCCGGTCCCGCGGTCGACGCGCTCAACCGCAGCGCCGACCTGGTCACCTCGGGCATCTCCGACACGTTGCCCGCCGACCTGCGCGACGCACTGACCGAATGGGTCGACGCGGTGCGCGCGGTGGCGTCGGCCATTTCCGGCGACGCCTCACCGGACGTGTTCAACGCGGCCTCCGACCGGTCCAACTCCGCGAGGACCGCCGCCCTCGACCGCTGTGACGCCGCCTATTGACGGATTTGATCAGCGAACTGCCCGCCGGACACCCCCTCATCGGGACCGGCGTGCGACGATAGGGCGCAACACGCAATGAGCAGCACAACAACACCACACTGACAGGCCCGTACGGGCCGGAGAAGGCTAAGGAGGACCGAGGTGGTCGCGGCGGCGGGGAAGGATTCTGACCCGAACTACGCTCGAATTCTGGGCATCCAAAAGGATCAGGTTGTCCAGGAGTTGGGTTGGGACGAGGATACCGACGACGACATCCGGGCCGACGTCGAAGAGGCGTGCGGTTCGGAGCTGCTCGACGAGGACTCCGACGAGGTGGTCGACGTCGTGCTGTTGTGGTGGCGCGACAACGACGGAGACCTGGTCGACCGGCTGATGGACGCCATCACCCCCCTCGCCGAGGACGGCGTGATCTGGGTGCTGACGCCCAAGACCGGCAAGCCGGGTCATGTGCTGCCGGCCGAGATCGCCGAATCGGCGCCAACGGCCGGTCTGATGCAGACCTCGTCGGCCAAACTGGGGGACTGGACGGCCAGTCGGCTGGTGCAGCCGAAGTCGAAGGCCGCCGGGAAGCGCGGCTGAGTGCTCGACGTCGGCACACCCGCGCCCGATTTCACCCTCAGGGACCAGAACAACCGGCCGGTCACGCTCAGTGACTACCGCACGGGCGAGAACCCCAGGGACGTGCTGGTGGTGTTCTTCCCACTGGCGTTCACCGGGGTGTGCGAGGGCGAACTCGGCGCGATCCGTGATCAGCTCCCGCTCTACGAGAACGACCACTCGGCCGTCATCGCCATCTCTGTCGGTCCGCCTCCCACACACAAGATCTGGTCCATCGAAAGCGGATTCACCTTCCCGGTGCTGTCGGATTTCTGGCCGCACGGCAAGGTGGCCCGGGACTACGGCGTGTTCAACGAGGACGCGGGCTATCCCAACCGCGGCACCTTCGTCGTCGACCGCTCCGGCATCATCCGGTTCGCCGAGATGATGGAGCCCGGGCAGGTGCGCGACCAGAAAGTCTGGACTGCGGCACTACAGGCGCTGCGCGCCTGACTAAGATCCCGGTGTGGGATTTCCGGTCACGGCGCTTGGCCGTGTACCGTGCCTGCGGCGGGGCGCGTAGCTCAGTGGTAGAGCTCTGGTTTTACACACCAGCGGTCGGCGGTTCGATACCGTCCGCGCCCACTCTTTTTCCTCTCCTCGCGCCGAGCGTGCGGTCTCATCCGCCTGACGCGGCGTGTCGCGTATGAAACCGCACGGTCGGCGATCTGGAAGCGTTGCCGTCGAACAGGTTTCACGCTGGTTCACTCGGCGTCCGCTTCTTCGCGCTCCTCTTCGATCCGCTCCTTGCTGCGCAGCAGGCGTAACAGTGTCACCAGGATCAGTCCGCCGGCCACGTTGGCGACGACGGTGTAGCCGAACCATTTGAGCCAGTCAAGGTATCCGAACGAGGCCTCGCCGGTGAAGATCGCACCGAAGATGAGCAGCGAGTCGAGGATCGAGTGGAACATCTGCAGGCCGGCGAGCAGGAAAGCACCTGCCACGGCCGCCGCGATCTTTCCGGGAACCGAGTCGGTGCCGTGCTGCATGCGCGTCATGAGGGTGATGGCCATGCCGCCGAGCAGGCCCAGCGCGACGGTCTCCGCCGACAGCGGGGCGGTGGCGAAGTGCGAGGCCGATTCCACGGTCTGGGCGTGCAGCTTCGGAAAGCCCAACATGATCAGCCACATGATGACCCAGCCGCCCACCAGGTTCGCCGCGAGCGTGCCACCCCACAACTTGAAGAGTTGCGCGACGCTGGCGCGCTTGGCGGCCACGGTGGTCACCGGCACCAGGAAGCCCTCGGTGAACAACTCGCTGTGGCCCAACAGGAGAGCGAGAAAACCGATCGAGAACGCCAGACCCGCCAGGAGTTGGTTGCCCGTGGCGTTCAGGACGGCCAGGTAGGCCAGGACGCCCATCGCGACCTCGGTGCCGCCGAAGAACCCGGTGACGAGGATTTCCCGCCAGCGGCGGTGCAGGCGCTGGCTGCCCTCGTCGATGGTTCTTTCGAAGGTGTCCTCCAGCGCGTCTTCGATCGGACGGTTCGTCTTTCCCAGTTCGCGCTGGCTGGTGTTGCTCATGATCAACCCTTCAAGGCCGGGACTCGACGTCTGTTGACGTCTCGGAGTACCCCCGCGGGGCCCTGAGCAAGCCGTGATTGTGTGCCGAGCGTGCGATCTCATCCGCCTGACGCGGTGTGTCGCGTATGAAACCGCACGCTCGGCGCAGAGTCAGGTGGCGTCGTGGAACACCAGGGCCAGCGTCGTGCGCTCTCCTGAGCGCACGGCCGACACGCCGTGGCGCACGGGCGCGGCCGACCATCCGCGCGTCGATCGCACCGGGCGGTCGCGTGTGGTGAACACGAAGCCGTGGCCGTGGGGCAGTTGCGTGGCGGTGCCGCGGGACTGCGCGTGGGGGCGTTGTTCGAGGAGCAGGAACTCGCCGCCGGTGTAGTCGCGGCCCGGTTCGTTGAGGTTGACGACGACCTGGAGCGGAAACACCAGATCTCCGTAGAGATCGCGGTGCAGGGCATTCCAGTCGCCTGCTCCGTAGCGCAGCAGGATCGCCGTCGACTTGGTCTGTCCCGCGCGGTGACACATGTCGAGCCACTCGTCGAGGGCGTTGGGCCACGGCGGGGTGCGCCCGAGTCTGGTCCACCACTCGCGGGCGATGGGCAGCAGGCGTGGATACAGCGCGTGTTTGAGCGCTTCGAGTGGTTCGGGGTACGGCGTGCGCAGATAGCGGTACTGCCCTCGGCCGTAGCGGTAGCGGGCCATGTCGATCGTGCTGCGGAACCGCACGTCGTCGCTGTAGAGCGCCCGTAACCGCTCGGTCTCGGCCGCGGTGAGCAGTTTCGGCAACAGGGCGCCGCCGTACTCGTCGAGTTCGGCCGTGATGGCGGACCAGTCACCACTGTCGACCCTGGCCCGCCACGGATCACTCATGCCGCCCGCTCCAGTTCCAGCAGCGCGGTTTTCGCGTCCAGCCCACCGATGTAGCCACCCAGGCTGCCGTCGGAGCGCAGCACGCGGTGGCACGGCACCACGACCGGAAGGGGATTGGTGGAGCATGCCGACCCGACCGCGCGAACGGCGTTGGGATTGCCCACGATCTCGGCCACACCCTTGTAGGACATGGTGTGCCCGTAGGGGATCTGGGACAGCCGGCGCTGCACGAGCTGCCGGAAACCGTGCGACAGCGAGTGATCCAGCACAACGTCGAATTGTGTTCGCGCACCGCTGAAATACTCGTCGATCTGCCGTGCGGCATCGGCAAGCCGTTGCGGTGCGCGCAGGATCCGCGGGCTCAGACGCTGTGCCAGGGTTTCCAGCACGGCATCATGGTCCTCGGTGGCGTATGCGACGCGCACGAGCCCGATCTCGGTGGCGGCCAAAAGAAGTGGTCCCACGGGAGTGTCGACGGTGGTGTAGGCGACGTCGAGCAGTCCCTCGGAGGTCGCGGCCTGTTCGAGGCGTCGGTGCAGGCGGATCAGGGTGTCGTTCATCGGTGCGCTCCTTTCGGCAGGGCGTCCGGATAATGGGTTCGCAGTGTGGCGATTCCGTCGGAGGCGGCCTTGCGGGCCGCGTCGGCGGTACCGCCCAGCAGTGCGGCGATCTCGGCGTACGGCAGGCCGACGAAATAGTGGTAGGCCACCGCCTGCCGCTGCTTGGGCGGCAGTGCGCGCACCGCGGAGGTGAGTTGGTCGTCGGCGGCGCCTGGCACGCCGATAGTGGTCGGGCGATCCGGCACATCACCGATGGCGAGGGCTTCGCGTTCGCGACGCCGGATGATGTCCACACATTTGCGGTGGGCGATGGTCACGAGCCAGGCCTCGACGTTGGCGTCGTCGGCCAGGTCGGGATAGGCACGCAGAGCCGCCAGAAAGGTGTCCGACCAGGCGTCTTCGGCGTCGAGCGGCCCCAGCACGAACGTGCACACCCGCAGCACCGCCGGGCCGTGGCGTTGGACGACGCGTTCGAACGGGGCCTTCATGTCTGCTTCACGGTTGTCGGTTTCCTCGCGTATATCGGATGCTTACACCCTGTAGACGTTCGCGAGTGCCCAAACGTGAGCCGGTGCGGAAAATTCAGGACCACACCATCGGCGCGCGGCGCAGCACCAGGTTGCGGCTGCGCGGTTCGGTATCGCCCGCGCACGACGGATTGTCCTGCGAGAAGCCCATGTTGACGAACCCGGTCAGATCGGGACGGATGATGTACTTCATCCGCACCGGGCCGGTCTGTCGTTGTTCGGGGGTGCCGATGTCGCACACCATGCCCGGATTGGTGTGTTCACCCACCCAGGCGCCCTGAGCGTCATCGGCCGAGGCGAGCCACGGCATCTCCATGTCCCACGACGCCCCCGGTGCACCAGGGGAGTGCGACAGCACATGCAGGCACCCTGGCCCGCAATCCGACAGCGACCAGTCGTACGGTTCGAAAAGCTCGGCGGCCGCGGTCTCGGTGACGAGGTAGACACCCGGATCCGGCAACGGCGGGGCCGGGTTGGCCGCGGGTTCGGCGGGTGGGGCAGACGCTTCCATCCCGCCGACCACGAAACCGATCGCCGTCGACACGGCCACCGCGGGTATCAGGTTTTTCACGGATGTTCCTCCGAAGCAGGATCCTATCCGCGAACACTCCCGATATGCGCCCCGAGCGCGGGATTCAGTTCCCCGCGAAGAACTCCAGTGCGATGCCGTCGGGATCGCGGAAACTCAGACCGGACCCGTACGGGGCGTCGACGATGCCGCCGTGGGCGATACCGAGTTCGTCGAGCCGGTTCTGCCACACCTGCAGGTCATCGCGGCTGCCGACGCCGAAGCTGACGTGATCCAGGCCCACCCGGAACTCGGTGAACTGCTCGGCTTCTGCGCGCTTGTCGTGCTGGTGGATACCGAACAGGGTGCCGCCGGGAAGCGCCCACACGATGTGGTGGAAACCGGCGTCGGTGCGCTCGTCGAGCACCGGGTCGGCGCCGATCAGCGCGCGGTACCACGGGCCGCTGACCGCGAGGTCACGCACGGTCACCGCGACGTGGTTGAGGGTGGGGAATGAGGGAGCAGCACTGCTCGAATCGACCATCAGACAATCCTTTTGCCAACGACATTTCGGACCCGCATGTCCCAAGGTACAGCTGGTTCCCCAGCAACCGTGCCTCGCGGGGCATCACGCGGTCGGCGATCTGCCGCACCTGCAACGACTTTTCGCACCGTCGTTGCTGGTCGGCGGACCAGTCGAGGTTCATGCGGGCGCGGAACTCGTTCGGTAGAAAGCCTGTGGTGGCAAAGAGATTGAAGGCGCAGGCACGGCGACACCGGGTGCGGCCCACCGCGGTGGGCCCGGCCTCGTGTGTGCGGGTGGGGCACCTTGTGAGACGCTGCCGAGGTGTTTGCGCCGAGAAGCCGGGGAAACCGATCCGTGGTTGCGGGGGCGGCCGCGGGGATCGCCTGTGGGTATCTCGCCGACCTGGTGTTCGCCGATCCGCGGCGAGGTCATCCCGTGGCGCTGTTCGGTTCCGGCGCGGCACGGCTGGAACGCCTGACCTACCGCGACAACCGGGCGGCGGGATTGGCGCACACGGGCCTGCTGCTCGCGGGCCTCGCGCTGTTGGGGGTGGCGGCGCAGCGCAGAAACCGCCCACACCTGGGACTGGCCGCCGCGACGTTCGTGGCGCTCGGCGGGACCTCGCTCAACCGCGTCGGTGATCGCATGGCGGACCTGCTGGCCGCCGATGACGTGGACGGCGCCCGGGCGCTCGTGCCGTCGTTGTGCGGACGGGACCCGGCCTCGCTGGACGCTGCGGGCCTGACCCGCGCGACCGTCGAATCGTTGGCCGAGAACACCTCCGACGCGCAGGTCGCGCCGCTGCTGTGGGCCGCGGTCGCCGGTGTGCCGGGCGTGCTGGTGTACCGCGGCGCCAACACCCTCGACGCCATGATCGGCCACCGCTCGCCGCGGTATCTCCGGTTCGGTTGGGCCGCAGCGCGATTCGATGACGTGCTGAACTACGTGCCGGCCCGCGTGACGGGGCTGCTGGTCGCGATGTGCGCGCCGGTGGTGGGGGGCTCGCCCGTGGCGGCGTTGCGCGCGTGGCGACGTGACGCGGCGCGTCATCCGAGCCCCAACGCGGGTGTGGTGGAGGCGTCGTTCGCCGGGGCGCTGGGCGTGCGGCTCGGTGGCCCGACGCAGTACGCGCATCAGCTGGAGATCCGCCCGTCGCTGGGGAACGGTCGCGCGCCCGAGGTCGCGGATGTCGGCAGGGCGGTGCGACTCTCGCGCGCCGTGCAGGGCGCGGCCGCGCTGGTGGCGGTGGCGGCCGCGGGATGGCTCAGCGGCGCTTGCCGTAGCGGTCGGCGAGCTTCTCCTCGGGTGTGAGTTCGGCCGCCGGTTTGGGCCCCGCGGCGTCCTTCTTCGCCTGCGCAGCGCGTTCGCGTCGCCGTTGCTGGATCTCGGCATACATGAAGTAGCCCAACCCGATCGGGGCGATGATGCCGAACGCGATCCACTGGATGCCGTAGGACAGGAACGGCCCGGCGTCCAGGTGCGGCAGCGGGATCGCTCCCAGACCGCCCGGCTGGTTGTCGACGAGTTGCAGATACGACCCGGCCAGCGGTGTCCCGGTGAGTTGGGAGACCTGGCCGGTGTTGATCGAATAGACCTGCAGCGCACCGTCGGCGCGGAACGGTTCCTTGCCGGTCGCGACGGCTTCCGAATCGCGCAGCCGCGCGGTGATCGACACCGTGTCGGTGGGTGGCGGATCGATCGCGGGCACCCCTGATCCCTCGACGGGGCGCACGTATCCGCGGTCGACGAGGATGGTCGGGCCGCCCTCGACCGCGAACGGTGTGAGCACCTCGAACGCGGGTTCGCCCTCGATCACGCGCAGCCGGGCGAGCACCTGGCCCTCGGGCAGGTAGCGGCCCGTCGCGGTCACCCGCCGCCACTGGTCATCGGAGGTGGAATCCTGGTGCGGCAGGATATCGGTCAGCGGGACCGGTTCGGCCTGAAGCGAATTGGCGATCTGGCTGTTCTCCCGCGAGGTCTTGGTGTTCTTGCCCAGCTGCCACGGCGCGAGCACCGTGAAGCACAGGTAGGCGAACGCGAGCACCACGACGATCAGCGCCAGCCACTGCGGGCGCAGGAGAAAGCCGAGCCGGCGCATCAGGCCACGATCCCTCTCGCGGCCAGGGCCTCGTCGACCCAGTCGTGCAGGCCGGGCAGCGCGGCCTCGATCACCTCGAAGACGGCCTCGAAGTCGTCGCGGGTGCCGTAGTACGGGTCCTCGACGTCAGGGGTGTGTGCGCCCGCACGGGGGTCGAACGAGCGCAGCATGCGCAGCCGGTCCGGTTCCACCCCGAGGTCGGCGAGGATCCGCGCGTGGTTGCGGCCCATGGCGACGACGAGGTCGGCCGAGAGGTGGTCGTCGTCGACGACGGCAGCGCGGTGCGCGGTGGGGTAGCCGCGGTCGGCCAGCACCAGGCACGCGCGTTCGTCGGCGCCGTCGCCGGCGTGCCAGCTGCCGGTCCCCGCGCTGGTGACCCGTACGACGTCACGCAGGCCGCGCTCGGCGATCTGGTGGGCGAACATCTTCTCGGCCATCGGGGAGCGGCAGATGTTGCCCGAGCAGACGAACGTCACATGCAGCTCAGACACCGAGCACCCCGCGAAGTGCCTCGACGGTCTCGACGTGGGCATGGGCCACCACCGCGGCAGGCCCGGAGAAATCGGCGCCGCCGTAGCCCCAGCCCACCACGACGGTGTCGATACCGTGCTCGGCGGCGCCCTCGACGTCGTGCATCCGGTCGCCGACCATCAGTACGCGGTCGGGCAGCGGTTCCAGCTGACGCAGCGCATGCGCCACGACCTCGGATTTGAGTGAGCGCGTGCCGTCCGGGCTGGCGCCGGCGATCACCTCGAAGTAGCCGTCGAGCTCGAAGTGCTCGAGGATCCGGCGGGCGGTGGGCTCGGCCTTCGATGTCGCGACGGCCAGCCGGACGCCCGCGGCTCGCAGATCCGAGAGCAGCGCCGGGATGCCGTCGAACAGGCTGTTCATCGCCCATCCACGGGACGTGTAGTCGGCGCGGTAGGCCGCGATGGCCTCGTCGGCCTGGTCGCCGAGCCCCAGCGAGGTCAACGTGTGGTGCATGGGCGGGCCGACGATCCGTGAGGCCAGGTCACCGTCGGGCACGGGCGCCCCGACGGCCTGCAGCGCATGCCGGAAGCTCGACACGATGCCCTCCGCGGAGTCGGTGAGCGTGCCGTCGAGATCGAACAGCACCAACTGCGGGCGGGTGTCGGGGGTCAGCTCGCTGACGCGGCCAGTCACAACATCGGTCACACACCGATTGTCCCTGATCGCGGCACCGGTGCCCGATGATGCCCGTCACGGCGGCCGACCACTACTGTCGTGGGGTGCCGTGCCCATCACCTCGTGCCGTCCGCGCGGCCGCCGTACCGGCGTGGCCGACCGCGCCCATGCGGGCGCCGTTTGTGCAGTTCGCCGTGCCGGACACAGAGTTGCCGCGACGACATGGGCAAAGCAGGAGCAATGCCGTGCGGCGTTGCGATACTTTCGTGGGCTCGCGGGTGGATGCCGTGACGGAGGTGCTGAGATGAACACGCCATCGGCGGGCGTGCGGCTGGCCGACGTGATCGCCGTGCTGGAGGCGGCGTACCCGCCGCAACTCGCGCAGGACTGGGATTCGGTCGGTCTGGTGTGCGGGGACCCCGACGAACCCGTCGAGTCGGTCACGATCGCGGTCGACGCCACCGCCGACGTGATCGCCGAGGTCCCCGACCGCGGGCTGCTGCTCGCTCACCACCCGCTGCTGCTGCGCGGTGTCGACACCGTCGCCGCGAGCACCGCCAAGGGCGCGCTGATCCACCGGCTGATCCGCACCGGGCGCGCACTGTTCACCGCGCACACCAACGCCGACTCGGCCAATCCCGGCGTGTCCGACGCGCTGGCCGAGACGCTGGGGTTGCGTGTCGAGGACGTGCTCTCGCCCGTGGCGGCCGGGCCGAACCTGGACAAGTGGGTGGTGTTCGTGCCCGCGGCCGACGCCGACGCGCTGCGCGAGGCGTTGTTCGCCGCAGGCGCGGGCCGCATCGGTGACTACTCGCACTGCAGTTGGAGCGTCGCGGGCACCGGGCAGTTCCTGCCGCACGACGGCGCCTCGCCCGCGATCGGTGAAGTGGGGACCGTCGAGCAGGTGAGCGAGGACCGCGTCGAGGTGATCGCGCCGGCACGGCTGCGCGCGAAGGTCCTTGCCGCGATGCGTGCCGCGCATCCATACGAGGAACCCGCGTTCGACATCCTGCCGCTCGCGCCGATTCCCGGTGACGTGGGCATCGGCCGCATCGCGTCACTGCCCGAACCGGAGCCGTTGTCGGCGTTCGTCAGGCGCGTGCGCGCGGCGTTGCCGCCGACCTCGTGGGGCGTGCGCGCATCGGGTGATCCGGACGCCGTGGTGTCGCGCGTCGCGGTGTGCGGGGGAGCGGGCGACTCGCTGCTGGGTGCCGTGACCGCGGCCGGTGTGCAGGCCTATGTCACAGCCGATCTTCGGCACCACCCCGCCGACGAGCACCGCAGGGCCTCGGACGTCGCGCTGGTCGATGTGGCGCACTGGGCCAGCGAATTCCCGTGGTGCGCCCAGGCCGCGGGCGTGCTGCGCAAGCATTTTTCGGACGCACTGCCGGTGCGGGTCTGCGAGGTCCGCACCGATCCATGGAATGTCGAGAGTTTGGAAGAACATGAAAGCTGAAGTAAGCCAACAACGTTCGCTGCTGACGCTGAGCGAGGTCGATGCCGAGCTGGCGCGGATCGCGCACCGCGGGAAGAACTTGGCCGAACAGAAGCGTCTCGACGAGCTCACCGCGCAGCGCGGCGAGGTCAACGACCGGCTGGCCGCGCTCGGGATCGCACTGGAGGATCTGGACGCGCAGGTGGCCAAGTACGATTCCGAGATCGACTCGGTGCGCCAGCGCGAGGACCGTGACCGCGCGCTGCTCGAGGGCGGCTCGGTGGGCGCCAAGCAGGTCACCGAGATCCAGCACGAGCTGGAGACCCTGCAGCGGCGCCAGGCGAGCCTGGAAGAGCAGCTGCTCGAGGTGATGGAACGTCGCGAGGAGCTCATGGCCGAGCGGTCCGAGGAACTGCGCCGCGTGGACGAACTGCAGACGGAGCTGACCGAGGCCCAGCAGGCCCGCGACGCGGCGCTGGTGGAGCTGGATCAGGCGCGTCACCAGTGCGCCACGCGACGTGACGCGCTGGTGAACGCGATCGACGATCAGCTCGTCGAGCTCTACGAGAAGCAACGCGCCCGCGGCGGCGCCGGGGCAGGCCCGCTGCAGGGCAGGCGCTGCGGTGCGTGCCGCATCGAGATCGACCGCGGTGAGATCGCGCGCATCACCGCCGCGGCCGACGACGACGTGGTGCGGTGCCCCGAGTGCGGCGCGATCCTGTTGCGGGTCAAGCAGTGAAGGTTCTCGTCGAGGCCGACGGCGGGTCGCGCGGCAACCCGGGACCGGCCGGCTACGGCGCGGTGGTGTACGACGCCGACCACGCCACGGTGCTCGCCGAACGCAAGGAGGCCATCGGCCGCGCCACCAACAACGTGGCCGAATACCGGGGTCTGATCGCGGGTTTGGAGGCCGCCGCCGAGACCGGCGCCACCGAGGTCGCGGTGTCGATGGACTCCAAACTGGTCATCGAGCAGATGTGCGGGCGGTGGCGCGTCAAGCATCCGGACCTGATCGAACTGCAGCGCCGCGCGGCCGCGCTGGCCGCGGGCTTCGACCATGTCGACTACACGTGGATTCCGCGGGAACGCAACAGCCACGCCGACCGGCTGGCCAACGAGGCGATGGATGCCGCAGCGGGAATCGCCGTGCCCGACAAGGCTTCTGAGTCTGACGACCCGCCTGCACCCGCGAAGAACTCGGTGGGCTGGTCCGGGGTGACCGGCGCGCCTACGCGGCTGTTTTTGCTGCGACACGGGCAGACCGAGTTGTCGGTCGACCGGCGCTACTCGGGTCGGGGCAACCCCGCGCTGACCGAAGAGGGGCGCAGGCAGGCCGACGCCGCTGCGCGGTATCTGGGCGAGCGCGGCGGCATCTCGGCCGTGGTCACCTCACCTCTGCAGCGTGCGTATGACACCGCGGCCGCGGCCGCCAAGGCGCTGGGTCTCGACGTCACCGTCGACGACGATCTGATCGAAACCGACTTCGGTGCCTGGGAGGGGCTGACGTTCGCCGAAGCGGCGCAACGGGATCCGGATGTGCACCGGCGCTGGCTGCGGGACACCAGCGTCGAACCGCCCGGTGGCGAGAGTTTCGACGCCGTCGCGCACCGCGTGCGCCGCGCGCGCAACCGCATCATCGCCGAGCACGGCGCGTCGACGGTGCTGGTGGTCTCGCACGTGACGCCGATCAAGACGATCCTGCGGTTGGCGCTCGACGCGGGCGAGGGGATTCTCTACCGCCTGCACCTGGACCTGGCGTCGTTGTCGATCGCCGAGTTCTACGCCGACGGTGGCTCGGCCGTGCGGTTGGTGAACCAGACCGCGTACCTGTAGCTCACGAGTGCAGGTGCACCTGCTCGCCGTGCAGACCGAAGATCGTCACGGCCTCGACGGGTCCGTCGACCACGCCGAACCAGTGCGGTGTCCACGTCGAGAACTCCACGGCCTCACCGGGTCCGACGGTGAAATCCTGTTCACCGAGGATCAGCCGTAGCTTCCCGGACAGCACGTACATCCAGTCGCGGCCCTCGTGTACGGGAAGTTCGGCCGGCGGGGTGTTGCGCTGCTCGCTGATGCGGATCTTGTACGCGTGCAGCCCGTTTGCCGGGCCGTGGCGCGTGAGCGGCCAGTATGTGATGTTGTCGCGGGTCGTAGCGGTGCCGCGCACGCGGGGGTCCTCGGCCTCGGGCGCCCGCAGCAGGTCGTCGGTGGTGACCGACAGCGCGGTGGCCAACCGCGGCAGATGGTCGAGCGCCAGGCGGCGCTTCCCCGATTCGAGGCGGCTCAGGGTGGACACGTCGATCTGCGCGCGGGACGCGACGTCCTCCAGCGTGAGACCCCGCTCGGTGCGCAGTTCGCGCAGGCGCTGGCGGACCAGGGCGTCCACGTCGTGCTCGGCACCGGGCGCGTCCACCTGCTGTTTTGCCTTCATGGCAAAACAGCTTGGCATTTTGTCATGCTCTCGGCAAGGTGGGCGTCATGGAGAACAAGCCATGGGACAGCATCATCGTCGGCGGCGGCGCGGCCGGTCTGAGCGCGGCGCTCGTGCTCGGCCGGGCACGCAGGCGCGTACTGCTCGTCGATGCCGGTGAACAGAGCAACCTGCCCGCACACGGCATCGGCGGCCTGCTCGGAAGCGACGGCCGGGCGCCTGCCGACCTCTACGCGGCCGGGCATGCCGAACTCGCGGCGTACCCCAGTGTGCAGGTGCGCCGCGGCGAGGTCATTGCGGGTAGGCGCGGATTCGCGCTCGACCTCGCCGACGGTGGCCACGAGCACGCCAGAACCGTGCTGCTGGCCGCCGGCATGGACTACCTGCCACCGAACATCCCGGGACTCGGGGAACTGTGGGGCCGTTCGGTTTTCCACTGCCCGTTCTGCCACGGCTGGGAGGTGCGCGACGCCCCGTTGGCCGTCATCGCCCGCGGCGAGCGCGCCGTGCACTCGGCGCTGCTGCTGCGCGCGTGGTCCGACGACATCGTGGTGCTCACCAACGGGCCCGACGGTCTCGACGACGCGCAGACCGAAAAACTCGGCGCGGCAGGAATTCCGGTGAACGACGCGTCGATCGCCCGGCTCGTCGCCCACGACGGTGAACTGGTTGCGGTCGAGTTCACCGACGGCACGCGGCTGTCGCGTCGCGGCGCCCTGGTCGCCACCACGCTGCACCAGCGCTCACCACTGGCCGCGCAACTCGGCGCGATCGGCGCGCCGACACCGCTGGCCGGCGACGCCGTCGTCGTCGACACGTTCGGACGCACCACGGTGCCCGGCCTGTTCGCCGCGGGCGACCTCACCGGCAACCTGCCGCAGGTGGCCACGGCGGTCGCGGCGGGCAGCCAGACCGCGGCCGCCATCGTGCAGCACCTGCTCGCCGAGGACATCGGCCTGCCCACCCCGCCGTGGCCCACCGAAGGTCTCTCGCCGGCCGAGTACTGGGAACGTCACTACGGTGAGCGCGAACAGATCTGGAGCGGGCGGGTCAACCCGCAACTGGAGAAGGTCGCCTCCGATCTCCCCGCCGGGCACGCACTGGATCTCGGCTGCGGAGAAGGCGGGGACGCCGTCTGGCTGGCCGAACGGGGCTGGCGGGTGACCGCCGTCGACATCTCCCACACTGCACTGTCACGCGCGGCCGCCGAAGCCGGGCGGCGCGGCGTCGCCGACCGCATCACATTCGAGCGCCACGACCTGTCGGAGAGCTTCCCGGACGGTGAATTCGACCTGGTGTCAGCGCAATTCCTGCACTCGACGGTGCGGCTGGAACGGCCGCGGATCCTGTCGACCGCGGCGCGGGCGATCCGGCCCGGCGGGCACTTGGTGATCGTCGACCACGGCAAGATGCCGCCCAACGCGACACGGGTGCCGCACGATCACCCGTTCCCGAGCGCCGAGGAAGTGCTCGCCGGCCTCGATCTGCCTGCCTCCGAGTGGGAACGGGTCCGCGTCGAGGCCGTGCACCGCGAGGCGACCGGCCCGGACGGGCAACCCATGCCGATGGTCGACAACGTCATGGTGCTGCGCCGCACGAGCTGACCTCAGGCCGACAGGGCCTCGGTGCGGTCCTCCGCCCTGAGCGAATATCGGGCCGGTGGCACCTGCGGCATGGATTTGAGGGTACGGTGATCTGCGCGAACGAGTTGGCCGGGCGGCCGCGGCATCAGCCTGATGTCGAGGAAAGTCCGGACTTCACAGAGCAGGGTGATTGCTAACGGCAATCCGAGGTGACTCGCGGGAAAGTGCCACAGAAAACAGACCGCCAGAAATGGTAAGGGTGAAACGGTGCGGTAAGAGCGCACCAGCACCCCGGGTGACCGGGGTGGCTAGGCAAACCCCACCCGAAGCAAGGCCAAGAAGGCCGCAACTGCGGTTGCGGCCGCGCAGGCGCCCGAGGGTTGCTCGCCCGAGCCTGCGGGTAGGCCGCTTGAGGTACCCGGCGACGGGCTACCCAGATGGATGGTCGCCGCCCCACCGCCAGAGATGGCGGCGGGGAACAGAATCCGGCTTACAGGCCAACTCGTTCGCCCCACCGCTCACAGGTCCTTGCGGACCGCCCTCTTGAGCTTCTTGAGAACCTTCTGCAGTTGCGTGCGGGCCTGCCACGCCAGTTCGTCCTCCTGCTGGTACAGCAGACCGTAGGTGAACGTGTCCTCGCCCGCGGCGTGCGCGGCGTCGGCCTGGTCGAGCAGGTGCGCCATGCTGACCACGGCGTCCTGGTGGTCACCGAGCAGCGACTGCACGGCCTTGGCCCGCTCGGCGATGCGGTCCTCGCCGGCCGCGCTCGCGGTGTAGCGAAGCTGCTTGGCGCGCTTGCGGATCCGGTGCAGGGCGTGGTTGCGGGCCGCCACGGCGTCGGTCCCGGCGTCCGGGTCGGTCGTGTGGTCGGTGTGCTGGGCCTTCTTGACGGCCTTGCGCACCCGCTTGTAGGCCGCTGCGACCGTGGCCGCCGGATCGCCGGTGTCGGTGTCCGTCGACGATGCGACCAGGCCCTCCAGCGCGTCGAGCAACCGGAAGTAACGTTGCGAGCGCATCGCGAGGTGGATGCGGCGCAGACCTGATTCGTAGCGTTGCCGCGCGCCGCCGACGAGACGCTCGGCCACCGGCCCGCGCACCAGTTCGTCGGGCAAATCGGCCAGGGCGTGCTCGTAGCGTTCCGCGAGCACCTCAGCGTCGCGGGCCACGCCCAGCACGGTGCCCAGCTCGCGCAGCTCGTCGAGGATCGGCCCGACATCGCCGAAGGCGTCCCCGGACTCCTTGAGCAGGCTGCGGATCTTGCGCGTCGTCACGCGCATCTGATGCACCGAGTCCTCGGCGTCGGCGCGCACCGCGCGGTCCCACACCAGCAGTTCGTCGAGGTGTTCGGCGATCGCGCGGTGCAGCGCGTCTGTGGGTTGGGCGGGTTCCGGTGTGTCGCTCGGGGCGCCCGGGGCCGAAGCGAGGGCCCGCGCGAGTTTCGAGCCGTGCCCGGCAGGCTGGGCCCCGGCGTCGAGCAGCCGGTTGGTCAGGCGGTCGAGCAGTTCCGCATCGGCGCCGGGTGCGAGCTCGAGCTCCCATTCGCGCCACTGCTGTGCGTGGTCCTCGTGGCCCGTGGCCGACGCGGTGACATGGTCGTCGCAGAACTCGGCCAGCACGGCTCCGTTGTGCGCGTAGAGCACGCTGACGGTGCGGTGCGTGGTGATGCGGGCGACCGGCTCCAAGGGCCTCTCACGCACGATCCCGAGGACGATGTCGCGGAGGTCGTCGGGGACCCCGTCGGTCGCGTTGTCGAGGGGCGCTCGCACCTCGGTACGCGCATCCGGTCCGGCGGGCAGCTTCAGGTGCCATCCGGCGTCGGTTCCGCCCGTGCGGCGGCGCAGCGTAACGCGACGCGCCGCGAGCGCGCGCGTCGATGTGTCGAAATAGACAGCGTCGAGTTCCTGTGACGGAATCCGCTCGATCCGCGCGATCGCCGACAACCCCTCGAATGAGGGCGAGACTGTGGCCGCGGTCACCTCGAACTTTCGCTCGACCTCGGTGTACCTGGCAGTTTTCGGCTTAATGGGAACCATCTTCACCTTCGTCGGGCACCGGCAGCGGAACGTCGATCGGCCTCAGCGTGCCACATTTCGGCCTTCGCTCAGTGCGGTCGCCGGGTCACGGGGAGGTAAAGACTTTCCGCCGCGCACCCCCGGTTTGCACTAGAGTCTGAGGAAATCTCTTAGAGTTGCAGCATGGGTTCTGAAGTCATGGGGGCGCGTGACGCTTCGGTACGCATGAAGATCGAGGATTACCTCGATGCGGACGGCAACATCGCCATCCCAGACGGGGTGACGTTGACGTCCTACTTCGACCGTAACGTCGCCGAGCTCGCCGATACGCCGGCCTATCGGTATCTCGACTTCGAGCACGACGGGAGGGTCGTCGAGCTCACCTGGAAGGAGTTGGACACCCGCGTGCGCGCGGTCGGCGCGCGGCTGCAGCAGGTGACCAAGCTCGGCGACCGCGTCGCGATCCTGTGCCCGCAGGGCGTCGACTACGTGGTGTCCTTCTTCGCCGCCATCCAGGCCGGTGCCATCGCGGTCCCGCTCTTCTCACCCGAACTGCCCGGCCACGCCGAGCGTCTCGAGGCGGTACTGGCCGACGCGACCCCCTCGGTCGTGCTCACCACGACCGCCGCCGCCGAGGCCGTCGGCGCGTTCGTCCGCAAGCTGCCCCACGCCGGGCGCCCCCGCATGATCGCCGTCGACGCGGTCCCCGCCGCGGTCGGCGCGACCTTCACCCCCGCGCAGCTGCACACCGACGGCATCGCCTATCTGCAGTACACCTCGGGATCCACCCGCACCCCGGCCGGCGTCGAGATCACCCACCGCGGCGTCTGTACCAACGTGCTGCAGATGATCATCTCGGTCGGACTCGACTGGAACATCCGCAGCGTCAGCTGGCTGCCCCTGTTCCACGACATGGGCCTGCTCATGATCATGTTCCCGGCGCTGTGCGGCGGCCACATCACGCTGATGTCGCCGGTGTCGTTCGTGCGGCGCCCGTACCGCTGGATCAAGGAGCTCGGCGCGTCGGACGTGCCCACGTTCGCCGCGGCGCCCAACTTCGCCTACGAACTCGCCGCGCACCGCGGCCTGCCGCCGGCCGGAGACGAACTCGACCTGAGCAACGTCGCGGGCCTGATCAACGGGTCCGAGCCCGTCAGCATGGCCTCCATCAACGTGTTCAACGAGGCATTCGCGCCGTACGGGCTGCCGCCGACCGCGGTCAAGCCGTCCTACGGCATGGCCGAGGCGACGCTGTTCGTGTCGACCATCGGACCCGCGGCGCATCCGAGCGCGGTGTACCTCGACCGTGAGGAACTCGGCGCCGGACGCGCCGTCGAGGTGCCCGAGGACGATCCGCGCGCCATCGCGCAGGTGTCCTGCGGCAAGATCGCGCGCAGCCAGTGGGCCGTGATCGTCGACCCCAACAGCGACACCGGCGCCGAACTGCCCGACGGTCACGTCGGCGAGATCTGGCTCTACGGCGACAACGTCGGCAAGGGCTATTGGGGCCGCCCGCACGAGACCGAGGTGTCGTTCCACAACAAGCTGCAGTCGCGCCTGCCGCAGGGCAGCCACGCCGCGGGTGCGCCGGACGGCGCCGCGTGGTTCCGCACGGGCGACCTCGGCATGTATCTGGGCGACGAGCTCTACATCACCGGCCGCATCAAGGACATGGTGATCGTCGACGGCCGCAACCACTACCCGCAGGACCTGGAGGCCACGGTCGCCGAGGCGTCGTCACAGGTGCGGGCCGGCTACATCGCGGCGTTCTCGGTGCCGTCCGAGCACGGCGAACGTCTGGTGATCGTCGCCGAACGCGCGCCCGGCGCGGGCCGGGCCGACCCGGCACCCATCGTCGATGCCATCCGCGCGGCCATCTCGAAGCGCCACGCGGTTGCCGTGCACGACATCAAACTCGTTGCGGCAGGCTCGATTCCACGTACCACCAGCGGCAAGCTGGCGCGCCGTGCCTGCCAGGCGCAGTACCTGGCCGAACTCCAGACGTCCTGATCCGGGCATGACGACCACCTCCGGCCGTGGCCGCCCGCGGCTGGAGCAGCCGCGCAGGCCGGGGCAGACCGCGCGCGAGGAGATCCTCGACGCGGCCGCCGAACTGTTCACCACCCACGGGTACGGCAGCACCTCCACGCGCCGCATCGCCGACGAGGTGGGGGTGCGGCAGGCCTCGCTGTATCACCACTTCGCCACCAAGGACGACATCCTCGACGCGCTGCTGGCGGGCACCGTCGACGAGCCCCTTGAGCTCGCACACGGCCTGCTGGGGGAGTCGGGGCCTGCGGCACCGCGCCTGCATGCCCTGGTGATCTACGACGCCTCACAGCTGTGCGCGGGCCGCTGGAACCTGGGCGCGCTGTACCTGCTGCCCGAGTTGCGCACCGACCGGTTCGCGCCGTTCCGCCGCCGCCGCGCCGAACTGCGCAGCGCATACCGCAGCCTGGCCGCTGCGGTCATCGCCGAGTGCGGCGGACCGCCCGAGGCCGACGATCTGCCGTTCCGGCTCGTGGAGTCGGTGATCAACTCACGCTCCGACGACGCCGTCGTCCCTCCCGAACAACCCTGGGTGATCGGAGAGGGTGCGCTGCGCGTGCTCGGCTTCGACGGGGACTTTGCCGAACTCGCCGCCGCAACCGCGTCACGGCTCGGTGTGCGACCGCCCGGGCGGGCCGCCCGCTAGAGTGCCGGTCTGTGACCGAGATCTCCTATGAAGCCATCGCGTTCGAACAGTCCGGACCGATCACGCGCATCACGCTGAACCGCCCGGACGCCGCGAACGGCATGAACGACACCATGACTCGCGAACTCGCCGACGCCGCACGCCGCGCCGACACCTCAGGCGCGAAGGTCGTGGTGCTGACGGGTTCGGGCCGGTTCTTCTCGGCCGGGGGCGATCTCAAGGCGTTCTCCACCGCGCCTTCGCGCGGCGCGTTCATCAAAGGTGTCGCCGACGATCTGCACCGCGCCATCTCGTCGTTCGCGCGGATGGACGCCGTGCTGATCACCGCGGTCAACGGCACCGCGGCCGGCGCAGGGTTCAGCATCGCGGTGACCGGTGACCTGGTGCTGGCCGCGGAATCGGCGTCGTTCACCATGGCCTACACCAAGGTCGGCCTGAGCCCCGACGGCAGTGCGTCGTACTACCTGCCGCGCCTGGTCGGCATGCGCCGCGCGCAGGAATTGATGCTCACCAACCGCACGCTGTCGGCGACCGAGGCCTACGAATGGGGTCTGGTCACCGAGGTGGTGCCCGACGCCGACCTGGCCGACCGGGCCACGAAACTCGCCGAACAGGTCGCCGCCGGATCCGCGGGATCCAACGGTGCGGTCAAGTCGCTGCTGCTGTCGTCGTTGAAGAACAGCCTCGAAGAGCAGATGGAGGCCGAGGGCCGGTTCATCGCGGCCCGCGCCGATTCGGCCGACGGCCGCGAGGGTGTCGATGCGTTCCTGGGCAAGCGCAGACCCGAATTCGCCTAGCGCCAGAGAGACGAACTCCAGAGAGACGAAATGGTCACTGTCAGCGTGTGACAGCGACCATTTCGTCGTTCTCGAAAGCTTCGGATCAGTAGCTGTGTTCTTCGGCGGGGAACACCCCGGCCGCCACATCATCGGCGAATTGCGTTGCCGCACGGTGCAGTTCGCCACCGACATCGCCGAAGCGACGCACGAACTTGGCGGTCTTGCCGCTCGTGAGACCCGCCATGTCCTGCCACACGAGCACCTGGGCGTCGCAGTTGGGGCCCGCGCCGATACCCACGGTCGGGATCGTGAGCTTGCCGGTGATCTGCGTCGCCAGCTCGGCGGGCACCATCTCCAGCACGACGGCCACCGCACCGGCCTCGGCGACGGCGATTGCGTCGCGGATGGTCTGGTCGGCGGCGTCGCCGCGGCCCTGCACGCGGAAACCGCCGAGGCCGTTGACGCTCTGCGGCGTGAAGCCGATGTGGGCCACCACGGGGATGCCGGCCCTGGACAGCGTCGCGATCTGATCAGCGACACGCTCACCGCCCTCGAGTTTGACCGCGTGCACACCGGCTTCCTTCATGAAGCGGGTGGCGGTCGCGAGCGCCTGGCTGGGGCCGTCCTCATAGCTGCCGAACGGCAGATCGCCGATCACCAGAGCATGCGGGGCGCCCTTGACCACGGCGCGCGCCAACGGGATCAGTTCGTCGATGGAGATCGGCACCGTGGTGTCGTAGCCGTAGACGACGTTTGCCGCCGAGTCACCCACCAGGAGCACCGGAATGCCTGCGTCGTCGAAGACCCGGGCGCTGGAGTAGTCGTAGCAGGTGAGCATCGCCCACTTGTGGCCCTCGGCCTTCCACTTCTGCAAGGTCAGGGTCCGCACCTTGGTGCGCTGGGCGGGTTTGGTGTCCACAACACTCTGGGAGGTGTTTGCAGCACCATAAATTGGTTGTTCAGACATCGTTGTCCCTCAATAGACGGTCGTATCGAATCCTCGAGGCCGATCTGTCGGTCCCCGGGTTCGCCTGACAAGGGCAAGTCTGCCACTCGGTGGTGTGCAAGGTAAAAGCCTTGTTAAGTGGATTTCCTCACAGTTGCCGTTTGCTTACCTACCATTCACGGCATGCAACGGCTCAGCGGACTCGACGCCAGCTTCCTGTATCTCGAAACCGCGGCGCAGCCGATGCACGTGTGCTCGGTGCTCGAACTCGACACCTCGACCATGCCCGGGGGTTACACGTTCGACCGCCTGCGCGACGCGCTTTCCCTGCGCATCAAGGCCATGCCCGAGTTCCGGGAGAAACTCGCTGACAGCCGTTTCAACCTCGACCATCCGGTTTGGGTGGAGGACAACGACTTTGACGTCGACCGCCACCTGCACCGCATCGGCCTGCCCGGGCCGGGCGGACGCGCCGAACTCGCCGAGATCTGCGGTCACATCGCGTCGCTGCCGCTGGACCGCAGCCGTCCGCTGTGGGAGATGTGGGTGATCGAGAACGTCGCGGGCACCGACGCGCACGCCGGCGGGCGGCTGGCGCTCATGACCAAGGTGCACCACGCCAGCGTCGACGGCGTGACCGGGGCGAACCTGCTCTCGCAGCTGTGCACCACCGAACCCGACGCGCCGCCGCCCGATCCGGTCGACGGCCCGGGCGGCGGCACCGGCCTGGAGATCGCGGTCAACGGCGCGGTGCGGTTCGCCACCAGGCCGCTGCGGCTGGTCAACGTCGTGCCGAGCACGCTGAACACCGTCGTCGACACCGTGCGGCGGGCCCGCAACGGCAGGACCATGGCCGCTCCGTTCGCCGCGCCGAGAACCGCGTTCAACGCCAACATCACCGGGCACCGCAACATCGCGTTCGCGCAGCTCGACCTCGAGGACATCAAGACCGTCAAGAACCACTTCGACGTCAAGGTCAACGACGTCGTGATGGCGCTGGTGTCCGGCGTGCTGCGCACGTTCCTGTCGCATCGCGACGAACTGCCCGACAACTCGCTGGTCGCGATGGTGCCGGTGTCGGTGCACGACCGCTCCGACCGCCCGGGACGCAACCAGGTCTCGGGGATGTTCTCGCCCCTGCAGACCCACATCGCCGATCCGGCCGAACGGCTGCGCGCCATCGCCGAGGCCAACGCCGTCGCCAAACAACACAGCTCGGCGATCGGCGCGACCCTGCTGCAGGACTGGACGCAGTTCGCCGCGCCCGCGGTGTTCGGCACCGCGATGCGCGTGTACGCGGCCAGCAGGCTCTCGGGTGCCAAGCCCGTCCACAACCTCGTCGTCTCGAACGTGCCGGGCCCGCAGGTGCCGCTGTACTTTTTGGGCGCCGAGGTCAAGGCGATGTATCCGCTGGGGCCGATCTTCCACGGCTCGGGCCTCAACATCACGGTGATGTCGCTGACCGGCAAACTCGACGTCGGCATCATCTCGTGCCCCGAGTTGCTGCCGGACCTGTGGGACATGGCCGACGACTTCGCGGTTGCGCTCGACGAGCTGCTGGACGCCACGAAACGCGCCTAGCCTGCACCGATACCGGAGCAGGTGGTTCGTCATGGCAGCATGTGGAGCCATGAAGGTCAGGTTCGGGCTCGGCGCGCTGCTGGCGGTGACGGTGCTGGCGGCAGGAGGCTGCAGCCAGGTGATCGACGGGCGGGCGATCGTCGCGGTGCCCCGCCCGGGCACGCCGGTGCAGTGGCTGCCGTGCAACGGCGGCGCGGGCAACCAGACGCCCATTCCCGACAGCGCCGAATGCGGCATGTTGTCGGTGCCCGTCGACTACTCCAAGCCTGACGGCGACGTCGCCCGCCTGGCGATGCTCCGGTTCCCCGCGACCGGCGACCGGATCGGCTCGCTGGTGATCAACCCCGGCGGTCCCGGCGAATCCGGTGTCGAGTCGGCGCTGTCGCTGCTGCCCAGCCTGCCGCAGGAGGTCAAGGAACGTTTCGACATCGTCGGGTTCGACCCGCGCGGTGTCGCGTCGTCGAGCCCCGCGGTGTGGTGCAACTCCGACGCCGACAACGACCGGCTGCGCGCCGACCCGACGGTCGAGTACACGCCCGAAGGTGTGGCCCACCTGGAAGCCGAGACCAAGGCGTTCGTCCAGCGCTGCGTCGACAAGATGGGCACGGAATTCCTGGCCAACGTGGGCACCGAGAACGTCGCCAAGGACCTCGACGCGATCCGGGCCGCCCTCGGCGACGACAAGCTGACCTACCTCGGCTACTCGTACGGCACCCGGATCGGCGCCACCTACGCGGAGCAGTTCCCCGACAAGGTCCGCGCGATGATCCTCGACGGCGCCATCGACCCCAACGCCGATCCGGTCGAGGAGAGCATCCGTCAGGCCGCGGCGTTCCAGAAGGCCTTCGACGACTACGCCGCCGACTGCGCCAAGAGCCCCGACTGCCCACTGGGCACCGACCCGGCCAAGGCCGTCGACGTCTACAAGAGCATCATCGACCCGCTCGTCGAGAACCCCGCCAAGACCCGCGACGGGCGCGGCCTGAGCTACAGCGACGCGACCGTCGGCACCATCCTGCCGCTGTACTCGCCGAACCTGTGGCGTCACCTCACCGACGCGCTCACCGCGCTGAAGAAGGGCGACGGCAACCTCATGCTCGCGCTCGCCGACCTCTACATGGGCCGGGATGCCAAGGGCCACTACAACAATTCGACCGACGTGCGGGTCGCGGTGAACTGCATGGACAAACCCGCCATCAAGGACAAGGCCACGGTCGTCGAGCAGGACAAGCGCCTGCGTGAGGTCGCGCCGTTCATGAGCTACGGCGAGTTCACCGGCGACGCGCCGCTGGGAACCTGCGCGTTCTGGCCCGTGCCACCGACGAGCGAACCGCACGAACTCAAGGTCGAGGGGCTGCCGCCGATCCTGGTGGTCTCGACCACCAACGACCCGGCCACGCCGTATCAGGCCGGTGTGGACCTCGCGCGCCAACTCGGCGGCACGCTGGTCACTTTCGAGGGCACCCAGCACACCGTGGTGTTCCAGGGCAACAAGTGCGTCGACGACGTCGCCGCCACCTACCTGATCGACGTCGAGGTGCCCCCAGCGGACACCCGGTGCTGACCGGCGGACATCACCGAACGGTTGCCGGCCGATCTCCGGTCGGACTCAGCGCAAGACCCCGCGGTGCCGCACGTGCGACGATGTCAGCCGTGCGGAGGGCGGGCAGGCTGGCGATGACGGTTGGGCTCGTGCTGCCCGCGCTGATGACTGCGCTGGTCACATTCGGCATCCCGGTCGCGTCGGCCACACCCGAGGGGGATGCGGCGACCCCGTTCGCCGCGCCGCCGGTGTGGGGCGGATGCGCGCAGTGGGTGGCCGACCCGGCCCGCATCCCCACCGCGCAGTGCGGCACACTGGCCGTCCCCGTCGACTGGAACAACCCGGATCCGCAAGGCGCACAAGCACAACTGGCCGTCATCCGCGTCCCGGCCAGCGGGGACCGCATCGGCGCGCTTTTCGTCAACCCGGGCGGCCCCGGCGCCTCGGCCGTCGACACCGTCGCCGGGATGGGCGCGGCGCTGGCGGGCACCGAGATCGGGCAGCGGTTCGACCTCGTCGGCTTCGACCCGCGCGGCGTCGGGCATTCGACGCCAGAACTGCGGTGCCGCACCGACGCCGAATTCGACGCGTACCGACGCGAACCCATGGCCGACTACAGCCCGGCCGGCGTCGCGCACATCGAGAGCCTGTACCAGCAGCTCGCGCAGCAGTGCCTCGACCGCATGGGCGCACCGTTCCTCGCGAACATCGGCACCGCGTCGGCCGTGCGTGACATGGACGCCGTGCGCGCGGCGCTCGGCGAGCACCAGATCAGCTATCTGGGTTTCTCGTACGGCACCGAACTCGGATCGGCCTACGCCGAGGCGTATCCCGACCGTGTGCGCGCCATGGTGCTCGACGGCGCGATCGATCCCGCGCTGAACCCGATCGACAAGACCATCCGCCAGATGGCGAGCTTCCAGAAGGCGTTCGACGCCTACGCCGCCGACTGCGGCAAGCTCGTGGGCTGTCCGTTGGGCAACGACCCCGCGCAGTACGTGAACCGCTTCCACCAACTCGTCGACCCGTTGGTGGCCCGGCCTGGCGCGACGTCGGACCCGCGCGGGCTGAGCTACCAGGACGCCATCACCGGCACGGGCAACGCGCTGTACTCGCCGCGGTACTGGCCGTTTCTGACCAGCGGCCTGCTCGGCCTCGAACGCGGCACCGACGCGGAGGACCTGCTGCTGCTGGCCGACGACTACCAGCACCGTGACCGGAACGGCCACTACCAGAACATGCAGGACGCCTTCACCGCGATCCGCTGCGTCGACGATGTGTATCCGACCGATCCGGCGGTGTGGGCCGAGGCCGACCGCCAGATCCGTGAGGTCGCGCCGTTCTTCGCCTACGGCGGGTTCACCGGGTTCGCACCGCGCGACGTGTGCGCGTTCTGGCCCGTGCCCGCGACGTCGACCGCGCGCCCGGTCACCGGGCCCGGACCCGGCAAGGTGGTCGTGGTGTCGACGACAGGGGACCCGGCGACGCCGTACCAGGCCGGTGTGGACCTCGCCCGGCAAATGGGCGCGGCCCTGATCAGTTTCGACGGTGCGCAGCACACCGTGGTGTTCAACGGAGATGCCTGCGTCGACACCGCGGTGTTGCGCTTCCTGACCGATCTGCAGTCGCCCCCGGGCAACCTTGCCTGCTAGCTCTTGCACCCCCGTAACACAGATTTAACAGCCGGTGCATACGCTGCGGAGCATGGACCGGCAGAAGGAATTCGTGCTGCGCACGTTGGAGGAACGCGACATTCGTTTCGTTCGGTTGTGGTTCACCGACGTGCTCGGTTACCTCAAGTCGGTCGCGATCGCGCCCGCCGAACTCGAGGGGGCGTTCGAAGAGGGCATCGGCTTCGACGGCTCCTCGATCGAGGGGTTCGCGCGCGTCTTCGAATCCGACACCGTCGCCCGGCCTGATCCGTCGACGTTCCAGGTGCTGCCGTGGAAGACCAGCGACGGCAACCACTACTCGGCGCGCATGTTCTGCGACATCACCATGCCCGACGGTTCGCCGTCGTGGGCCGACTCGCGCCACGTGCTGCGCCGCCAGCTGGCCAAGGCCAGCGATCTCGGGTTCACGTGCTACGTGCACCCCGAGATCGAGTTCTTCCTCCTCAAGCCCGGCCCCAACGACGGCACGCCGCCCGAGCCCGCCGACAACGGCGGCTACTTCGACCAGGCCGTGCACGACGCGGCGCCCAACTTCCGGCGCCACGCCATCGAGGCCCTTGAGCAGATGGGCATCTCGGTCGAGTTCAGCCATCACGAGGGCGCACCCGGCCAGCAGGAGATCGACCTGCGTTACGCCGACGCGCTGTCGATGGCCGACAACGTCATGACGTTCCGCTACCTGGTCAAGGAAGTGGCGCTGGCCGACGGTGTCCGGGCGTCGTTCATGCCCAAGCCGTTCGCCGAGCATCCGGGCTCGGCCATGCACACCCACATGAGCCTGTTCGAAGGCGACACCAACGCCTTCCACAGCCCCGACGATCCGCTGCAGCTCTCCGACGTCGCCAAGTCGTTCATCGCGGGCATCCTCGAACACGCCAACGAGATCAGCGCCGTCACCAACCAGTGGGTGAACTCCTACAAGCGTCTGGTCCACGGCGGCGAGGCGCCGACCGCGGCGTCGTGGGGTGCGGCCAACCGCTCGGCGCTCGTGCGGGTGCCGATGTACACGCCGCACAAGGTGTCGTCACGCCGCGTCGAGGTGCGCAGCCCGGACTCGGCGTGCAACCCGTACCTGACGTTCGCGGTGCTGCTGGCCGCGGGCCTGCGTGGCGTCGAGAAGGGCTACGTGCTGGGCCCCCAGGCCGAGGACAACGTGTGGAGCCTGACCCAAGAGGAACGCCGCGCCATGGGCTACCGCGAACTGCCGACCAGCCTGGGCAACGCCCTGGAGTCCATGGAGAACTCCGAACTGGTCGCAGAAGCGTTGGGGGAGCATGTGTTCGACTACTTCCTGCGCAACAAGCGCAGCGAGTGGGAGAACTACCGCAGCCACGTCACGCCGTACGAGCTGAAGAACTACCTGTCGCTGTAGCCTCCGTGGTCGGGGTCGTGCCGGGCGTGGTGCCCGGTGCGATACCGTCGTGTTCGTGCGAAAGCCAGCCACCGAACGTCCGAGGCTGCCCAGTGTCGGCCGGCTCGGGCTGTTCGATCCGCATGCACCCGCTCATCTCGATCAGCTCGGCTGGAACACCGACGACCACGTCGAACTGCTGTGGTCGCTGTCGCGCGCCCCGGACGCCGACGCGGCCCTGCTGGCGATGGTGCGCCTCGCCGACGAGCTCAAGGACGACTGGGACGAACTCAACCGGCTGCTGCTCACCGACCGCCCGCTGCGGGGACGGTTGTTCGCCGTGCTCGGCTCGTCGCTGGCGCTGGGTGACCACCTCGTGGCCCACCCGCAGTCCTGGCGGCTGCTGCACGGTGACGTCAGGCTTCCGTCCGCGCGTGAACTGCGCGAGACGTTCGACGACGCGGCGAGGAGCGTCGACATCGAGCGCGGCGCCAGCGCCGCGATCCCGCCGCTGCGCGACCTCTACCGCGACCGTCTGCTGGTGCTCGCTGCACTCGACGTCGCCTCGACCGTCGAGAACGAACCCGTACTGCCGTTCGTCACCGTCAGCGCGCACCTGTCCGACCTGGCCGACGCCGCGCTGAGCGCGGCGCTGATCGTGGCCACCCGCACGGTGTGCGGCGATCTGGATCCCCGGCTCGCGGTCATCGCGATGGGCAAATGCGGCGCGCGCGAACTCAACTACGTCAGCGACGTCGACGTCATCTTCGTGGGTGAGGACATCGAAAAGGACGGCCGCAGCGACAATCTCGCGACCGCCACGCGCGTGGCGGGCGAGATGATGCGGTTCGCCGGCGACGCGTTCTTCGAGGTCGACGCCGCGCTGCGGCCCGAAGGTAAACGGGGCCAACTGGTTCGCACGCTGGACTCGCACGTCGCCTACTACCGGCGATGGGCCAAGACGTGGGAGTTCCAGGCGCTGCTCAAGGCGCGGCCCGCCGCGGGTGACCCCGAGCTGGGCCAGGCCTACATCGACGCGCTGATGCCGATGGTGTGGACCGCCTGCGAGCGTGAGGATTTCGTTCCCGAGGTGCAGGCCATGCGCCGCCGCGTCGAGGAACTCGTGCCCGCCGACGTGCGGTCGCGCGAGATCAAGCTCGGCACAGGTGGCCTGCGCGACGTCGAATTCGCCGTCCAGTTGCTGCAATTGGTGCACGGCCGTACCGACGAGTCGCTGCACGTGGCGTCGACGGTCGACGCGCTGGCAGCACTCGGCGAGGGCGGCTACGTCGGCCGCGACGACGCCGCCAACATGACCGCGTCGTACGAGTTCCTGAGGCTGCTCGAACACCGCCTGCAGTTGCAGCGGCTCAAGCGCACCCACATGCTGCCCGACGACAACGACGACGAGGCCTACCGGTGGCTGGCACGGGCCGCGCACATCCGGCCGGACGGCACACACGACGCGCAGGGCGTGCTGCGCGAGGAACTCAAGCGGCAGAGCCTGCGGGTGTCGCGGCTGCACGCCAAGCTTTTTTACCAGCCGCTGCTGGAATCGGTGGGGCATACCGCACTCGGCATCGGCGAGGGCATGAGCGCCGAAGCGGCCGAACGGCAGTTGGCCGCACTGGGTTACGAGCGCCCGCAGAGCGCACTGGCTCATCTCGCGGCGCTCACCGGCGCCACCGGACGCAAGGGCCGCATCCAGCAGATCCTGCTGCCGACTCTGCTCGACTGGCTGTCCGACACCCCCGACCCGGACGCGGGCCTGCTGGCCTACCGTCGCCTGAGCGACGAACACTCCGATCTGCGTTGGTTTCTCGGAACGCTGCGCGACGAGGGCGCGGTGGCCAAGCGCCTCATGCGGGTGCTGGGCACCTCGGCGTACATCCCCGAGTTGTTGATGCGCGCCCCCGAGGTCATCCAGATGTACGCAGACGGCCCGAGCGGGCCGAAACTGCTTGAGGACGACCGTGAGAGCCGGGCGCGGGCGCTGGTGGCGTCGGCGAGCCGGTATGCCGATCCGGTGCGGGCGATCGCGGCCGCGCGCACGCTGCGCCGCCGTGAACTCGCGCGGATCGCCTCGGCCGACGTGCTGGGCATGCTCGATGTGATCGACGTGTGCAAGTCGCTGACCGCGGTGTGGGTCGCGGTGCTCCAGGCCGCGCTGGACGTGGTGATCCGCGCCAACACACCGGATTCCGGTGTGCCGGCACGGATCGCGGTGATCGGCATGGGCCGGCTGGGCGGCGGCGAGCTGGGGTACGGCTCCGACGCCGACGTGATGTTCGTGTGCGAACCGAATTCCGGTGTGGAGGAATCGGTTGCGGTGAGGTGGTCGGTGGGCGTGGCCGAACAGGTGCGCGCCCTGCTGGGGACACCGAGTGCCGATCCGCCGCTTGAGGTCGACACCGGGCTGCGCCCTGAGGGCAGAAGCGGGCCGCTGGTGCGCACCCTCGCCTCGTACGACGCGTACTACTCACAGTGGGCGCAGCCGTGGGAGATCCAGGCGCTGCTGCGCGCGCACCGCGTCGCGGGCGATCTCGAGCTCGGTGAGCGGTTCCTGCTCATGGCCGACAAGATCCGCTACCCCGAGGGCGGGGTGTCGGCCTCGGCGGTCCAGGAGATCCGCCGCATCAAGGCGCGGGTGGACGCCGAGCGCCTGCCGCGCGGCGCCGACCCGAACACCCACACCAAGCTGGGTCGCGGCGGGCTCGCCGACATCGAGTGGACCGTGCAGCTGCTGCAGCTGCGGTACGCGCACAAAGTGCCTGCGCTGCACAACACCTCGACGCTGGAGGCCCTCAACGCGATCGGCGCGGCCGAACTGGTCGCCGAAGGCGATGTCGAACTGCTGCGCGAGGCGTGGCTGACCGCGACCCGCGCACGCAACGCCCTGGTGCTGGTGCGCGGCAAGCCCACCGATCAGCTTCCCGGCCCGGGCCGCCAGCTCAATGCGGTGGCGCTGGCCGCGGGATGGGGCAGCGATGACGGCGGCGAGTTCCTCGACAACTACCTGCGCGTGACGCGGCGGGCAAAGGCGGTCGTCCGCAAGATTTTCGGCGGGTAGGTTTCAGCGTTTGACGTCTAGCGTTTCGCGCGCGCCGCGTCGAGCGCGAACGCACCGCCGCCGATCGCGAACAGCAGCAGGAAGCCGAAGCAGAACAGCACGGTGGGTTCACCGCCGTTCTCCAGCGGTAGCAAGCCCTTTGGCTGATGCTGCCAGAAGTAGGCGACCGCCATGTGGCCGCTGGCGATGAACGCCGCGATGCGCGTGAACAGGCCGACCATGATGAGCAGGCCGAGGACCAGCTCGATCACACCGGCGTACCAGTACGGCCATGTGCCGACGGGTACGGCGCCGCTGCCCGAATCGACGGGCCAGGCGAAGAGTTTCGACGCGCCGTGCACGGCGAACAGGAAACCGAACACGATGCGGAAGATCGCGACAACGACGGGGGAGTAGGTGGCGAGCCGGGTGTCCAGATTGGTCGTCATGATCAGACCATACGCGCAGGGCGGAGCCTACAACTCCAGCAACACTGTCACCGGCCCATCGTTGACCAGCTCGACTTCCATGTGCGCACCGAAAACCCCCGTCTCCACGGTGGCTCCGAGGCGTCGCAGTGCCTCGGTGAACTCGGTGACCAGCGGCTCGGCAACCGGGCCGGGTGCCGCGGCGTTCCACGACGGGCGCCTGCCCTTGTCGGTGTTGGCGTACAGAGTGAACTGGCTGATCACCAGGATCGGCGCCGCCACATCCGAAGCCGAGTGTTCGTCGTCGAGAATCCTCAACTTCCACAGCTTTTCGGCCAACCGCTGTGCCTTGGCGGCGTCGTCGTCATGCGTGACACCGACGAGGGCCAAAAGCCCTTGTGGCTGCGGGTCGATCGCACCGACCACCTCACCGTCGACCGTGACCTGCGCGCGTGACACCCGCTGAACCAGAACCCGCATGAATGTCATTGTCCCGTGCGGGGGCGTCGATTACTGCACCAGGGTTGTGCGCGCGCCGAGATCGCAGCCCTGGTGCAGAACTCGGCGCTACGCAAAAGGCCGGGCGCGCAATGCGCCCGGCCTTTTTGTGTCTACGTCGACTTACACGTCGCGTCGGCGAGCCGACTTACACGTCGCGTCGGCGAGCCGACTTACACGTCGTAGTAGAGCGAGAACTCGTACGGGTGAGGACGGATCTGGATCGGCATGATCTCGTTCTCACGCTTGTAGGAGATCCAGGTCTCGATCAGATCCTCGGTGAACACGCCACCCTCGGTGAGGTATTCGTGATCCTCTTCGAGCTTGTCGATCACCGCGGAGAGCGAGGTGGGCGCCTGCGGGATCGCGGCGGCCTCGTCCGGCGGCAGCTCGTAGAGGTCCTTGTCGACCGGCTGCAGCGGCTCGATCTTCTTCTTGATGCCGTCGATGCCCGCCATGAGCATGGCCGCGAACGCCAGGTACGGGTTGCCCGAGCTGTCCGGGCAACGGAACTCGAGGCGCTTGGCCTTCGGGTTGTTGCCGGTGATCGGGATACGCACGCACGCCGAGCGGTTGCGCTGGCTGTACACCAGGTTGATCGGGGCCTCGTAGCCGGGCACCAGACGCTTGTAGGAGTTCACCGTCGGGTTGGTGAACGCCAGCAGCGACGGCGCGTGGTGCAGGATGCCGCCGATGTAGTGACGGGCGATGTCCGACAGACCGGCGTAACCGGACTCGTCGTGGAACAGCGGCTGGCCGTCCTTCCACAGCGACTGGTGGGCGTGCATGCCCGAACCGTTGTCGCCGAACAGCGGCTTCGGCATGAAGGTGACGGTCTTGCCGGCCTGCCATGCGGTGTTCTTGATGATGTACTTGAACAGCAGCACATCGTCGGCCGCGGCCAGCAGCGTGTTGAACTTGTAGTTGATCTCGGCCTGACCGGCGGTGCCCACCTCGTGGTGACCGCGTTCGAGGGTGAAGCCGGCGTTCTGCAGGTTGGTGGCCATCTGGTCGCGCAGGTCGACGTAGTGGTCGTAGGGCGCGACGGGGAAGTAGCCGCCCTTGGGACGGACCTTGTAGCCACGGTTGGCGCTGCCGTCGGACTCGAAGGGCTCACCGGTGTTCCACCAGCCCGACTCCGAGTCGACCTCGTAGAACGTGCCGTTGATCTTGGAGTCGAAGCTCACCGAGTCGAAGATGTAGAACTCGGCCTCGGCGCCGAAGAACGCGGTGTCGGCGATGCCGGTGCTGGCCAGGTAGTTCTCGGCCTTGCGGGCGACGTTGCGGGGGTCGCGGGAGTACGCCTCGCGCGTGAACGGATCGTGGACGAAGAAGTTCATGTTGAGCGTCTTCGCCGCCCGGAACGGGTCGATGCGCGCGGTGTTGGGATCGGGCAGCAGCATCATGTCGGATTCGTGGATCGACTGGAACCCACGCACCGAAGAGCCGTCGAATGCAAGCCCGTCCTCGAAGACGCTTTCATCGAACGCCGACGCCGGGATCGAGAAGTGCTGGACGACGCCGGGCAGATCACAGAAGCGAATGTCGACGTACTCGACGTTTTCGTCCTTGATCAGCTTGAAGATGTCGTCGGACGTCTTTTCTGCCACTGAGTGTTCTCCTTTACTGGTAACCCGCGCGTTGACGCTAAGGACACGATGTTGCGCAGTCGTCAACCCGATGTTGCGCCGACGTTACGCAATCGGTTTGAGCGTGTCCGCCGGTGAACTCCAGCACACATCGGTGTGAACCGCGTCGCGACGTGGCACCCGGCGGCCGGACATCCGCACGCGCCTATCCTGACATCATGGCCCGCACAAACGGCTCCCGGTTGGGATCCTGGCTATCCGGTCCCGGTCCGTTCGATGCCGGCGACGGATCCGATGGCAACGATCGCAGAGGCAAGTACCCAGGTGAGCGGTTGGGATTGCCCGAGGACGGCCCCGGATCGATCGCGCGGACGGGCCGGCGCCTCGGCGCACTGATCGTGGACTGGTTGATCGCGTACGGGCTGGCCGCGCTGCTGATGACGTTCGGCGTGATCTCGTTCCCGCTGCTGTCCACCGCGGTGCTGGTGATCTGGATGGTGATCGGCACGCTCGCGGTGCGGTTGTTCTCGTTCACGCCCGGGCAGTACGTGCTGGGCCTCGTGGTGGTGCCCGCCGACGGGCGAGACGGCATCGGCATAGTCCGCGCGTTCATCCGCGTGCTGCTGATCGCGCTGCTCATCCCGCCGCTGGTGTCCGACAGCGACCTGCGCGGCCTGCACGACCGCGCGAGCTTCACCGCGGTGCTGCGTCGCTGACGCGCGACGTATCGTGCCGAATCCGGCCGTCCATCATGGTCAGGACGACCTCGGCGGTGTGGATGTCGTGCGGATCGATCTTGAAGATGTCGGTGTCGAGCACGATGAGATCCGCGCGCTTGCCCACTTCGACCGAACCGACGACGTCGTCGAGCCGTAGCTGGTAGGCCGCCCCGAGGGTGTTGGCGTGCACGGCCTGCGCCACCGACAACCGCTGGTCGGCGGGGGAGAGCACCGGCGCGTGCGCATCGCCGATCAGTTGGCGCGTGACCGCGATCTCGATGGCGTCGAGCGGCTTGTGAGTGGAGAAGTATCCGGCGGCGGGCCAGTCGGTGCCCAGCGAGATGCGGCCACCGGCCCGCAGGATGTCCCGCGCGCGGTAGAGGTGGTCCTTGCGGGGCGATCCGTAGCGCGCGGCCATGTTCTGCACGGTGTCGGGGTCGGCGGAGAACCAGTTTGCCGAGAACTGCGCGACGACGCCGAGTTCGGCGAACCGGGCCGCGTCGGCGTCGTCGACGAACACCAGGTGGGCGATGGTGTGCCGGCGGTCGCGTGGCCCATTGACCGCGACCGCGCGCTCGATGGCGTCGAGCGCCACGCGCGCAGTGCACTCACCGCACGCGTGGACGTGCACGTTTACGCCTGCCGCGTCGAACAGGCCGATCATCTCGTGCCACTGCTCCTCGGTGAACGGTGAGCTGCCCGTGGAGTCCGGCCTGTCGGCGTACGGTTCGATCAGCCACGCCGTGTAACCGCCCTGTGTCCCGTCGCCGACGATCTTGAGGACATCGACGTTCACCAGGTCCGTGCCGACGCTGTCGCGGGCGGCCCGGAACTGCGCCAGGACGTCCTCGAAGCGCCCGCCGGGCGGCGGCGACTTGATCGCGTACGACGCCACGACCCGGAACGGCAGCGCGCCGGCCTCGTCGAGATCGGCGTAGAGCGCGATCATCGCGGCCTGATCACCGCCCACCGGCGGCACCCCGGCGTCGAAGACCGTGGTGATGCCCGCCGCGGCCGCCGCAGGCAGCCACCCTTCGAGCATGCGACGCATGCCCGGTGCCGAGATCGGTTCGACGGCGTCGACCAGCCCCAGCACCGCGTTGACCTCCAGCACGTAGCCCGTCGGCTCGCCGTCGGCATCGCGCTGGAAGTAACTGAACCCGGGGACCGGATCAGGGGTGTCCCGGTCGATGCCGGCCATCTGCAGTGCCGCGGTGTTGGCCCACATGCTGTGCGCGTCGATCGCGAAGAACAAACCGGGGCGGTCGGGCAGCACCCGGTCCAGATCGGCACGTGACGGACCGTCGGGCCCGAACATGTCCACACGCCAGCCGAAGCCGCGCACGACACCCTCGGGGTGCTGCTCGGCGTGGGCTGCGATGGCCGCGAGCGCATCGTCCTTGGTAGGCACCTGCAGGTCGACGCCGTGGCTCAGGAAGGCGCCGAGCATCGGATGGGTATGGCCTTCGACGAAGCCCGGCATGAGCAGCCTGCCGCCGAGGTCGATGACACGCGTGCGCGGTCCGGCGGCGCTGAGCACCTCGGCCGTGCGCCCGACATGCGTGATGGTGTTGCCGCGGACGGCGACGGCCTCGGCCCACGGCGACGCGCCGGCCACGGTGTGGACGCGCCCGTTGGTGAAGACGAAGTCGGCATGGGCGTCGGCGCTACCGGTGCGGTGCGCGGTGGCCTCGGGGGAGCGCCGCGGGGGTTTACGCGTGGGTGCCGGCCCGTCCGCGTCGGGCCGGGTGAAGTGGGGCGCCCACTCGCATGCGGTACACACCCGACAGATTGTCGGCTACGTCAACCGCCGAACTCAGCGACGACGCGCCGTACGCTGCACCCCGCGCATCTTGGCGGCCTGCGGCAGCGGACCCTTCGGGACCGCGGCCGGACCGACCTTGGTGCCCAGCGCGGCCAACCGCGACTCGATCGCGTCCATCTGCTTGACGGTGATGTTGGCGGGCAGCTTGTTGAGGTGGCGCTCCAGCTTGGCCAGCGGCACCTCACCCTCGCCGTTGCCGACGATGATGTCGTAGATCGGGGTCTCGCCGACCAGGCGCGCGGTGCGCTTCTTCTCCTGCGCGAGCAGCGGCTTGACCCGGTTGGGGGCGCCCTCGCCGACGAAGATCACGCCGGGCCTGCCGATGACGCGGTGCACGGCGTCGAAGTGGCCGGTGGCCGCGACGCCCGGCGTCACGCGCCACTTGCCGCGCAGGTTGTCCAGCGCCCAGGCCGCGGCACCGGTCTGACCCTCGGCCTTGCGGTACACGGACTTCTGTGCGCGCCGGCCGAAGATGATGAACGCGACCAGCGCGCCGAGCACCACGCCGAGCGGGATCAGCGTGAACTTCGTGAAACCGCCGATGAGCAGACCTGCGACCACCGCGATCGCGACGATCAGCACAAAGGCGCCCGCCATGTACGGCACGAGCCGCTTGTCTTCCTTGCGCTGGATCTGGAACGCCTGCCACAACTGGCTGCGGCGCTGCTTGGAGGCCTCCTTGCGGGCTGCCTTCGCCGCGGCCTTCGCAGCTTTCGTCTCAGCGGTGTTGCGCGTCTTCGCCATTACTTCAGGATACGGGGGGCTGATCTGCGAATCGCACCCGCGCGGCCTGTGCATAGAGCTTGCCCGCGCGGTAGGACGACCGCACGAGTGGCCCGGCCAACACTCCGGCGAATCCGAGACCCTCGGCATAGGCCGAGAGCTCGACGAATTCGTCGGGGTGCACCCACCGCTCCACCGGGTGGTGACGCGGCGACGGGCGCAGGTACTGCGTGATGGTGATGATGTCGCAGCCGGCGTCGTGCAGGTCACGCAGCGCGGTGCGCACCTCGTCGATGGTCTCGCCCATACCGAGGATCAGGTTGGACTTGGTGACCAGACCGAAGTTGCGCGCCGCGGTGATCACCGCGAGGCTACGGTCGTAACGGAACGCCGGGCGGATCCGCTTGAAGATGCGCGGCACGGTTTCGACGTTGTGCGCCAACACTTCCGGACGTGACTCGAAGACTTCCTCGAGCTGCTCGGGGTTGCCGTTGAAGTCGGGGATCAGAAGTTCGACACCCGTGTTGGGGTTGAGGCGCTTGATGTAGCGCACGGTCTCGGCGTACAGCCAGGCGCCGCCGTCGGGCAGGTCGTCGCGTGCGACGCCCGTGACCGTCGAGTACCGCAGACCCATGGCCTGCACGCTCTCGGCGACCCGGCGTGGTTCGTCGCGGTCGAGGTCGGCGGGCTTGCCGGTGTCGATCTGGCAGAAGTCGCAGCGCCGTGTGCACTGCTCGCCGCCGATGAGGAACGTGGCCTCGCGGTCCTCCCAGCATTCGAAGATGTTGGGGCAGCCGGCCTCTTCGCAGACCGTGTGCAGACCCTCGCGCCGAACCAGACCCTTGAGTTCGGTGTACTCGGGGCCCATCTTGGCGCGGGTCTTGATCCACGGTGGCTTGCGCTCGATGGGGGTCTGCGCGTTGCGGACCTCCAGTCGCAGCAGCTTGCGTCCCTCTGGCACGACAGTCACAGATTCATCCTACGTTCAGGGTTTCGTGATGGCCGACCGGCAAACGGCCGTCGAGTGCGTCGCACACCGCGGCGGCGACCCGGTCGGCGACCTCGTCGACGGTGACGCGGCGGCCGAGTTCGGCGGTCAGTGACGTCACCCCGGCGTCGGTGATGCCGCACGGGATGATCGAGGAGAACGCCGACAGGTCGCAGTCGCAGTTGAGTGCGAACCCGTGCAGCGTCGTCGCGCGCGAGACGCGGATGCCGATCGCGCCGATCTTGCGCGCGGGCCGCAGGTCGTCGGCAGGCACCCACACGCCCGAGCGACCCTCGACGCGTTCGGTGTGCAGCCCGAGCTCGGCGCACACCGTGATGAGTGATTCTTCAAGGCGCCGAACGAAATTCACGACGTCCAGCGGCTCGGTGAGCCCGATGATGGGATAGCCGACCAGCTGGCCGGGACCGTGCCAGGTGATCTTGCCGCCGCGGTCGGTGTCCACCACGGGCGTCCCGTCGAGCGGGCGCTCGTGCGGTTCGGTGCGTTTACCCGCGGTGTAGACCGGCGGATGCTCCAGCAGCAGCAGGGTGTCGGGGCCGCCTGCCACCCTGGCTTCGGCGGTCTCGCGTTGCAGTTGCCACGCGGAGGTGTAGTCGAGCGTGCCGAGGCGGCGCACCTCGACCGGCGTGCTGGCCGAACGGATCGATGTCACGGGATCGACGGTACTCGTCAGGGCTCCTTGGGTGCGGTGACGTGGGCGAGCGCCTCACGCACGGTCTTGTGGTGGAATTCGAATCCCTTGTTCTCCAGGGCCGCCGGGATCGCCCGCTGCCCGGCGAGCAGGCCTTCGTCGGCGAACTCGCCCAGCAGCGTGCGCAGCGCCACCGCGGGTACGAACAACGGCGTCGGGCGGCCCAGTGTGCGGCCAAGTACCGAGGTGAACTCGGCGTTGGTGACCGGGGCCGGCCCGGTGACGTTCACCGGGCCGGACATCGTGTCGTTGTCCATCGTGAACCGCACGGCGCGGATGTGGTCCTCCAGGCTGATCCACGGCATGTACTGGCGGCCGTTGCCCAGACGTGCGCCGAGCCCGAACGAGAACAGCGGCTTGAGCCGGCCGATCAGGCCGCCCGAGCGCGCCAGCACCAGACCCGTGCGCAGCAGCACCACGCGAGTGCCCGCCGCGACGGCCTGCGCGGTGGCGGCCTCCCAGTCCTGGCACAGCGTGGCCAGGAAGCCCTGGCCCGCAGGGGCCGACTCGTCGGTGATCCGGTCACGCGTGTCGCCGTAGAAACCCACGGCGCTGGCGTTGATCAGCACCGGCACGCCGGCGTCGGCCACCGCGGCCGACAGCACCTCGGTGGGTCCGATGCGGCTGTCCCGCAGGCTCTGCTTGAACGCGCCCGACCAGCGTTTGTCGCCCAGGTTGACCCCGCACAGGTTCACCACGACGTCCACGCCGTGCAGCGCGGTGGCGTCGAACTCACCTGTGTCGGGGTTCCAGAACAGCTCGTCGGGGTTGGACGGGGCCCTGCGCACGAGGCGCAGCACGCGGTGACCGTCGGCACGCAGCGCCGACGTCAGCGCCGAACCGATCAGGCCAGAGGACCCCGCGATCGCGATGACGGCGTCGGCCACGTTGCCTCAACCCCTCCTAATCCCCTGCAAGCTCCCCCCGGCCGGGGCCGGTTCACAAACCCAGGTCGGCCTCGAACGCGCCCTCTTCGAGCCTGCGCTTGATCGTGGTCAGGAACCGTCCGGCGTCGGCGCCGTCGATCAGGCGGTGGTCGTAGGTGAGCGGCAGGTAGCACACCGACCGGACACCGATCGACTCGTTGCCGTACTCGTCGACGATCACGCGCGGCCGCTTGACGATGGCACCCGTGCCCAGCATCGCCGCCTGCGGCGGAACCAGGATCGGGGTGTCGAACAGCGCGCCCTGGCTGCCGATGTTGGTGATCGTGAAGGTGCCACCGGCCAGCTCATCGGGCTTGAGGTTGCCCGACCGGGCGCGGGCGGCGATATCGGCGATCGCGCGCGCCAGGCCGCCCAGCGAGAGGTCACCGGCGTTGTGGATCACCGGCGACAGCAGACCCTGGTCGGTGTCCACCGCGAAGCCGAGGTGCTCGGCGTCGTAGTAGGTGATCTCCTTGGTGTCCTCGTTGTAGCTGGCGTTGACGTTGGGGTGGATCTTCAACGCGTCGATCACCGCACGCGCGATGAACGGCAGGAACGTGAGGTTGACGCCTTCGCGCTCGGCGAACTCGGCCTTGGCGCGGGCCCGCAGCGCCACGATCTTGGTCATGTCGACCTCGTGGGTCTGCGTCAGCTGCGCGGTGGCCTGCAGCGACTCACGCGTCTTCTTCGCGGTGATCTGACGGATCCGGTTCGCCTTCTGCGTGGTGCCGCGCAGGTGTGCGAGCGCCGGGGCAGGCGTGGCCGATGCGGCAGCCGGGGCCGCGGGCGCCGCCGCGGCGGGGGAGGCTGCCGGAGCCTGCTTGGCCTCCTTGGCCTTCTCGGCGGCCGCGAGCACGTCCTGCTTGCGGATGCGGCCACCGACACCGGTGCCCTTGACCGTGGAGAGGTCGATCCCGTTCTCCGCGGCCAACTTCCGCACCAGCGGAGTGACATAGGGGGAACCGTCGGAGCTCGCCGCGGGGGCGGGCTCGGCCTTGGGCTCAGGCTTGGGTTCGGGCTTCGGTTCCGGCTTGGGTTCGGCCTTGGGCTCGGGCTTGGGTTCCGGCTTGGGTTCGGGCTTCGGCTCGGCCTTGGGCTCGGGTTTCGGCTCGGGCTTCGGCTCGGCCGCCGCGCCGGCGTCGCCGATCTTCGCCAGCTCGCCGCCGACCTCGACGACGTCGTCCTCGTTGGCGGTGATCGACAGCAGCGTGCCCGCCACCGGTGACGGGATCTCGGTGTCGACCTTGTCGGTGGACACCTCGACGATCGGCTCGTCGACCTCGACCTTGTCGCCGACGTTCTTCAGCCAGCGGGTCACGGTGCCCTCGGTGACCGACTCGCCCAACTCGGGCATCAGGATCGGGGTGGCCGACCCGCCGCCCTGCGACGGGGCCGACGATGCGGCAGGCGCGGACTCGACGGATTCCGCCGGGGCCGCGGTCGGCTGGGTCTGCTGGGGCTCGGGTTCGGGCTCAGGCTCGGGTTCGGGAGCCGGGGCGGAGTCTTCAGAGGGTGCCTCGGCGGATGCCTCGCCGGCCTCGCCGATCACCGCGAGTTCGCCACCGATCTCCACGGTGTCGTCCTCCTGCGCGACGATCTTCGTCAACACACCGGCGGCCGGGGAGGGGATCTCGGTGTCGACCTTGTCGGTGGACACCTCGAGCAGTGGCTCGTCGAGTTCGACGGTGTCGCCCTCCTGCTTGAGCCAGCGGGTCACCGTCCCCTCTGTGACACTCTCACCTAGTGCGGGCATCTGGACGGAGATGGCCATGTGTGTTGACTCCCTCGGACGGTCACTTTTGACGACTCGAACTCTGGCTTACCACAGTCAGGTGCACCGGGTACGGCACCTAACTGGAATGTCAGGACCATCCTGTCATTGGTCCGCCGTTCGTACGAACTCAGGGTTACCCAGGCCACAGAAAAGCTCTGGCACTATCGAAAACGGGGCCAACGCAGTGAGGAGACCGGTCGGTTGGGATGGTTCGACAGATTCCGCCGCGGAGGATCGGTGCGTGCGGGCGACCCCGCTGCCGACCTCCAGTACATGCAGAGATGGGTGGCTGAGCACACCGGGGTCGAGGCGTACGTGGAACCCAGGACCACCGTCACCGATGTCACTGTGGTGCTCGTCGCGGCCGACGGAGAATGGACCAGGCGGCGCGCCGGGGGAGAGCGCGGAGCCCGCAGGCTCGCCGACCGGCTGAAGATCCCGGTCTACGACGTCCAGAAGACCGGCTACCCGCAGCGCATGCGTGACCACGACGCGCGCCGCCGCATCGAACGCAAACGCGCCATGCGGCGCGAACTGGAAGAAAGCTAGCGCCACCTCTACCCGGTACCGGCGGTATTGGATACTGTCGTCTCGGCATTCATCGGCGTCATGCAGGGGGCAACATGCACACCTTCGTCACCAGCCAGGACGGCACGCGCATCGCGGTCTACCAGCAGGGCGACCCCGAGCGGCCCACCATCGTGATGGCCCACGGCTGGCCTGACTCGCACGTGTTGTGGGACGGCGTCGTGCGTGAGCTGGGGGACCGGTACCGCAACGTGCGCTACGACAACCGTGGCGCGGGCGCCTCCGACGTGCCCAAGGCGACGTCGGCATACACGATGGAACGCTTCGCCGACGACTTCTCGGCCGTGATCGACGCGGTGAGCCCCGACGCGCCCGTGCACGTGCTCGCCCACGACTGGGGCTCGGTGGGGATTTGGGAGTACCTGAGCCGGCAGGGATCGGCGGCACGCATGGTGTCGTTCACGTCGGTGTCGGGGCCCAGCACCGACCATTACGGCGCCTACGTGCGACGCGGCCTGGCCCGGCCGTACCGCCCCGTCCAGTTCGCCAGGGCCGTCAACCTGGCTTCGCGGTTCAGCTACTGGATCCCGTTCTCGATCCCCGTGCTCGCGCCCGCGCTGATGCGCCGCGGGGCGGCGCGCCGCCTGCAGGCCATCGACACACCCGGACCCAAATTCCAGTCCGAGAACCTCGACATCGACGCCGCGAACTCGCTGAAGATCTACCGCGCCAACGCGATCCGCTCGTTCACCCACGTGCGCCGCGACCACTACGTGCAGGTGCCCGTGCAGTTGATCTGCAACCGCAAGGATCCCGTGGTGCGTGGCGAGGGCTACCGCGACGAGTCCAAGTGGGTGCCGCTGCTGTGGCGCCGTGACCTCGACGCCGGGCACTGGGCGCCGTTCTCGCACCCGCGCGCCATCGCGCAGGCCGTCGGCGAGTTCGTCGACCACATGGAAGGCGCGCCACCGGCCCGCGCCCTGCGCCGGGCCGAGGTGGCCAGGCCGCGAAAGGCTTTCAGCGACATGCTCGTATCGGTGACAGGTGCCGCGAGCGGCATCGGACGTGCCACGGCGCTGGAGTTCGCCAGGCTGGGCGCCGAGATCGTGGTCAGCGACATCGACGAGGCCGGGGCGAAAGCCACGGCGACCGCGATCGACGAGGCCGGCGGGGTGGCCCACGCCTACGGTCTCGACGTCGCCGATCCCGATGCCGTGCAGCGGTTCGTCGACGACGTGTGCGCGACGCACGGCGTGCCCGACATCGTGGTCAACAACGCGGGCATCGGGCATGCGGGTAATTTCCTGGACACCCCGGCCGACCAGTACGAGCGGGTGCTCGAGGTCAACTTCGGCGGGGTGGTCAACTGCTGCCGCGCCTTCGGGCGCCGCCTCGTCGAGCAGGGCACAGGCGGACACATCGTCAACGTCGCGTCCATGGCGGCCTACTCACCCGCCGGGTCGATGAACGCCTACGCCACGAGCAAGGCCGCGGTCTTCATGTTCTCCGACTGCCTGCGCGCCGAACTCGCCCATGCCGGGATCGGCGTCACCACACTGTGCCCGGGCATGATCGACACCGGGATCGTCGACACCACACGCTTCGACGTGCCCGCGCACAAGGCGGGGCAGGTCGAGGCGCGGCGGGCCCAGGCCAAGAAGACCTTCCAGGCCCGCCGCTACGGGCCCGAGAAGGTCGCCAAGGCCGTCACCTCCGCGGTGTCGCGCAACCAGGCGCTGCGGCCGGTGACCCCGGAAGCCTATGTGGCCTACGGGGTCTCACGCCTGTTCCCGGCCGCGCTGCGCCGCGCGGCCCGCTCCCAGGTGCTCTAGCCGTTCGCCGCGATGTCCTCCAGCACGGCGAACATCGTGCGCGCAGGCACACCCGTTCCGCCCTTGGGCGTGTAGCCCCACGGCCCGCCGGTGTTGTACGCGGGCGCCGCGACGTCGATGTGGGCCCACTGCACACCCTCGGCGACGAACTCGCGAAGGTAGGTGCCCGCCACCAGCATTCCGGCGAAACGCGATCCGCTGACGTTGGCCAGGTCGGCGACCGTGGACTTGAGGTCGTCGCGCAGTTCCTCGGGAAGCGGCATGGGCCAACCGTTCTCGCCGACGTCCTGCGACAGCTTCGCGACGCGGTCGCGGAACTCGTCGCTGCCCATCACACCGGGGGTGCGCGCGCCGAGTGCCACGGTCTGCGCGCCGGTCAGCGTCGAGGTCTCGATCAGGTAGTCGGGGTTGTCCTCGCAGGCCCGCACGATCGCGTCGGCCAGGATCAGCCGGCCCTCGGCGTCGGTGTTGAGCACCTCCACGGTGATACCGCCGTACTGGGTCAGCACGTCGCCGGGCCGCTGCGCGGTCGCCGACGGCATGTTCTCGGCCATCGGCACGGTCGCGATCACGTCGATCGGCAACTGGCGCACCGCGGCGAGCGCCACGGTCGCGATGACCGCGGCCGCACCACCCATGTCGGACGTCATGTGGTGCATGTTGGCTGCGGGCTTGATCGAGATGCCGCCGGTGTCGAACGTGATGCCCTTGCCCACGAGCGCGACGCGCTTGCCCTTGCGCTTGGCGCCGAGGTGGCTCAGCCGCACCAGGCGCGGCGGTCGCGACGAACCCTTGCCGACGCCGATGATGCCGCCGTACCCGGCCTTCTCCAGCGCCTTGTCGTCGAGAACCTCGACCTTGAGGCCGACCGACTCGCCGAAAGCCTTTGCGCGCTTGGCGAATTCATCGGGGAACAGGTGGCTGGGCGGGGTGTTGACGAAGTCACGAGCAGTGGCCACCGCGGTCGCGATGTCGACGCCGCGCTGCGCTTCGGCCTTGGTCGGCGCCTTGGTGTCGTGCGCCAGCACGGTGATCGCGGTCAGCCCGGGCCCCTTGGGCGCGGTCTTCTCGCTGCGGAAGTCGCTGAACCGGTAGGCGCCGAGGATCAGACCCTCGACGGCGGCCGAGAGGGCCTGCGGGCCGGACGCCGACAACGTCGTGATGACCGTGGCGACCTTGCCGTCGAGCGCGCGGGCCGCGTTGCCCGCCGCGCGGCGGATCACGTCGGCGGGCCACTCGTCGCGATCCTTGCCGAGGCCCACCGCGAGCACACTGCCGACCGGCAATGCGTCGACGACCAGCCGGTGGGTCTGTCCTTCGCCGCCGGTCGCGCCGAGGGCCCGCAGGCCCGATTCGATCGCGGTGACGACGGTGGCGTCGAAGAAAGGCGCGGGTGTCAGCAGCTTCGGCGCGGAATCGGAGTCCGACCTCTTGTTGTTCGAGTCGTTGCTGACGACGCCGACGACCAGAACTGCCTCGGCGACGCCCCTGCGGGGCAACGACGAGCTGACGGTGACGGTGGGGGCCTGGTAACCGGGTGCGTTGCTCACCCGCACAACCCTAGCCAGACTCCCTGGGAGTGAGCGCGAAGGCGGGGACCGGTTGATCGAAACCCTTCAGCTTCAACTCCCGTGGACCGATGGCCGGCCAGTCTCCCAGCGCCTCGCGCAGGGCGGCCGACACCAGCACCTGTCCCGGCTCTGCGGCCTGTACCAGCCGCGCGGCCAGGTTCACCGAGTTGCCGAAGTAGTCGCCGTTGATCGCGAGCACCGCACCGAAATCGAGCCCCGCCCGTACCCGCACGTGCGCCTGCCTGGCCTTGGGGTGCTCCACCAGGTCGACCGCCGCTCTGGCCAGAAGGTGCGGTGTGGTGGCCACCCACATCACCGCGTCGCCGATGAACTTCACCACGCGGCCACCCGCGGCGTGCACGACATCTGATGCGGCAGAACTGAATTCGTTGAGCAGATCGGTCAGCTCGACCGTGGTGAGCATCTGCGTCAACGCGGTGAAATCCGACAGGTCGGCGAAGCCGACGCCACACTCGACAGTCGCAGAACCCGCGCGGATGACGTGCTCGAAGTAGGTCCGCGTGCTCATCAGGTGATGGCGGTGCGCGGCGTCCATCAACGCCCCGATCCGCGGGATGTACGCCGCGGCGGTGCGGTAGGCCTGCGCGGTGGCGAGCTCGTCGTGCGTCTCGTCGATCATGATGTCCGGCGAGCTCGCGCGCAGCATCGACGACTCGGCCTCGGAGATGCGGGCCAGCGCCGAGCCGATGACCCGCAACAACCCGGTGGCGGCCTCGTCGCCGAGCACCGCGCGCATCTCCGACCAGGTTTGCAGGCCCTCGACGTCGGCCGCGCTCAGCGCGGGCACGTCGACCCCGGCGACCGTGAGGCCCAGTGCGGCCCACGCGCGTTCGACCTCGGCGACGGGCAACCCGAGTTCGTCGGCTGCGCTCGCAAGACTGTGGATCGCGGGCCCCGAGGCCTGCAGCCGGTCACCGGCCAGGCCGAACAACCGGCCGCGGCGCTCGGCGTCGACCATCTCCTCGGCGGTGAAACCCAGCCGGTCGAGGTAGGAGATGAGCCCCGCGCGTCTGCGGACGTCGACGATTCCGGCGGCTTCGAGCGCATCGAAATCGACCACGCGTCAAGTGTGGCAGTCAGGCCCGCGCGGGCGGGCCCGATCGATAAGGTGGTGTGGTGAGTGACGAGCTGCTGCAGGGACCGTTGGAAGACCGCCACCGCGAGCTGGGGGCCGCCTTCGCCGAATTCGGCGGCTGGCTTATGCCGGTCTCCTATGCGGGCACGGTCACCGAACACAACGCGACCCGCAGCACCGTGGGCCTGTTCGACGTCAGCCACCTCGGCAAGGCGCTGGTCAAGGGGCCCGGCGCGGCGGCCTACGTCAACTCCGCGCTGACCAACGACCTCGGCAAGATCGGGCCGGGCAAGGCGCAGTACACGTTGTGCTGCACCGAATCCGGCGGGGTGATCGACGACCTGATCGCCTACTACGTCTCCGACGACGAGATCTTCCTGGTGCCCAACGCCGCCAACACCGCCACCGTGGTCGAGGAACTGCAGCGCCATGCACCCGACGGGCTGACCATCACCAACGAGCACCGTTCGTACGCCGTGCTGGCGGTACAGGGCCCCAAGTCCGCCGAGGTGCTCGACAAGCTCGGCCTGCCCACCGACATGGACTACATGGGCTACGCCGACGCCGAGTTCGAAGGCGTGTTCGTGCGCGTCTGCCGCACCGGGTACACCGGTGAGCACGGCTACGAACTGCTGCCCGCGTGGGACCGTGCCGGGGTGGTGTTCGACGCGCTGGTCGCTGCCATGCGCGCCGCGGGTGGCGAACCCGCAGGTCTGGGCGCCCGCGACACGCTGCGCACCGAGATGGGTTACCCGCTGCACGGCCACGAACTCTCGCTGGACATCTCACCGCTGCAGGCGCGCTGCGGTTGGGCGGTCGGCTGGAAGAAGGACGCGTTCTGGGGGCGTGAGGCGCTGCTCGCCGAGAAGGCGCAGGGCCCCAAGCGCGTGCTGCGCGGTCTCAAGGCGCTGGGCCGCGGTGTGCTGCGCGCCGACCTCGCGGTGCTCGACGGGGACACCCGCGTCGGCGTCACCACGTCGGGCACGTTCTCGCCGACGCTGAAGGTGGGCATCGCGCTGGCGCTGATCGACACCGAACACGACATCGCCGACGGTGCCCGCGTCACGGTCGACGTGCGCGGCCGGGCGGTCGAGTGCGAGGTCGTCAAACCGCCGTTCGTCACACCCAGCACGCGGTAGGTCCACGCCTGGCAAAAATGGCTGGCATGCAGGCGATACAATCGCCGTTATGAATAGCGGTCCGCTCGAGTTCACGGTTTCTGCCAACACGAATCCGGCGACCGATGCGGTACGCGAATCCATCCTCGCCAACCCCGGTTTCGGCAAGTACTACACCGACCACATGGTGTCGATCGACTACACCGTGGACGAGGGCTGGCACAACGCGCAGGTGATCCCGTACGGCCCGATCCAGCTGGATCCGTCGGCCATCGTGCTGCACTACGGCCAGGAGATCTTCGAGGGTCTCAAGGCCTACCGCTGGGCCGACGGCTCCATCGTGTCGTTCCGCCCCGAGGCCAACGCGGCGCGTCTGCAGTCCTCGGCGCGCCGGCTCGCGATCCCCGAGCTGCCCGAAGAGGTGTTCATCGAGTCGCTGCGCCAGTTGATCGCGGTCGACGAGAAGTGGGTGCCGCCCGCCGGTGGTGAAGAGTCGCTCTACCTGCGGCCCTTCGTCATCGCCACGGAGCCCGGCCTGGGTGTGCGCCCGTCCAATGAGTACCGCTACCTGCTGATCGCCTCACCAGCGGGCGCCTACTTCAAGGGCGGCATCAAGCCCGTGAGCGTGTGGCTGTCGCACGAGTACGTGCGGGCCTCTCCCGGCGGTACCGGTGCGGCCAAGTTCGGCGGCAACTACGCGGCGTCGCTGCTGGCGCAGGCGCAGGCCGCGGAGATGGGCTGCGATCAGGTTGTGTGGCTCGACGCGATCGAGCGCCGCTACGTCGAAGAGATGGGCGGCATGAACCTGTTCTTCGTGTTCGGCAGCGGAGGCTCGGCACGCCTGGTCACCCCGGAGCTGTCCGGTTCGTTGCTGCCGGGCATCACGCGGGACTCGTTGCTGCAGTTGGCAACCGATGCGGGCTTCGCGGTCGAGGAGCGCAAGATCGACGTCGACGAGTGGCAGAAGAAGGCCGGCGCGGGCGAGATCACCGAGGTGTTCGCGTGCGGCACGGCCGCGGTCATCACTCCGGTGTCGCACGTCAAACACCACGACGGCGAGTTCACCATCGCCGACGGCCAACCCGGTGAGATCACCATGGCGCTGCGCGACACCCTGACCGGGATCCAGCGCGGTACGTTCGCCGACACCCACGGCTGGATGGCCCGGCTGAACTAGCCGATCGCCAGGCCCAGCGCTGCCAGCGTCGTCGTCACCTCGACGGCGGCGCCCAGCACGTCCCCTGTGATGCCGCCGAACCGGCGCACGCAGTGCGCGACCAGCGCCAGCGCGCAGCCGATCGCGACCAGCACAGCGAGCGGGCCCTGCCACGGGCGCGGGCAGGCGAAGACCGCCAGCGCGGCCAGCGCCACGATCCAGCCCGCCACCACCAGATGCGGTTGGCTGCCCGCGACCGCGGCGCCCAGTGTGCTGCCCGCCGCCGCGGGCACCGAACGGCGGCAGGCGGCCACCACCGCGACCCGGCCCGCCACCACCGCGGTGACGACCGCGAGGACACCCGCCTCGGCGAAAGTCAGTGCCTGCACCGTGATCACGACAACCACCGCGGCGACGCCGAACGGTCCGGCGGAGCCGTCGCGCATCACCGCGAGGGCGCGTTCGGGCGGGCCGTAGCAGCCCAATCCGTCGACGGTGTCGCAGAACCCGTCGATGTGCAGGCCACGGGTCGCGAGCAGCAGCACCGCCACCGCCAGCACACCCGGCAGGGGGCTGCCCGCCGCGAAGGCCCATCCGCCCGCCCACACCACGGCCGCGGCCAGCGCGCCGAGCGCGAGGCCGACAAGGGGCAGCGCGGTGAGCGCGCCCCGACCCACCCCGGTTGAGGCGCGGACCGGCAGCACCGTGCCGAACGCGAAAGCTCCTGCGACTGAACGGATCACGAGCGCCTCACGACTCTGATCACGATTCCGAGATGCCGGCCTCGTCGAACGTTGCCATCGACGTGAGCGTGGCGACCGCGGCGCGCACGACGGGCAGCGCGACGGCCGCGCCGGTGCCCTCACCCAACCGCATCTGCAGATCCACGATCGGCTCGAGCTGCAACTGCGTGAGCGCGAGCGCGTGTGCGGGTTCGGTCGACCTGTGCCCGGCCTGCCACCAGGCCCTCGCGCCGGGGGCGAGACGGTCGGCGACCAGCGCGGCGGCCGTCACCACGAGCCCGTCGAGCAGCACCGGCGTGCGACGCACGGCGGCCTGCGCGCAGAACCCGGCCATCGCCGCCAGATCGGCACCGCCGCACACCCGCAGCAGCCCCAGCGGGTCGTCGACGACGCCGCGGGCGCGGTACAACGCGTCACGCACGGCGCTGGTCTTGCGCATCCAGCCCTGGTCGTCGATACCGGTGCCACGGCCGACCACGGCCACCGGTTCGGCACCGCTGAGCGCCGCGACCAGCGTGGTCGCGGCGGTCGTGTTCCCGATGCCCATGTCGCCCGCGATGAGCAGATCCGCTCCCGCGTCGACCTCCTCGTCGGCGATGCGCCGGCCCGCGTCGACCGCGGCGGCGGCCTCCTCGGCACTCAGCGCGTCCTCGACGGCGATGTTGCCCGAACCGCGGCGCACCTTGTGGGCGCCGACCGCGGGGGACAGCGGTTGGTCGCAGTCGACGCAGATGTCGACGACGCGCACCGTGGCTCCCGCGGCGTCGGCCAGCACGTTGATCGCCGCGCCGCCCGCGTCGAAATTGGCCACCATCTGCGCGGTGACCTCGGCGGGAAACGCCGACACCCCGGACTTCGTGACGCCGTGGTCACCGGCGAACACCACGATCCGGGGACGCGTCAGCGGCTGCGGCGGGCACGTGCCCTGGCACGCCGCGACCCACACCGACAGTTCCTCGAGGCGGCCGAGCGAGCCCGGCGGTTTGGTCAGGCGCTTCTGCCGGTCGCGCGCCGCGGCGGCCGCATCGGCATCCGGGGCGACGACGCTGTCGAAGGTGACCTGCGTATCGGTCATGTCGGCTCCTTCACGGTTACCGGCTGGCCTGCCACCACGAGCACCACGCGGTCGCACACCGCGGCGAGGCGTTGGTTGACCGTGCCGAGTTCGTCGGCGAACCGCCGCCCGGCCGCGGTCGCGGGCACGACCGTCAGGCCCACCTCGGGGCTCACCATGACCAGGGGTGCGGGGAACGCGGCCACCGCATCGACCAGCGCGGTGATGTCGCCGGTCACCGGATGACCGGCCCACGCGTCACGGCGGTCCATCGTGGCCGTCAGCCACCCGCCGATGTCGTCGACCAGCGTCGCGACGTGCGGCGCGGCCGCCAGCGTTGCGGGCAGGTCGGTGGTCTCGACGGTCTGCCAGTGTGCGGGGCGGCGCACCTGGTGCGCCTCGACGCGCGTCGCCCAGTCGGCGTCACCCTCGGGTACGGGACCGGTCGCGACGTAGCGCACGCGTGCCCGCTCACCCTCGCCGGCGAGTTGCTGCGCGACGGACTCCGCCCACTGCGATTTCCCGGACCGGATTCCGCCGAGCACGAGCACGCGCACGATGTCAGGTGTGCTTCGACGCGGGCATCAGGCGATCTTGGCGCCGCGCTCGACCATGGGGCGCGGGGCACGCATCCGCCGCAGCTGCGACGCCCGGCTCGACGCGTAAAAGCCCAGCTTCCAACCACTTTCGGTGTTGTCGGGGAACTTCGCGTCGACCATGCGGTTGACCTTGCGGCCCAGGTAGAAGCCGTCGAGCACCATCACCGCGACCAGCAGCAGCATGGCGTAGGACAGCACCTGCTGCGCCTGCACATTCGGCAGCGCGAGCATGAAGAAGATCATCGCCAGAGCGGCGGGCATGAACAGGCCGAGGATGTTGCGGCGCGAGTCGACGATGTCACGCACGTAGCGGCGCACCGCACCACGGTCGCGGGGGAGCAGGTAGGCCTCTTCGCCGGCCATCATCCGCTCGCGGCGCTCGGCCATCTCGGCGCGGCGGGTGATCTTCTCGGCCTTGCGCTCCTCCTTGGTGAGCGTCTTGCGCATCTCCTTGCGTCGCGCACGGGCCTCGGCCGCCGTGAGCGGCGCCGGCGCGACCGGGCCCCGGCGCTTGGCGGCCTCGCTGCGCTTGGGTGTCGGCCTGCCCTTGGGCGGGGTGGTGCGGGGGCGGTCCTCGGCGGCCGGGCCGTTCTGCTCGTCCACGAGGGAATCCGCAGCGTCGCTCGCGACGTTCTTGTCGTCGTCGTTGTTCTTTCGGCCCAGCAGTTTCACGCCAGCCAGGTTACTGCCCTCGGCGCGTGCTGCCGTCCTCGGCCCAACGCGCCCGCAGCCGGGCGCGACCTCCTCTTGACCCACTCAACCGTGCCCCAGCCTGTGGATGAGTCGGGAATAGCCGCAGAACGAGGTACCGTTGACATAGTGAACGCGCGGGCGATCCACGCGTTTCCGATGAACTCAGGTATCCGCCCCGCCGGATGCCCAGATGTTGAGGGAGAGCAATGACTGTTCAGGACGCGACCGCCACCGAAACCCACGGTGTCACCCTGACGGACGCTGCCGCCGCCAAGGCCAAGGCGCTGCTGGACCAGGAGGGCCGCGACGACCTCGCGCTGCGCATCGCCGTCCAGCCGGGTGGTTGCGCCGGTCTGCGCTACAACCTGTTCTTCGACGACCGCACCCTCGACGGGGACCTCACCGCCGAGTTCGGCGGCGTGACGCTGACCGTCGACCGGATGAGCGCGCCGTACGTGCAGGGCGCGACGATCGACTTCGTCGACACCATCGAGAAGCAGGGCTTCACGATCGACAACCCCAACGCCACCGGCTCATGCGCCTGCGGCGACAGCTTCAACTGATCACCTAGACACAGACACTTCGGACGGGCGGCCGGTACTGCTTAGTACTGGCCGCCTGTGCGTAGGACGTACGAGCACACCAGCACGTCGTCGCCGCCGTCGGTCTTGTCGACCAGCAGTTGAGCCACACCCTGCTGCTCCTCGGCGGGCGGACGTTGTCCCCGTGACGAACTCCTCGCCGGCGCCACGCGCATCGTGAACAGCACCTGAGCCTGCGTCGTCGACCACGGCACGATCTTGTCGATGCTGGTCACCTCGACATGGCCGAACTGCTTGCGGAACGTGTCGCCCGCCAGACTCGCCACCGCGAGATCGGCCTTGCGGTCACGCACCGCGTCGAACAGCCCACACATCGTGTGCTTGGCGACGGTCTCGTCGTCGGCGTCGATCAGCGCCGACAGATACTCCTGGATCGCGTCCTTCGCCTGCGTCTCGGTCACCACGCCGGGCTCCGAACCCGAACTGCGCGTCACTTGGACCACGGCGGCCACCACGCCGGCGAGCACCGCGACCGCGAGCACCGCGGCGAGGATCTTCGGCCAGCGCCGCCGCTTCGGATACGGCACCGGCGGCGGCAGCATACCGGGGTAGGCGGACGGAATCTGCTCCGGATACTGTTGCGGCGGAACGGATTCGGGGTACTGGTAGGAACCAGTCATCAAAAATGCTCCCCGGGTGATCTGGACGTCGGTCACCCGTCTACGGTGACCGGGCATACGGTCATACGCAGGTTAGCGCACGGACAACAGGGCACGTACGAGGTGAATGCGCGCTGAACGTGCCAGGTGGCGCGGGTAGCCTTACCTGGGCGACTCGACGACCCGGCGACCTGAATGCTGTGCCGACCTGCGCCGACCTGCCGACGTGACCAAATGAAGGGTGCCACTTCGTGACCATTGCAGTGACCGGATCCATCGCGACCGACCATCTGATGAAGTTCCCGGGCAAGTTCTCCGAACAACTGCTGGCGGACCATCTGCAGAAGGTCTCGCTGAGTTTCCTGGTCGACGATCTGGTCATCCACCGCGGCGGCGTCGCGGGCAACATGGCCTATGCGATCGGCGTCCTCGGCGGCGACGTCGCGCTGGTCGGCGCGGTGGGCAAGGACTTCGACGACTACCGCGGCTGGCTGACCACGCACGGCGTGAACTGCGACAGCGTGCTGGTCTCCGAGTCGGCCTACACCGCCCGCTTCGTGTGCACCACCGACCAGGACATGGCGCAGATCGCGTCGTTCTACCCGGGCGCGATGTCCGAGGCCCGCAACATCTCGCTGGCCGAGGTGGTGGCCACGCACGGCAAGCCCGAACTGGTGATCGTCGGCGCCAACGACCCCGACGCGATGTTCGGCCACACCGAGGAGTGCCGCAAGCTGGGCCTGGCGTTCGCCGCGGACCCGTCGCAGCAGCTGGCCCGCCTGTCCGGTGAGGAGATCCGCAGCCTCATCGACGGCGCCACCTACCTGTTCACCAACGACTACGAGTGGGATCTGCTGCTGCAGAAGTCCGGCTGGTCGGAGGCCGAGGTGATGGGCCAGATCGAGCTGCGCGTCACCACGCTGGGCGAGAAGGGCGTCGACCTCGTGGGCCGCGACGGCACCTTCGTGCATGTCGACGTCGTTCCCGAGACCCACAAGGACGATCCGACCGGCATCGGCGACGCGTTCCGCGCCGGCTTCCTCACCGGCCGCAGCGCGGGTCTGTCCCTTGAGCGCTCCGCGCAGCTCGCGTCGATGGTGGCCACGCTGGTGCTGGAGGCGCCCGGACCTCAGGAGTGGACGTGGGACCGTGCCGACGCCGTGCGTCGCCTCAGTGAGGCCTACGGCGCCGAGGCGGGCACCGAGATCGAGCAGGCGCTGAGCGCCTGAGGGGCCGCGGGCCCCGTGCGGTTACAGCTGCACGGGGTAATGCGGCTCCTTGATCTGCGGCGTGACGCTGTGCTCGACGAAGATCGCGTGCCACAGCATGAAGATCAGCACGGTCCACAGCCTGCGGCTGTGATCGCTGACGCCGTTGCGGTGCTCGTCGAGCATCGTGCGCACGGCCACCAGGTCCACGTGCTCACCGGCACCTGACGAGCCGATCAGCGCATACGCCCAGTCCATGAGCTCACCGGAGCGCAGCCAGTGCCGGATCGGCACCGGGAATCCCAGCTTGGCGCGGTGCAACACATGTGCGGGCACGATCGGCTCCAGCGCGCGGCGCAGCGCGTACTTGGTCGTCGCCCGCGTGATCTTCTGATCGACCGGCAGACGCGAGGCCACCGCGAACACCTCGGGATCCAGGAACGGCACCCGCAGTTCCAGCGAGTTGGCCATCGTCATCTTGTCGGCCTTGACCAGGATGTCGCCGCGCAGCCATGTGAACAGGTCGATGTGCTGCATGCGCGCCACCGGGTCCCAGCCCTGCGACGCCGCGTACACCGGCGCGGTCACGTCGGTGTGCGTCCACTCCTGGCGGAACTGCGGCAACACGGCGCGCAACTGGTCGTCGGAGAAGCTGCGCGCGTTGCCGTAGTAGCGCTCTTCGAGCGTCAGCGAACCGCGGTGCAGCAGGCTCTTGCCGCGCATGCCCTCCGGTAGCGGCTTGGACGCCTTGCCCAGCGACTTGCGCAACGGGCGGGGGAGATAGTCGAACGGTCGCAGCGACAGCGGCTCGCGGTAGATCGTGTAACCGCCGAACAACTCGTCGGCACCCTCACCCGAGAGCACCACCTTGACGTGCTTGCGGGCCTCGCGCGCGATGAAGAACAGCGGCACCAGCGCGGGGTCGGCCACCGGCTCGTCGAGATACCAGACGATCTCCGGCAGCGCCTCGACGAACTCGGCCTGGCTGACCACCTTCGCGACGTGGCGCGCACCGATCGCCTCGGCCGACGCGACGGCCACGTCGATCTCCGAGAACCCCTCGCGCTCGAAGCCCGTGGTGAACGTGATCAGACGGGGGTTGTGCCGCATCGCCAGCGCCGCGATCGCCGTCGAATCGATACCGCCGGACAAGAACGCCCCGACGGTCACGTCGGCGCGCATGTGCTTGGCGACCGAATCCTCCAGCGCCGCGGTGATCTCGTCGTAGCGGGCCTGCTCGCTGCCCGCGGCGAAGTTCACCGCCGTGAACTTCGGCACGAAGTACCGCGTCACCTCGGGTGCGGCGCCCGGGCGGATGCGCGCGTAGCTGCCCGATTCGAGCCTGCGGACGCCGCGGTGCAGCGTCTCGGGCTCGGGCACGTACTGCAGCACCGTGTAGTGCTGCACGGCCCGCTGGTCGATACCGAGATCCAGGCCCAGGCGGTCGGCCAGGGCCAGCAGGCACTTCTTCTCGCTGCCCACAGCGGTGCCGCCCGGCCCCGTCGCCATGAACAGCGGCTTGATGCCGAACGGGTCACGCGCACAGAACAGCTCGCGCTTCTCGGTGTCCCAGATCGCGAACGCGAACATGCCGCGCAGCCGGTGCAGCGCGTCGACACCCCAGTGGTGGTAGGCCGCGACGATGGCCTCGCTGTCACCGTCGGTGTGAAATTGCGCACCGAACTCGCTGCGCAGCTGCTCGCGCAGTTCCAGGTAGTTGTAGATCTCGCCGTTGAAGACCAGCAGGTAGCGCCCCGGGGCGTCGGCCGGCCCCCAGCGCAGCGGCTGATGACTGTGGGCGATGTCGATGATCGACAGCCGGTTGAACCCGAGGACCACGTCGGGGTGGGGGTTCTCGGCGTCCGGATCGGGCCAGGTTCCCGGCTCGTCAGGCCCGCGGTGGCGCATCAGATGGGCCGCCTCGGCGACCGCGCTGACCAGCTGAGATCCGGTTCCGGGGGACGCCTCGACCTGGTCGGCTCGGGACGGGTCGGTCACCAGGGCAAGCAGTCCACACACCGCGCCAGTATGTCTGATCGAAGGCGTTGCCCAGCGCAGCACCCGAGCGAATCGCCGGTCGCTGCGCTGGGTTGCAACCGGGTGGTCTACGCTGCGTAGTATTCGCTCGAATCATGACCGCTCGCGGTCGCGAAATACCGACTTCTAGGAGGCGCCAACGTGACACCTCGCGGGTTCCGGGTGGTGGCGTTGTCTATTGTCCTGGGTGGCTCTGCGCTACTGCTGAGCGGCTGCAGCTGGTCTGACGCCCTCGCACTCGGCTGGCCAACGGGCATCACCCCTGAGGCAAAACTCAATCGGGAGCTGTGGATCGGTTCCGTGATTGCGTCGTTCGCCGTGGGTGCGATCGTCTGGGGGTTGATCTTCTGGACCAGCGCCTTCCACCGCAAGAAGGCGACCGACACGGAGTTGCCGCGCCAGTTCGGCTACAACATGCCGCTCGAGCTGACGCTGACGGTCATCCCGTTCCTCATCATCTCGGTGCTGTTCTACTTCACCGTCGTCGTGCAGGAACGCATGATGCACAAGGACCCCAACCCCGAGGTCGTCATCGACGTGACCGCCTTCCAGTGGAACTGGAAGTTCGGCTACCAGAAGATCGCCTTTGCCGACGGCAGCTTCGACTACGACGGCGCCGATCCCGAGCGCAAGGAGGCCATGACCTCCCGTCCCGAAGGTAAGGACGAGCACGGCATCGAGAAGGTCGGCCCCATCCGCGGCATGACCCCCGAGGACCGCACCTACCTGAACTTCGACAAGATCGAGACCCTCGGCACGTCGTCGGAGATCCCGGTTCTGGTGCTGCCCGCAGGCAAGCGCATCGAGTTCGTCCTGAACTCGGCCGACGTGATCCACGGCTTCTGGGTTCCGGAGTTCCTGTTCAAGCGCGACGTGCTGCCGGAGCCGAAGGCCAACAACTCGGACAACGTCTTCCAGGTCAGCGAGATCCAGCAGACCGGCGCGTTCGTCGGGCGCTGCACCGAGATGTGCGGCACCTTCCACGCGATGATGAACTTCGAGGTCCGCGTCGTCGAACCCAACGACTTCAAGGCCTACATCGATCAGCGCAACGCCGGTAAGACCAACGCCGAGGCGCTGGCCGCGATCAACCAGCCGCCGCTGGCGATCACGACCGAGCCGTTCGAATCCCGACGCGGTGAACTGGTGCCGCAGGCGAGCAAGTAGTAGGTAGGGGACAACCTCAATGCATATTGAAGCTCGGCTCTTCGAGATCCTGACCGCCTTCTTCGCGCTGGCCGCGGTGGTGTACGCCGTGCTGACCGCGATGTTCGCCACGGGCGGCGTCGAGTGGGCGGGCACCACCGCGCTGGTGCTCACCACCGGTCTGACCCTCATCACCGGTACGTTCTTCCGCTTCGTGGCCCGTCGTCTCGACACCCGGCCCGAGGACTACGAGGACGCCGAGATCAGCGACGGCGCCGGCGAGCTGGGCTTCTTCGCGCCGCACAGCTGGTGGCCGATCCTGATCTCGCTGTCCTTCTCCACCGCGGCCGTCGGTGCCGCGCTGTGGCTGCCGTGGCTCATCGCGGCGGGCGTCGCCTTCGTGATCACCTCGGTCTGCGGCCTGGTCTTCGAGTACTACTGGGGCCCCGAGAAGCACTGAGTCCTCGCCTTACCGCCTGGTCAAGGTCACAATCAAGACGTCGAATCACTCGACACCCGGCACCGTCGATCTCATCGGCGGTGCCGGTTGGGTAATGTTGCCGGGGCACTGCCGAATGTGTGCGGTCCGAGGCCGACGCAGGTGGCGGTGAAGCAGTCGAGAAGGATAGGCGTAGATGAGCGGGCCGAATCCCACGGAACCGGATGCAAATGGTTCGGATCTGCCGGATCAGACACCCGGAAAGCACGCTGTACCTGAGGAACCCACCCAGGTGTCCGGTACCGACCCGGAGACCGGTGAGACCGAGTTCTACTCCCAGGCGTACTCCGCGCCGGAGGCCGAACAGTACACCGCTGGTCCCTACGTGCCTGCCGACGTGGCGCTCTATGACTACGACAACTACGACCCGGCCTCCGAGCTGGTCGAGGGTCCGCCGCCGCGCTGGCCGTGGGTGGTCGGTGTCACCGCCATCATCGCGGCCATCGCACTCGTGGCGTCGGTAGCGCTTCTCGTCGCGCGTGACGACCAGACCAGCAACCTGGCCACGCCGCGGCCCAGCACGACGACGTCGTCGGCGCCGCCGGTGCAGGACGAGATCACCACCACCACACCGCCGCCGGTCGAGCCGCCACCGCCGCCTCCGCCGTCAGAGGAGGCGCCACCGCCGCCTCCGCCCGAGACCGTGACGATCACCGAGCCGCCGCCGGCCCCCGCGCCGCCGCCGAGTTCGGAGGAACCCGCGCCGCCTCCCGCGACCACCACCGCGCCGCCGGCCACGACGACCACGCCGCCGGCCGGTCCGCGACAGGTCACCTACTCGGTGACCGGCACGAAGGCGCCGGGCGACATCATCACCATCACCTACGTGGATGGCAACGGTAACCGCCGTACGCTGCGCAATGTGTACATCCCATGGACTTTCACGATGACGCCCATCTCCAACTCGGATGTCGGATCGGTCGAGGCCTCCAGCCTGTTTTTGGTGAGCCGGCTGAACTGCTCGATCACCGCGAGTGACGGAACCGTGCTGTCCTCCAACGCCAACAACTCGGCGCAGACTGCCTGCTGATGACGAGCCCGTTCGCCGAACTGAACACCACCGACCGCATCCTGGCCGGAGCCTGCGCGGTCGCGTGGCTGGCCGCGCTCGGAGCGGGTGTGGCGGCGCTGGTGGCCCTCGTCGACCTCGGCCGTGGCCACACACAGGCCGTGGAATCCACCGAGACGCCGTGGCTGCTGTACACCGTCATCGGGATCTCGGTGTTGGTGATCGCCGCGGCGATCCCACTGCTGCTGCGTGCGCGGGCCCAGGCCGACAGCCGCCCGCCCGCCCGCAGCCAGGGGCCCCGCCGTGAGCCCGTCGCGCCGCGACGTGTCGGCTACACCGCGCCGACCTATCGGCAGGATGCCGTGGCCACCGCGTTCGTGGAGAAGGTGTGGCTGCGCTTCGTGCTGTCGGTGACCTGTGCGCTGGGCGTGGCCACCGCGGTCATCGGCCTCGGCACCTATCTGCTGGCCACCGATCACAGCACGGCGGCATGGTGCGCCTACGGCCTGGCCGGCCTGGTGACCCTCGGCATGATCGCACTGCCCATCATCGCCATCCGCGAGCTCGACCGCTCTGCCGCCTAGCTTCTCGCGTTCCGCGGTTGCAATTCGGGCTGGCGGGCGGGCGGCCATTTGCACCGCGAGCGTGCGTGTCAGCTCCGCGACACGCCGCTCGGGGTGGGCATTTGGCGCACGCCCGTGGTGTCTGAGGGTGCACGTGTGTTCGTATGTGTGCCTGCCACCCGGCATATGCCTGTGTGTCTGGCGCCCGCTCGCCGTTCGTAACGCAGTGGCGGAGAATCGCGTTCGGGAGCGCCGTGGCGTTACGAACGCGGTGGGTGTGGGGGTTTGGGTGCCCGGCGTGCCCAGTGGTCGCTCGCCGTTTGTAACGCAGTGGCGGAGAATCGCGTTCGGGAGCGCCGTGGCGTTACGAACGCGGTGGGTGTGGGGGTTTGGGTGCCCGGCGTGCCGAGCGGTCGCTCGCCGTTTGTAACGCAGTGGCGGAGAATCCCGTTCGGGAGCGCCGTGACGTTACGTACGCGGACGGAGCGCCAAGGCCGAGATCCGGTGGGGTAGGGGAGTGGCGCATATAGAAAGCGCACATAAAAAGATCGCCGCAACCCCTCCGAAGAGGAATTGCGGCGATCCGAGTATCTCAGCGATCAGTGATGACCGTTGGTCTCCCCGTTGCCGTGGATGCGGTCCTGGTGCTCCTTGAGCGCCGTGAGCGACTTGTGCTCGGACGCATGCGCGGCCTCGGTGAGCGCCTCGTGCTCCACCGCGGGATCGGGGAACAGGAAGCTGCCCGTACCGGGAGCACCACCGGAGCCCAGCTTGTTCATCCGCTTGGGCAGCGGAGCGCCCGCGTACTCCAGCGGAATCGGGTGGCCGTGCTCGTCGACCGGTCCCAGCGGCTGGTGCAGCTCGACGTAGGCACCGTGCGGAAGTCGCTTGATGATGCCGGTCTCGACGCCGTGCTCAAGCACCTCACGGTCGCTGCGCTGCAGCGAGATGGCCCACCGGTAGGCGACGAAGTACACGATCGCCGGCAGTACCACCATGCCGATACGGCCGATCCACGTGGTCGCGTTCAGCGAGATGTGGAACTTCAGCGCGATGATGTCGTTCATGCAGGCGAACGTCAGCAGCAGGTAGAGCGCGATGGCCATCGAGCCGATGGCGGTACGCACCGGAACGTCACGCGGACGCTGCAGCAGGTTGTGGTGCGCGTCGTCGCCGGTCACCTTCTTCTCGATGAACGGGTAGGCGATCAGCAGCGCGAACACCAGGCCCATGCCCACCGCGACCCACACGCCCTGCGGGATGGTGTGACCGAACGGGTAGAACTCCCACGCCGGCCACAGACGGATCAGACCGTCGGTCCACATCATGTAGAAGTCCGGCTGGCTGCCCGCGGACACCTGAGAAGGCTTGTACGGGCCGAGGTTCCAGATCGGGTTGATCGTCAGCAGACCGCCCATGAGGCCGAGGACACCGGTGATCATCGCGAAGAACGCACCCGACTTGACCGCGAACACCGGCATGACGCGCACGCCGACGACGTTGGTCTCGGTACGGCCCGGGCCGGGGAACTGTGTGTGCTTCTGGAACCACACCAGCGCCAGGTGCGCACCGATGAGCGCCAGGATGATGCCCGGGATCAGCAGGATGTGCAGCGCGTACAGGCGCGGGATCAGGATCTCGCCGGGGAAGTCGCCGCCGAACAGCGCCCAGTGCATCCAGGTGCCGATGACGGGAATACCCATCGTGATACCGGAGAGCGCGGCGCGGATACCGGTGCCGGACAGCAGGTCGTCCGGCAGCGAGTAACCGAAGAAGCCCTCGAACATCGCCAGGATCAGCAGCAGCGAGCCGATGACCCAGTTGGCCTCACGCGGGCGACGGAACGCACCGGTGAAGAAGATGCGCGCCAGGTGAACCATGATCGACGCCGCGAACATCAGTGCCGCCCAGTGGTGGACCTGGCGGACGAACAGACCGCCACGCACCTCGAAGCTGATGTCCAGGGCCGTCTCGTAGGCCCGCGACATCTGAACGCCCCGAAGTGGCTGGTACACACCGTCGTAGGTGACGTGTGCCATCGACGGATCGAAGAACAGCGTCAGCCAGACACCGGTGAGCAGCAGGATGATGAAGCTGTACAGCGCGATCTCACCCAGCAGGAAGGACCAGTGGGTGGGGAACACCTTGTTCAGCTGTCGACGCACCGCCGCGGACGGGTGGTAGCGCGAGTCGATCGCATCGCCTTGCGCGGCGGCGAGTTTCGCAAAGTCAGGACTCATGATTTGCGCTCCCAGAATGCCGGTCCGACGGGTTCGACGAAGTCACCGTTGGCGACCAGGTACCCGTCTTCGTCGATGGTGATGGGCAGCTGCGCCAGGGCACGCGCAGCCGGACCGAATATGGGCTTTGCGAATTCCAAAGCGTCGAACTGCGACTGGTGGCAGGGGCACAGGATGCGGTAGGTCTGCTGCTCGTACAGCGAGGACGGGCAGCCCAGGTGCGAGCAGACCTTGGTGTACGCGAAGAGCTCACCGAAGTTGAAGCTCTCCTGACCCTTGCGCTTGATCACGCGGTGCATGTCGGCCGGCTTGATGCGGATCAGCATGACCGGGTTGCGAACGCCCATGGCGATCTCGGTCAGCTTGTGCTCCGACTCGACAGTGGTTCCGTCGCCGTCGGATTCACGCCACGGGAACACCGTCTCCATACCGCCGGCGTCGATGTCCTCGGGGCGCATCTTGACGAACGGCGACTCACCGGGGCGACCGGTGGCGCGTGCCAGGTAGATGGTCTCGCCCTTGAAGCGCGGGGTCCATCCGGAGGTCCACAGCACGGCCTTCTTGCCCTCGGCCGTCGGAACGACGGGCTTCCACGGGTTCTTGATCAGGCCGCCGATGAAGGCGACGAGCGTGCCCGCACCGAACGCGCCGAGACCGATACCGAGCGACAGGCCGATCACCTTGCGGCGCTTGAGGGTCGAGCCTTCGAGCGCATCGGTGAGGTTGGCCGCGACGGTCTTGCGGTGCACCTCGGGGGAGCGTCCGTCGTGACGGTCCTGGACCGAGATCTCCTCGGGGATGAACTTCTTCTGGAACAGCACCGCGCCGATGCCGATCGAGAGGATCGACAGGCCGAAGGTCAGGCCGTACAGCGGGGTGGCCAGGGAGTAGAGGAACTCACCTTCGGAACCGAAAGGCTGGTACTCCCAAGGCCAGAAGAGGAACACCAGCAGCAGCGCCAGGCCCGAGAGCCCGCCGAGCATCAGCCAGTACGCGACCAGCCGCTCGGTGCGCTTCTCGGCCTTGGTGCCGGGAACCGGCCAGCGCGGTTCCTTGAAGATGGTCTCGACGCCGTCGATCTTGCCGCCGAGTTTGACCAGTTCCTCACGCGACATCTCCGCAAGTTCGGCGTCGGTGGGCTGTCCGGGCACCCCGGTCTGACCCGGCGCGTCAGTGCCCTTGATGTCTGGGCTGTCTTGACTCATGCTCGCGATCCGATCCACATGGCCACACCGATGGCGGCCACCATTCCGATAATCCACATCGCCATGCCCTCGGGAGCGGGGCCGAAGCCGCCGAGGCCGTAACCGCCGTAGCTCGGGGTCTCGGCCGATTCGCGGACGTAGGCGACGATGTCGCGCTTCTCATCCGGCGTCAGCTGCCGGTCCGAGAACTTGGGCATGTTCTGCGGACCCGTCAGCATCGCGGTGTAGATCTGGGCCGGGTTGGCGTCCCCGAGGTCAGGTGCGTACTTGCCGGAGGACAGCGCGCCGCCCTTGCCGGTGAAGTTGTGGCAGGACGCGCAGTTCAGGCGGAACAGGTCGCCACCGCGGGCGACGTCGCCGCCGATCAGCGACTCCTGCGCGACGGCGCCGTGATCGTCGCGGGGAACGGTGGGGCCGCCACCGTTGGCCTGCACGTAGGCACCGAGCGCATCGATCTGGGCCTCGTCGAAGTGCGGCGGCTTCGACGGCGCCTGGGCCTCGCCGCGCATCGCGGGCATACGACCGGTCGACACCTGGAAGTACACCGCCGCTTCGCCCGTGCCGATCAGGCTGGGACCGCGGTCCGGAACGCCCTGCAGGTTCGCGCCGTGGCACGACACGCAGGACGTCTCGAAAAGTTGCTTACCGGTCCGCAGCAGCGCCGACTGCGATTCGTCGGCGACGGCAACCTGCGGCTGCGGCGTCAGCGTGGCCGCAACACCACCTGCGACTGCCAGACCGATCAGCAGCAGAAGCCCTGCTGACAATCGCCGGCGTAGCCGACGGCGCGACTTGCTGGTCATTGAACCCCTTCTCATCGAACTCATCGGCGAGCCGATTTTCATCGGACGAAGTAGATGGTGGCGAACAGCGCGATCCACACGATGTCGACGAAGTGCCAGTAGTACGAGACGACAATCGCAGCGGTGGCCTGCGCCGGCGTGAACTTGCTCATCTTCGTCCTGGCCAACAGAAGGACGAAGGCGACCAGACCACCGATCACGTGCAGACCGTGGAAGCCGGTGGCCAGGTAGAACACCGACCCGTAGGCACTGCCCGGGATCGTGGTGCCGTGTTCGACCAGGTGGATGTACTCGTAACCCTGGCCGAGCACGAAGAACAGGCCCATGAGGAAGGTGATGACGTACCACCTGCGCAGGCCGAAGACGTCGCCGCGCTCGGCGGCGAAGACGCCCATCTGGCAGGTGAACGACGACGCGATCAGGACCAGCGTCACCGGTACAGCAAGGGCCAAATTGAGTTCGGTTGGCTCGGGAGGCCAAGCACCACCGGCTTGGGCGCGTGCCGTGAAGTACATCGCAAACAGTCCAGCGAAGAACATCAACTCACTGGAAAGCCACACGATGGTACCGACACTGACCATGTTCGGCCTGTTCAGCGAATGAACACGCGATGTGATGGCGGTTCCCGAGGTCCCTACAGCGCTCGTCACATCCGCAAGTATGACGCTTTGTAGTTGTCGAACTCCACCCGGGTCGAGCAATTGGGTCCAAACGTGTCGGGACCGGCCGGGTTCGCGCCGGTCGGGCGATAGCATGCGGCGGTGACATCCGGACCTTCCCAGCCGTTCCCATCCGCTTCCGGCCCCGACGACGGACCGTCGTGGCCGCGCATCCTGGGTCGGCTGACCACCGGCCAGAACCTGCCCAACGGCCACGCCGCGTGGGCGATGGACCAGATCATGACGGGCGCAGCGACGCCCGCGCAGATCTCCGGTTTCGCGGTGTCGATGAAGATGAAGCGGCCCACCGCCTCCGAGGTTCGTGAGCTCGCCGACATCATGCTCACGCACGCGCGCCGCGTGCCGACCGACGAGATCGGCACCGACACAGTCGACATCGTGGGCACGGGCGGTGACGGGGCCAACACGGTGAACCTGTCGACGATGGCCTCGATCGTGGTGGCCGCGTGCGGTGTTCCGGTGGTCAAGCACGGCAACCGGGCCGCGTCGTCGCTGTCAGGTGGCGCCGACACGCTCGAGGCGCTCGGCGTGCGCATCGACCTCGGTCCCGACGACGTCGCGCGCAGCGTGCGCGAGGTGGGCATCGGGTTCGCGTTCGCGCCGCAGTTCCACCCGTCGTACAAGCACGCGTCGATCGTGCGCCGCGAGATCGGCGTGCCGACGGTGTTCAACCTGCTCGGTCCGCTGACCAACCCGGCGGGCCCGCGTGCGGGCCTGATCGGTTGCGCGTGGGCGGATCTGGCCGAGGTGATGGCCGGTGTGTTCGCCGCGCGCGGTTCCAGCGTGCTGGTGGTGCACGGCGACGACGGTCTGGACGAACTGACGACCACGACGACCAGCACGATCTGGCGCGTCCAGGGCGGCACCATGGAGCGGCTGACGTTCGATCCGGCGGCGTTCGGCTTCAAGCGCGCCGAGATCAGCGAGCTGGTGGGTGGCGACGCGTCGGAGAACGCGGCCGAGGCCCGTGCCGTGCTCGGCGGCGCCAAGGGGCCGGTGCGCGACGCGGTGGTCCTCAACGCGGCCGGGGCGATGGTGGCCCACGCGGGTCTAGCCAGCGACGCTCAGTGGCTTCCGGCGTGGGAGGCCGGTCTCGCGCGTGCCGTCGAGGCCATCGACTCCGGTGCGGCCGAACAACTGCTCGCGCGTTGGGTGCGGTTCGGTCAGCAACTCTGAGCGGTCCTGCTGCGCTGCCAGCCGTGCCGAACGGGCCGTGGCGGCCCACTGTGCGTAGCGGCCTGCCGCGCCGATCGGCGTCGCCCAGCCCGCGTCGGTCTGGCTGACGGTCCGCACGATGCGGACGTCGGGTGCGGCCAGCCAGCGCGCGATGAGCGCGGTCTCCTCGACGAGCGCCCCGCCCAGCGGCTCCGCGGTCGGCATGACCACCTGGGCCGCCGCGCAGATCGCGTCGACGACCGGCATGGGCGGCACCCCGCGGCGTGCGGTGCCTGCGCCTGCGAGCTGCCCGTACCGCACGACCGCGAAATGCCAGCCGCCGTTGCCGTCACGACGGGCGGCGACCAGTTCGGGAAGCGACGTGAGCGTCTGCAGGCGCTGGCCGCGCCACAACGTGTCGATCGCCACCGCGGCGTGGTCGCGGACCCGTGCGGCCTTCTCGTAGCGGCTGTCGGCCGCGAGCTGCTCGATGTGCATCAGCACGTCGGCCAGCACGGCGCTGTCCGCGCCGTCGATCAGATCCGCGGCGCGCCGCGCGGCCGCGGCGTACTCGTCGGCGCCTGCGCCCTGCGTGGCCGGGCACGGTGACAGCTCGCGTTCCGGGCAGCGGTGGATCCCCGTCGCGCCGAATCGAGACGTACACGTGCGCACACCGGTGAACCGTGCCAGCAGATCCGCGGTCTCGACGGCGTCGGATCGCGCCGAGAACGGTCCGATGGCCTTGCGGTGCCTGGGATCTCGGACCGCCGACAGCCGGGGGAACGGCTCGTCGGTCAAGGCCACCCACCACCAGCGCTTGGGCGCCTTGGAGCGACGGTTGTACGGCGGGGCGTGCGCGGCGAGCAGGCGCAGCTCGCGCACTCCGGCCTCCAGATCGTGCGCGCACTCGACGTGGTCGACGCGGGTGGCCAGTGAGGCCATCTCCTTCATGCGGGCCCGCGGGTCGGCCCCGGTGAAGTACTGCCGGACCCGGCGACGCAGATCGACCGCGGTGCCGACGTAGAGCACCTCGTCGGACGGGCCGCGGAACAGGTACACCCCCGGCCGGTTCGGCAGGCCGTCGGCCAGTGCGCGGTTGCGCCGCTGCGCGGGGGTGGTGTCGGGCAGGTACGCCCGCAGATCGGCCAGCGTGTGCACACCCTGGTTGCCGACACGCTCGATGAGCCCGTGCAGCACGTCGACCGTGGCCCGCGCGTCGTCGAGCGCGCGGTGCGTCGGCGTGGTCGACGCACCGAACAGCCGCGCGAGTTCGGACAGCCGCACGCTGGGTGCCTCGTCACGCGTGAGCACACGGCGCGCGAGCTTCACGGTGCACAGCACGGGCGGGCGCGGCCAGGTGAGCTGCGTGCGTTCGGCTGCCGCGCGCAGGAAGCCGATGTCGAATCCCGCGTTGTGCGCCACGAGCACCGCGCCGCGCGCGAACTCCAGGAACATCGGCAGCACGGCATCGATGCGCGGCGCGTCGCGCACCATCGCCGTGGTGATCCCGGTGAGCTCGACGATCTGCGGCGGGATGGCGCGGCCCGGGTCGACGAGCGTCGCGAGCTCGCCGAGCACCTCACCGCCGCGGACCTTGACCGCGCCGATCTCGGTGATGGCGTCGCACAGGCCGCCCGGTGCGGTGGCCTTGGCGCGCCCGCCGGTGGTCTCGAGGTCGACGACGACGAACGTGGTGTCCGCCAGGGACACATCTCTTTCCAGCTCCATGTCCAGCGAGAGCTGCGCGCCGACGGCGGTGCTGCGCTGGCTCATGGCGATGACGTTAGGGAACCCCACCGACATCGCGCGGCGCGCCGCGCCGCTCGGATCGGACGGTGTCGCGATCGCAACCGTGGATGGCTTGTCGGTGGCCGGCGATACGGTCGCGCAAACACCGATCGAGAGGACGGTCAAGGATGAGTGGAATGCAGCAGAGGCTGCCCGGTTGGGATGACCGGGACGGCTGGCGCGACGACCGGGACAACCACTGGGACAACGAACGGGACAACGACTGGGACAAAGCAGGTCCCGTCTCACAGGAAGTCAGGGAGTACTGCGACGACTGGGACGCCATGGTCGAGCAGGCACCCGAGACCGGTAGTGTGACCATCGACTGTGACGACTGCGCGGTACGCGGTGCGGGCTGTCAGGACTGTGTCGTGAGTGTGTTGCTGGGTGTGCCGGGAAAGTTGCTGGACGACGAACGCCGGGCGCTGGAAGTCCTTGCGGAAGCAGGCCTTGCACCGCGCTTGCGTCTCGTGCCGATCCACCGCAAGGGTGAGCCGGGAGTTGCCTGAACGACACGCAACCGTTCTGCCACAGGAAAATTCCAGGAGCCCCTGTTAAATTTGCATCTCCTGTTGGACAACCCCGATGCCGTTTCGTAACCTATTCGAGACCAAATAGCAGCTTCGAAGCGGCTCGCTGACACCAGTTGTGAGGACGAAAACTTGAGGCACGCTCGCGCGCATCGGCCCACAAGTCGTTTCAAGCGACCCATAGCAGGTGCGATAGCGAGTCTGGCGTTAGGCGCTGGTCTTCTCGCGGGAAGTGTGCAGGCCGACCCCGCCGACGACGCGCTGGCAAAGCTCAACGAGCTGTCCCGGCAGGCTGAGCAGACCACCGAGGCCATGCACTCGGCGCAGCTCGACCTGGACAACAAGCTGGCAGCGCAGCAGGCGGCCGAGAAGAAGCACTCCGAAGACGCGGCAGCCGCCGAGCAGGCGCGCGCGCAGCTGGCAACGTTCCAGGCTTCGGTGAACCGTGTTGCTGCAGCGCAGTACATGGGTGGTCGCACCTCCGGCGTCGACGCGATCCTCACGGCCGACTCCCCGCAGCAGCTGATCGACCAGCTCGCGGTGCAGCGGGTGATGGCCACCGAGATGGCCACGCAGATGCAGAACTTCCGCTCGGTGGGCGAAAAGGCCGCCGCAGCAGAGCAGGCATCGGCAAAATCGGCCGCCGAAGCCAAGACCGCGGCCGAGCAGGCTGCCGCAGTGCGCGCCGAACTGCAATCCAAGCAAAGTCAGCTGCAGGTGCAGATCGCCATCGTCAAGTCGCAGTACGAAGCGCTCACACCGCAGCAGCGCGAGGCGCTCGCGACCGCGCCGCCGCCTCCCGCCGCCCCGCCGGCGCCCGCGCCGGATGCGTTGCCACCGGCCAACGATCCCGGCGTGCTCGCAGCTCCGCCCGAGGGCATCCCGCCGGGCGACATCGCTCCGCCGGACGCGGCGATCCCGGGCGGACCGAGCCCGGTGTCCAACACGGTGATCCAGGCGGCGCTCAGCCGCATCGGCTCGCCGTACTCGTGGGGTGGCTCCGGCCCCAACGCCTTCGACTGCTCGGGTCTGGTGATGTGGTCGTTCCAGCAAGCGGGCATCTCGCTGCCGCACTCCAGTCAGGCGCTGGCACGCGGTGGTCAGCCGGTCTCTATGGACAACATCCAGCCGGGCGATCTGGTGACCTATTACTCGGACGCATCGCACGTCGGTATCTACATCGGAGACGGAATGATGGTGCACGCGTCGACCTACGGCTCCCCGGTTCGGGTCGCCCCGGTCAACAATGCGCCGATCTACAACGTCCGCCGTTACTGATCCCAGTGATCCCGGCCGTGGCCGGCATGCGTTTCCCGCGCGGCTTCTGAGGCGGATACCGCCTCGGATCCTCGGGCTTGTGCTGCTGGTCGAATTCGGCCTTGCGGTCGCCTTGCTCGGCGCCGCGTCGAATCCGCCGAGTGCCGGGCAGCAACCCCACCCGCCCGTGAGCGCGACGAGTGCACCGGCCGATGCCGCGCCCGTGCAGACATTCACGCTGCCCGACGGCCGTACCGCACGCCTGCTGACGCTCGGCGGTCCGCAGACCGACGTGCTGCTCGACCGCATCCGCGACGAGCTACCCGGCGCGGCCGACGCCGTGACCGCGTTCTGGGGTTCGGACTGGCCGCGTCAGATCGACATCGCTGTGGCAGGCACGCCTGAGCAGTTCCGCGTGCTCGGCGGTGTGGGCGCCGACATCGCCGCGATCACCACGGCCGACCGCATCGTCTTCGCTCCCGGCGCGGCGACCATGAGCCCGGCCGCGTTGCGGATCGTTTTGCGCCACGAACTGTTCCACTACGCGGCCCGGTCGGTCACGGCGTACGACGCGCCCCGCTGGCTCACCGAGGGGGTTGCCGACTACGTGGCGCGGCCCGACGCGCCGCGGCCGGGGCCACAGGCTGCGCAGATGCTCGCGAGGCTGCCCACCGACGCCGATCTCGACACGCCCGGCTCGACCCGCTCGACGGCGTACGACCGGGCCTGGTGGTTCACCCGCTACGTGGCCGACGCGTACGGGCCCGCAAAACTGCGTGACCTGTACGTGCGGGCCTGCGGCTTCGACCATCCGGACATCGCGACCGCGGTGCGGACCAGTCTGGGCGCCGAACTCGACGCGGTGGTCGACGGGTGGCGGCGCTGGATGAGCGGCTAGCCTGATCGCCGATGGGTAAAGAGACCGTGCGATGACCCGGGTGTTGTTGGTCACCAACGACTTTCCACCGCGACGCGGCGGGATCCAGTCGTATCTGGAGGCTTTCGTCGGCGAACTGGTCCGCACCCACGAGCTCACGGTGTACGCGCCCAAGTGGAAGGGTGCTGAAGAGTACGACGAGAAGGCCGCCCGGAGCGGCTACCGCGTCGTACGCCATCCGACGACGCTCATGCTGCCCGAGCCGACGGTCGCATCCCGCATGAAGCGGCTCATCGGCGAGCACGACATCGAGACCGTGTGGTTCGGTGCCGCGGCGCCGCTCGCGCTATTGGGACCGTTGGCCCGCCGGGCCGGGGCCAGACGCATCGTGGCGTCCACCCACGGGCACGAGGTCGGCTGGTCGATGCTGCCCGTCGCGCGCACCGCACTGCGCCGAATCGGCAACGACGCCGACGTGGTGACGTTCGTCAGCCGCTACACGCGCAGCCGCTTCGCGTCGGCCTTCGGCCCGTCCGCGGCGCTGGAGCACCTGCCGCCCGGCGTCGACACCGACCGGTTCGCGCCCGACCCGGACGCCCGCGCGCGGATGCGCGAACGCTACGGCCTGGGGGACCGGCCGGTGGTGGTGTGCCTTTCGCGGCTCGTACCGCGCAAGGGGCAAGACATGCTGATCCGGGCGCTGCCCGAACTGCGCAGGCGGGTGCCCGACACCGCGCTGGCCATCGTGGGCGGCGGACCGTACCTGGAGACGTTGCAGCGCATGGCGTCCGACCTGGGCGTGGCCGAGCACGTCGTGTTCACGCGCGGAATCCCCGCCGAGGAGCTAGCCGCACACCACGCGATGGCCGACGTGTTCGCGATGCCGTGCCGCACGCGCGGCGCCGGTCTGGACGTCGAGGGCCTCGGGATCGTCTACCTGGAGGCCTCGGCATGCGGCGTGCCGGTGGTGGCGGGGCGGTCCGGCGGCGCACCCGAGACCGTGCTGGACGGCAAGACCGGAACTGTCGTCGACGGAACCGATGTCGACGCGATCACCACGGCCGTCGGCGATCTGCTCGCCGATCCGCGCCGCGCGGCCGCGATGGGCGTCGCGGGCAGGCACTGGGCGCTGGACAACTGGCAGTGGCGGACGCGGGGCGCCCGCCTCGCCGAACTGCTCTCGGGCCGACGCGAGGCGCGTCAGGCGTAGAGCGCCGCGATGTCGGTGGCGAACTTCTCGGCCACCACCTTGCGCTTGACCTTCAGCGTCGGGGTGAGTTCTCCGGTGTCCTCGGTGAAGTCGACCGGCAGGATGCGGAACTTGCGGATCGCCTCGGCGTTGGAGACGGCCTGATTGGCCTCCTTGACCGCGAGGTTGATCTCGGCGATCAGGTCCGGGTCCTCGGCCAATTCGGCCACTGTGGCGCTCGCGCTCTTGGCGTTGCGTTCCTTCCAGGCGGGGAACGCCTCGGGGTCGATCGTGATGAGCGCGGCGATGAACGGCTGTTTGTCGCCGACTGCCATGGCCTGGCTGATCAGCGGGTGCGCGCGCAGCCGGTCTTCGAGCAGTGCGGGGGCGACGTTCTTGCCGCCCGCGGTCACGATGATCTCCTTCTTGCGGCCGACGATGGTGAGGAACCCGTTGTCGTCGATGGCGCCGAGGTCACCGGTGTGGAACCAGCCGTCGGCGTCGATCACGGCCTTGGTCTCGTCCTCGTTCTTCCAGTAGCCGTTGAACACCACGCCGCCCTTGACCAGCAGCTCGCCGTCGTCGGCGATGCGCATGCTGTTGCCGGGGACGAGCCTTCCGACCGATCCGACCTTGAGGTCGTTGAGCCGGTTCACGGTGATCGCGGCGCTGGTCTCGGTGAGCCCGTAACCCTCGTAGATGCTCAGGCCGACACCGCGGTAGAAGTGGCCGAGCCGTTCGCCCAGTGGCGCGCCGCCCGAGATCGCGGCGTGGCACTCGCCGCCCAGCGCGGCGCGCAGCTTGCCGTAGACCAGTTTGTCGAACACCGCGTGCTTGACGCGCAGCAACAGGCCTGGGCCGCCCTTGTCCTGCGCCTTGCTGAACTCGATCGCGGTCTCGGCGGCGATCTCGAAGATCTTGCCCTTGCCGTCGTTGCGGGCGTTCTGCTCGGCGGTGTTGTAGACCTTCTCGAACACGCGCGGCACCGAGATCACCAGCGTCGGCTTGAACACCCCAAACATCGGGACCAGGTTCTTGATGTCGCTGGTGAAGCCGAGCGTGACCTTGTTGGCGAACGCGCCGATCGTGATCGCGCGGGCCAGCACGTGCGCCAGCGGAAGGAACACCAGGATCCGCTCACCCTTGGCCAGGTGATCGGGGAAGCACTCCTTCTGCCCGCGGATCTCGTGGAGCAGGTTCGAGTGCGTGAGCTGGCAGCCCTTGGGCTGGCCGGTGGTGCCCGACGTGTAGATCAGCGTGGCAGGATCCGACGACTTGATGTTGGCAAGGCGCTTGTCCAGTTCGGCCGGGTCGACGTCCTTGCCCGCCTCGGCGAGTTCGTCGAGAGCCGGCGTGCCGGAGCCGTCGATGCGGAACACCTTGCGCAGTGCGGGCAACTGATCCCTGAGTTGCTCGACCTTGTCGGCATGGGCGTCGGTCTCGGCGAACACGAGGACCGATTCGGAGTTCTCGAGCACGAAACGCACCTGTTCGGCGGCCGAGGTCTCGTAGATCGGGACGGTCACCGCGCCGATGGACAGGATCGCGAAGTCGATGATCGGCCACTCGTAGCGGGTGGCCGACAGGATGGCCACCCGGTCGCCGGGCTGAACGCCTTCGGCGATCAAACCCAAAGCCGCCGAACGGATCTGGGCGGCGGCCTGTGCGCAGGTCACATCGGTCCACGTCCCGTCGACCAGGCGGCGCAGGATCACGTGGTCCGGGTCGTCGGTCTCGTGGGCGTATACGCAGCCGGCCACGTTGTCGTACTCGCCGACGGTGAACGATGCGGGAATGCTGTCCTCACGCACTGTCTGCCCTCCAGGCTTTTGCTCGGTGCTTTGCGGTCAGCCTAGTCGGCCGCTATGGGCCAATGGCGGCGCATGTGTGAAGCTATTCGCGATGAACAGCATTCAGATCGCCGACGAGACCTTCATCGCCGCCGATCCGGCCGCGGTCGGCGCGGCGGTGGCCGACACCGCGAGCTGGCGCCGGTGGTGGCCGGACCTGCGGCTGACCGTCGTGGAGGACCGCGCGGAAAAAGGGCACCGCTGGACCGTGACCGGCGCGTTGACCGGCACCATGGAGATCTGGCTCGAGGAGGTCCTCGACGGCGTGATCCTGCACTACTTCCTGCATGCCGAACCGTCGGCCGTCACCGCCAGGGCGTTGGCACGTATGGATATGGCGAAGTTGAACCACCGCCGCCGCGTCGCGGGCAAGGTGATGTCCTTCGAGATCAAGCAGCGGCTGGAGGCCGGAAGGCCCGTCGGAGTGTCGCCGCGGGCCTGAGACGGGTCGAGTTCGTTACGGGAGGGTAGATTTCCCGGTAGGGCCCAGGACAGGTCGTGTACCTCCGGCGCAACGGGGGAGAAGGGCGTGCAGGTGGCGGACAAAACTGCGCAAACCATCTACATCGAAGCCGATCCGAAGACGGTGATCGATGTCATCGCCGACATCGGTTCGTATCCGGAGTGGGTTGCCGAGTACAAGGAGACCGAGGTGCTCGAGGTCGATGACAACGGCAATCCCAAGAAGGCCCGGCTGGTGCTCGACGCCGCGGTCCTCAAGGACACGATGGTGCTGGAGTACGTCTGGCCGCCCGATCGGACCTCGGTGACCTGGTCACTGGTGTCGAGTTCGCTGTTGCGTTCGCTCAACGGGGCTTATCGGCTGTCGCCCAAGGGATCCGGCACCGAGGTGACCTATGAGCTCTCGGTGGATCTCGTCGTCCCGATGATCGGGCTGCTCAAACGCAAGGCCGAGCGCAGGCTCACCGACACCGCGCTCAAGGACCTCAAGAAGCGGGCCGAGGTGCGGTGAGTGCCGCCGATCCCGCCGCCTGAGAGCCCGTCGGTACCCGCCCGGATCAGCCTGTTCGTCGGCAAGGGGGGCGTCGGTAAGTCGACGCTGGCGACGGCCACCGCGGTGCGCGACGCGCAGGCGGGTCAGCGGGTGCTCATCGTGTCGACCGACCAGGCGCATTCCACGGGCGACGTACTGGGTATCGAGCTGGCGCCGACGGGGGAGCGGGCGCCGACACGCGTGCTCGCCGACATGGACGCCGGTTCGGACACCGGTGGGCTCCTCGACGCGCTGGCCCTGGACACGCTCGCACTGCTCGAGGCGCGGTGGGTGGAGGTCGCCGAGACGCTGTCGGCGCGGTTCGGTGAATCCGATCTGGGAAGCGTTGCACCGGAAGAACTCTCGGCTCTCCCCGGCATCCAGGAGGTGCTGGGTCTCTACGAGGTCGGCGAGCTCGCCGAGTCGGGGCAGTGGGATCACGTCGTGGTGGACTGCGCCTCCACCGCCGACGCGTTGCGCATGCTCACCCTGCCCGAGACGTTCGGTCTGTACCTGGAGCGCGCGTGGCCCCGGCACCGCCGCCTGTCCGGCACCGTCGACGCGGCCACCGCGACGATCGTCGCGCTCATGGAGCGCATCGACGCGGGCCTGCGCAGGGTCGGCTCGCTGCTCACCGACGGCTCGCGCGTCAGCGCACACCTGGTGCTGACCCCCGAGCGGGTGGTCGCGGCCGAGGCGGCCCGCACACTGGGCTCGCTCGCGCTCATGGGTGTCGAGGTGGCCGAACTGCTCGTCAATCAGATTTTGGTTCAGGATGATTCGTTCGAGTACCACAATCTGCCCGCGCATCCCGCGTTCGACTGGTACACCGAGCGCATCTCCGAGCAGCAGGCCGTGCTCGACGAACTCGACGCCACGATCGGTGACGTGTCGCTCGTGCTGGTGCCGCACCTGGCGGGCGAGCCGATCGGGCCCAAGGCGCTCGCAGAGCTGCTCGAAGCAGCGCGTCGCCGCGACGGCGCGCCCCCGCCAGGGCCGCTGAAGCCGATCGTGGACCGCGAATCCGGTTCCGGACTCGAAGCCGTGTACCGGATGCGGTTGGAGTTGCCGCAGGTCGATTCCGCCGCGCTGACGCTGGGCCGGGTCGACGACGACTTGATCATCGGAGTCGGCGCCATGCGGCGCCGTGTACGGTTGGCGTCTGTCCTGCGACGGTGCATCGTCGTGGACGCCTCGTTGCGGGGCAGTCAGCTGACGGTGCGATTCCGTCCGAATCCGGAGGTGTGGCCGGTATGACTGGGGCTCATCCCGACCTCGGGCCGGAACTTCGTCAACTCGCGCAGGCCATCCTCGACCGGCTCGACCCCGCCGTGCGCATGGCCGCCGCGCGCGCCGCGGCCGCGGCGGCGCAGGGTCCCGGCAGATGCCAGCAGGTGTGGTGTCCGGTGTGTGCGCTGGCAGCCGTCGTCAACGGCGAGGAGCACCCTTTGCTGGGCGTGATCACCGAGCACAGCGTCGCTTTGCTCGCGGTGATCCGCGCACTGCTCGACGACACGGGTCCGGGAGGGGACACCGACGGTCCCGGCCCGGGACCGGGCGACGACGGGCCGGGACCCGGACCCGACGAAACCCCGCCGACATCCGGACCGGGTGCGGGGCCGGGCCGCTACCAGCCCATCCCGGTTACGGTCGAGGAATGACCCGCCGGGACGCGGATCGCAGCAACAGCGGTCCTGTGGTCGGTCCAACATCGCGTGGGTAAAGTTGTCGCAGAGCGCCGCCCGGTGCATCTAGGTGGAGGGGTCCATGTGGTACTGGATTTTCAAGTTCGTCCTGTTGGGACCCTTGCTGGCCCTCATCGGTAGGCCGAAAGTCACTGGGCTGGAGAACATCCCGGCCGACGGCCCGGCGATCCTGGCCAGCAACCACCTCGCGGTGATGGACAGTTTCTACCTCCCGCTCGTGGTCAGCCGCCGCATCACGTTCCTGGCCAAGAAGGAGTACTTCACCGGCACCGGGATCAAGGGCCGCTTCCTGGCGTGGTTCTACACCGTCGTCGGCCAGGTGCCGATCGACCGCACCGACGCCGATTCGGCGCAGGACGCGCTGAACACCGCCGAGCGGATCCTCAATCAGGGCAAGTTGCTCGGCATGTACCCCGAGGGCACCCGTTCGCCCGACGGCAGGCTCTACAAGGGCAAGACGGGCCTGGCCCGCCTGGCGCTGCAGACCGGTGTGCCGGTGATCCCGGTGGCGATGGTCGGCACCGACGTCGTCAACCCGCCCGGGCACAAGGGCCTGCGGTTCGGCCACGTCGAGGTCCGCATCGGCAAGCCGATGGACTTCTCGCGCTTCGACGGCCTGGCGGGTAACCGCTTCATCGAACGCGCCGTCATCGACGAGGTCATGTACGAGCTCATGCGGCTCTCCGAGCAGGAGTACGTCGACCTCTACGCCGCCGACGTGAAGAAGGCAGGTGACGCGGCGCCGGCCAAACCGGCGTCGCGACTGCCCGAGGCCGCCGCGGGCTGATTCCTGAACGGGCCGGTCAGCCGGCCTCGCCGCGTGCGAGCGGCACGAGCGGCTCATCGGTTTCGTGAGCATCACCGGTGTGCGTGCGTGACGACGACACCAGCCCGATCACCACGATCACCGCGAACGCCCACCACACGTAGGACCCGCCCGCCAGCTGACGCCACAACGACGCCGTGGTCTCGCGGTGCTCGGGCAGCAGCGTGATCGGCGTCCACACCGTCAGCGCGAGGCCCGCCGCGGTGAGCGCCGTGAACCAGACGCTGCGGCGGCGGTAGGCCAGTACCGCGGTCACCACCAGAACCGGCAGCATCCACACCCAGTGGTGCGACCACGACACCGGTGAGACCACCAGGCCGAACAACGCGACGCACACGAGCGCGAGCACGGGCGCCTCGGTGGTCTGATCGGCGGTGTCACCGCGCAGGGCGCGTCGGACCGCCCACACCGTCAGCGCGAGCACCGCGAAGCATGCCAGCACCCACAGGATGAACCGTGGGCTCTCACCGAGTCCCAGCCGGGCCAGCGCACCGGCGATGTTCTGGTTGGTGTTCAGCGTGGCGGTGCCGATCCGGTCGGTGTTGCGGACGGTCTCCGTCCAGTACTCCATCGAGTCGCTCCACGCCAGCGCGAAGCCCGCCAGGGATGCGACGACGGCCGTTGCCGCGGTCCGCAGCAGCGTGTGGATGTCGCGGCGCAGCAGGAAGTACAGCAGGAACACCGCGGGGGTCAGCTTGAGCGCGATGGCCAGTCCCAGCAGCAGGCCGCGTGGCCACGGCGTGCGCCGCGGCACGCAGTCGGCGATCACCAGCGTCATCAGCACGACGTTGATCTGGCCGAACTCGAAGTTGGACCGGATCGGTTCGAGATAGATCACCGCGGGCGCGACCATCGCCGCGGCCAGCCAGGCGCGGCGCATCCAGGCCGGTTCCGAGGTGACAGTGGTGTGCGGCCACACGTCGAGGCGCGTCAGCACGATCGTGGTGGCGACGATCAGCAGCACCAGCGTCGTCGCCGTGATCGCCGAACTCGCCAGCGGCAGCGAAAGCCACGCGAACGGAGCGAATGCGATCGCGGCGAGCGGGGGATAGGTGAACGGCAGATCGAGGCCGCCCTGGGTGTGGAAGATCGCTCCGTCGGCGTAAAGTGGCCTGCCGTCGAGCCAGGCTCGGCCACCCATGCGGTACACGTCGATGTCGATGCGGTAGGGCACGCGGCCCAGCAACCGCCATCCGACCCACAGCACCCCGGCCAGCGTCAGCAGCTGAAAAACCCGCCACGCGATGGTTGGTGCCAAACCAGCCCCGCGGGGCGACTGCCGCTTACTCATCTCCAGCACAGACTATCTGTGGCCGCCGCGCCTAGCCGCAACCACGGCCGCGACGCGCCTGTTTGGGCGTAAGTTCTGACATCGTGCAAGCGACCGTCCACCTCGATCTCGTCCCACGCGATCGCCTGCCGCTGGTGTGCTGCCTGCTGGCGTTCATCCTCACCTTCTTCGTGACCCGAACCGTGGTGCGCTACATCCGCAGCCACGCCGACAGCGACCAGCCGCGCAGATGGTGGCAGCCCCGCAACATCGCGCACGGCACCATGCACATCCACCACGTCGTGATCGGTGTCGTGCTGGTCATGGTCTCCGGGGTAACCATGGTGACCTTGGCGGTAAACGGCGGGGTGGCCGAGTTCACGGTCGCCGCGACGTTCTTCGGCATCGGCGCCGCGCTCGTGCTCGACGAGTTCGCGCTGATCCTGCATCTGTCCGACGTGTACTGGTCCGAGGACGGCCGCACCTCGGTCGACGCGGTGTTCGCTGCGGTGGCCGTGGCCGGCCTGCTGATCCTGGGATTCAACCCGCTGTCGTTCTTCGACGTCGACATCTGGCGCGAGGATCCCAGCTGGCTGGCGCGCGCCGCGGTGGTCCTGCTCGCGGTGGTTACGCTGTTGCTGGCGGTCGTCGTACTGCTCAAGGGCAAGGTGTGGACGGGTCTGGTGGGAATGTTCATCACCCCGTTGCTGGTCATCGGTGCCATCCGGTTGTCACGGCCGCACGCGCCGTGGGCCCGGTGGCGCTACACGAAACGACCCCGCAAGATGCACCGCGCGCTCGAGCGGGAACGATGGCTGCGGCGTCCGGTGGTGCAGGCCAAACTGTGGCTGCAGGACGCCATCACCGGGATGCCGAGGTTTCCCGATGATGCGGCGGTCGATGAGCAACTGGACCGGGAGATCCACGCCGCGCCCGCACCCGGGGCCGGGATCGACGCCAAGATCGAGGCCCGGATCGAAGCTAGGACGGAACGGACGAGGCGAACTGGTTCATGCGGTACTTCTACGACACCGAGTTCATCGACGACGGACGCACGATCGACCTGATCTCGATCGGCGTCGCCGCCGAGGACGGACGCGAGTACTACGCGATCTCCACGGAGTTCAACCCCGACCGGGCCGGCCGGTGGGTCCGCAAGCACGTGCTGCCCAAGCTGCCGTCGCCGTCGTCGAAGCTGTGGCGCTCGCGCAGGCAGATCCGCGCCGAACTCGAAGAGTTCTTCGGTATCGACGGCGACGAGCCCATCGAGCTGTGGGCCTGGGTGGGGGCCTACGACCACGTCGTGCTGTGCCAGCTGTGGGGGCCGATGACCGACCTACCGCCCGCCATGCCGCGGTTCACCCGCGAACTGCGCCAGTTCTGGGAGGACCACGGGTCACCTCGCATGCCAGCGCGGCCGACCGATGCGCACGACGCGCTGGTCGACGCACGCCACAACCTGGAGCGCTTCCAGCTCATCACGCAGGCTCACAAAACCGCGCTTTACCGGCAGTTACCATGAACGGGTGAACTGGACCGTCGACATCCCCATCGACCAGCTACCGCCTTTGCCGCCGCTGTCCGACGAGCTTCGGCAACGGCTGGATTCGGCACTGGCCAAGCCGGCTGTCCAGCAGCCCAGCTGGGACCCCGATGCCGCCAAGGCCATGCGCACGGTCCTGGAGAGCGTGCCGCCGGTCACCGTGCCGTCGGAGATCGAGAAGCTCAAGGGTCTGCTCGCCGACGTCGCGCAGGGCAAGGCGTTCCTGCTGCAGGGCGGTGACTGCGCCGAGACCTTCGTCGACAACACCGAACCGCACATCCGCGCCAACATCCGCACGCTGCTGCAGATGGCGGTGGTGCTGACCTACGGCGCGAGCATGCCGGTGGTGAAGGTTGCCCGCATCGCCGGGCAGTACGCCAAGCCGCGGTCCTCCGACGTCGACGCGCTGGGGCTCAAGTCCTACCGCGGCGACATGATCAACGGTTTCGCCCCCGACGCCGCGGCCCGCGAACACGATCCGTCGCGTCTGGTGCGCGCGTACGCCAACGCGAGCGCGGCGATGAACCTGATGCGTGCGCTGACCTCGTCGGGGCTGGCGTCGCTGCATCTGGTGCACGAGTGGAACCGCGAATTCGTCCGCACGTCGCCCGCCGGAGCGCGTTACGAGGCGCTGGCCGGTGAGATCGACCGCGGCCTGAACTTCATGTCGGCCTGCGGTGTCGCCGACCGCAACCTGCAGACCGCCGAGATCTTCGCGAGCCACGAGGCCCTGGTGCTCGACTACGAGCGCGCGATGCTGCGCCTGTCCAACCCGGCCGAGACCGACGGTGCGGCCAAGCTGTACGACCAGTCGGCGCACTACCTGTGGATCGGTGAGCGCACACGGCAACTCGACGGCGCGCACGTCGCGTTCGCCGAGGTGATCGCCAACCCGATCGGCGTCAAGCTCGGTCCGACCACCACGCCCGAACTCGCCGTCGAGTACGTCGAGCGCCTTGACCCGAACAACGAACCGGGCCGGCTGACGCTCGTGACCCGCATGGGCAACAACAAGGTGCGCGACCTGCTGCCGCCGATCATCGAGAAGGTGCAGGCCACCGGACATCAGGTGATCTGGCAGTGCGACCCGATGCACGGCAACACCCATGAGTCGTCCACGGGGTACAAGACCAGGCACTTCGACCGCATCGTCGACGAGGTGCAGGGCTTTTTCGAGGTGCACCACGCGCTGGGCACGCATCCCGGCGGCATCCACGTCGAGATCACCGGCGAAAACGTCACCGAATGTCTCGGTGGGGCACAGGACATTTCGGATTCCGACCTGGCCGGCCGCTACGAGACCGCGTGCGATCCGCGTCTCAACACCCAGCAGAGCCTTGAACTCGCGTTCTTGGTCGCGGAGATGCTCCGCGATTAGGCAGGGGGAGATGCCCCGCGATCACTGGATCAGGGTGGCGATGTTGCTGCCCAGGGTCCAGGCCGCCGCTGCGGTCAGGCCGGTGACCGTGAGCACCGCGATCACCCACATCAGCACCATGCGCTTGGCGCGCTGGCGCGCCCAGTAGAACTCGGCCATGTCGATGCCCGCGAATTGCCCTGACACCGTTGAATAATCGTATTCGTCGTACTCACCGGCGTACTCGTCGTCGGCGGGGGCAGCGGGGATCGGTGCCCAGTCCTGCTGGTCGCGCGTGATTTCCCTGGTGTGCTGCCTCGGCACGGTCGCGGGCGCCGGCGGGGGCGGGGCGACCTCGGCCGTGGTCTCCAGATCCGGTTGCGGACGGTTGTGGAACCGCGTCGCCGCGAGGTGCTGCGCCGAGTTGCGCGGCGCGGGCACCCGGAACGGTGGCAGGCCCAATTCATCGATGATGACGTCGAGTGCGGCGACCATCTCACCGGCGTCGGCGTAGCGGCCTGCCGGGTCGCGCGTCGCGGCCCGGCGCACCAGATCGTCGAATTGCCTTGGCACACCGGCGATCCGGGTACTGGGAGGCGGCACGTCGTGATCCATGCGCTGATAGGCGACGGCCAGTGCGCTGTCGCCGGTGAACGGCGTGGTGCCGGTGAGCAGTTCGAAGGTCAGGATCCCGACGGCGTAGACGTCGCTGCGGGGATCGGCGTCGCCGGTCGCGACCTGCTCGGGCGACAGGTAGGCCGCGGTGCCCAATATCACGCTGGTGGAAGTGATTTTGGCCTCGGCGACCGCGCGCACCAACCCGAAGTCGGCGATCTTGACCTCGCCGTCGTCGGAGATCAGCACGTTCTCGGGTTTGATGTCGCGGTGCACCAGGCCGTTGCGGTGCGCGACCGCGAGCCCGCCCAGGACGGGCTCGAGCACCGCGGCGACCGCGTGCGGGGGCATCGGGCCGCGTTCGGTGAGCAGTTCGCGGAGTGTGCCGCCCTCGATGAGTTCCATCACCAGAAACGGGTACTGGCGCTCCGACCGGCGGTCGAGACCCTGGTCGTACACCGCCACCAGGCCGGGCGCCTTGAGCCTGGCCACGGCGCGCGCCTCGCGCTGGAACCTGGTGAGAAAGTGCTCGTCACCGGCGTACCGCGAGTCCATGACCTTCAACGCGACCGGACGGTCCAGGCGCGTGTCGAGCCCCCGGTACACCGTCGACATGCCACCTGTCGCGATGGGCATGTCCACGCGGTACCGCCCGTCCAGCAGGCTGCCGACGAGCGGATCCGATTGCTGCTCCACCGAACACATGTTACGAGTCCCGGGCGGCAGCCTAGAATCAGTGCGGTGAGCAGTATTCCGGCCGCCGATGACGTTCTGGATCCAGACGAGGCCGTCTATGACCTTCCGACCGTGGCCGACATCCTCGGTATCCCGGTCACCAAAGTCCACCAGCAGCTGCGCGACGGCCATCTGGTGGCCGTGCGGCGAAACGGTGTGGTCGCCGTGCCCAAGATCTTCTTCGACGACGCGGGCCACGTGGTCAAGTCACTGCCGGGGTTGCTGGTCGTCCTGCGTGACGGCGGCTACCGCACCAACGAGATCCTGCGCTGGTTGTTCACCCCGGACGAGTCGCTGACCATCACGCGCGACGGCAGCACCGAGCGCCTGACCAACGCGCGTCCGGTCGACGCGCTGCACTCGCACGAGGCGCGTGAGGTGATCCGCCGCGCCCAGGCGATGGCCTATTGACGGCTCGCCGTCGTGGCCTATTGACGGCTCGCCGTCGTGGCCTATCAGACGGCTCGCCGTCGTGGCCTACTGACGGCTCGCCGTCGCCTCAGCGCTCTCCGGCGCCCGGTACAGCGAGTACCACGCCGCGACCGCGCACGCCGTCGTCAGCAGCACGTGGGCCCACGAGTACATGCCATGGGCGCCATCGGGTTTCCACATGACCATGATCCACGTCGAGAACCCGGCGATCGCCGCGATGCCGGGCCGGGTCTGCACCAGGGCCGCGGCGACGGCCAGCGGCCAGGTGTAGTACCAGGGGAGCGCGGCGGGCACGAACAGCACCACGACCACCATCGCCAGCGCGATCCCGGTGAGCGCCTCACGATCGGTGTGGCGGTAGCGCCACCACAACAGCGGCAGCGCGATGACGATGGCCGCGATGCCGATGATGCGCGCGACCTCGAGTACCGCGTAGAAGTTGACGGAGAAGAACAACCCGCCGATGGCGTTGATGAGGTTGGACGCCGCAGTCGGCACGGTCAGCCAGTTGATGATCTTCACCGAACCGGCCAGCGCGGTCAGCCAGCCCAGCCCCACCCCGGCAACCCACGACAGCACCGCGAACACCGCGCCGAAGATCAGCACCGACGCCGCCGTGGACACCACGAACGCGCGTACCGGCGGCATGTCGTGGCGGTCGCGGAGCTGACGCATCCACACCCACACCATGAACGGAAGCGCCAGGCCCGCCGTGGCTTTCACCGCGACCGCGGTGGCTATCAGGCCGACGCCCCAGATCGGGCGGCCCGCGAAGGTCAGCGCGATCGCGGCCATCATCAGGCCCACCATGAGCATCTCGTTGTGGACCCCGCCCATGAGGTGGATGATCACCAGCGGGTTGAGCACGCAGATCCACAGCGCTGCCGCGGCGTTGGCGCCGACGTGGCGGGCCACCCGCGGTGCCGCCCAGATCAGCAGCAACAGGCCGGGCAGCATGCACAGCCGCAACAGCATCGTGCCTGCCACCACGTCGTTGCCCACCAGCATGGTGACGAACTTCGCCACCAGGATGAACGCGGGCCCGTACGGCGCGGTGGTCGTGGTCCAGATCGGACTCACGTTCTCCAACAACGAGTTCGGGTTCTCGACCGGGCCCACCACATACGGGTCGAAACCGTCGCGCAGCAGCGCGCCCTGCGCCAGGTAAGAGTACGTGTCACGGCTGAACAGCGGCACCGAGAGCAGCAGCGGCGCCAGCCAGAACCCGGTGGTGGCGACCATCGTGTACTCGGTTGCGGTGCGGTCGATCACGCGCCGTCCCAGCCACAGCCACGCGATGAGCATGAGCGCGACACCGGTCCACAGCAGGATCGACGACACCACCAGGCCGTGCCCGAACCGCAACCACGACAGGTGCAGCGATTCCAGCAGCGGATCGTGCAGGCGTGTGCTGCCCGCGCCGAGGCCGCCGATGGTCAGCACGGTGGCGCCGAGGCAGCCCAGCCGTGCCGGACGCGCCTCTGCGGACACGGCGAAGGCGGCCAGGCGCGAAACGTGCTCGGCCAGGCCGGGGTTCGGTTTGTGGGTTTCCGTCGGTGTCATGGTGTGGACTGTCGAGCCCGGCGTCTAGGCCGTGCGGTTGGCGGCCGATCGGGCGAGCTCGGACAGGCCGGCCTTGGCCTGCGGGTGGACATTCGCGGCCGCGAGCACGTCGAGGGCGTCGCGGGTGAGCGTCTCGATGCGCTGTTCGACGGCGGCCAGCGCGCCGACCGATTCGATCGCGTCGCACAGTTCGCGCACCTGTGTGTCGGACAGTTCGGTGCCGACCGAGCGGCGCAGCAGCGCCGCGGCCGCAGGATCGGACGCATCGGCCAATTCCAGCGCCTCGGCGAGCAGCACCGTGCGCTTGCCGGACCGCAGGTCGTCGCCCGAGGGCTTGCCGGTCACGGCGGGGTCGCCGAACACACCGAGCACGTCGTCGCGCAGCTGGAACGCGACGCCGAGGTCGTTGCCGATGCGGTGGAAGAGCTCCTGCACGTCCGGCCGGTCGGCGGCCGCGGCCGCACCGAGCTGCAGCGGACGCGCCACGGTGTAGGAGGCGGTCTTGAAGGTGTTGACGTTGAGCGCCGAGGCCACCGACTCGTCGCCGCTGGATTCGGTGACGATGTCGAGATACTGGCCACCGAGCACCTCGGTGCGGATGTGGCGCCACACCGTCTGGACGCGCCGGTGAGCGTCGACAGGCAGGTCGGCGCCGGCCACGATGTCGTCGGCCCAGGACAGTGCGAGGTCGCCGGCGAGGATGGCCGCCGAGAGGCCGAACTGCCGTTCCGAACCGAGCCAGCCGCGCTCGTGGTGCTGTTCGGTGAACAACCGGTGCACGGTCGGCAGGCCGCGGCGCGTCGCGGAGTCGTCGATGACGTCGTCGTGGATCAGCGCGCAGGCCTGCAGCAGCTCGAGCGCCGAGAACAGGCGCAGTACGTCGGGCCCGGCCGCTGCGTCGGCCGGTTCGATCACCGAGCGCCAGCCCCAGTAGGCGAACGCGGGCCGCACACGTTTACCGCCGCGCAGGACGAACTCTTCGACGCCTGCGGTCAGTTCGGCGTACACCGGACCGATGTATGCACAGTCACTGCGACGTTCGCGCAGGTACTCGCGCAACTGTTCGGTGACGGCGCCGGCCAACTCGACGGCTGACGGTGCCGCTGTATCCACGCTCAGCGCCCGCCCCTTTCTCTAGGTGTTGCCAGTGCCCCCGAGCCCATCCAGGGTAAAGCGTCGTACCGGGTCAGGAGTAGGCGAGGATGGCGGAAACGAGATCGGGCAGCCCGGCGGTCGGTCGCCGTCACGTTTCGGTGGGCGCCGGCTCGCCCGGTTTGGGAGACTGGTCGCGGCTCACGTAGGCCAGGCCGGCGACCACGCTCGCGACCACGAAAGCAGCGATGACCAGCCAGATCGCCGCCGTGGTGAACGATCGCGCGCTGGGGTCGGTGTAGCGGGCCTGCGCGTTCATGGTGCTCACGACGCCGGGGCGCAGTTTCCATTCCACGATCGACGACGTCACCTGATCGCCGTTGGTCGAGGTCACGTCGCCGGGGAACGACACCGTCAGCAGCACGTCGGCCTCCGGGTCGTTCATCGACGTGAGGTCGACGCGGCCTTCGAGGATCACGAGGTCGCCCGCGCGGCGCAGCGAGATGTCGACACCGGCGGCGTCACGGCTCAGCGCGGCCAGCTGCGGCACCTCGGCGAACGACAGATCGGAGAACACGGCCTGAGAGCCGACGTAATCGTCGCGGCTGTACTCCGACACCGCGACCTTGTGCGCGAACGGCAGGTTGTTGACCAGCTGCGGACCCTTGTCGTCGGCGTCGCTGGGTTTGGCCGCAGCGATGATCTGCCCGGACACCCGGTCGTCGGGCGACACCGTGATGGAGGCCCGGATCCGGACGCAGCCGACCGCCGTCGGCAACACCAGCAGCAGCAACATCACCAACACGAGCAGCCTGCGTCGGCTGCGGCTGGGTCGA